>Ga0316204_10001868_pt1 | contig 52716 bp, 55 predicted proteins | sample 6monrhotite_MG_2_FD_205661 | JGI IMG/M metagenome (GOLD analysis project Ga0316204, IMG submission 205661) | Microbial mat bacterial communities from mineral coupon in-situ incubated in ocean water Damariscotta River, Maine, United States -... | ecosystem: Environmental > Aquatic > Marine >... | reverse complement strand
GACCACGGCCTTATGCGGGCAGGGGAAAGCGATCAGGTAGTTAGCCTGTTCCGCGAGCATTACAACATAAATCTGGTCCACCGTGACGCTTCAGAGCTTTTTCTCAGCGAATTGGAAGGCGTGACCGACCCAGAGAGAAAACGCAAAATCATCGGCGGATTGTTTATCGACGTGTTTGATGAAGAAGCCCGTAAAGTAGGTGGGGCAGATTTCCTGGCCCAAGGCACTTTGTATCCTGATGTTATCGAATCTGTTTCATTCATTGGGGGACCGTCAGTAACCATCAAATCTCATCATAATGTTGGTGGTTTGCCAGCGCGTATGAAGATGGACTTGGTAGAACCGCTTCGTGAATTGTTCAAGGACGAAGTTCGTTTGCTTGGCCGTGAATTAGGCTTGCATGAAGACTTCGTAAGTCGGCACCCATTCCCTGGGCCTGGGCTTGCCATTCGTATTCCGGGGGAAATTACCCGTGAAAAAGCCGATATTTTGCGCAAAGCAGACGCCATTTACCTCGAAGAAATCAGAAATGCAGGCCTTTACGATAGTATATGGCAGGCGTTTGCCGTGCTGTTACCGGTAAAAACGGTTGGTGTGATGGGCGATGCGCGTACTTATGATCATGTTTGTGCTATTCGGGCGGTGAACTCCACAGACGGTATGACGGCTGATTATTACCCGTTCCCTCATGATTTTCTGGGTAGGGTTGCAACTCGGATTATTAATGAAGTGCGCGGCATTAACCGGGTTGTTTACGATATTACCTCTAAACCACCTGGCACCATCGAATGGGAGTAACATGTCGCTGTGGTCAATTTACGTGATCTAGAGGTTAATGAGCATCATCTGATTGGTGATATTATTGGCGACAGCTTTTCGGATGACCCTGTCAATATGTGGATATTCGGTAGCCGTGAGGGCATGTATCGCTATTATACGAAAGCTGCCAAAAAACTATATCTATCAAAAGGATATGGTGACGTCGAGGATCATGGACATGGGGGCTCCCTATGGCTTCCTCCATACGTTGATAAGAATATGCCCTTATGGAACAGCCTCGATATCGCGGCGTCAATGATCAAATTCAGCGGATTTGGTTCAATTGGGCGTGGGATGGCTGTCGATGCCGCTTTGGCGGAAGTTAAACCTAAAAAACCGCACTATTACTTGTTTGCAATTGGCGCACGCCCAGCCCATCAGGGAGAGGGTATTGGCGGGGCATTAATGAAAGCTGGCTTGGAGCGGGCCGATGCAGACCATATGCCCGCCTATCTTGAGAGCAGCAAAGAAAGTAACGTTACCTTCTACCAAAGGTTTGGCTTTGAAGTAATGGAAGTAATTTTACCTGCTGGTGGGTGCCCACCGCTTTGGGCTATGTGGCGTAACGCGAAATGCTGAAATCAAAGTTTCACAATGAAGGTGCTTCTTTATGTCTATATTCAAGCTTTCAAAGTTGAAAACCCCAATCATTCAAGCACCGATGGCCGGAGGATTAAATACACCTGCACTAGCCAGTGCAGTAGCAAATGCTGGCGGCGTCGGTAGTTTCGGCTTTGCCTACAGCACGCCCGAAAGAATCGCGGAAGATTTGAAAGCTACTAAAGAACTAACTGACGGCTTTTTGAATGCTAATTTTTTTGTTTTTGAGGCCATTAGTTTGCCAAGTAGCAAGCATCAAACTGCTGCACTTGAGGCATTAATTGAGCTGCAATTCGGAGGAGATTACTCTTTGGTGATTCCGGAAGCGCCGTTTTTTCCAAACCTTGATGCCCAGTTGGATCCCATATGGCACCATAAACCTGACGCGTTGACGTTTCATTTTGGTGTTCCCTCTGAAAGTATCATTAGAAAGGCCCACTCACTTGGGATAGCGGTCGGTATTACGGCAACCAACAAAGACGAGGGCATAGCTATTGAAAAAGCAGGGGCTGATTTCCTTGTCGGACAAGGCATTGAAGCAGGTGGACATAGAGGGGTATTTAACTCGAAAAGTAATGACGAGAGCCTGACACTGGACAAGCTTATTGGAGAACTTTCCGGTAGTACAAAATTGGAAATCGCTGCCGCCGGTGGAATAATGAATGGTGGTGATGTGAGGGCTGCCTTGAAGTTGGGGGCTTGTGCGGCTCAAATGGGGACTGCTTTTTTATGTTGTGACGAAGCCGGAACCCCAAAGACATATAGAAAATTCCTTCTGAATGAACATGACAGAAAAACCTCCTTTACGGCAGCTTTCTCAGGCAGGCCTGCACGCGGTATTGAAAATCAATTCATGCAATTAATGGATAAGAAGCCTATATTGCCATTCCCTGTTCAAAATACAGTGACCGGGGCAATACGAAAATTGGCTGTCAAGGCCAATGACGGCGAATATCAGAGCCTTTGGGCAGGCCAATCCTTTAACAAAATTAGAGCAATGGCCGCCCGTGATCTAATGCGTACATTATCGAAAGAAATCGCAGCGGGCTGACCCAGACACTGGTTTACTATCGCTCATGCATTGTCAAATATGATTGAGCCGATTTATTAAGTGGCGCTACTATTTTTGCGTAACCATAAAATTTGCAGGGCCAATCCCACTACATATGTGATTAAGAAAGCGAGATAGAAGCTGCGGAGGAATGGGTCTTCGATGTTGGTAACAATCGGTGCGTCCACTGGTAGTCTCATAAGGCCGTCGGTAATGGCAGGTATCATATGAAACAGGAATGTTGCGGAATAGGCTGTCGCCTGCAGATAGGGCGAAAGGCCACGGAATAACTTCGTTGTTTCAGCGGTTCTACCCACTAACAGAGCAAGTAAAGTAAGGATGGCGAGTCCGTGAGCAGGATTAAAGCTACCACTTGCATTGTAAATTCCTAGAGCGCTTGCTGCGGCAATGAATGTGCAAATAAGATAAATTTTTGCACTTGTGTTCTTGGCCATTAGCACTTTGTATTTCGCCAATGAAAAGATGCCCGAAAGCAGTGCAATGATTGCAATTATTGTGTGAAACCAACCAAATAGAGTAATCTCTGGCATTGTGTATTCCCCTAAATAAATACGTTTAAAACCCCGTTACTGCTCAATATAGGGCATAAGAGAAAAAAAGAAACTGGAAGCTGCACCACTACTTAGTTGGTTAAGCCAGTTAGGAGTCCAGAGTGCTAAATTGAAAAGGGATAGCGACAATATTGACGGATAACACGAATGCGAGTTGTAAAATTGCCTATTGTCGATAATAAACGGCTAACTGATTCCTTAGTCAGACATCAGGAGAAATACTATGTCTACAACTGACAAAACAGTGATTGACGTGCGCCCAAAACGGCAGGCAACAGCCAAGAATATCGCGGCCATGAAGGGCAGTACACCAATTGTATGCCTGACAGCCTACATCACGCCCATGGCGGCGCGGCTCGACAAACACTGTGATCTGTTGTTGGTGGGAGATAGTGTTGGCATGGTTCTGTATGGCATGGACAGCACGCTTGGGGTTGATCTTGACATGATGATTCGTCACGGGCGGGCCGTATGTCGGGGCGCAAAACAGGCTCTTGTCGTTATAGATTTGCCATTCGGTACATATGAAGAATCAAAGGAACTAGCTTTTAGGAATGCTGCACGCGCGCTTTCGGAAACAGGTGCCGGTGCTGTTAAGCTGGAGGGTGGAAGCGAAATGGCGGAAACGGTTCGGTTTTTGTCAAGCCGCGGTATTCCTGTATTAGGCCATGTTGGCCTAATGCCACAAAGTGTTCATGTACATGGTGGATATGCCGCACGGGGTCGGTCGACGAATGAGTGGCAACCGATTATAGATGACGCCATTGCAATTGCTGAAGCCGGTGCTTTTGCTGTTGTTTTAGAAGGCGTTGCTGAACCTTTGGGGCGAAAAGTGACTGAATCAGTGTCTTGTCCGGTGATCGGAATTGGTGCTTCCAGTGGCTGTGACGGGCAGATACTTGTAACCGAAGACATGCTCGGTTTATTTGCTATTAACCCCAAATTTGTTAAGCGATTTGCCGAAATAGGCCAGGATATCGAAGCAGCAATTGAAGGCTATGCGGATGAAGTTCGCAATCGGTCATTTCCGGCAGAAGAGCACACCTATAAAATGCGTGGGGCCAATTCTTGAGGGCTGCCGAAAAATCACCATAATTAACTGTTGAGTTGGCGTTGCTTATCCGCCCGGCTTTGGCTATGGTGGCGCGATTTTTAGAGGTTGGGCAATCTATGCTCGACGATTGTATATAGTGCCGCCATACCAACTATAATTTGGCTGGCCTTTTCTGAGGAGTATAGTGTGTCAGACACAAATCCAGATCTGATCGCTCAGGAAGTGGATGATGAAGTACGCCGGGAGCGTATGAATCAACTGTGGAGTGCATACGGTAAATATCTGATTGGTTTAGCTGTTGGCATCGTGTTGCTGGTTGGGGGCCGTGAGGGTTACACTAGTTATGTCCAATCTCAGGAAGAGGCCAGTTCGGCGGCATTTGAGGCCGCTAGTCTAGCAAGTACTGAGGACAGCGCGAATGCTGTAGAAATTTGGCAGAGCGCTTTACCTGAACTGAAAAAAGGCTACGCCACACTCGGACGGATGCGGCTGGCTGCTGCTGCCGCCGCGAACGGCGATGTGAGGACAGCTATTGCGAGCTATGACGCCATTGCTGCAGATAATGGTGCAGACGAAAGCCTTCGCAGCATGGCCCAGTTATTTGCAGGAATGCTGATTTCCAGAGAAGGTACTGACTTGGATGATGCGCGCGCGCGCCTTTCCGTGGTCGCAATTAAGGGGGAGCCTTGGTATTTTTCAGGACTTGAGCAGTTGGCTTTGGTTGATTTGAAGAAAGGCGACAAAGAAGCTGCGTTGGCTGGATTTACCCAGTTGGTTGACGACTTGGAAACTCCGCAAGCTATTTCAGCGCGTGCGACGCAGTTGAAGTCGGCACTGGAAAGAGATTTGGGTATTGATCCCCTCGCTGGATTGGCTGTAGACGCAGAAGCTGAGACTCCGGCGCCGGAGAGTGGCGCAGTGGAAAGCGCTGAAGAGCAAGATAGCGAAGGGTCAGATCAATGATCAATCCGAGTTCCTCTTCAACACTACGCGTAATTATTGCTGGAGTCGCGGCCTTATCATTGGGCGCATGTGGCTGGTTTGGAGGCGATGACAAGCCAAGACAGAGTTATGACGACGAAGGTAGGGAGCGGATTTCGATTTTGACTTCCACTCAAACGCTTGATGCGGACCGCTCGATCAGTGAATTGTCAATCGTTTTGCCAAGACCTTATAGGAACGAAAATTGGGCGCTTCCGGGCGGTAATGCTGCTCATAGCATTCAACATCTCGAGATGTCTGATTCTTTGTCACTTGTTTGGCGACGTAACATTGGCCGCGGCAACGGTAAGTATCGCCGCGTTATTTCTGGACCGGTAGCAGCCAACGGGCGAATTTTTACGCTTGACGTTGAAGGTGATGTATTCGCCGTGTCTCTAGCCAGTGGTGATTTATTATGGTCAGCGGAATTTAGAAACCCTGATGAACGCAGCAACGTAGGCTTCGGTGGCGGAGTCGCATATGCTGACGGCGTTGTTTACGCTACTTCGGGTTTTGGCTTTCTTGCTGCATTTGATGCAACCTCGGGCAGCGAACTGTGGCGTTTTAATGCAGGTGTCCCTTTTCGGGGCGCGCCAACGGTGGAAGCAGGTCGAATTTTTGCTGTAACCCACGATAATCAGATGTTGGCGATTAATGCGGCGGACGGTACCCGAATTTGGGATCAGGTTGGTATAGCAGAGAACGCGGGTATGTTGGGCGCAGCGACACCAGCATATGACAATGGAACCGTTATTATTGCCCTTTCTTCAGGCGAGCTTATTGCCTTGCTAGCTGGTAACGGGCGAATTCTATGGCAAGATACATTGTCTAGCTCTCGGCGATTAACGCCGCTTGCTACACTCGCAGATATCGACGGTGAGCCAGTGATTGACAGAGGCAAAGTGTATGCCCTTAGCCATGCAGGCAGTATGGTCGCAATTGATATGCGCAGCGGTGAACGGTCTTGGGAGGCTGACATCGCCGGTGTTAACATGCCCTGGATTGCCGGAAACTTCGCATTTTTAACGACTATTGATGGTCAAGTAGTGAGTGTAACGCTCGGAGACGGTAAAGTGCGTTGGGTTTCACAACTGCAAAGATTTTTGGACCAAGACGAACGCCGTAATTTAATTAAATGGAACGGCCCTATTTTAGCGGGTGACCGATTGCTCGTGACCAGTACGCACGGTTACGCTCTGTCATTGTCGCCCTATACCGGCGAAGTATTAAGCGGCATTGAGCTTCCTGCAGGTAGCAGTACTGCGCCGATTGTAGTGGACGGTACCTTCATTGTGCTGACAGACGAAGGAGAATTGCTCGCTTATCGATAAGAGTGAGCTGCCACAAACGACATGACTTTTACTCTCGCAATTGTAGGCCGACCTAATGTCGGTAAATCTACGCTGTTCAACCGTTTGGTTGGCAGGAAAATCGCTATTGTTGACGACACGCCCGGCGTTACTCGTGACCGTCGGTTCGGCGAAGGCAGCATTGCCGACCTTGAATTTACTTTGATGGACACCGCTGGCCTGGAGCAGGGTGAGGTAGGGTCACTGTCAGACCGTATGCGCAAACAAACCGAACGCGCTCTGGCAGATGCAGACGTTGCACTGATGCTTTATGATGCGCGAGCAGGTGTAACCCCAACTGACGAGCATTTCGCAGATTGGCTTCGGAAAATGGGAAAGCCAGTTATTGTTGGCGCAAATAAATGTGAAGGTAACGCGGTTATTGACGGTATTTATGAAGCCTATAGCTTGGGGCTCGGCGAGCCAATAGGTCTCTCGGCAGAGCACGGTGAAGGGTTAGGCGAGCTTTATCAGGCACTGGTTGATGCACTGAAGCAAATTGATATCGACCCTTATGCGGGGGAAGAAGACGATGAGGCTACTGACCAACGTATTGTTGATGATGGCCCGGAAGAGGGCGATCTTGACTATGAATTCATTGATCACGACGAACCTGAAGATGATCGCCCGCTAAGACTTGCTATTGTTGGCCGGCCGAATGCTGGTAAGTCTACATTGATTAATTACTTGATTGGTGAAGACCGGTTAATTACTGGCCCTGAAGCGGGCTTGACCCGCGATTCCATTGCTGTGGATTGGGAATGGGACGGCATGCCGGTAAAGCTTTTTGATACGGCGGGGCTGCGCAAACGTGCGCGTGTCACTGAAAAACTTGAGCGCATGTCGGTTGCCGACACTTTCCGTGCGGTTCAGTTTGCGGAAGTTGTTGTTTTGCTACTGGATTCTGAAATCGGCATTGAGAAACAAGATCTCAAAATAGCGGAGAAGGTTGTTCATGAAGGCCGCGCACTGGTTATTGCACTGAACAAATGGGATGCCGTTGATGATCGCCTGAAAGTACACCGACAGCTTCAAGATGCTCTGACAACAAGTCTGCCGCAGTTGAAAGGCGTCAAAATTGTCAACTTCTCCGGGTTAACGGGACAGGGCACGCAGAAGTTAATGCCAATGGTTGCTGAGGCCTTTGAGCTATGGAATACACGTATTCCAACCGCTGGATTTAATCGGTGGTTGTCCGAAGCGCTCGAAAAACACCCAACACCATCCGTGGCTGGCCGCCGTATCAAAATTCGTTATGGCGCACAGATTAAATCTCGACCACCGACATTTTCGCTGTTTTGCAACCGGCCTGATGATCTTCCAGATAGCTATAAACGTTATCTGGAAAATGAATTACGTCGGGACTTTGATCTTCCTGGTGTGCCGCTCAGAATTTACATGCGTAAAGGCGAGAACCCGTATGAGGGTCGCCGGAACAAACCCAAAAATAGCAAACGCGGCAAACGGCAAACCTAATATTGTCGGGAAAGATGCTGCGAATTTTTCTAAGAGCTGCGTTGACCTATTTCCATAGCGGATTATAGTTATTTCATGAAAATATTCATGTTTATAGCGTGCATGATTGCGGCCTCTGGGGCTGCAACCGCGCAATCAGCAACAAAAATCACCTTTGCGACAGACTGGAAGGCACAAGCCGAGCACGGTGGCTTTTATCAGGCTTTAGCAAGCGGTTATTACGCTGACGTCGGTTTAGATGTAACCATTCGGCCCGGTGGGCCACAATCAGATAATCCTCGATTATTGGCTGCAGGCGCGCTCGATATAGCTATGGCATCCAATAACTTTCAACCGATCAACATGCTTGCTGCAGGGGCCGACGTTAAAGTTGTCATGGCTTCTTTTCAGAAAGACCCTCAGGTTTTAATGGTGCACCCGCACGTAAATGCCAAGTCCATTGTCGACTTAAAGGGGCGTCCAATCTTCTTGTCTGATGCGGCTACAGCTGCATTCTGGCCCTGGTTGAAAGCCAAGTTCGATTTTGAAGATCGTCAGATTAGAAAGTACAATTATTCACTGGCGCCGTGGCTTGTAAACAAAGAAACAGTCCAGGAGGGTTATCTTTCTTCTGAGCCTTATACCGCTTCGCAGCAAGGGGTGACGCCGAAAGTGTTTTTGTTCGCAGATGCTGGCTATCCGGGATATGCGGGTATGGTGATGGTCAGGGGTGATTATCTCAAGACCAACGGTGATGTTGTCAAAGCATTTGTCGCTGCGACAATCAAAGGGTGGCAGGACTATTTATGGGGCGATCCAACATCAGGTAATGACTTAATTTTAAAAGATAATCCTGAAATGACCAGCGAACTACTTGCCTATGCTATCAACGCCATTAAAGGCAATGGTATGGTAGGAGAGAAGGTAAAAGTTGGGACGATGCAACCAGACCGTTGGAGCCAATTCTACCGAGAAATGAGCTCACTCGGTGCAATACCAACAGGCTTGGATGTTGGCGCCGTTTACAGCCTGGATTATTTGCCTGACACCGAAAGCGCAAATTAATGCTCCAAGTCCGGGACCTTTCGTTTACCTATGGCGATAGTGGGCTGGTTCTTGATCAGCTCTCCCTGAATTTAGCAGAAAACGAAGTTGTCTCTTTGTTGGGCCCAAGTGGCTGCGGCAAGTCAACGGTATTGAGAGTTATTGCCGAATTGCTGGAATCCTGCGGGGGCGATGTTGTTTGGCAAGATGCGCCTGAATTAGCTTTTGTTTTCCAAGATCCTGCGTTGATGCCGTGGGCAACTGTGAGTGAAAATGTACAATTGCCAGGCCGCCTGAAAGGGTCCATTGATAAGCGGGGTGTTAACGAGGCCATTCGGGCCGTTGGCCTTGATGGAATGGAGGCGCGACTTCCTGCACAATTGTCGGGGGGACAAAGAATGCGGGCGTCGGTGGCACGCGCACTGGCGGCAAACCCGAAAGTGTTGTTAATGGATGAACCTTTTGCCGCGCTTGACGAAATACTTCGGTTCCAAATGAATGAGTTATTGCTAAATTTACGGGCCCAGCGGGGTTTGAGCATACTTTTTGTCACCCATAGCCTTTATGAAGCGGCATATCTGTCGGATAGGATATTGGTTATGAACCAAGGCTTGATTAAGGGCGAGGTAAAGTCGGGCCTTGATCGAAGCCTTTCTCCGCAAGATCAGCGAGCATCTTCGGCTTTTACATCCACTGTAACTGGCATTAGTGCCTTAATGGCGGAGACAGGGTAATGAAGCGCGTGTTTCTGCCATTGGTTGCTTTAATTGCTGTGCTGACTTTCTGGCACTATTACGTAACGTTGAACGATGTGCCAAAATTTGTTTTGCCATCGCCGTTATTAATTTGGGCAGCCCTGCTTGATAACGTTCCACAATGGATTGACGCTTCTGGAGCCACGCTTTGGGTCACGCTGCAGGCATTGTTAGCAGCCGTTATCAGCGGCGTTCTGCTAGCATTAGCCTTTAGCTTGAGCCGTACATTTGAGGCAACGGTTTATCCGTTTGCGGTTGTGCTTCAAGTGACTCCGGTGGTGGCAATAGCACCGTTGGTGCTAATTTGGGTGGGTATCGACAATGTTGACCGTGCGCAGGTTATTATTGCGTGGCTGGTAGCGTTTTTTCCGATACTCGCCAATATGTCTGCGGGTTTGAAGTCAGTCGATGCAAATTTGAGTGACCTTTTTAAACTTTACGGCGCTAGCCCAATGCAACGGTTTCGGTATTTATTGTGGCCAACTGCGCTGCCTTACTTGCTGGCAAGCCTCAAGGTAAGTGGTGGGTTAGCGCTCATTGGCGGTGTTGTGGCAGAGTTTGTCGCGGGTTCGGGCACGTCATCGGGCCTCGCTTGGCGAATTATCGAAGCCGGTAACCGACTGCAAATTGAGAAGATGTTTGCAGGCCTATTGCTTTTGGCAATTATGGGCATGTTGATTTTTTATGGATTTAGTCTGCTGGAATGGCTGAATACCCGGAAGTATCGCAGTTAGCATGGGTTCTGCGACAGTTTGTAGCTTGCCGATGGTACAATTCGCAGCTACCAAAGCGCTATGAAGTTTCAAACTCAAGATAAAAATCGGCGCGCAGTTGGCTATTGGCTTTTGTTCATGACCCTGATGGTGTTTCTGATGGTGATAGTAGGCGGTGCCACGCGCCTCACGGAATCAGGCTTGTCTATGGTTGAATGGCGACCAGTAACCGGTACGTTACCACCGCTCAGTACTGAGGCGTGGCAGGAAGAGTTTGGTAAATATCAGCAAAGTCCTGAGTATAAGCTTCGCAATCAAGGTATGAGCCTGGAAGAGTTCAAGGGGATTTTCTATTGGGAGTGGGGCCATCGCCTACTTGGGCGCTTAATTGGGTTGTTTTTTGCGCTACCGTTACTCTGGTTTTGGGTGAAAGGTAGAATACCAGAGGGCTACAAGCCGACATTGCTGGTTTTATTGCTACTTGGCGGCTCTCAGGGGTTGCTAGGCTGGTATATGGTTATGTCGGGCCTTGTAGATGAGCCCGCCGTTAGCCATTATCGTTTGGCAGCGCATCTAAGCTTGGCTTTGTTGATAATGGGCGCACTATTGTGGACGGCGCTTTCGTTGCTTAACCCGACACCTGAAAAATCTTCACCAAGGCTAAAGATGCTAACCCACACTGCTATGCTGGTGCTGGTCCTTCAAATTATTATGGGTGCTTTTGTTGCCGGGCTAAAGGCGGGTTTAATCTATAATCAATGGCCACTTATGGGCGAAGGATTTGTTCCAGAGGGGCTTTTTTCCCTTGAGCCAGTTTGGCGCAACTTTGTAGAAAATGCGGTTACGGTACAATTTGACCACAGGATTGGCGCCTACATTTTGTCGATCATAACACTGCTCGTGTTTTGGCAGGCCCGGACCGCATCCTCGGTATTAAAATCGGCATCTTTGTATCTTTTGTTGGCTGTTGCCCTTCAAATGCTTTTAGGAATTATTACATTGTTGTTTGAAGTGCCCGTATTATGGGGCACGGCACATCAGGGAGGAGGGGCAGTTGTGTTAGCTTCACTTGTTTACCTGATGCACATTCAGCGCAAAAGGACAGCAAAATGATAGAAGAACAAGAAGCCGGCGCAAAACCAAAAGAATTTGTTGCGGTTTATGTAACTGTAGACAATGAAGATGGTGCGGTGCATTTGGCCACTGCATTGGTAATTGACAAATTGGTTGCTTATGTCAACGTGAAAACTGGCGCACGCTCAATTTATGAGGCGGATGGCATTATCCAGCTTGAGAATGAAGTCGTCGTGGTGATGTTTGCTACACGAGATAATGTAAAACGCATTATCGAACGGGTTAAAGAAATTCATAGCTATGCAGTACCGTGTATCAACGTATTGCCTATAATTGAAGGCAACCGAGATTTTCTTGATTGGGTTGACCAACAGACGCTTTAATTTCTTAGTTGGGTGAAACCCATAAATTATAGATTCGGGCAATTTGATCGTCGTTTTGAACGCTAATGGGCTCTCCATTAACGATGAGCGCAGCGCGGCCTTGTGCCTCAATGCCCCATCCGGTTCCTGACATGGAAACGGCCATTCCCCATTTGAAGCGTGGGTTAGGGCCAAAAGCGAAGGTCAAGGGGTCGTCTCGCTCGTGAAATTGTGGAGACAGAATAAGACTGACTTTTTCTGCCATCAAAGGGTCTGCTGCGTCTGAACGGCTTGCGTCGGCTCCAATCAGAACGCTGTAATTGGTTTCTCCCGAAGTGAATACAGGCAAAAACTCAGCCAGGGATGGTTCTGTGACCGTTAACTCCATAGGGGTTGGTTCAACTTGCCGGACTGCGTCCACCAAGGGCTTTCCGTCAGGTGAAAAAACGAAACTGGTATGGAAAATAGGGCCGTGTCCATAGGTCAGACCGTCCGGGTAAATGCCGGGCGTCATCAACAGGCCGGAGCCGGAAACAATCGTCACTTTGTATTTTTTGGCCAAAGCGGAAAATACTGCAAATAAAGTATCTGCTGCAGCTTTGGACTTTGCCCTGACGGTTGAAGCCAGAATTTTGTCAGGGGCTTCAAAGATAAAATAGTTTTTTGCCACTGCAAATATGTCGTGGCTGACTATTGGGGTAAGTGCGGAACCAATGCTGCCTGCGTTGTAAACACGACTTTTTTGGTTTACCGCAAGCAGCCCGCTTCCAATATGACCTGGAAATAAAACCAGAGTGTTAGCGCGCAATAGGTCTTGCTCGCGAGCAACTTCTAGGTACGAGGACAGCTTGATTTCCAAATGGACCGCAGAGGCAAAGTCTTCCGTTTCCAAATGGGCTTCTATACCGATAACATTGAGTTCGGCTGTCTCTTCGGTACCAAAGCTTTCAACTAGCACGTCTGTATAGCGTGGAAACGGGCTTTTGATTGTAGAGCCGGGCCAAAACAAATAAAGCGCGGCGACTGATATTGCCGCCAGCGCAAGTATCTTTTTGGGATGTTTTTTAAGCAAGTTTTATGCGTCCGACAATTTGACAACTTGTTTGCCAAAATTCTTGCCACCAAGCATGTCAATGAAGGCTTGCGGTGCATTTTCAACGCCTTCGGCAACGCTTTCGCGGTATTTCAGTTTGCCTTCTTTGATCCAACCAGCACCAATGCCGACCCATTCCCGGCATAGGTCTGGATAGTTCGATACAATAAAACCCTGCATCCGAACGCTGCGGCCGACGAGCACGGCCATATTGCGCGGGCCCGGCGGCAGATCGTCAAGCGTAGAGTTATACATTGAAATCATGCCGCATAGTGCGATGCGGGAGTTGAAGTTTAGATTATTTATCACGGCCTCAAGCACAGGGCCGCCAACATTTTCAAAATAAACATCTATGCCTTTAGGGTTGGTTGTCCGCACAGCCTTGTAAACGTCGTCGGTTTTATAATTGAAAGCGGCATCGAACCCGAGCTCTTCAGTGAGGTAGGCAACCTTGTCATCGGAACCGGCGCTGCCGGCTACATGACATCCCATGTTCTTGCCAATTTGGCCAACAACCTGGCCAACTGCGCCAGAGGCAGCAGAAACAAACAGGTTTTCGCCCTCTTTCATTTCTGCAACGCCCTTCAGGCCAACGTAAGCTGTCATGCCTGGCATGCCAAGAACACCAAGATAGTAGGAGAGGGGGGCAAGGTCAGGGTCAACTGCGTTGTAGCCTGTACCGTCTGTGACGGTGAAGTTTGCCCAGTCGCCCATGCCACTTACATACGTGCCAACCTCGAATAGCCCGCCATTTGATGCGACAACTTTACCAACAATACCACCTTGCAAAGGTTGGCCAATTTGAAAAGGGGGGACATAGCTTTTTACATCATTCATGCGACCGCGCATATAGGGGTCGACGGACATATAGCATGCCTCAACCACTATTTGACCGGGATCGGCTTCTGGAACCGCTGTTTCGTTTAATTCAAAATTGTCGGCAGTTGGCCATCCAGTTGGGCGGCTTTTCAAAAGAATCTGTTTGTTTGGCATGGTAAACTCTCTGATTGCACGGCAAATATGCGCGTTTTCGATTTAATATAAGACTGTCGATGATATGGCCAGAATTGGGTAATAAGCAAATAAAGCTTTGGATTCGAATAAATTAATGGGGTATTTAAATACCGCTTTTGTAACGCCTTGCTTTTACAATTAAATTTTGAGTTTTCATGCAACAATAAGCGTTGACATGCTTCCTGATATGCCTATATTGCGCGCCTGAACCGAATTTGGGCCTTGAAAGCATTCCTGGCCTTTGATTGTAGAAGCGGGTGGCAAACTGTTTGCTATCCTAACCTGAGGTACCATTGCGATGAAAACATATTCCGCAAAAGCTTCGGAGATTGAAAAGAAGTGGCTGATTGTTGACGCTGAGGGTCTAATCCTTGGTCGTATGGCACAGGCTGTTGCTGTCGTTCTTCGCGGTAAACACAAAACAACATACACACCTCACATGGATTGCGGCGACAATGTTATCGTTATCAATGCAGAAAAAGTGAAGCTCACAGGCAAGAAACTGGCTGACAAGGTTTACTATCGTCACACAGGTCACCCTGGCGGCATTAAATCTACCACAGCTGGCGAAATCCTGTCTGGTCGTTTCCCTGAGCGGGTTGTTGAAAAAGCCATCGAACGCATGATCCCTAAAGGCCCACTAGGCCGCCAACAGCTCCGCAACCTGCGTGTATATGCTGGCTCGGATCACCCTCACACAGCGCAAGAGCCTACAGTGCTCGACGTTGGCGCTATGAACCCAAAGAATAAGAGGTAAGCACATGGCCGACCTTCAAGACCTTAAAGAACTAACTGGCGAAGCAACTGCTGCTGTTGAAGATGCACCGGTAGAGCGTGTCGCTGTTGTTGATGACATGGGCCGCTCATATGCCACTGGTAAGCGTAAAGACGCTGTGGCGCGTGTTTGGCTAAAGCCTGGCTCTGGCAAGATCACCGTAAATGGTCGTGATCAGGAAACATATTTCGCACGCCCAACGCTGCGATTGATTGTTAACCAGCCGTTTCAGGTTGCTGGTCGTGAAAACCAGTATGATGTTGTCGCCACTGTTAAAGGCGGCGGGCTTTCAGGCCAGGCCGGTGCGGTTAAGCACGGCATCTCTCAGTGCATTCAGCTTGCTGAGCCTGAACTGCGTGGTGCTCTTAAAGCTGCTGGCTTCCTGACTCGTGATAGCCGTGTTGTTGAACGGAAAAAGTACGGTCGGGCAAAAGCGCGTCGTTCATTCCAGTTCTCCAAGCGTTAAGACTAACTCGCTTTACTTTAAGAACCGGACAAAGTTTCAGTTTAGAGTATATGTTTCGAGTACCATCAAATTTTGTATCGAGTTCAAAAGGCTGCCCTGCGGGGCAGCCTTTTTCGTTGGTAGTCAAAATACAATATCCCTGTTCCAGTCTTAATTATTTCGGTTGCTCTGAAGAAAGACTGTCCTAGTGTTGTAAATATTATTAAGTTTTACTTTATAAAACAATAATACTGAACTGTTTTTATTATATATTTAATGATGAGCATGACCACAGTGAGGGTCGCCGCAAGCCTGCGTGTGTTTGATGTCCTTGACCATCTTTTTAATCAGCCGGTCGCGCTTTAACTTTGACAAATTATCGAGGAATGTACGGCCATCGAGATACTCCATTTCATGCTGAATAACAGTTGCAAGCCAGCCGTCCGCTTTCAGGCTTTGAGTAATGCCATCCAGATCAAGATAGGTAAGCTCAATAGAGGATGGCCTTTCAACCTCTGCTCTAATGCCAGGAAAACAAAGCGAGGCTTCCTCATGCTTATGAGTTTGATCGGAAGTGTTTTTCAGGACAGGGTTTATACATACAAGCGGTGCACGGGCGCCTTCTTCCTGCAGGTCAATCGCAATGATCCGTTTCAGGACACCTACCATTGGTGCTGCAATACCTATGCCTCTCTCAGCATATAAGGTTTCAAGCATATCATTGCAGAGAGAGCGAACATCGCCATCAATTTGAGTGATATCGTCCGCGGATTGCTTGAAAATAGGGTCAGGGGCCATTACGAGGCTAAGAGCTACCATAAAGACTTTCCTCTTTTTGAAGTCATGGATTAAGGTTATGTATGCATTTGGGGCGAGTATAATTGATTGGATGTTGCTTTGAAAGACGTTCGGTTGGCTGACAACGAGAGTTAAATAGTAGCGATGCCACAAGGGTACCTCACACTCGCAACTGGTGACCGACAGTTTTTTGATGCCGCAACTAATTTGGCAATCAGCATTCAATTAAATGATGCCAAACGACCTATTTCACTCTTGTGCGATGATGTCTCTAAATTGAAGGCTGACGAAAAAAAGCTTTTTGACCGAATTATTGTTGCGTTGCCTGGCACTTTAGGCGTCGGCTGCTCAGGAAAGCTGGATTTGCCAGGTTTTCTTCCTTACAGCGAAACTATGTTTCTGGATTCAGATTGTTTGATTATGAAGCCTGACATGGACCGCCACTGGGAAAAGCTTGCTATTCAATGTTTTAATGTAACCGGTAAAATCAAAAAGAAGGGGCTTTGGTATACTTTTGATATAGCTGATGTTTGTGAGGCGCTTTTTCTCCCTTATATGGTTCGGCTGAATAGCGGTGTTATGTATTTCAGGAAGGGAGCGACGTTAGACGCTTTTTTGGAAACAGTCACAGATCTTCGTGAAAATGCGCGTGACGTCTTATTTGTTCAACACCGTGATATGACGGCGCAATTTGCAGATGAACCATTCTGGAGCGCTGCGATGGCTCGGATGGAGATGGAGCCCGCAAATTATACTAAAAAGGATGGGACCATGATGGAAACCACCTATATGGCGCGTGATTTCAAGTTTGACCCCATCGACCATCTGAGCGAATTCTACAAGAGTAGGGGCTATTGGCTATGGGAGCGCTTTTTTTCTAAGGGCTGGGATTTGTGCTCGCCCACCATTGCTCATTTTATTCGTTTTAAGCCGCGAGCTCTATACCGCGAGTGTGTTGATCAGCTGCGAATTTGGGCGAATATTGGAAAAAGCGACATTTGATTTGTGGTTTGAATTTTAGAGCGTCAATATTGATCTGTCAGACCAATTAGAGAGTATAAGATAAATGATATTGACTAAACTTATCACTGCAACGCTGTTTGCCACTTTCCTGTCGTTGTCTCCCAGCATAGGGGATGACTTTCAAACTGCGTCGCCGCCTGGCGCAGAGGTGTATTTTATTATGCCCTTGGACGGTGCGACGGTTAGCGGGCCTGTAACTGTCAAATTTGGCCTGCGCGGGATGGGCGTGGCACCTGCGGGAACTGAAAAAAATGGAACGGGTCATCACCATCTTATTATTGATGCGCCGCTACCTCCAACGGATGAAAATATTCCTGCTGACGAAAATCATATCCATTTTGGGGGCGGTCAAACGGAAACGACGATCCGGCTTGCGCCGGGCAAGCACACTTTGCAGTTGCTTTTAGGTGATCAAAACCATCTGCCGCACAGTCCACCTGTATTTTCCAGGGTAATCACAATTACCGTTACAGACTAAAGCAAAGGGACAACTACCGTGCCGCACCTTGTAATTGAATATACGTCGACCGATGATAGTCAAATTAACGAAGAAGACCTTATGACGGCGGCGCATTGGGCTGCAGTATCAACTGGTATCTTTAATGAAAGCGATATCAAGGTTCGGGCCAAGCGATATTCGTCCGCTTTTGTTGGCGGGCGGCACGCCCAGTTTGTCCATGTCACGATTTATTTAATTGACGGTCGGGACAATGATATCAAAAAGAAACTGACGCAAACAGTGCACGACAGGCTGGTTTCACTGTTTCCGGGTTATGCGTCAATCAGCGTGGATGCACGCGACTTGGATAGAGAGGTTTACACCAAAAGTAAATCTGGCGACTAAAGGCCGTATCTGGCCGTGGGGAAGGGAATATCGTGAAGATACAATCTAAAATTTTATCTATTGCCGCATCTTGTTTGATTACGGGGCACGCAATGGCAGACCATCATAAGAATGCACCTGTGGAAGTCGAGCGTTTGCACGGCTTTGTCTCAAATGTCTCAGCTGACCGAATTGAAGCCGATATCCGCAAGCTGGCGGGTTTTGGCACGCGTCATACGCTGTCAGATACTATATCTGAGACGCGTGGTATTGGCGCAGCGCGGCGCTGGATAGAGGCTGAATTTAACAAAATTGCTGAAACATGTGTTGCCGATGTTGACGTCTATACGGTGTCAGATGTCGTTAGCGGAAGCCGGATACCTGAACCCACAGAAGTTGTGAATGTGCTTGCGGTTCAAAGGGGTATCCTTGACCCTGACCGGGTTGTGTTGATGTCTGGCGACATTGATAGCCGAGTTTCTGATCCGCTTAATTTCACCGACGATTCACCCGGCGCAAATGATAATGCCTCTGGCATGGCAGGCACAATTGAAGCACTTCGGGCTTTGTGCCAAACCAAATTCCCCGGAACAATTGTATATGCTGGTTTGTCAGGCGAAGAGCAGGGCCTGTATGGCGGCGAGATACTAACTCGTCACGCCAAGGAGCAGGGTTGGCGTGTTATGGGTGTTCTGAATAACGATATGATCGGCAATATTGCTGGGGTTAACGGTGTTATAAACAACACAACTGCCCGGGTTTTCTCAGAAGGAACGCGTAAGACCGAGACTGAACGAGAAGGCCGTATGCGCCGCTTTATGGGCGGTGAAGTGGACAGCCCGAGCCGCAACATAGCGCGCCTTGTTGATCGTCTTGCAGACCAATATATCCCGAATTTGGATGTTATGATGATATACCGCCTTGATCGTTTTGGGCGCGGCGGTCATCACAGGCCTTTTAACGAAGCCGGGATGCCAGGCGTTCGTATTATGGAAACCAATGAAAACTATAACCGGCAACACCAGGACCTACGTACCGAAAATGGTATTGAGTACGGCGATGTGATTGAGGGCGTTGATTTTGACTATGCGCGAAAATTGACAGCATTGAATGTTGTCACGTTGGCCTCAATGGCAGGTGCACCGCCATTTCCAGCAGATGTGTCATTGGAAGGGGCGGTTCGGCCTTCCACAACAATCAAATGGCAGATACGTGGCGATGAACGTGAAACTGCCAATTTGCGTAATTTTAAGGTTTATTGGCGGCTGACAACAGATTCGCAGTGGCAGTGGAGCCGTACAGTTAGCAAGGACGCTCGGGAACTGACCCTCGAAAATATTGTCATAGACAATTATTTCTTCGGTGTGGCGTCAGTCGCAAACGACGGCCTTGAAAGCCCCGTCGTATTTCCTGGGCCAATGGGTGCTTTTGAGCCTGCTACGACTAGTTCTGAAGAATAAAGTTCGCCAGCAATAGTTGACAGAGGGCACTTCGGTGCCCTTTGACATATATGTGATATGCAAGTCATCAAGCTTTCCTTTAGGAAGACCGCAAGAATACGGGATTTGTAGGCACCGTGCCTTTGGGGTGAACAAAGGGCAGCCAAAATGAATTGAGGATACGGCGTGAAAAAAGCTCAAGAATTGCTGAAGCGAATGATGGTTGTTATGGCTGCTACCGTTTCAATGCTGTTGGCATCTTCGTCTTTTGCAAGTGCGGACCTTGGACGCGTTGACGCCACTCATAGTAGTGCAATATTGCATTCTGAATATGCTGTTGCAGAGGCAGGCGAAACAGTTTGGTTGGGCCTTGAACTAGCGCCGCGTGAGGGCTGGCATTCCTACTGGAAAAATTACGGTGATAGTGGTGCTGCGCCATTGCTCTACTGGACCCTTCCCGAGGGGGTTACCGCTGGTGAACCTTTATATCCCACGCCACACCGAATGCCCATTGGCCCTCTAATGAATTACGGCTACGAAGAACCCTCTATTCTTCTTATCCCTTTGAGCATCTCCGATGATTTCACCGGAAGGTCCATTCCCATTGGCCTTGAAGCCGAATGGCTGGTTTGTGAAATTGAATGTGTACCGCAAGACGGCAGTTGGAATGCAGAATTGCCGGTTGGCCAAATGCAAGTTGATGATGCGGCAAGGCATGTATTTCGTGCCGCAAGAGTCGCTTTGCCGGAAATGGCAATTTGGTCATCTGAATTGACTGTATACTCAGCTCAGTCGCGCTTGAAGCTACATGTTTCTGAAGCGGAAGTTGAGGGCGTCTCAGACGCCTATTTCTTCCCTGCTGGCGAAGGTGTTGCTGAATATGCAGCTGAACAACAATGGTCGATTACATCTGAAGGTCTGTTTGTTGATATGCAGCGTCTGGAAGGCGGTGTAGATGCAACGAGCGGCGACGGCGTATTGGTTCTAACATTTGAAGACAAGTCGCAGCGCGCCATTGAAGTTGAAGCTGTTGTTAATCAAGACACAGTTGTTCCTGCGAAAGCAGGGTCTTCGCCCAGCGTTCAGGCTTTGCTTCCGCTGTGGCAGGCGCTGGTATTTGCGTTGCTTGGGGGTATGGTGCTGAATTTGATGCCATGTGTGTTCCCTGTACTTTCGTTGAAAGCCTTTTCTTTCATCGCAGCTAACAGCAAAACCGAAACTGGCCGCAAACAGGAAGGTTGGGCCTATACAGCGGGTATTTGGGTCAGCTTCATGATCATTGTAGGTGTTTTGCTTATGATCAAATCAGGCGGAGCAGCAATAGGTTGGGGTTTCCAGCTACAGGAACCTGCTTTTGTCGGCTCACTGGTATTGCTGATGGTGCTGGTTGCACTGTCGTTGTCTGGAATGTTCAACATCACGGTTGGTGTGGAAGGCGCTGGGCAGGGGTTGGCTTCGCAGGATGGCAACAAGGGTGCCTTTTTTCAAGGTGTTCTGGCTGCGTTGGTCGCTACGCCTTGCACCGCACCACTAATGGCACCAGCCATTGGGTATGCCCTGACTCAACCTGCGCCGGTTGTGTTTCTGATTTTTAGCTTACTTGCTTTTGGTTTAGCGCTGCCGTTCCTTGCACTTTCATACAGTCCTGCGCTCGCAAAATTAATGCCGAGCCCTGGGCCCTGGATGGAAAAGCTAAAAGAGGCCCTTGCATTCCCCATGTATCTGACAGCTGCGTGGTTGCTATATGTATTTAACCTGCAAGCAGGGGCGACTGCGACGCTGGCGCTCTTGGTAGCCTTAATTGTTGCAATATTTGGCGTCTGGTTATGGCAGTCTTTCAGTGGCCGTATATCCCGCAGCATTGCAGTTTTATTCATGGTTGGGGCAATCGCAGGAATTATTTATCAACCATTCAGTGCTCCGCCAGGTTCTGCATCGCAGGAATCTTCAGAAATTCAGCCATATAGCGAAGAAAACCTCTCCAAACTTCTCGGCGACGGTGAAACGGTTTTTGCTTACTTCACGGCAGAATGGTGCATCACCTGTAAGGTCAATGAGCAAGTCGCCTTATTTACCGACGATACACAGGCGTTAATGGCTGAAAAGGGTATCAAGTTATTGAAGGGGGACTGGACCAACCGAAATGATGAAATCGCCAATCTATTGGCTGATTATGGACGAGCGGGTGTTCCTCTCTACTTATTGTTTCCTAAAGGCCAGTCCGAGGCAATCATATTGCCAGAAATTTTGACACCTGGTATTATTGCAGACGCCATCAACGACATAGAGTAAAGCAGTCATCCCATGCGTAACTCAACATTTTCCCTGAATCAGTTCGCAACCTTATTTTTAGTAGGCGTGCTAGCGGTAGTTGCAGTGCCTGCAAATGCTGACAACAAACGGGCGCCGGATTTTGTTGGGGTTACTATGACCGGCGACCATATCCGCTTATCCGATTTTCGCGGGAAGGCTGTGGTTCTTGAGTGGACCAATCATCAATGCCCCTATGTACGCAAGCACTATAGCAGCGGCAATATGCAAAAGACCCAGCGGGCGTTGACAGAAGACGGCGCTGTTTGGATTTCAATAATTTCTTCGGCGCCTGGAAAACAGGGCTATGTGGCGGCTGAAGAGGCACAGAAATTAACAGCTGCGCGCGGATCCTATGCAGGCTATGTGATTCTGGACTCAGACGGCAGCATTGGCCGGCAATACGGTGCTAAAACAACGCCCCATATGTTTGTAATCGATGAAAATGGACATCTTATTTATCAGGGTGCCATTGATGATATTCCGTCTGCCTCGCGGCGAACCTTGAAGGATGCTACGAATTTAGTGCTTGCAGCGTGGACAGATTTTCAGGCGGGTGAACCCATCGCGCGTCCGATCACCAAGCCCTATGGCTGTACCGTAAAATATAGCGATACTATTGACTGACCACCTGAAGGTTAAGCTTCAGAATTCGATTTCTACATAGACCAGGTTTTCTTGCCCGTCTTAACAGCTTGTTAAGCCTAATCGTCGAAACTCACTCTAGTTTAATAGTCTTTTCTAATTTTACGTGGGTTAGCAATAGCAATGTTTTTGATCATCGGGTTGATAGTCGTTCTTGTGATGGTGTTCGGTGGCTTTTGGCTTGCTGGCGGTAGTTTTGGCATCATTCTCAAAGCACTTCCATACGAGTTAATGATCATTTTCGGCGGGTCGCTCGGTGCGTTTATCAGTGCAAATTCTACCGGTGTTATGGGCGGCGCGCTCAAGGGTCTTGGTAAAGTGATGAAAGGCCCAAAATGGCAGGCCGATGATTACCGCGACATTCTTTGTCTTATGTTTTTATTGATAAAGACCATTCGATCAAAAGGCGTCGTCGCAATCGAGGCGCATGTGGAGAACCCGGAAGAATCTAAAATTTTCCAACAGTTTCCCAGAATTGTTGAAGACCATCATGTGATTGAATTTGTCTGCGATTATATTCGAATGTTGACCATGAACTTTGATGACCCGAATCAAATGGAAGACGCCATGAATGCTGACCTGGATCGTCATCACAAGGAAGAACACGAGCCTCAACATGCACTGCAAACGATGGCGGACGGCCTTCCTGCCGTGGGTATTGTTGCGGCGGTTCTTGGTATCGTTAAAACCATGGGCGCAATCGCCGAGCCGGTTGAAGTTTTGGGCGGTATGGTTGGCGGTGCGTTGGTGGGAACATTTTTGGGTATTTTCTTATCGTATTTGATGGTGGCACCAATTGCCGGGCGTTTGGACCAAATTATGACCGAGGAAGCTCGGTTCTTTGAAATCATTAAAGTGGTGCTTGTTTCGCACTTGCAGGGCAATGCCCCTCAAATATCTGTCGAGCTTGGGCGCCGGAATGTTCCCGGCCCACTGATGCCCACATTCCTTGAGCTGGAAGAGGCGATCGCGGAACTGCCGCCTGACATATAACCGTCTGTGGGCAAAGCTTTGTCTGCCAAGAGTGCAGGCCAAGGTTTTTGCCTTTCAATATGCGAATTTAGCTTATATCAATGAACGATACGCGACTTATGATATCATAGGTCGCGTATTTTATGGTGCGAAGACAAAGATTGGTATGTGTGATGGTGCAGGACAAAAAGTTCAGAGTGGGAATATTGGGTGCAAGCGGTTACACGGGCGCTGACTTAGTACGCTTATTGGTTGCTCATCCAAATGTCGAAATCGTCCTTATGACCGCTGAGCGTAAGGCAGGACAGCCTATCGAGACTGTTTTCCCTCATCTAACTGGCCTAGGTCTACCTGATTTAATCAGCGTAGAGGAGGTGGAATGGCCTGCGGTGGAATTGGACGTTGTTTTTTGTGCATTGCCTCATGCGACCAGCCAACAGGTTATTTCCGGATTGTTGCATTCTACAAACCATAGTTTGCTTGATGAACTGATCGTTGAGACAACGGCTGACCTCGCGTCTCGTGTGTCTGGTGATATCCGCGTGATAGACCTATCCGCTGATTTCCGCCTGCGAAACGTGGAGACATACTCTGAATGGTATGGGCGCACTCATACGGCTGTAGGCCTACAAAAAAAGGCTGTGTACGGCTTGACAGAATGGAATAGGGGTGCGGTAAAGGAAGCTCACCTGGTTGCTTGTCCGGGGTGCTACCCAACGGCAGCTCTTCTCGCATTGCTTCCATTATTGAACGACCGGTTGATTTTGGCGGAGGACATCATTATCGATGCAAAATCTGGTGTATCCGGTGCAGGGCGTTCGCAGAAAGAGGCGAACCTGTATGTCGAGATTGCAGAAGCCATGCACCCATATGGGCTAGGCTCTCACAGGCACATGCCGGAAATAGAGCAGGAGCTATCCATTGCAGCCGGTGAGGATGTTACTATCAGCTTCACGCCGCATTTGGTACCAATGAACCGCGGTGAGCTGGAAACGATCTATGTCAAGTTGGCAGAGGGCCAAGATACGGCATCATTGAAGGCAGCGCTTGAGGAAGCATATGCGAACGAGCCGTTTGTGACTGTCTTGGCCGGTGATGCCGCTCCTGCGACCCGAATGGTTCGTGGCTCCAATCATTGTGTTCTCAACGTGTTTAATGACCGACAGCCGGGCCGTGCTATCATTGTGGCAGCAATCGATAACTTGGTGAAAGGGTCCTCAGGGCAGGCCGTTCAAAATATGAATTTGATGTTGGGGCTTGAGGAAACGACGGGCTTGATGCAGGCTCCTCTTTTCCCTTAATCAGCCGAGATTTTTTTTATGACACCTTTTCCGCTACGGAAGATAACTAAGCACGGTGGCACGCTCACCCCTTTTCAGAAAATTTGGCCAACAGTACCAGACAGTGCTTTTGTGTTTCATGGCGCGCAGTTGGTTGGTTCGGTGACATTAGGCGAGGGCGCCAGCATTTGGCACAACTGTGTGCTGCGCGGCGATGTAAACCACATTGTTATTGGCAGTCGTTCAAACATTCAGGACGGCACCATGATCCATGTTAGCACCCGGACCTATCCAACAACGATCGGTAACGATGTGTTGGTGGCTCATAAGGCAATGCTTCACGGCTGTAGGTTAGAGGATAATAGTTTCGTTGGTATGTGCGGTATTGTTATGGACAATGCGGTGATTGAACCTGATGGCATGTTGGCTGCCGGCGGTATGCTAACGCCCGGCAAGTGTATCAAACGCGGTGAATTATGGGCGGGAAGCCCGGCCAAGTTTGTCCGTTTTGTGAAAGATAGCGAGTTGGAGAAAAACCGCAGTATGGCAGAACATTATCGATTGTTAGCTGTTCAGCACGACATTGATAGCCGCGGCGAAGCGGCAGCAACTGTTTACCCATTTCCGTTGAAGCAATAAGGCCCATAAAAAAGGGCCGGTAAACCGGCCCTTTTCAGATTGCTTCAGAGATATAAGGCTTACATACCCATTTCTGCACCAACCATGCAATAGAGCATTGGTATGGACAAAAGCGTATTTGTCCGGCTGAACAACATCGCTTTGCGAGCCGCAGCCGGCTTGGCGTCCGCATCCGCTTCTACAATACCCAGTGCGATTTTCTGATTTGGCCAGATTACGAACCAAACATTGAACCACATGATGATCGCCATCCACATACCAATGCCAATAAGACGTGTGCCGGGTGCAACAGTTAAGGCATCCACCATATAGCCGCTCATGTGAGCAACAGCCAAACCGCTGATGAGCGTGAACATTGCGCCCCAACGGAACCACCATAAGGCCTTTGGTGCGATATGCTTTCCAATAGCTGGCTTCATCTCATCTGGAATAGACGGCATGGTTGGTATTTGTACGAAGTTGAAATACCAAAGCAGTCCAATCCACATTACTCCTGACAAAACGTGAATGTAACGAAGGATATAGCCAATGTCATAGGAGCCAGTGGCCTGGCCCACCAATGCCAGTAAAACCAGCATGAGCACAAAGCCCGCAATGACAGTATTCTGAATCGATTCTAGAATTTTACCCATAGTTAACTCCCCTAGGTAATCTGTGTGTCCCTAAGCCGGGACATTACTGACGTTATTACCATATCACAAGCAAAACCGGTATTTTCCAATCGAGATTCACCGTGAAAATGAAAATATCTAATCGTCAATAACCTATAGTGTTGTTTGGTCTAATATATCCTATAAAAGGTCAGTAATTTCACTTCGGGACCTGCGCGCACATCATGAATGATCAAGAAAAGAATATAGTTTTTTGCCGAGATATGGTTCAGCAGGATGATCGAGCGCGGTATGAAACAGTTCTGTTTGCGCCTCGGTCTCAGCAGGTGGGCCTTTGGGCGCTTTATGCTTTTAATCAGGAAGTCGCCAAAACCCGCGAAAGTGTTTCTGAACCCACATTAGGTGAAATCAGGCTGCAATGGTGGCGCGATGTTGTTGGTGAGCTACGAAGCGGTGCTGTGCGTGAACATCCTGTTGTTAGCGCAATTGCTGCGTTAAAGCTCTCGGAGCCTGTATTGAAGCTTCTCGATGATTTGATTGATGCCAGAGGTCGTGATTTGTATGACGAAGGCCCGGCAGACCAGACTGCATTGGAGAACTATGCCGATTCAGTTGGGGGCACGCTGAGCGAGGCAGCTCTTCGGCTTTGCCATAATGGTGAGCCGATGACAGATGAAGTGGCGCTTGTACGACAAACAGGCAGTGCTTGGGCCATGTTGGGTTTAGTGCGTGCAATTCCTTTTCATTGGGCCAGCAATCGCAATTATGTACCAGGCGATAAAGGATTGGCTTCTTTAGCCACGACAGACGCTGATAAAATGTATGCGCTGGCACAAGACGCTATAGAGAAAATGATTGGTTTTTCTGTCACGCATTTGGTGAATATTAAAAGCACCAAGGTAAAGCTGTCGCCAAGCGTTCAACATCTATTGTTGTTGAATGCTCAGCTTGAGCTTCACATCAGGGCATTAAAGCTGGCCGACAACAACCCGTTTCATGCGCGAGAACCATCAACACTCAGGCGTTTAGCAGGGTTGATGTGGATGACCTTGGCTGGGCGCTAACAGTTCAGAACAAGTCATCAGTGCTCAATGGTTTTGAGGCAATAAAAAACCCATCGACCCGCTTGGAAAAGCAATGCCGACAGGCTTTAATTAATTTGGTTGTTCGTTCAGGCTTGAACGTCAACCCGCTCACCGATTCCAGGGCCTGTTGAAGAAGCTTCTACTTCTTTGCGTTCAACATTGCTGTCTTCAGATGACTTACGTTCTTGAGCTGCCGATTCCAACGAGCCGGAACGGCCCGATGAACTAACAGATTCAGCACTGGTGGCTGTTGTACTTTGAATATCCACTTTTACTCTCCAACGACGTGCGTTCACCCATGACGCACAATCTCTCTCATTGATTGCCAATATACCCGAGAACAGGTTAAGTTTCTATTGAATACGGCTTTTTCCCTTGTTTTTCAGGGCGTTCCGGCAATAATTGCCTAGTAAAAGCTGATTTTTTGGCGAATTTTTATGTTAAAATTATCTAAAATTTTATCGATCCGAATCAAAATGGTGTTGCTTTCATTGGTTCTAACGGGATGTGTGGCCTCGGGTGAGCGGCGGGCCACAGAGGATGTCGGCCCCGTTTCCGCCTATGCGCGCAATACTCTTGCAGAGGAAAACCCAGCAGGACTTATTCGCATTGGCGAGGGTTTTGAGCGATCCGGTGACTTTATCGGCGCGCGAAAACTCTATGCTCAAGCGTTGGCAGCGGACCCCAATCTGGTTGAGGCCGAAATTTCTTATGCGCGTGCCAGCAGTATGCTGGGGCTGAATGATGAAGCAACAGCGGTTCTAACTTTGCTGCTGGCTAAATATCCAGACAATCGACAAGCCAAGACAACACTCGCTCAGGTTCACGCTTCGGCCGCTCGTAACAGTGCTGCGCTGTTAGTGCTCGAAACGCTTTCAGATCCAACGGGTAGAGAGTTGATGTTAATGGGCCAGCTTTCACATGTGACTGGGGATGACCTTAAGGGCCAAACTCGTTTGGCACAGGCTTTGGACCTTGCACCGTCTGATGCCCGTGTATTGGAAGCCGCAGCACTCTCATTTGCTCTGAACGGTGACTATCCGGCATCTGTTGGTTTGTTGCGCAGGGCTATGGATCAACGTTCGGCTGCCCAAACTGCTCAAAAAAGTTTGGCAATGGTTTATGCTTTGTCGGGGCAACGTCAGGCAGCGCTTCGGCTGGCACGCGATGTTATGTCGGTTGATGAGGTGCAAAAACTAGAAGCATTCTATCGATTTTTACCAAGGTTTTCCAAACAAGAACAAGCGGCAGCCTTGTTTTTCAATCGTGTGCCAACCGACACATTGAAGAGATTATCGGGTGATGCGACGAATTGACTCTTGAACAGGTAAGGCGTGCAGTTTAAGCAAGCCCTAGGGTTTGTACCGCTGTGGTGTTTATATGGGGTTGGCTTTTGAAAAACTGCACTAACATGGATGAATTGCGTGCCGAAATTGATCGGGTGGACAGACTGATCGTGCCGTTGCTTTTGGAACGCATTAAGCTGATTGCCCAAGCTGGACATATAAAGACTGACCGTGACACCGTTCGCGATGATTGGCGCATCGAAGATGTGGTATCAAAGGTTAAAGCAGAGGCTGCATCGCAGGGCGGTGATACATCTTACATAGAAGCTATCTACCGTAATTTAATCGAATATAGCATCAATCATGAGTTTGATGTGTGGGACGAGGTTTACGGACCATCATCCAAGCGCAATGCATGAGTTTACTGAGTTTTAACGGGAACAGCTTAAGCAAAGAGCAACAGTTGGATCCAGTTCAAGCCGTTTAAGCCCAATTTCGTCACCACATTTAAGGCAATAGCCGAATTCATCGTCACGTAGGCGTTCTAAGGCAGCTTCAATCGCCAGGAGTTTATTGTTCCGGCGCGTCGCGATAGCATTATTCATTGCTTGGCCCTGAAGCGCGTCAATACGAGATAGGCGACCGACGCGGGATTGGTCCAGCTCAACAGTCTCGCGGCTGTTTGATGCGCTCTTGTTCAAGCTTTCAAGTTCTTGCTTGAGCTTATCTAGCAGTATTTCCCATCGCGTTTGTTCCATACTGCAGTGTGTCACGGGTAGGGCGTTATAACAAACTATTCCCTATTCGGCGGCAGAACGACCTAGCGCAACGGCTTCATCAACATGGCCGCGCCGCGCGTCATGTTCTTCCGCCACTGCGTTATCATTCTCTTGCATTGCGTCTATGTCGACGTTGGCAAAGCCAATAACACCCATGTCGCTATATGCGCCCTGAATTTTTTCGCCCCAAAGACCAATGTCTTTGACGACAGGAACAATTCGGCTGAACAAGTTCGTGCGAAACATTTTCATGGCTTCACTATTTTCTAGGTGTGAAATGCATTCTTTTACCGGGAATCCAAGATTTTCCCACATTTCCAAACTGGAGAAACGGTCTCGCATCAGGTAACAAGCTTCAATCAGGAATTCTTCTCGTTCATTTCGTTCATACTGTGTCAGTTCGGGGTAATATTCCCTTAGCGCCAGCCTGCCAAATGCCACGTGTCTGGCTTCATCTTGCATTACATAGGCGTTTACAGCTGTTGCCAAAGGGTTTTTGGCATGGTCCCTGATGTTAGCGAACGCAGCTAAAGCCAGCCCTTCAATGACCACTTGCATGCCAAGATAGGTCATGTCCCAACGGCTATCTCGCAGAACTTGATCCAGTAATGTTTTCAGCGGGCCAGTAATAGGGTAAGCGATACCAATTTTTTCGACAAATTTCTTGTAAGTTTCAACATGGCGCGCTTCGTCCATAACTTGGGTTGAGGCGTAAAATTTTGCTTCCATGTCTGGCACATTTTGCACAATTTTTGCTGAGCAAATCAGTGCCCCTTGTTCACCGTGTAGAAATTGCGAATTACTCCAGGCCGCCTGATGTCGGCGAGCAACGCCTTGTTCTTTGGAGGACATTTTCATAAAGAAGTCAGCCCCATACATGGGGAAAAATTCCATTGGAATGCCGAGAGGATCGTCAGGGTCAAGTTCCTGATTCCAGTCAATTCGGCTATCTGTATCCCACTGCATTGTTTTGCCTTTGTTATAAAGGCTCAGCAAGTCGTCCCGGTCGTCGCCGTAATTCCAATTAAACAATGTATCAAAATCTTGAGGAATTTCCCATGCCGAGCTTTCCAACGCTGTCGAATAAATTGGATCAATGGCCACTTTTCTCTCCGGTTTATAAGTACGAGCTTCGTTATTTACTTCATGCAAGACGATATTTAATGCAAAGCATTATTACTTAAATGACAAAAATGTCAATAATGACAGGTCAAAAAAACAGCCACTCAGATGTATAAATCTGAAGTGGCTGTAAGGTTGGGAAGAGAAGACCCGAGGGTCTCTCTAGTGTAGTTGCTTGTGGCTAGAACTTTTGTGAGCCCTTGCCAAACTCTGGATAGGCTTCCATGCCCAGCTCTGAAATGTCTGCACCGCGTGCTTCGTCTTCAGGAGTTAGGCGAATGCCTATTGTCAGTTTAAGAGCGTACCAGACGATTGCGCTGGAAATTGACACGAAGGCACCAATGGCAACCACGCCTGTAAGTTGCGGGAGTAGTGACACATCGCCGTTGGTGATCGGAACAGCCAGTGTTCCCCATATGCCACAGACAAGGTGGACGGAAATAGCACCAACAACATCATCGATTTTCAGCTTATCAAAAAACGGCACAGCGAAAACAACCAGAACACCGCCAACAGCACCAATCAGTGTGGCGGATATAGGCAGGGGTGTAAGTGGTTCTGCCGTAATTGATACAAGGCCAGCTAGTGCACCATTGAGAACCATTGATAGGTCTACTTTTTTGTATACTAGCTGCGTTGCAATGAAAGCTGCAATCGCTCCACCTGCGGCAGCCATATTGGTGTTTACAAAGATGTTGGAGACTGAAACTGCATCGCTGATGGTTCCCAACGCTAACTGGGAAGCGCCGTTGAAACCGAACCAGCCGAGCCAAAGAATGAAAGTGCCGAGCGTTGCAAGGGGCATGCTGGAGCCAGGCATAGGTCTCACTTTGCCGTCTATGTACCGTCCGGCGCGTGGTCCCAGAATTATGGCGCCCACAAGTGCTGCCCAACCACCGGTTGAATGAACGAGCGTAGACCCAGCAAAGTCTGAGAAACCCATTTGATCAAGCCAGCCTGCGCCCCATTCCCACGAACCTTGTATAGGGTAGATGACGCCAGCCAGAACCACCGTAAACAGTAGAAAAGGGATCAGTTTTATGCGCTCTGCGACAGTACCTGAAACAATTGAGGCGGTTGTTGCGACGAACACCATTTGGAAGAAAAAGTCTGAACCTGACGCGTAAGCCGCGGGATCAGAGCCAGTTGCAGTAACGCCGGCAGAGGCGAGCAAATCGGCATCACCAGGCGACCACAACGAAAAAAATGTGCCGAAATAGCTACCCACATCCATATACATGACATTGTAGCCCATCAGCATCCACATCAGGCAGGCAACTGCATAAAGAGAGATGTTTTTCAGGCATATGTCTGCAACATTTTTAGAGCGAACCAGGCCTGCTTCCAGCATGGCGAAGCCAGCAGCCATCCACATCACCAAAAACCCACCAATTAAGAAAAGGAGTGTATTAAAGATTACTGATGAATCTGTGGCAGGTGACGCCGCCATCGCAGGGTTTGAGACCAAAAGTACACAGGCACCTAGGAGGGCACCCTTCGTTGTAATATTTTTGTTTAACATTGGTGGTTAACCTTTTGTAATAAAACTAAAGAGCATCGGTATCTGTTTCGCCAGTGCGAATGCGAATAGCTTGAGAAAGATCGAGAACGAATATTTTTCCGTCACCGATTTGACCGGTTTGGGCGGTGCTTTGAACCGCTTCTATGGCTTGGTCGGCCAAGTCGTCGTCAGTGGCAATTTCAAGTTTTACTTTAGGTAGAAAATGAACTTCATATTCTGCACCCCGATAGATTTCTTTTTGGCCTCGTTGGCGGCCGTAGCCCTGAACCTCCGACACCGTCATGCCGGTTACGCCTATTTCGGCTAACGCGTCCCTAACGGGGTCTAGACGGTGGGGTTTAATAATTGCGATGATGTATTTCATGTGCGCTTCCTGACTTAAGCGTGATTAAAACTTGGCTTACCCGCGAGCATCGCCTGTTTAGACGCATAGAGCAGAAACTGTGCCAGAAATATTTTTGTTTTAATACAATGGCTTGATGGAAATTCAGGTCGCGTGAATTTTCTACATTGCCTAATTTTTATCTTGTGCCTAATTTATAGGCAGGTAAGAATTTCGTAATCGGTTCATCAGATTAAATCGCGAGCCTGCCTCTGGTTTTGATGGTAGGGCTGACCTGTCTAGAATAGTCGCAGCCAAGGGGAGTGGTTATGAAAGTATACGGTGACATCATTTCAGGGAACTGTCTGAAGGTTAAATATGTAGCTGATTACATGGGCCGGGATTATGAATGGGTGCCACTGGATGTTGTCGGCGGCGAGGCGCGTAATGCAGCGATGTTGTTGAAAAACCCGGCAGGTCAGGTTCCGTTTATCGAGCTTGATGACGGCAGAGTGTTGTCTCAGTCAAATGCGATTATGCGTTATCTCGCGGAGGGCTCTGCACTTATTCCATCGGACGCATTCATGTGGGCAAAAATGGATCAGTGGCTTTTTTGGGAACAATACAGCCATGAAACCGCAATCGCCGTGGCGAGGTTTCGGGTTGTCTACTTAGGGCAGGCGATCTCAGACCTGGATGCCGAATTGGTTGTTAAAGGGAACGCTGCGCTGGACCTTATGGAAGAGCACCTGACGGAAAATACGTGGTTTGTTGGTGAAAGCATTACGCTGGCGGATGTTGCGTTGTGTGCATATACCCAATTTGCCGAGCAACCTGGCTTTTCTTTGGAGAGTCGCCCGAATATTACACAGTGGTTGTCTGCTACCAAGGCAGAACTCGGGATCAGCTAGCTTCCGATAAACTTAGCAGGGCTGCCATAGCTTCGTCTGCTCTGTCTGCTGGAACAAACAAATGGTCGTGATGAAAAGCAGCAACAGGGTTAACGCCCATGCCTATCTCGGTAAGTTTTCTGGCGATCGCAGCGATAAATCCGATAGCATCAAGCGATGAATGGACATTCAGCGTGATCATGCGGGAAGGAAACTCATGATCGATTCCATGCGAAATCGCCGTTTCCTGCAATAAAATTAGTGTCTTTCCCTCAGCTTCCTCAAACACCATGCGGGGAGACAAGCCCTGTGTATCAAATGAACTGTCAACAGTTGCGAAAACGTACACGCCGGGGTGCAAAACAGGCTGCATTGACTTTAAAAGGATATCTAAGCTGGTCTCACCAGACATTTGTTGCTCCTGAATATATCGATTCAGCAAAGGGCAATGAAAATAGCGTAACGCTATTTTGAGATCACTGCCTAGTTTTTTTCATCGAATTTTGGGTTGTTGGCAAATGCCATAGTGGCGGGCGGGGTGGGATTCGAACCCACGAAGGGCTTGCACCCTTGCTGGTTTTCAAGACCAGTGCATTCAACCGCTCTGCCACCCGCCCGGATAAGAAGATTGACTGAATCTGGAGCGGTTTTTAACGGCTGAATTTGCCCCCGTCCAGCTTAAAGTGACAGTCAAGCGAATTTGGTGCCCAAAAGACTATAAAAAGCTGTTCATTCGGCTTGCGCGTGGCCTCTGGAATTGCTAGAAACTTCTATGCATAGCCACAACATCTCGGGGTATTGAGATCAGCAGGGGCTATATGTTTGTTTAAGCGTACGCGGGCTAGCCCCGCACACGAGAGGGGCCGCACCCGGTGAGCGACAATACACCTATTCCGCCACAAGAGCGTGATATCCATCCGATAAAAATTGAAGACGAGATGAAGACATCGTACCTCGATTACGCCATGAGCGTAATTGTATCGAGGGCGCTGCCTGATGTACGAGACGGTTTGAAGCCGGTGCATCGTCGTATTCTCTATTCCATGCATGAAAATGGTTATGAGTGGAGCAAACCATTCCGCAAGTCTGCACGCATCGTCGGTGATGTCATGGGTAAATATCACCCGCACGGCGACAGCGCTATTTATGACGCGCTTGTGCGTATGGCGCAGGACTTTTCCATGCGGGCGCCATTGGTGGACGGGCAGGGTAACTTTGGCTCTATGGACGGCGATAATGCCGCTGCTATGCGTTACACCGAAGCGCGGATGGCCAAAGTGTCATCAGTTCTGTTGGGTGATATCGACAAAGATACAGTTAACTTCCGACCTAACTACGATGAAAGCGAGCATGAGCCGGTTGTGCTGCCTGCGCGCTTCCCGAATCTCTTGGTTAACGGGGGTACCGGCATTGCAGTTGGTATGGCAACTAATATTCCGCCGCACAGCCTGCGCGAAGTTGTTGACGGTGTGTTTGCACTAATCGATGACCCGAGTATCGATACTGAAGGGTTAATGGAGCATGTGAAGGGCCCTGACTTACCAACAGGCGCAAGCATTCTTGGTCTCAGCGGTATTCGTCAGGCTTACGAGACTGGCAAGGGCTCAATCACTATTCGCAGCAAAACGCATATCGAAGAAGTGCGTAAGGACCGTAATGCGATCATCATTACTGAAGTGCCGTTTCAGGTAAATAAGGCTTCGATGATCGAGAAAATCGCTGAATGTGTTCAAACTAAACGTATTGAAGGCATTTCTGATCTGCGCGATGAAAGCGACCGCGACGGCGTGCGTGTTGTTATTGAACTAAAGCGCGATGCAGTGCCAGAAGTGGTTCTCAACCAGCTTTATCGTTTCACACAGGTGCAAACCAGCTTTGGCATTAATATGCTGGCGATCAATGGCGGCAAGCCTGAGCAGCTGACACTTAAAGCAGTATTGCAGGCGTTTATTGATTTCCGCGAGGAAGTTATTACGCGCCGCACCAAGTTCGAGCTCAACAAAGCGCGTGACCGCGCCCATCTAATGGTTGGTTTGGTTACTGCCGTTGCTAATATTGATGAAGTTGTTGCAATCATTCGCGGGGCGACTTCCCCAGCGGCAGCAAGGGAAGCCTTGGCCGCAAAAAGGTGGGACACAACGGATATCCTGTCTTATCTGGAGCTTATCAATGAGGCTGGCCGCATCAATGAAGACGGCACCTATCAGCTATCCGAATTGCAGATTAAAGCCATTCTGGATTTGCGCCTACACCGCCTGACAGCACTTGGCCGCGATGAAATTGGCGGCGAATTGGAAACTTTGGCGCAGAAAATTCGCGAATATCTGGAAATTTTGCAATCTCGCGAACGGTTGTTTGAAGTTCTGCGAGAAGAGCTTGTCGAAGTTCAGGCGGAGTTTGGCAATGATCGTCGGACGGTAATTGACACCACCACAATCAATTCGTTTGAAGACGAAGATTTGATTGCAAGAGAAGATATGGTCGTAACGGTAACGCATTCTGGCTACATCAAGCGTGTGCCGCTATCCACATATCGTGCACAACGCCGCGGTGGTAAAGGCCGTTCGGGCATGCAGACCAAAGACGAAGACTTTTTGTCGACGCTGTTTGTGGCTGACACTCACACGCCGGTATTGTTCTTCTCCAATTTGGGGCAGGTCTATAAAATGAAGGTGTGGAAACTGCCGATTGGTAGCCCACAGTCAAAAGGTAAGGCAGTCATTAACATGCTGCCACTTCAGCAAGGCGAAACCATCGCCACCATCTTACCGTTGCCGGAAGACGAGGAAACCTGGGGCGACTTGCATGTTATGTTTGCCACAGCCAAGGGTAATGTGCGCCGTAATCTGCTATCTGACTTCTCCAATGTTATGGCGAACGGCAAAATTGCCATTCGTTTCTCGGATGACGACGATAAGTTGATCGGCGTAGATGTTTGTACCGAGGATGATGATATTCTTCTTGCTGCGAGCGGTGGCAGGGCTATTCGCTTCAAGGCAACAGATGTTCGCCTGTTCGTTGGACGGACCTCCACTGGGGTACGCGGCATGAAGTTTGGCAAAGACGAATCTGTTGTCTCTATGTGCGTTATCAACAGCACTGATGCCACAGCTGATGAGCGTACGGCCTATTTGAAGGCTGCTGCATGGAAAAGTGAGCCCGGTGAGCAAGCATTGTCGGATGAACGCATGGCTGAACTCGCTGCGCCGGAACAGTTTATCCTAACGGTTACTAACGCGGGCTTCGGTAAGCGGACCAGTAGCCATGAATACCGGGTAACGGGTCGTGGCGGGCAGGGGATTTGGAATGTGCCTTCCAATGACAACCTACGGGCGGATATTGGACCGGTGGTCGGTGTGTTCCCCATCACCGTTGACGAACAGCTTATGATGGTGACTGATCAGGGCAAGCTGATCCGCACGCCGGTGCATGATGTGCGCATAGCGAGCCGCAACACCAAAGGTGTGACTTTGTTTAAGGTTGCAGACAACGAAAAAATCGTCTCCGTTGCCAAGCTTCATGAGGCAGATGACGACGAGGATGATGAAGACAATGTGTCCGAAGTCGACGAAGGCAATGCAGAAAATGCTGCTGATATAGCAACCGATAGCGTAGAGGCAGTGGAATTCACTGAAGAATAATAACGTATTAAAACAGTATATTAGGGCTGGCTGTTCATGTGATGGCTGGCCCTAGTTATTTATGAACAATAACAAAGTTGCGCCAGCGGCAAGCACGCCGCCTGAAATTTTATTTGCAACTGAAAGCTTGTCTTTCTGTGTCAGGAAGTTTTTGGCTTTGGTTGCCGTGAATACCCAGCCCATATCCATTATGAATGCCACAGATAGAAAAGTGATTGAGAGTGTGATTAGTTGCGGTGTCAGCGGGAGCTTTTCTGTAATGAATTGGGGGAAAAAGGCGGCGAAAAACAAAATTGTTTTTGGGCTGGTTGCACAAATTATGACAGCCTTAATATAGCTAGCGTAAAGCGGTGCTGCTTTGGGTGGTAACAGGCTTCCAGCATCCGGTGTTGCAACGGGTCTGGTGAAAGCCTGAAAGGCGAGAAAATACAGGTATACAGCCCCTGTGTAGCGAATGGCGTCCAATATGGTCTCGGGCAGGACGGCAATGCTGGCAAAACCGAACAGATTGATTGTTAAATATATGGAGGATGCCGTAGTGGCGCCGGCGACCACGGCCAACCCGTGTCGTGGCCCATCACGCAACGTTTCTGCAACGACAAGACTAACAATAGGCCCTGGCGAGAAGATAAACCCGGCAGTGGCAACAATAAACAAGCCAAATAATACTGGATCTATCGGCATTTTGGTACCTTAAAAGACATAACGAGTTTGCTATTCTGTTCAATAAACCTTGTTTTTTTAGACATATTCGGGAATGTTGCCGCTATGCAATCAAAATGATCGCGTCTTACTAGAGAGGCAGAGCATGGCTAAGAAACGCGTCGGCGTTTACCCCGGAACTTTTGACCCTATTACCAACGGGCATATGGATATTATCAAGCGCGGTCTTGGCTTAGTTGATAAAATGGTTATTGGGGTCGCGACAAACCCGAGCAAGAATCCGTTGTTCAGCCTGCAGGAACGCGTCGAAATTGTGACTCGGGAAACTGCCGCGTTGGCTGAAAATTCCGGCACGGCCATCGAAGTCGTGCAATTTGATGAATTGTTGATGAAATTTGCAGAGCGAGTAGGCGCTGATTTTATTATCAGGGGACTACGAGCGGTTGCGGATTTTGAATATGAATTTCAGATGACCGGCATGAATTATCAAATTAACCCGGATATCGAAACCGTGTTTTTGATGGCTGACCCCAAGTATCAAACCATTGCGTCTCGACTGGTAAAGGAAGTTGCCATGTACGGCGGCAATATTACCGCTTTTGTTCCCGAGAAAGTTGGAGTAGAAGTCGTCGCCAAAGTTGAGGACATGGCAAAGTAAAATGCAACTTTATAGCCTAAACAGATAATTGACGGACCAAAAAGATATGATGCGTCTTCTTACTATTTTCACTCTAGCGATGGGCATTTTTATGACTGATCAAACTGGCGGCGCTGACGCGCAACAAAATGGGTCCAATGACGGACCTGACCTGGAAAATACGCTTTATATGGACCTTGAATTTGGCCGGGTTGTTATTTCGATGCGCCCGGACGTGGCGCCTAAGCATGTTGCTCGGATAAAAGAGCTTGTTCGCGAGGGATTTTATGACGGTTTGAAGTTTCACCGTGTAATTCCTGGTTTTATGGCGCAAGGCGGTGACCCTTTGGGTAACGGTACGGGGGGGTCTGGCACCAATATCCCCGCTGAGTTTAACAATGTTCCCCATTTGCGCGGTACGCTGTCAATGGCGCGAGCCACTGATCCTGACAGTGCTGATAGCCAGTTTTTCATCTGCTTCACACGCTGTGCTGCGCTTGATTACGAATATACTGTTTGGGGCCGAGTTGCGGCAGGTATGGAATTCGTTGATCAGATCGCGGTTGGCGAACCACCAAGGCAGCCATCTTCTATCGTTAAAATACAGGTTGCTGCTGACGTTAAATAGGCACAAGCTGGGTTTTTTCTGGAATAATTGGTAATTTATCAAGGCCATCTGGTGTGCAAACACCTGATGGCACTATTGGTACGCGATGTGTCTTGTCCTTCTCGCCGGCTTCGGTTAAAAGCCGCGCCATGAATGTTGATTTATTTGATTTTGATTTGCCGCGCGAGAATATCGCGCTGAGACCTGCTAACCCGCGGGACAGCGCTCGCATGCTTATTGTTAAGCAGGATGGCCTTGCCGATGCGGGTGTGACCGAATTATGCAAGCACCTAACCTCCAAAGACATTCTTGTTTTCAATGACACTCGGGTAATTCCTGGGCGATTGATCGGCAAGCGCGGAGCGGCGAACATTGAGGTGACACTTCACAAGCGCGAAAGTGATTGTGTATGGAAGGCTTTTGCCAAACCTGCAAAAAAAGCACGGTTGGGCGATACGCTCAACTTTAGCGGACTTTTGGCACGCGTTATTGCAGTTGGCGAAGACGGAGAAAGGACGCTTGAGTTTGAGGTTGAAGCTGGCGATATGACCGCCGCGCTTGAGGGACACGGTGTAATGCCGTTGCCGCCGTATATTGCATCACAGCGCGCCGTTGATGAACATGATAAGCATGATTACCAGACCATGTATGCTAGGGAAGATGGTGCTGTTGCAGCGCCAACGGCTGGGCTCCATTTTACACCCTGGTTAATGAATAGCCTGAAGACGAAGGGCGTCAAGTTCGCAACAGTCACGCTGCATGTGGGTGCGGGAACTTTTTTGCCAGTAAAGGTAGATGACACCGAAGACCATAAAATGCATAGCGAATGGGGGGAGATCAGCCCAACAACTGCGGCGCAACTGAATGAGGTCCGGGCTTCTGGTGGGCGGATCGTATCTGTCGGTACCACATCATTGCGATTGTTGGAAAGCGCGGCTGACGATGAAGGCACTATCCACCCATTTGAGGGGGATACAGATATTTTTATAACGCCTGGTTACCAGTTTAAAGCGATTGATCTGTTAATGACCAACTTTCATTTGCCAAAATCAACCTTGTTTATGCTGGTTTCTGCCTTCTCAGGTTTTGAAGTTATGCAAAAAGCGTATGCGCATGCAGTTAAAACGGGTTACAGATTTTATTCGTACGGTGACAGCAGCCTGTTGTTCCCCCTGAAGGACACTTAATGAAAACGCGTTTTGAATTTAATGTTTCAGCGACAGATGGTGCCGCCAGAACTGGTGTGATCAGCATGGAGCGCGGTGATATTCGCACACCTGCTTTTATGCCGGTTGGCACTGCGGGCACTGTGAAAGCAATGTTGCCTGAAAATGTACGGGATACTGGAGCGGATATTTTGCTCGGCAACACCTATCATTTGATGCTTCGTCCTACGGCAGAGCGAGTGAACCGGCTTGGCGGGTTGCATAAATTCATGAATTGGGACCGGCCAATTCTTACTGATTCTGGTGGTTTTCAGGTGATGTCGCTGACAGAACTTCGGAAAATGAGCGAACAAGGTGTAGAATTCCGGTCCCATTTGGATGGCAGTAAAATTATGCTGACGCCTGAGCGTTCAATGGAAATTCAGCGTTTGCTGGGCACTGACATAGTTATGGCGTTTGATGAATGCACGCCTTTCCCTGCAACAGAAGATGTCGCAAAAAGTTCGATGGAACTTTCCATGCGCTGGGCGCGGCGCTCGCGCGATGGCTTTGACAGCGGCGCAGATCACGCATCAAGAGCGGCACTTTTTGGTATTGTTCAGGGTGGCGTATATGAAGACCTGCGGTTTCGCTCCATTGATGCACTGAGTGAAATTGGCTTCGACGGCTATGCGGTTGGCGGTCTTGCTGTAGGTGAGGGGCAGGAAATGATGTTCAAGGTGCTGGATTTCACTATGCCGCGTATGCCCAAAGACACTCCTCGCTATTTGATGGGTGTTGGTAAACCCGATGATATCGTCGGCGCTGTTGAGCGCGGGATTGATATGTTTGATTGCGTGATGCCAACCAGGTCAGGCCGAACAGGGCAGGGGTTCACTCGGTACGGGCCTATCAATCTCAAGAATGCGCGGCATAAAGACGATGACAGGCCCGTTGATGCGGCTTGTTCATGCCCTGCCTGCACGCAGTATAGCCGCGCTTATATTCACCATCTTATCAAAGCAGGTGAAATACTCGGCGCCATGTTGCTTACTTGGCATAATCTCCAGTTCTATCAGGACCTGATGGCGGGCTTGCGAACAGCAATTGCAGCTGGTGGCTTGTCCAAATTTTCTGCAGAATTTCATGCAAACTATGCCCGCGGTGATATTGAAGCCAAATAGATCGCTGCCGTAATCCCTTATTTGCTCAAACTTAACCCAAGTTTAGTTGACGCTAGATGGCGGGTGTTGTTTCCTTTAGCTTGATGACTGAATAACTTTGGGAGCAAAATCCATGAGAATAGTATCAATTTTCTTTGCTTTTCTTACCATGAGTGCAGTTGCTATTGCTGGTAACGCGCAAGAGCGAAGTGCAGACGGGCTTATGGTAACCGGCCATAACAAAACTGCGATAATTGCTACCGAACAGATGAAACGAGGCTGGTATGATGGCGCCTACCATTTTTCACCAGCCGTTCGAGCGGGCGACTTTTTGTTTTTGTCCGGCGTCGTCGCAGGTGTTCGCAGTGAAGACACTCCGATCGGGCGCGAAGCTTTTAAGCTAGAGTTACGCCGTGGGTTCACAACGTTGCAAACCATTCTGAAAGCGGCGGGTGCGGATACGAACAATATTGTTAAAATAACCAGTTTTCATGTGTTTGATAGTCCTTTGCTTACTGTCGAAAAACATGATCAGGTTCGGGCAATGGCCGAAGTCAAAGGTGAGTTTATCGAAGAACCGCACCCAGCATGGACGGCGGTTGGCACAACAGCTCTATTGCCAGACAGAGGCCTCGTTGAAATTGATATTGTTGCTTATGCACCGCAGGGTGAATAAGTAGTAGCGGCGTTCTAATTTAATGAAGTATGTAGTTGCAAACTGCAGCTTTTCTGAGAATTTTGCTTTGCTGATTATCAAAGAGTCCATACGGTTTTTTAGTTCTCGATGAAAAAAGTTCAGAAAGGCGCGAGTTTTTCTTGACCCGTTCGAGCGATGCACCTATGTTCCGCCGCGTTCGGAAGGATTCCTTTCGAGCCCATTGATGTGGGCCCGTAGCTCAGCTGGTAGAGCGGCTGACTTTTAATCAGTAGGTCACAGGTTCGAACCCTGTCGGGCTCACCATATTTCAAAGGTCGGTGCAGTAGCACCGGCCTTTTTTGGTTAATTCAGCCAGTTCCGAACGTCTAGGCAATTAATTGTCGTCAATTTATCGCATTTGCCACGAAAATGACGTGATTGCAGGCTTGTTTTCTTGGGTGTCTACAGCCTAGTCTGTAGGAAAGTTTCAGGGAGAGCGTGCAAGATGAAATTCGGCAGAGAAACACAATTACCGCATCCGCTTCTTGCGGTCAGTATAATGATAACATTGGTTGTTTCCGGACCTTCCCTTTCCGCTCTTCAAGACGCACCCGAAAAACCTGAGGCTGTTGAGGCAAAGGCTGCTTCTGCAGAAAAAACTGATACGGCACCCGCGCCGCCTAAGCGAGACGCCGCCTTTGAGGTCTGGCTAGAGGCAGTGCGAGTTGAAGCACGCGAGCGTGGTATTGCTGAAGAAACTTTAGATACTGCCTTGGCAGATGTAACGCCGATTGTCCGCGTCATTCAGCGAGACCGAAACCAGCCTGAAGTAAAGCAAACATATGCGCGCTATCTTAAGGCACGGGTGAGCGACTGGCGTAAGGCTAAAGGCGCTGTGGCTCTCAATGAAAACGAAGCGAGTTTGTCTGCCGCCGCAGTTAAGTACGGCGTGCAACCGCGTTTCATCGCGGCCATATGGGGCGTGGAGACCAATTATGGAACGGTGCCGTTGAGTTATTCTGTTTTTGACGCAGTTGCCACACTTGCCTACGATAAGCGCAGAGCAGCTCGGTTTCGGCGCGAGTTATTTGCTGCACTTGAGATACTTGATAAAGGCATGACCACTTTTGATAAGTTGAAAGGTTCATGGGCAGGGGCCATGGGCCAACCGCAATTCATGCCTGAGAATTATCTTAAGTATGCCGTCGACATGGACGGCGACGGTGAACGCGATATTTGGCAGAATAAAGCTGATGTGCAGGGCTCTATCGCTAATTACCTGAAGTCATTCGGTTGGCGCGACGATCAAACATGGGGCCGCAAGGTGAAATTGCCTGAAGGCGGTGAAACCAGTTTGATTGGCGTGCAAGAAGATGGCTTGGCGCCAGACCGTCAATGCAAGCGTTTTAAAACAATGGGTATATGGCGTAATTTGCAAGACTGGCAGTCTTTAGGTGTTAGAAGGTTAGATGGCACTGATCTGCCCCCGCGTTCGATTCCGGCGGCGCTGATCGTTGGCGATGAAGGGGACGGCGAAGGCTATCTGGTTTATCGGAATTTTTGCTCCATCATGCGCTATAATCCGTCGTTCAAATATGCACTGTCTGTTGGTTTACTCTCAGATGCTATCAAAGCAGGCGCAGTGGCCAATGCATCTCGGTAGGAAGTCAGTATGAAACTGATCCGACTAATAATTGCGACTACGCTTGCTTTTGCAGTGGTTGCCTGCTCGTCAGGCCCAACGCCGCGCGTTGTTAGCCGGATGCCGCCAAATGATGAAATGCCAACGGGTGATCAGGGTGTTAAGCGCAAAGTGGGTAACCCCTACAAAGTTGCCGGTGTTTGGTATCATCCCAAAGACGATCCGGTTTATGATCAGACGGGTTACGCGTCTTGGTACGGGAAAGATTTTCACGGCAAGCTAACCGCTAACGGTGAGATTTATAATATGAATGCACTCACCGCTGCGCACAAAACGCTGGCCATGCCTTCATATGTGAAGGTAACCAACCTGGCCAATAACCGCTCTATCGTGCTTCGCGTGAATGATCGGGGGCCGTTTGTGGCTGGTCGCCTTATTGATGTCTCCCGACGCGGCGCACAACTTTTAGGTTTTCAAAAGCAGGGCGTTACACGGGTTCGCATTCAGGCTTCTGACGCGAACGGGAATGTTCGTCGGCCTCAAATAGCCCGCCGGCAAACGGCTAAGGCTCCTGCGCCTTCGCGCGAAACCAGACAGGGCCAACAAATTGCCAGAGAAACGCACTACGTTCAGGTGGGATCCTACAGTAATCAGGACAATGCGACCAGTCAGGCCAATAAATTGCGTAGTTCCGGTCATCCGGCACGTGTTATCAGGCAGGTGCAAGGCGGTAAGGCTTTCTGGCGTGTGAGAATTGGCCCATTTATTAAGCGGTTATTGGCACAGGACAAACTTGACCGCGTGGTCGCAGATGGGTTTTATGATGCCCGAATATTTACGGAAGAAGCGCGCTAAAGCCGCAAACTCCAGAGTTAGTAAAAGGTAAGTAGAAATGAAAGCGTTTATGACAGGTGGATTAAAGCTACTTTTGGCGGCCGCAGGCATATTGAGCATGACATGGGCTGTGTCCGCGCAGAATATGGCCACACCCGCGCGTCAGGCGGTTTTGCTGGACGCCAGTACCGGCAGCATACTCTTTGAAAAAGATGCAGATACGCCGTTCCCACCTGCCTCCATGAGTAAGCTGATGACGGTTTACTATGCCTTTGATGCCATCAAACAAGGCGAAATGCAGCTGGACGATGAGGTGGTTGTTTCAGATGAAACCTGGCGTGAATGGAATAATCGTGGCTCGACGATGTTTCTCCGGGCGCGAGACGTAGTTACAGTTCGCGACTTGTTGATGGGAATTATTGTGCTTTCCGGAAATGATGCTTGTGTTGTGCTTGCTGAGCATATGGCTGGGTCACACGACTTGTTTGTTGATTGGCTGAACGCAAAAGCGGTTGATCTTGGTCTGACTGGAAGCGTCTTTAAAAATGCAAACGGTTGGCCAGCCGAGGGCCATGTGATGACGGCGCGCGATCTTGCCACGCTTTCTTATCGTCTGTCGGTTGATTTCCCCGGATTGTACCCGATGTTTAATGAGCGCGAGTTTCTATACAAAAACTTCGAATCTAACCGGTATAACCGTAACCCGCTTTTGGGTCGTTTTCCGGGTGCTGACGGCCTCAAAACCGGTCACACTGAAGAAAGTGGCTACGGTTTGGCAGCAAGCGCAGAGCGTGACGGTCGCCGGTTAGTACTTGTAGTTGGCGGTCTGTCTTCAACCAGCGAGCGGACGCGCGAAAGCCAGCGGCTACTTCAGTATGGCTTCCGAAACTTCAGCCATTATCCCTTGTTTAGGGCAGGGGAAACCGTTGATTATGCCGAGGTTTGGCTGGGTGATACACCGACGGTTCCAATGGTAATCAGCGAAGACTTAGCGATTACAATGTCGCGGCGTCAACGAGCGGAAATGAAAGTTTCCATCGAATATACCAACCCTGTTTCAGCGCCGATTGCTAAAGGGCAAAACATTGGGGAATTAGTGGTTGAACTGCGTGGCCGCGAACCATTGCGAGTTGCGCTGCAGGCGGGTCAGGCCATTGATGATGTGGGTGGCTTCGGCAAAATAGGCGCTGCTTTTAATTATTTGTTATTTGGGTCAGCCGGAGCCGGAGCGGAAAACCCGGGGCAATGACTACAGAAGGTTTTAAAAAGGCACCTTTCATCACACTAGAAGGCGGCGAAGGGTCCGGCAAGTCCACCCAAATCAAGCTTCTTTCTCAGTGGCTTGAAAGCCTTGGTGTTGATCATGTCTGTACAAGGGAGCCGGGGGGCGCGCCGGGCGCGGAGCAAATTCGTAACCTGGTTCTAACCGGCGATATTGATCGTTGGACTCCCATGACGGAGGTGTTGCTTTATACAGCGGCACGCTCAGATCATGTTGAGCGGGTTATCACGCCGTCAATAGAAAGTGGCCGTATGGTGCTCTGTGATCGCTTTTACGATTCCAGCATTGCCTATCAAGGTGCGGGGCGCGGCGTTGGCGTAGAAAAAGTGCGGGACCTGCAAAAGTTGGTGCTTGGCGACCTTAAACCCGATCTGACATTGATACTTGATTTGCCGGTGGAGGTTGGATTGACGCGGGCTGTTTCACGCGAAACTGATAAGGCTGAGGCAGAAGACAGGTTTGAACGCATGGATATTAGCCTGCACGAGACATTCCGCAGGGTATTCCTGGAAATTGCAGAACAGGCTCCGGAACGCTGCGTCGTTATTGATGCTGACCAAGGCGTGGAAGCTCTTCAGCGAACCCTTCGAGGTATTATTGCTGACCGCTTTGGCCTCGTTACGCACACATGAGTACAGAAATTGAAAATATCGACCACCCGCGTCTAACAAGGCAATTGTTTGGCCATGATGCGGCGGAGCATTTATTTCTGGAGGCTGTTAATCAGAATCGTATTCATCACGGGTGGCTGATCACTGGGCCCAAAGGTATAGGCAAAGCGACATTCGCATGGCGGCTGGCAAAGTTTCTACTATCCAGAAACCCTGGGGTTGCGGCCGATGATGGAGCTTCTTTGTTTGGGGTTGATGTCGCGCCAGCTGAGTATCAGACACTCAGTCTTGATGAAGACGACGCAGTTAATGCGAAAGTGGAGGCCGGCGGCCACGGTGGATTGCTGTTGGTAGAGCGCAGCCTTAATGAAACAACAGGGAAAATGCGCAAAGACATCGTTATTGGCGATGTGAGAAAACTAACCAAATTTTTCAGCCAGACGGCAAGCGAGGGCGGTTGGCGGGTCGCAATTGTGGATTCTGCGGATGAAATGAATGCCAATGCTGCAAATGCGCTTTTGAAGATTTTGGAAGAGCCTCCGGAAAAGTCTATCATTATACTGATTGCCCATTCGCCGGGACGTTTACTGCCAACAGTCCGTAGCCGGTGCCGTAATTTGGCTTTGACTCCGTTGGAAACAGATAGTGTTCGGGCTGTATTGGCCGCACGCTTCCCTGAAATCGCCCCGGTGGAACTAGATGCCGCCGCTGCAATGGCTTCAGGTGCGCCGGGAAAGGCAATTGAACTGATTTCAAGGGCTGGCATTGATCTGTACCGGGAAATGGCGGCAACGCTTATGTCCCTTCCTGTCGTCGATATGACCCGTGTCCATGCACTTGCGGGTAAATTAGGGGCAGTGAAAGCGGACGCTGAATATAAACTGTTTACCGAAATGTTCATGGATTGGTTGCAACGCCTTATCAGGCAGCATGTCGCGTGCACAGCAGCGCCAGACGTGATGGAGGGTGAAAGTGAACAATTATCCCGAATTTCGACGATGGCAAGGGTTGATCAGTGGCTGGAGCTGTGGGAAAAGGTGGGCCATTTAATTGCGCGGGCTGACGCTGTCAATCTGGATCGCAAACAGGTGATTGTTTCCATGTTTGCATCCTTAAAAGCTACCGTTAAGCCTTGATCACACCTGATAAGTTTGAACTTATTATGTTTTTTCTTTTTGTCTGACTGGAATGATATGACCGAGCGGCCCGCTTTCTACGTGACCACGCCAATTTATTATGTGAACGACGTTCCCCATATTGGGCACGCATATACGACACTCGCCTGTGATGTACTTGCTCGTTTTAAACGGCTGGACGGCTATGACGTTATGTTTTTGACGGGAACGGACGAACACGGGCAAAAGGTTGAAAAATCAGCAGAAAAAGCCGGGGTGGCGCCTCAGGAGTTCTGCGACAAAGTTTCTGCACGCTTCGGTGAATTGGCCAAAGCGATGGATTTTTCCAACGATCAATTTATCCGCACTACTGAGCCGCGCCACCGTGTATCGGTTCAGCATTTATGGCAGGTTCTGGAAGAAAAAGGCTTTATCTACCAAGACAGTTATGCCGGTTGGTATTCTGTTCGGGACGAAGCCTTCTACGCTGAAAGCGAATTGTCTGAGGGCGAAGGGGATGAAAAACTGGCACCTTCCGGCGCGCCTGTGGAGTGGGTTGAAGAGCCGAGCCATTTCTTTCGGTTATCTGCAATGCAGGACAAGCTGCTCGAATTATACGAAAACCAGCCAGACTTCGTTATGCCGAAGTCGCGGCTGAATGAAGTTCGCAGTTTCGTCTCTGGAGGTTTGGAAGACCTTTCCATCTCCAGAACCAGCTTTAGTTGGGGCGTGCCGGTGCCCGGCGCCGAAGGGCACATCATGTATGTCTGGATTGACGCGCTGGCCAATTATTTGACTGCTGTGGGCTACCCGGACGAAAATTCGGATAGTTACAAGACTTTCTGGCCTGCGAATGTCCATATGATTGGCAAAGACATTTTACGGTTTCACGCTGTTTACTGGCCGGCATTCCTGCTCGCGGCAGAACTGCCGCTACCGGGCAGGGTGTTTGCGCACGGTTGGTGGACAAACGAGGGGCAAAAAATTTCCAAGTCACTTGGGAATGTGATTGATCCGTTTGAGCTGATTGAAAGCTATGGTTTGGACGCTGTGCGCTTTTATCTCCTGCGCGAAGTTCCCTTCGGTAATGACGGTGATTTTTCCCGCACGTCATTCATCCAACGATGCAACGCTGATTTGGCTAATGGCTTAGGCAATTTGAACAATCGAACTCTTGGTTTGATCGTCAAAAATTGTGATGGAAAGATTCCAGAACCAAATGATTTATCGTTTGAAGACAAAGAATTATTAAATTCAATAGATGTATTACTTGAAGAAGTTAGAAGCCATATGGATAATCAGGCGTTCCATAGAGCCTTTGAGGCTATTTGGCGCCAGGCATCGGCAGCGGACAGTTATATTTCGGTTCAGGAGCCTTGGAAACTGAAGAAGACTGACCCTGAGCGGATGAAGACCGTGCTGTATGTTTTAGCAGAAGTCATCCGGCAGCTGGCAATTTTGATACAGCCGATTATGCCTGATGCTGCTGGAAAGCTCTTAGACGGGCTAGGTATTCAAGGGCGCTCATATGCTTATCTTGGTTCGGAACATCGTCTCGCTCCAGGCACTGCCATTTCTAAGCCTGGCGTGATATTCCCCCGGCTTGAGTTGCCTGCGCCAGAAAGTGACAGCGCATGAGCGATTACGGCTACATCGTTGATAGCCATTGTCATTTAAATTATAAAGGCTTGGTGGAAGAACAAGGTGTGGTTATCCAACGCGCGCGGGACGCTGGTGTGGGCTGTATGTTGGCGATCAACACCAAGTTAAGTGAATATGCCGAGATTGTGGAAATTGTTGAAAGCCACTCAGATGTTTTCGGGACGGTAGGTATCCATCCGCATGAAGCCGAAAATGAGCCTGACGTTGCCTTAGAGGCATTGGTCAGCCGCTCAATCCACCCGAAAATTGTTGGGATCGGTGAAACTGGCCTCGATTATTTTTATGATAACGCCCCCCGCGATATGCAGAAGGTCAATTTCAGGGCGCATATCGCTGCGGCCCGTGAAACCGGTCTGCCAGTGATTGTTCACACGCGTGATGCAGATGAAGACTGTGTGTCGATTATTGAGGAGGAAATGAAAAAAGGAGCCTTTACGGGCGTGATCCATTGCTTCACGGCGAGTCAATTCTTGGCCGATTCAGTTCTAAAAATGGGCTTTTACATTTCAATTTCCGGCATTGCCACATTCAAAAACGCCAAATCATTGCAGGAAACCGTCAAAACAATACCGGAAAACCGGCTTTTGGTGGAAACAGATGCGCCTTTCCTGGCGCCGGTACCGCACCGGGGTAAAACCTGTGAGCCAGCCTTTGTGATGGACACCGCTCGGTTTGTAGCGGAATTACGAGGTGTTGAATTTGAGGCCTTGCAGCAAGCGACAACAGAGAATTTCTACAGGCTTTTCAACAAGGTAGCGCCGCCAATAATGGGAGTTTCCACTTGAAGCTGACCATTCTCGGTTGTGGCACGTCTGGGGGTGTACCTAAAATGCCTGAATATTGGGGGGCATGCGATCCGTCCAATCCAAAAAACCGGCGGCTTCGCGCCAGCGTTTTGGTGGAAGAGGGTGGTACAAAAGTGTTGATAGACACTACACCTGACCTGCGAGCACAAATGCTGGCGGCAGGCGTTGATCAGCTGGATGCTGTGTTTTACACCCACGATCACGCTGACCATACCCACGGCATCGATGATTTGCGGGGGTTCTACCATCTGAAACGCGAACGTGTGCCGGTGTACGGTGACCCGCAAACCATTGAGCTTCTGAAACAACGATTTGGATATGTGTTTAAAAGCGTTGATGGCTATCCGGCTATTTGCGCCGCGCGCACTTTGGCGGGTCCCCAAAAAATAGGCCCACTGACTATGCGACCGTTTGAACAGGGTCACGGAGGTGGCATTAGTCTTGGATACCGATTCGGTGACTTTGCCTACTCAACGGACCTGAATCAGCTACCTGAAACAGCATTTGACGCGTTAAAAGGGGTTAAGGTTTGGGTAGTGGACGCTCTTCGATATAAACCTCACCCCACGCACTCTCACTTGGCTCAAACCCTTGAATGGATTGAGAAAGTTCAACCGGAACAAGCTATTCTTACCCATATGACCTGGGACATGGACTATGAAACACTTACGCGTGAATTGCCTTCAGGCGTCGTGCCCGCTTATGATGGGATGGTTATAGAGCTTTAAATGCGCCTATAATTATGCACAGACAGTTATTCAACACCGGCAACGGAGAATAAGGTGGCAAACGAGCCGTGGCGAGTGCCAGATCATGATCCTGATCATTTACAGGATAAAACTGACGGTCGGCAAAAGCAGCCTAAAAAAATGACCGCTCGAGAATTGCATTATGGTGGCCATACTAAGCCGGTAACGCGCGTGATTGCAGTTGTCGTTGGTATGGGAATGATGCTGTTTGCCTTGTCGCAGGCATTCCCAGAAACCAGTGTAATGGACCCCTATCTGATCCGAGCAATGCTGTTCTTGTTTATTTTCGGTGGTGCTGCGGCATTTTGGAGCCGGTCTAGCTTGATGCGTTTATTTAAGGTGGCCGGCGCTTGGGTCGTGATTGCCGTAATGTTGGCAGTAGGTTACGATTTGTATCGTTCTGACTTTGGTGATCGCTTTATGTCGGCGCTTGACCCTGCCGGTGTGGTGTCCACAGGCGAGGGCTTGATTGTTCAGCGCAATAGGGATGGTCACTTCTGGCTGCGGGCTTCGTTTAACGGTGTTCCACTTTTGCTTATGGTTGATACTGGAGCTTCAAATGTGGTGCTAAGCCCTGAGGATGCGAAACGTATTGGTTTGCGCGCTAGTCAGTTGGAGTTTTCTGGCCGCGCTGATACGGCCAATGGCTCGGTGTCATTCGCGCGGGCAACAATCACCAGTGTCGGCGTGGGTGACCAGACGTTTTTTGATGTGCCTGTTACAGTAAACGGCGCTGAAATGCAGGGGTCTTTGCTGGGAATGACGCTTTTAGACAGGTTTGCCAGTGTTGAATTTCGCGGTGATACATTGATTTTACGGCCATAGTTTCAAGCACTTAATAGTTGAAACCTAATCAATTACAGCATCCGTCCGACGTTGTGCGTTTACAATAATTTCCCTCTTGCGCGCATCGTTGGCAAATGACCATTCACCGATTTCGTCGCGGCTTCGGTAGCAACCCAGGCAAAATGTATTTTGCCTATCAAGCTTACATATACCGACGCACGGACTTTCAATTGTCATTTGGCTCATCTTACATTCTCTGTGATTCTTATTGTTTGTTTTGGGGATGGTTCGCCGCGGCCAAGCCATGCATGAACACCTTCAGCAGCTTGCCTGCCTTGGGCGAGACAGGCGGTTAACAAATATCCACCAGTTGGGGCATTCCATGCAACCATTTCGCCGGCGCAAAAGGTGCCGGGCAGGGCTTTCAACATCAGATTTTCATCCAACATCTCGAAGGCAATGCCGCCAGCCACACTGATTGCCTCTTCGATTGGGCGTGGGGATTTAATGGTAAGGGGGAGCTTCTTTATTAAGTTTGCTGATGTTTCAGGGTCTGCAAGGTCGTTGGGGCCCGCCACTTCGCGCAATAAGCCTAGCTGAACGCCCTTCAGGCCGGCTTTGCGGCGTATATGGTCGGTGAGTGACCTTTTGCCCTGAGGTTCGCTTAGGCGCTGTTCCAGCTGTGTCACTGATCGATCTGGTGTTAGGTCTAGGGATAGGGTGATATCTTCCTTTAATGCCAAGGCCTGAACCATTGAAGATGATAGTTTGTAAACTGCGCCACCTTCAATGCCGCTTTCAGTGATCATTACATCACCTTTTTCCTTTGTGTTCTCGTGTCTAATGACGCAATTTTTGAGAGGATGGCCAGCAAAGCGGATACGGAAATGAGGGCTCCAATTCACATTAAAGCCGCAGTTGGAAGGGGTGAAGGGCACCATTGTAATCTCTTTGGATTGCATTCGCTCTTGCCATTCACCAGCCGAACCCAGCTTCGGCCAACTAACACCGCCAAGCGCCAAGATAGTGGCTCGCGAATTGACGCTGAAATCACCGGCCGGGCCGTTAAACTGACAAAAACCCGATTGCTCGTCCCATCCTGTCCAAGCCGACCGGGTGTGAATTTTTACCCCGTTATCGTTTAAACGGCGAAGCCAAGCACGCAGCAACGGTGACGCTTTAAAAACTTTCGGAAAGACGCGGCCCGAGGAACCGACAAAGGTTTCCGTGCCCAGATCGCGTGCCCACGCTTGTATTTCTTTCGGTCCAAAGGCCTCAATTGGTTCTCTGAGGTGGTGGGTTGACGCGCGGTATTTCTTTAGGAAGCCAGGGAGCTCTTCATTGTGAGTTATGTTTAGGCCGGATTTGCCCGCCATCAAAAATTTACGGGCAGGGGTTGGCATCCGCTCGAATATCTCGACACTATATCCTACTTGCGCCAAATGTTCGGCTGCTGAAAGGCCTGCCGGACCAGCACCGATGACCGCTACGTCGCATGTGTGTTTTGAGCTTGTCAAATTAGCCATCCTTATGAGCCAGTATTTAGGGTGTATGGTCTGTGCGCGCAAACTATTCGGTTAGGGTCAGGCGAGATACTGCTTTGACGGCTTGCCGTGTGACGAATGTATTTTGTGTTTTACAGATACAAAAAGAATCTCAATAATGGAATTGTTAAAAGAGCTCTTTATATTGATAGCATATTTTATTAAATAATAACAATGGGTTATTGTAGTTTTTTAGGGTTGTGTATTAACTATGGATAGGCGCAGTGTTCAAACCCCATCATCAGTCGTAATGGTGCGGCCTCATTATTTTTCTCCAAACAAAGAAACCGCGAACGATAATGCTTTCCAGCAGAATGTAGATGGTCTGGACGCAACCCAAATAGCGAAAGCAGCTTATGAAGAGGTGACGCACGCCGCAGAACAGCTAAATTTCACTGGCATTAAAACCCATATATTTGAAGATGAAACCCGGTTAACGCCTGACTCTGTGTTTCCTAACAATTGGTTTTCCACTCATTCTGGCGGCCAT
>Ga0316204_10001867_pt1 | contig 52728 bp, 46 predicted proteins | sample 6monrhotite_MG_2_FD_205661 | JGI IMG/M metagenome (GOLD analysis project Ga0316204, IMG submission 205661) | Microbial mat bacterial communities from mineral coupon in-situ incubated in ocean water Damariscotta River, Maine, United States -... | ecosystem: Environmental > Aquatic > Marine >... | reverse complement strand
GGCATACATTTTCATAATATGCCACAAGATCGGCATACCGCCGATTTCGACCATGGGCTTGGGACGCAGGTCGGATTCTTCGGCAATGCGCGAGCCCAATCCACCGGCAAGAATAACAACTTTCATTTAAGCCCCCTGATCATAGACATCGTGCGATTCCTGAATTTACTTTTAGCGGAGTCCAGGCCTGCCCACAAGCTAGAGCTGCTGTTGTTTTTGATGCCAGGCCCAGGCCGTTTGGATAATGGTCTGCAAATCGGAGTGCAAAGGCGTCCACCCCAAAACGGTTTTGGCTTTGCTGACATCTGCCACCAGTGACGGTGCATCCCCCGAACGGCGGTCTTGCATCGTCACCTTAAAGTCCACGCCGGAGATTTTTTTCACGCAATCGAGAATTTCACGCACGCTTGTGCCAACCCCACCGCCAAGACAAAAGGCTTCGACCCCGGGGACCGCCGCGCTTAAACGTTCAAGGGCTTTGACATGAGCCGCAGCCAAATCTGTGACATGGATGTAATCGCGCAAACAGCTGCCATCTGGCGTGTCATAGTCGCCGCCATAAATGAACATACCGTCACGCTGACCAAGGGCGGCTTGGCAGGCAATAGGGATCAGGTGGCTTTCCGGATCGTGGGCTTCGCCTAACTCTCCGTCCAGATCGGCACCCGAGGCATTGAAGTAGCGCAACGCTACAGCCTTCAATCCGTGGGTCTCTGAATAGTCGGCCAGCAAGCCTTCGACCTCGGCCTTGGTTCTGGCGTAGGGGCTGAGGGGGGCAATGGGCGATGTTTCGCAAATCAAGTCCTCACCAACATCGCCATGCACCGCGCAGGTGCTGGAAAAAACGATGCGGTCCACCTTGGCCCGTGCCATGGCTTCTAACACATTCAAAGTTCCGGTCACGTTTGTGCGTTGGAATTTCTCTGGATATTTGACGGACTCGCCAACTTCGATCAGGGCCGCAAAATGCATCACCGCATCCGGCTTATAGGTTTCAAACGCCGCATCAAGATCGTCCGGGTTGAGCACATCGCCCACCACCAACGACCCCCACTTCACCGCCCAGTCATGGCCGTTACTGAGGTTGTCAAAGCTTATAGGCGTATACCCCGCCGCCGCCAAAGCCTTGCAAGCGTGCGATCCGACATATCCGGCACCGCCAGTGACGAGGATGGTTTTGGTCATGGTGTCGAGTCCAATACTTAATGTACTTAGGGGTTCTACAACGTCCGCATTGATTCACCAATAGCAAGGGATATAAATTCAACAAATTGACCGTTCATCAAGTTATGCATTACCCTACGCGAAACCTTCAAAAACCAACACGCACTTTTGCTCTCTCATTGAGGATATTCTGGGCACCATGACCAAAAAACAAAATGATTTTCTGCCCTATGGCCGTCACTCGATTGATGATGAGGATATAGCTGCCGTCGAACGTGTATTGCGCAGTGATTTTCTGACCACCGGGCCAGAAGTCGAAGCCTTTGAGCAAGCTTTTGCCCAAAGAGTTGGGGCGAAGTACGCCGTTGCCTGTTCCAGCGCCACGGCGGGTCTGCACCTAGCGGCACTTGCTTTGGGTCTTGGCAAAGGAGACAAGGTGATTGTCCCCACGATGACATTCTTAGCCACGGCAAATGCTGTGCGTTACGTTAATGCGGATGTGGTGTTTTGCGATGTTGACCCTGATACCGGCCTAATGACCAACGAGGCTCTGGAACACGCCTTTAAAAGTACCTCTGGCATCAAAGCGATTTTCCCCGTGCAACTTAACGGCCAATGCGCCGACATGGTGGCACTGTCTGAGTTTGCTAATCGACACGACCTGGCCATCGTGGAAGATGCTTGCCATGCCATTGGCGGAGAGGTCACGTCTGCTGATGGGACAGCTACGCCTGTTGGCTCGTGTGCCATGAGCGATATGACCGTGTTTTCCCTGCATCCCGTCAAAACCATCACCATGGGCGAAGGTGGGGTGGTCACCACCAACAACGAAGAATGCTATCAGAAAATGAGGAGCCTGCGGAGCCATGGCATGGTCCGCGAGCCTGACGTCCTGAAAAACAAAGACCTTGCCTTCACGTCTAACGGCGACCTTAACCCGTGGTATTACGAGATGCAGGAATTGGGATTTAATTTCCGGGCCAGCGCCTTGCACTGTGCTCTCGGTGCCCGTCAATTGAAAAAGTTGGATGCCTTTGTGTCCAAACGCCAAGAACTGGCAAACTTATATGATGAGCTGCTCGCCCCCTTGTTGCCAACCGTACGCCCCATCAGCCGCGTTCCTTATGGGCGACCCGCATGGCACCTTTATGTTGTGCTGATTGACTTTGAAGCCGTCGGGATTGACCGGGCAACACTCATGCACGCCCTACTCGCCAAAGGCGTCGGGACCCAGGTGCATTATCTTCCCGTTCACCTTCAGCCTTACTATCAGGATTTATATGGGGAAAGCGAGTTAGCCGGCGCGAATGCTTACTATGCTCGGTGTTTGAGCCTGCCGTTGTTCCCAGGAATGGAGGCTTCGGATGTGGGGCGGGTGGTGAAATTGCTCTGCAATATCATTCCATTAACTTAATACTCGACACCATAATAAGCTTATTTGTTATTTTTTTGCATTATGACTTCTTGAACGCATTGATATCCGTTTTTAAGACTTCATCATTTCAAATCTGCAGAATTGATCTATTTTGTGCAGCAACTGACAACCGACCAGCTTATAAAATTCCCAATAATTAAGGGGTTCCGCAGAACAAAAACAGCTTGACCTTATCGTTCACATAATGAACATTAAGGTCCAAATAACTGGGTAAGTGTTGCTTTTATCGGACTCTAAACACACCCGGATTGCGGTAGCGCGCCTAGTTTATAACGAACCAGAATCCCTCAATTGGACAGAAAACATCATGACAAATTCATCCGCCGAGCACCCTCAGGGAATGCCCAACAATGACGATGTAAGCTCGCTAATTGAACCTACTTTCAAGGCCCCCGCACCTGAATTAAATGGCAGCAGCATTCTTATCACGGGTGGTACAGGCTCATTCGGCAAAGCATTCATCCGTCATGTCCTGCAAAACTTCAAGCCTTTGAAAATTATTATCTTCTCTCGCGACGAACTCAAGCAGTTTGAAATGCAGAGCGACCCAATACTACACGAATACAAAGAAAAATTACGTTACTTCATTGGCGATGTCCGTGACTGTGACCGTCTTGAAATGGCAATGCGTGATGTTGATTACGTAATCCATGCCGCTGCTCTCAAGCATGTTCCTGCGGCTGAATACAATCCGTTTGAATGCATCCGCACCAACGTTCATGGTGCAGAAAACGTTGTAACCGCCGCAATCCGTGCAAATGTCAAAAAGGTTATTGCGCTTTCCACTGACAAGGCCGCTAATCCAATCAATCTTTATGGTGCCAGTAAACTAGCCTCGGATAAAATTTTTGTCGCTGCAAATAACCTTAGTGCCGGCAAAACAGTTTTTTCCGTTGTGCGCTATGGCAATGTGCTCGGTTCACGTGGCAGCGTCGTTCCATTCTTTGAAAGACTACGCGATGAAGGTGCCGAGCACCTCCCTATCACCGACCCACGTATGACGCGTTTTTGGGTGACGATACATCAAGGTGTAAATTTTGTGCTCTCATCTCTTGCGATGATGCATGGCGGTGAAATTTTTGTACCGAAAATTCCAAGCTCAACAATCATGGATATTGCAACGGCTATCGCTCCCGAACTGCCGACCAAAACGATTGGCATTCGTCCCGGTGAAAAGCTGCATGAAGTTATGATCACAGCAGATGATGCACGCAATACAGTTGCTCTCAAAGATCGCTATGTAATTACCCCAGCCATGCCTTTTTGGAACAGTGACAAACACACCTTTGATGGCATGGAAGCTGTTGACGAAGATTTCTATTATTCTAGCGACAAGGCCGAAACCATCAGCGTAAACGATATCAAAACATTGTTATCTGCCTCACGCTCATGAGCCAAACCGCAATTATTATTCAGGCTCGAATGGGTTCGACACGTCAGCCCGGCAAGGCCGAGAATTCGATGCTGTGCTTTGGTGATTCTCCAAAATCACCCTGAGCCCCAACGCATCAACGCTATGTAAATTGAGCGTACCTTAAAATGCTTAATGCGCTCATGACGCAAGCAACTGAAGAAGAAAGTTGATTAATCATGGGACAGAAAGAGGCACTTTCGATCTGCTCCGAAGCCGAGCGTCATGCACCCTCGTCAATGACGTCGCTAGGCAAAAACTTAAAGGTATTGCTGATACAGCCGCCCGAAGTGGGTGGCGTGAAAACTTTATTGCCGCATTTTGACAGGGGAATGAAGGACGTTGGCTTTAAGCCGCCTTTAGGCTTGTTGTGTGTTGCAACTGCTATCGATACGTTATCAAGCCATAAAGTCAAAGTTATTGATGCCGTTGCCCAGAAGATGAATTTTGAGGCGCTTATTCGTGAAGTCATTCAATATCAGCCTGATGTCGTCGGCATTTCTGCTTGGACAGATTTCTGGTGGCCTGCTTACAAAACGGGCGAATTAATAAAACAAGCTCTGCCAAACGTACATCTGTGTTACGGCGGACCCCATGTGAGCATATACCCGCAGGAAACATTGTCCGTGGACTTTGCCGATAGCGTGATTGTAGGTGACGGAGAAATCCCATTTTTGTTTTTGTGCAACATGGTATCTCATGGCGATCTAAGCAATGACTTCCCAGGACTGCACCTCAAGCTAGGGGGCGTAAAATCACCCCCAATGCTTCAATTTATTCAGGCTGATCTGGATGCTTTGCCCATCCCAGACCGTAGTTTGCTGCTAAGTTCTCACTATGGGTCCGTTTTAAGCAAAGGAAATCTAACCACGACCATGATCACCAGTCGCGGTTGCCCCCATCGATGCAGCTTTTGCAAATTGAATTTCCAAAAAACAATTGCCCGATCCGCTCAAAGCATTGTCGATGAATTTAAGGAAATCAAGACCTTAGGCATTAGTGAGGTTGAAATCTATGATGACACCTTTACCTGGGGGCAAGAACGACTTCGTGATATTTGTGAAGGACTTATTCGTGACGGCAACGACGTTACCTGGGCCGTGCGCGACCGCGTCAGTGCCGCCGATCCTGAAATGTATGCCTTAATGTATAAGGCCGGATGTCGGCGAATACATTTAGGCATTGAATCAGGTGTTCAACGCGTCTTGGATCGAATGCAAAAACGCATCACCACGGACCAAGCCCTTTTTGCCGTTGCAACAGCGAAGAAGGCTGGCTTTGAAGTCTTGACATACTTCATGTTCGGTAATTTAGACGAAACCGTTTCCGACATGAAGGAAACCATTGCTTTTGCACTCAAACTAAATTCCGACTATGCAGAGTTTTCAATCACAATTCCGTATCCTGGAACGCAAATGTATGAAGAAGCGCTCGCGACGCGCATCATACCCCATGACTTCTGGTTGGATTATACAAAGCATCCGATGCCTGACATGAAAATTCCACACGTTATTGAAAATTACGCTGATCTTAAAACGCTTCAGAACTTACTCAACATGGCGATCCGGAAGTTTTATTTCCGCCCCCGCTATATGGTGCGCGAATTGATGCGACTTCGAAGTGCCGGTGAGTTCATCAGAAAAGCACGAATGGGGCGCCATTTGGCACGTTCTGTTTACGTAAAGTGAGCGCGATTGATCGGCCCGCAAAAGGTGTTCTTCGTGCACCGTTTTTCACAGGTGGCATGGCTTTTTTGAACCACGCAAACAAGGAATGAACTTGCGTGCATCACACTATAATGATATTCGGCACCATCACATTGTGAGTGTAAGTTTTTGTAGGAAAGTTTCTAATGGCAAATACTAAAGATAGCGTCACACAGATTGTCCTGGATTCCTTGGCGGATGCATGGAAAGAGTATGATCGCCAGGAAAACCCTACTATTGAAAGTGATATTTATGGCGGCGAGTCCATTCTTGATTCTACGGGATTGGTGTCACTGGTATTGGATATCGAAGACCGGCTTGACGAAGAATTAGGTGAAACCGTCTCGTTGATAGATGAAAGAGCGGTTTCTCAAGAAAACAGCCCCTTTCAAAATGTTGCGACGATGGTCACGTTCATAATGACTTTGATTGAGGAGTCTCGCGGTGAGTGATCAGCCTGTTCTGGTTATAACTGGTACAAGCCGTGGCATCGGGCACCATCTGGCTGAGCACTACCTTGCACAGAACTGGGTGGTTGCGGGATGCAGTCGTTCACAAACGAATATTGTTCACAAAAACTACCACCACACTGAAGTCGATGTAACGGACGAAAAGCAAGTTGTGGCTTGGATTAAGTCTGTAGCCCGCAAACTGGGTAAGATTGACGCCACCATTAATAATGCTGGTGCGGCAAGTATGAACCATATATTTTTAACGCCTGGAAAAACAGTTGATCGATTGATGGACCTCAACTTCAAGGGTTCATTCTTAGTTAGTCGTGAAACGGCGAAAGTAATGTCGAAACGAAAGTATGGTCGTATCGTCAACTTTAGCTCTGTGGCCGTGCCTTTGTCATTGGAAGGTGAGGCCGTTTATGTCGCTTCCAAAGGGGCCATTACAGAATTCTCAAGATGCATTGCCCGCGAGTTAAGTGACATGAACATCACGGTTAACGTGGTTGCACCGCCCCCTATCGACACAGATTTGACGCGGAAAGTACCGAAAGCAAACATGCAGCGTCTGTTGGATAAAATGGTTTTCCACCGTTTCGGTGAATTTGATGACGTCACAAACGTTACGGATTTCTTTTTGGATCCGCGCAGTTCAATGGTCTCAGGGCAAGTGATAACATTAGGAGCGTGGACGTGAGCGGCTGGCTTCTTCAAAAAATGCAGCAATATGGTGACAAGGATGCGATCGTTTGGAATGGTCGTACAACGAGTTATCGTGACCTCGTCAATTTAACCGTACATTGGCTCGACAATCTGAAAAATGAAAATATTCCGATAGGTTCGACTGTGGGCTTGGTCGGAGATTTTGCTCCGGAAACATGCGCTGCATTTCTGGCTTTAGTTGACCGCCAATGCATAATCGTTCCCTTTATGCCGGGTACATATGCAAATCACCCAGAATTCTTAGACATTTCTGATGTCGATTTTATTGTTGATACACGAGGTGATACTGACATCACTTCACGTCAGGGCAAGTCCAAGCATCCCTTGGTTAAATCCTTAATCGACAAGGGAGAGCCAGGACTTGTCTTATTTTCTTCTGGATCAACAGGAGACAGCAAGGCTGCTATTCACTCGCTCACATCGTTGTTGGAAAAGTACCGCAACCCAAGACCCCCAATGCGGTCTCTGACATTTTTACTTTTGGATCACATTGGCGGCGTAAATACGTTTTTTCATGTCATTTCAAATGGCGGCACCTTGGTCGCCACCAGCGATCGCACGCCGGCTGGCGTATTTAAAGCCATTGAGCAGGCTCGTGCAGAACTTTTACCTGTATCGCCAACATTTCTTAATTTGTGTTTACTGACCAAAGAACATCGAAACTTTGATATTTCCTGTCTTAAGAAAATCACTTACGGCACGGAACCTATGCCGCAATCCACACTGGATGCGTTGACGCTTGAATTCCCGGACATCACATTGCAGCAAACTTATGGCCTCACCGAAGTGGGTATATTAAGTTCCAAAAGTCGTTCGGATGGATCACTTTGGGTGAAGGTTGGCGGGCAAGGTTTTGAGACCAAAGTCATAGACAACAGACTTTGGATTAAATCCTTTTCTGCCATGCTCGGGTACTTAAATGCGCCGTCTCCTTTTGATGCTGAAGGGTGGCTCAACACTCATGATATTGTTGAATTGGATGGCGCCTATATTCGTTTTATGGGGCGGGATTCAGAAATCATCAATGTCGGAGGAGAAAAAGTTTTTCCGGCAGAAGTTGAAAGCCTATTGCTTAACATCGACAACATTCGGGATGTCACGGTTAGAGGCGAACACAACAGCTTAATGGGGCAAATCGTTGTGGCCACGGTCAATCTTATTGATGAAGAAACAGCCCGTGAAGTTAAGAAACGTATTCGCACGGCCCTAAAGGGGCAAATCGCCGATTATAAGATCCCCCATAAAGTCGTCGTTGCTAAAACAGACCAGTTTAACGAACGCTTTAAACGCATGCGCCGAGCTGCACAAGAAGAAACCACATCATGAGCGAGTGCTTTGCACTAGAATCTTGCCACGTAGAGGAGATCGTTGCTGCTCATATGGAAACCTGGGCAAAAAATTCGCTATCCGTTCAGTTGGGGCCGTCTTTCCTTAATGCTTTTTACACCCTCGCAATTGCAGATGAAAACACGGTTGCGATGGGCATCCAAAAGTCCTCTGACATACCACTTTCTTCATGGTGCGTTGGTTTTCGGCGCTACAATGATTTTAATGCCATGTTAAAAAGCCAGATGGGTATTGGCCTCTATTTTCTGGTTGCCAGAAAAGTATTGAAAGGCACTATATCTATTCCTCAATTATTGGATCAATTTTTTGGACCGGATACTGCGCGCAAGGTTCAATGCCCAGAAAATCATCTTGGGGCCTTTGGCTGCGTAGGCAAAAACTTTGAAGATGTTCTTTTATTAACAAAACTAATCGAATACACTGCAAACGAACTTTGCAAAGAGGCTCCTGCTTGCTGGGCTGTCACAAATGACAATAACAAAGGCGGCAAAATGGTTATGAAGAGAGCCAACTTCAATAAAATAGATGCAATTTTAACAAAAGATAGAACCCTTGGAATCTATGAATTCTCAGCAACCACTTGATATGGACTTTTTTCGTTGCCCAAGCTGTGGCGCGAAAAGCTTAGTTCGCTCCGACGATGATGGCGTCTGCGCTCAATGCACTCAATGCAATGAGAAATTCGGCGTGTTTGAAGGATTCCCGTTTTTCGTAACCAAGGACTTTATGCACACCGTTCGAGAAGCAAATGGAGCCAGCATCCAGGCCAACGCACTTGATGACCTAGAGGCTGATAAAGTGAAGCAGGCCAACATCAAGTATCACAACAGTATTGCAGATCAATACGAAAACGATGTTTCTACATTCGATATGTTTCGTATTGGTGGAGCTTGTCAGCAGCGCTTGAAAGACACCCTACAAAAGGCGAGTGAAACATCGGGTCGCGATGTTCTGGTCGATGTGTGTTGCGGCACAGGGAATGTTCTTAGTGCGGCCGAGGGTTCGTTCGACAAGCGTATTGGCGTCGATATTTCCGTTAACATGATGAAAATTGCGGACCAAAGAAATCTGCTTGCCATTGGTGGCGATGCGACGAATATCCCTGTTCCTGATGGTGTTGCAAATTGCGTTACGGCGTTTAGCGCCCTGCACCACCTTGTTGATTACCCGTCAGTCGTTTCTGAAATGGCACGGGTTCTCAAACCTGGAGGAACCTTTTACACAGACTGGGACCCAAATGGCCATGTCACTCATACAGGATGGGCCGTTTCCCTTATGGTCAATACGGTTCATTTTGTCCGTCGGCTGATCATGCGTGGGCAAATTCCGGAATCTGACGAACAGCAGGTTGCTGAATTCCATCACAATTCAGGACCCGGATTTGAAGCTGAAAAGGCCGCTGATGTTCTCAGATCGGCTGGTTTCAAGTCGGTTGAGGTTATCTATCACCTGAACCCACCTAGTTTTGAAAAGAGTAGTGGATTTTCATTGGTGATCAGCGTTATGGCTCTATTGAAAATCATCAGTTTCGTTTCTCCGACCCCTAAAAATCTGTACCCCTGGGTGGCCATTCGTGCCATCAAAAATTAAGGAAACCATTTGGTGCCGCTGTGCACACAGAGAACAACAATTCCGTTGGCATGAGTTGGTAGGTTTAAAGCGATGGTGACATCTTTTTACAATAAAATGCATTCTGTGTTCAGCACTTCAAAGCGTGATGCATTCGTGCGTTACGAAGAACGTCATACCTATCCTGATATGTATGACAACATGCTGAAAATTAACAGCTTCCTTAAAAACCATCACAATCAACGGATTGTGATTTATGCGCAAAAAGATTTTTCAAATTATTGCGCGTTGTTCGCGGTTCTTCTATCCGGCAACACCTGGGTTCCCATGAATCCATCCTTACCGCCGAACCGCGTTCTTGAAATGATGGCGTTGGCGGACCCCGCGATCATCCTCACAGATCAGGACTTGCCGGATGTCTTAGCCAAATATGCGAAAGACAAAGATACGCCCGTTTTCAATCTGCAAGATATTTTATTAAAGGATGAGAAATCCGATTTCGAACTCAACCGAATTGGGGCTCACAATGACGCTATTGTCTACTTTACATCTGGCTCGACAGGAATGCCGAAAGGCGTCCCTCTAACCCATGCAAATTACAGCCAAACCGTAGAAAATTTACTTGAACTCCTGCCCTATAATGAGGGTGAAGTTTTCGCAGATTATCATGACCTAGGCTTTGTGATCTCTGTGCCGATTTTGTTTCCCTGCGTTATGACGCAAAGTGCTATTTCACCACCGCTTAACGATATGGATTTGCTGATGCCCAGCAAACACCTTACGGCTAACAACATTTCGGTGTTGGTAACGGTGCCATCCACATTCGCCAGCATTCGCCGATTGAGGCCTGATGGCCTTCCAGGTGTTAAATTCAATATCTTGAACTGCTGCGGCGAACCCATGCATCTGGATATTTTGGATTATTGCGTCAACAAACTGGATGCCAATCAAATCAACAATTTCTATGGCAGCACGGAAGTATCCTGCTGGACCTTCCGTCACTTATGTCAGGCTGAAGATTTGCAACGATTTGAAAAATTTGGCGTGATGCCAATTGGCGCTGTATTACCAGGAACCGAGATACGTATTTCTGATAATGACGAGTTATTGGTTTCAGGCCGACAAATTACAGACGGCTACCTCAATGGCGTGAACCCGGATTCATTTTCAAGTGACGGCTATAAAACTTGGTTTCATACTGGCGACAAGGTCATTCCCTTCGAAGACCTGTGGGTTTGCAAAGGGCGCTTAGATTCCCAAGTAAAAATTTCCGGATACCGCATTGAGCTATCAGATGTCGAGGCCCATTTGCGCGCAATAGACGGGGTCGAAGCCGCAATCTGCCTGGTGAGTGGAGAGGGTGCGGCAAAATATATTGTTGCGATCCTACACACGAAGGAAGACATAGATGTAAAACAGGTCCGTGCCTTCCTTTCGGAACGCTTACCATCTTATATGATCCCCAAAAAGGTACATTGCAAAGCAAACATGCCGCTCAATAAATCAGGTAAAATTGATCGTGCCGGCTTAAAAGCAGCCTACTTCGATGGGTCATTGATCAACGACACATCCCCCTTGAAATGAGCTCTATGATTATTCAGAGCCTATCTCTGGTTATTCCTTGTTTCAATGAAGAGGAAGGCCTGCCAACCTTATTCCTGCGACTGTCTGAGTTGAGGGCATCGCTTTTCGAGTACGGTATTAAGCCGGAGTTTGTTATTGTTGATGACGGCTCAAGCGATACATCTTGGTCAATGTTACAAGAAGAATATGCAATGACCGAGGATGTGGTACTGTTACAGCACAATCGCAACATAGGGTTTGGCCGGGCTTTAAAAACGGGGATCAAAGCGGCAACGGGCGATATTGTCGCCACGGTCGATGCCGACACAAATTATGACTTGCGCCAAACGCCAGACATGCTGTCGTATTTCGCCGAGGGCTATGATATCGTCACAGCGTCACCGTTTATAAAAGGTGGTGGATGGGACTATCCATTCTATAGATATCTTCTCAGCAATGCGGTCACCATTCTCTACCGGTTGGCGCTCGGAAAAAATGCAAAGCCACTGGGGGTTTATACCTGTGGCTTTCGCGCTTACCGACGCGAGGTTTTAGAGCACATCCTTCCCCAGGCTGATGATTTTTTGGCGACGGCTGAAATTTTAGTTTGGGCGTTGTTAATGGAATATAAGGTCGCCGAAATGCCCGTAACGGTGCATGATCGAATGCATGGTTGCTCAAAGATGAATATGGTGAAGATGACTTTCCGTCACCTTGGCTTTCTGCTGTCTCTATGGCGACGTTCTTAAATGATTGACCATTATGATGATCCCACGTCTTTCCCCTTCCTTTAATCACCTCGACCTATTTTCTGTATTGCAAAATCATTCCGGGAAGGATGATATTGCGTCTTTTGAAGATGCCCTGATAACATTTACGGGACGGCGCCATGCATTGGCTTTTCCGATGGCCAGAAGTGGCCTATTCGCTCTCATCAAAGCCTTGGGATGGCACAACAGAGAAATCATTGTTCCAGCCTACACATGTGCCGTTGTTCCCAATGCCATTATGGCTTCGGGAAACCGACCTGTCTTTGTCGACGTTGATGCCAATGATTTTAATATGCGCGCCGATTTGGTTCACGCTGCATTAAGCCCAAAAACCGTCGCTGTTGTTGCCACGCATATGTATGGGTTTCCCATGGACCTTGATGCGCTTGCAGACGGTTTGGCAGATCGCAATGACATTATGGTTATTCAAGATTGCGCTCTTGGCTTAGGGACGTCATTTTCAGACCAGCCGGTTCACCAGAAGAATGACGTAGCTATGTTCTCATTTAGTCTGGGCAAGCAAATTTCCACAGTTGAGGGAGGGATGCTTACTTTTGATGATACGAACACCTATGAAAGCGTTAAAAAGGTGCGCGATGAGATTTTTTCCCCACCTCCAGCTCGTCGCTATCTATTTCAATATTTGATGTTAGTGGGAGCCCACCTGGGCCTCACCCCTCACATGTATCCACTTATCTACGCCCTCAAAAACAATACGAATATCCTGAATGCCATCACAAACTATTTTAAAAATGACGAAATCGTGGTCGCGAATAATTTTTTTGAATCTATGCCTTCTTTTCTAGCACGCCTTGGCATTCTCCAACTCGAACAGGCTGATGAGTTGTTAGCGATCCGAAAAAGAAACTCACTTAGACTTATGAAAACGGCGCGGCAGCAACCTGGCCTCGAATGTCCAACACCGCGTGCTGGGAGCAGTTGGTCACATGTGCCTTGTCTCGTCGAACACAGGGGTGCGTTTATCACTCATATGGCTAAGTATGGCGTGAATGTCGGAACAGAGGTCTTTGACTATGCCCTTCCCGAAATGCCCGTCTACGAGCAGTTTTCTAAAGGGACCTTCAACGTTGCGAAACGCATTTCTCTGCAAATTGCAACGTTGCCAAATCATCCTCGGCTTCGACCATCCGATTTGGATCAGATTGAAGATGGTTTAAGGGCTTGGCGCGGAAGTGCAGGAATGTCGTGAACAAGCTCTACATCCAAACCCAACAAGAAATTCTGGATGCCCCTTGGTTTTCTTACACACTCAATCTGTTGAGCTCTCTAGCAGGCTTAGTGTCTCTACCGGAGGCTGGAACAGATAGCGCCCCCGCTGCGGATATGCCAACGTTATATTACGGCGTCACCCCACCTGATGGAGCGCACCCGTTGTTGATGCCGTCAAAGCCCAGTATTGGTCGTGCAAAAACAACCCTGCACCAACTAGACTGTGCCCAAGCTGGGCTGGTTCAGGTTCCTATCTATAGCGACACAATGGATGACTGCACCGGCGGTATTGATTTATTGTTTAATTTATTTGCTTACGTTTCGTGTCTTGAAGAGTACGAACACGAAATTCAGCATGGCCCTATTCATTCCTATGCGTTCCGGCTCAAGTCTGATCACACTCAATTTAAACGTCCTTTTGCTCATTATATCGGCTTAGCATTTCGAACTTTAATTGAAGGTTATCACCCACAATGTTTGGCCCCCCTCCAATTACAATCAACAATCTATCTGACCCACGATGTGGATGTTATTCAAAAAACCATGCGGACGCGCTTGAAAGAAAGTGTGTTCCGAATCTATGCAAATATACGATCGGCGTCATTTGCACCAAAATGGGTTTTACAGATGCTGCTGGGGGCAGATGACTATTTTCTTTGTGATAAAATTGCCCAACTGGAAGAGCATCACGGCGTGCGCTCTTGCTTCAATGTTTACGCAAAGCCACGGCCGAACAACATTTTCAAACGCTTCCGCGCCTTAATTTTCGATCCGTCATATGACATTGAAAACGAAGACCGTCTAATCAAGGTTATGCGTGATTTGAACGGGAGGGGATTCGAGATCGGCATCCATTTCGCATTTGATAGCTGGAACAACCCTCAGCGCATGATGGATGAGAAAAAAAGACTTGAGGCGTGCCTTAACATCCCATCACTTGGCTCGTGCCGCCAACACTGGCTACGCTTTTCACTTGGTGACACGTGGGCAGCACAGGAAAAGAGTGGCATACAAATTGATACGACTCTGTGCTTTAACGACGTGTCTGGATTTCGTGCGGGGATGGCTATTCCATTCTACCCCTATGACCATGAAAGCCAATGTGCGCATAGCATCTTAGCGGTTCCGACCATTGCTATGGATACGCATTTCTTCTACTATAAAAGCACAAGCCAGGACCATCGCAGAGAGAAAATCCGTCAATTGGTTATTGATGTCAAAACAGTTGGGGGGGCCGCCGCCATGATCTGGCACAGCCACGTTTTTTCTCATGATCATGGCTGGGGTAATGATTATGAATTCTTGCTGTCCTTGATGCGAGAATTGAATGTTAAGAGTGGACTGCCATCCCAATCCCTCGTCCAAAAGAAACATCCTTTATGATGGGTTCCCTTTCCAGGTTTTTGAACCGTACTTGTTTTTGTTCATCGCAAAAACGGTTTTTCGGCGTTGAAATTCACCCAACAGCCGTGATTGATGGCGCGTGCAAGATTGGCGCCGGAACGCGTATTTGGCACTTTGTGCACCTTTTTGAAAACAGCACCATCGGGGAAAACTGCATCCTTGGACAGAATGTTATGGTCGGATCAAACGTGAGGATCGGCGATGGGTGTAAGGTGCAAAACAATGTAAGCCTCTACGAAGGGGTAATCCTAGAGGACAAAGTCTTCTGTGGGCCGAGTTGCGTGTTTACCAATGTTTTGAACCCACGAGCTGAGATTGAACGAAAGCACGAGATCAAGACGACGCGCGTTCGAACGGGAGCGACAATTGGTGCCAATGCGACGATTGTGTGTGGTGTTACGATTGGTGAATATGCTTTTGTTGGTGCAGGGAGTGTCGTGACAACAAATGTTCGGGACTATGAAGTTGTGGTCGGAAATCCATCGCAAAAAATTGGCTACATATGCAAATGTGGAGAAATGTTACCGCGTCACGAATGGACCGAAATGGCATGTGAAAAATGTGCTATGTCCTATTCTGTTTCTTCGTCCTATCTCTGCAAAGCTAATGTTCCTGAAATGAGCTAATCACACATGCGTCAAGAAATAAAAATTGCCCAAATAGGTTTAGGCCATTGGGGACAAAACTTATTGCGTAATTTCATCAACAACCCAAGGGCAGATGTGGTGGCGATCTGTGATCACGATCAAAAGCAAATTGATCGCGCCTTGCTCATTGCACCTGCGGCTCGTGTGTATAGCTGCATAAATGAATTGCTTAACAATCCAGACATTCAGGCCGTATCAATTGCGACACCGTCAGGTGAACATTTCACGCACGCTTCTGCAGCCCTCAAAGCTGGCAAGGCAGTGTTCGTTGAAAAGCCGATGACGATGTCTCTCAAAGATGCAGTAGCATTGGCTAAAATTTCGTCGGATACAGGCCAACTTGTGATGGTTGGGCATACCTATTTGTATAACTCTATCGTCCAGAACGTTAAGGAGCATGTGAGCTCTGGTGTTCTGGGCGATGTTTATTATGCTTATGGCCAACGTTTGAACCTAGGTAAATTTCGCCACGACTGTGATGTTATTTGGACATTAGCACCTCACGACATTTCAATATTTAATTATTGGTTTGATGATTGTCCACATCAGGTAAGTGCTCGAACCCTATCCTATGTCGGACAAAATGCTGGACACGCTGAGATTTGCTTTGCACAGCTGGACTATGCCAATGGCATCAGCGCACATTTGCATTTGTCCTGGTTAGACCCACAAAAAGTTCGCCGCTCCGTCATCGCTGGGTCCAAGAAAATGTTGGTCTATGATGATGTTGATCAAAGCCGACCGATTCAACTGTATGATAAGTCTCGAGAACTGAACGACATCATTTCTGGTAATTCGCAGGGATACAATTCGACAATGAGGGCCGGAGACGTTCATATTTTGGATGTTTCGACCAAAGAACCACTCTATTTAGAACTTGACCATTTTATTGATTGCATCCTGAACGACGCCCCCTGTTCGAGTGACGTTTACCATGGCCTAGAGGTTGCCTTGATTATGGACGCTCTTTCACGATCAGCAAATAACAATGGCGCACCGATCTCCATAGAACACCCCAGACAGTCGCGTGAAATCTAAATGTGCGGCATAACCGGAATCATAAACCGGGATGGTGATCTGGCATCCATTGCCATTTTAGAACGTATGACCGACAGCCTAACCCACCGTGGTCCGGATGACGCTGGTATTTATACATGTGCAGGGGTTGGAATCGGGCACCGTCGCCTGTCTGTCGTTGATCCGTTAGGAGATGCCACGCAACCCATGCAGCGTGCGGGGAGCAGCCAAGTCTTATCCTTTACGGGAGAAATCTATAATCATCTAGATTTGCGAAAAACTCTCGAGTCCGAAGGCGTGCAATTTACGTCTAAAAGCGATACGGAAGTTGTTTATCATTCTCTTCGTCAGTGGGGCGGAAAATCCTTGCCGATGTTCAATGGAATGCTGGCGCTTTCTTGGCTGGACGGAGGCCAGAGCGAAGTCATTTTAGCGCGGGACCGGTTCGGTATAAAACCGCTGTATTATGCAGACTTAGGAAATGTTTTTATTTACGGCTCAGAAGTAAAGGCCATCCTTGCGCACCCCAATTATCGGACGTCACTCAATACAATTGCCCTAACTGAATACCTTGCCTTTCAAAATGTATTTGGTGAATCCACCTTATTTAAAAATATCTATATGGTTCCTCCAGGTAGCTTTATACGGGTCCCAATTGATCGCAAAAAAAACATCTCCATCCATAACTATCATGACCATTCACTGCAAGCTGAAAAATCGGAGATGTCTTTATCTGAGTCCGTTGAACAATTGGACGTATTGCTTCGAGCATCAATTACGCGGCAAGTGGCGGGCGATGAGCCTCCTTCTGCATACCTAAGCGGCGGCGTCGATTCAGCCGTTATTGCATCACTCGCTTGTGAAATTAGTCCAAACATCAATACCATCAATATTGGTTTTGATATGTCACAGGCTGAGGCCTTTGAACAGGATATGGATGAACATGAAACCGCAAGTGAAATTGCTGAAATATTAGGTACGAACCATCACCTCGAGATGCTCTCAGAAAATGATGTAAATAGATCATTGCGCGATATCGTATGGCACCTTGAAGACATCAAAATGGGCCAAAGCTATTCTAATTTTTCAGCTGCGAAAATAGCCCGAAAATATGGAAAAACAGTTCTATCCGGTTTGGGAGCAGATGAACTTCTCGGTGGTTATCCATGGCGATATGGGGCCGCCTTAAACTGTCAGAACGACGATGATTTTTTAGACGGATTACACAATTTCTGGCACGGATTAACCACCCGTTCCGAACGCAAACAACTGCTAGCACCCTTGTGGTCCCAAGTTAAGCATGTTGATACACGGTCCATTGTTTCAGGTGTCGTCGGGGACTTGCCTGAAGGCAGTCGCCATCCAGAGGACTACTTCAAGATTTGGCGGCAGTTTGAACTAAAGACATTTTTACCTGGGCTTTTAGCCGTCGAAGACAAACTTGGTATGGCTCATGGCGTTGAAACTCGATTTCCCATGCTGGATAATGAGTTGGTAGATTTTGCCTTGTGCCTACCTGTAGCTCATATGGTTCCCATAGACCGCACAGGTAAAAGCAATGAGCATTTACAGATCGGAAACAACCAAGGTAAGAAACTGCTTCGCCAGGTGATGAAACGCTATCTTCCAGCCCCTTTCGCAGAGAGAAGAAAACGTGGCTTCACGGGCCCAAACAATAGTTGGTATAGGGTGAATGGCGGGGCTTATCTCAAAACTGAATTGTTAGACCGGAATGCACCCCTCTATGCGTTCATCGACTTCGGCACCGCGCGGACTTTGGTGGAAAGACACCTATCGGGACATGACAATCGACATCGATTAATCTGGTCCCTGCTCTCTTTAAATCAGTGGTGTAAGACGTTTCTTTAGAGCTTCATTTTATCTTAGCTTTCACGCACAGCTTTTTTCAATGTCTTAACAACGTATTCAATTTGATGTGGGGTAATCCCTGGGTACATGGGTAGGGATATAATTTTATCAGCGACCTCTTCTGCCATAGGGCATGATGGGACCTCAGAAACATAACTGGAAAATGCTGACTGTTGATGCAGCGCGATGGGATAGTGGATGCCGGCACCGATACCATTGTTCTGAAGGATTTCTAAAACAGAATCCCGATTGTCCACTTTGACCACGTAGAGGTGATAAACATGATGGGCATGAGGGTGTTTTTCCAACGGCGTGATGTGCTCATCCTCATGGAAAAGTTCGTTATAAGTAATGGCTGCATTTTGTCTGGCTGTATTCCAGGATTTCAAGTGCCTAAGCTTGACGCGTAGAACCGCTGCCTGGATCGTGTCCAACCTCGAATTCATGCCAATGTGATCGTGTTGATATTTACTTATACGCCCATGGTCAGACCTGCGACGCAAGTTACGCACCCGATCTAAATCCCATGTGTGAATGGCTCCACCATCGCCCAACGCACCAAGATTCTTTCCAGGAAAGAAGCTGTAACAAGCTGCATCACTTAACGCCCCTGGCGGGATCGTTTTCCAAAGTGCCCCATGTGCTTGTGCTGCATCCTCGACAACGGCTAAACCATAGTGTTTAGCGATCTTGCTCAGTCGTTCCATATCAAGCATTTGGCCATAGAGGTGAACCGGGACTATGGCTCGGGTTGCTGGCGTGATCGACGTTTGTACAGCAGACAAATCCATCAAACAGGTCCCTGGATCGATATCGATAAAGACAGGCCTATATCCAGCCAGAACGATTGCTTCAGCAGTGGCAGCAAAGGTCAAAGAGGTAGTGATGACCTCTTCACTGTGGTCGCCAAGCCCTAGAGTTTCGATTAAGGACAGGAAAAGGGCATCGGTACCATTGCCGCATGTTGCCACATAGCCACCTGAGGCAAATTCGGCGAACTCAATGGCAAATAGATCAACCTCATCCCCGCCAACAAACTGATTTGCATCGTAGCATTGTTCGATCGTACCGAGCAGTTCATCGCGCATAATTTCATGCTGAAGTGCTAGATCCACGAGTGGAATGCGTTTCATTCAATCGTCCTGATTTCTTGTTAAAACCCAGAGTTGGGCTAAAATTTAGTCGGCTAGGTGGAGGGGGTGGTTTTCAATCGACAGAACTCTGGATGGCACTTTTTTATGACGGTCAATTCTCCGTCCGTAGCGTTCCGATAAGACCGTAATGATACGCTCCGCTGCTTTGCCATCACCAAAAATGGTTGGCTGCATTTTTGGGGGGGTAAATGCTTCAATTCCCTGCTGGATTTTTTCCATGTCCGCACCAGCCATCCATTCCCAACCAGCATCAACCATTTCAGGAACCCAGTTGAGCTCGATAAGGGATACGACTGGTTTTCCTAAAATATAGGCTTCACGTCTTAAACCGCCTGAATCCGAAATAACTTTGTCAGCGCCCGCAGTCAAACGCAGCATCGGCACGTAACTCTGTGGGGGCAATATTGTGATGGTCTCGCACTTTTCTAGTCGGTCCCATAAATCAAAGCGCTTCATGGCCCCCTTGGTTCGTGGATGAACAGGGAAAATAATTTTCCGCTTGGAACGGATCAAGGCCTCGCAAATTTTGGTGAGGCGCGCAGAGTTATCCGTGTTTTCTGCACGGTGAACCGTAACCAGAAGATATCCCTTTTTTTCCTGGGTAATCTGGTGAAGACTGGCAGCCCTAAGCAAGGCATCCTTCATAATGTCTCCTGTTAGGAAAACATTATCTTCGCTATAGCCCGCATCTAGCAAGGTTTTTAGGGCATGTTCTGTGTGAGGGAATAATGTGTGAGCTGACATCTCCACAACGCGTCTGTTCAGTTCTTCTGGATTATCAAGGCTATCGGTATGAACCCCGGCTTCCACATGAGCGACCGGTATTGACAGTTTTGCAGAAGCAAGTGCGCCGATACGTGAGGATGTTACATCACCAAAAACAACCGTAACATCAGGCCGTTCACGGCTCAGGGCCTTCTCGATAAACTCGGATTGCTGTTTGTGATCGTTGGCTGGCAGGTCTTTTTTGAAATCAAACATGTACTCAGGCTGCCGTATTCCCAACTCTTGGAATAATGATTCTGACATTTCCGGATCAGAGTGTTGGCCTGTATGAATGGTAAAAAAATTGATGTCATTTTGAATACACGCCTTTGAAAAGGCATAGTGTTTGATGAAATTTGGTCTTGTGCCAACAATGACTGCAATTTTTAGCAAAGGATGATCTCAATATTTCGTACTATGCCAAAATTAGAGGCGTTCTGAAAAGACAAAGAAGCCTAACGTGAAAAGACCTTACTCAGCCATATAACACTCATCTTGAATTCATCTCCCAGTTCACGGGAGAGATCAATGTTTTTATTGTACTTGGTTTCCAATTCAGAGATCAGAGAAACGACATCAAAAGAATCAAGGTAGCCACCGGAAATCAGGTCTTCATCGTCTTGAATAGAATCCACTTTGGATCCGTTGGATTGAAGATACGCGATAACCGTATCCTTAATTTCCAATTCTAATTTTACCAAATCTGAGGGGATTGTGTTCATAACAGCAGTCTCCGTAGAAAGCTAGTGGAAGTCAAACGTACATCTGTAACTTAGATATTATAATGGAGCTAAGCTCGCAGCGTCGCCATTATAATATCGCTACAATTCGCGCAAAAGCCCAATAAAGTCGGTGGCCGCGACGTTGCCAACGGCGCCGTCATAAGAATAATAAGATAATTCTTTTTCGGGCAAAGCAGCGACATCAAGTGTGTCTGCGTAACGGTCGTAGCGTTCGCCAACACGGCCCGCATCAGCCATGAACTGGAATAACTTGTCCATGTGTTTACCAAACTGGACAAATTCATATTCGGTATGGACCGTCATAGCGACATAATCGCCGCGTTCATCAATCTGGCCTTTTAAGTAGTCCAAAACTTTATCATGATTGCCGCCATAGCGAACGGCCAAAGGAAAGACATTATCCAAGTTTGCAGGGACTTGAGGTGTGCGAGAAGCATAGTCGCCAATTTTAATGCGGCAAGGTTCGGTACCGATAAAATCTGAAGCATACGCAAAGCCTTGCTGATCTTGAATCCGAAGCATGTTTTCGTTGCAACGCCATGCTGGAGACCCCGTACCAGCAGGGACACCACCTATGGCATTTGCATAAATGTTACGAGCTTTGGTGATTTGGTCAGAATATTCTTCTGGGGTAAGCGTATAGGCATTGTCTGAAATATAGGCATGATCATAACCATGCAAGGCAACTTCGTGACCATGGGCAATAATTTTTTGCAAAACCTCAGGTGCACTGCCACCGATTTCAGCACCTCTATCGTATTCACTGCCAAACAGGTTGTACGTCTGCCAAGGCTTCATATAGTAGACCTGTTTCCAAAAGGCTGGGCGCAGGGCGCGTTTTAAACCTGCGGAAACCACATTGTTAGGCCCCATCGGCACGAAGAATGATGCCTTAAACCCATACTTTTCGAAAAGTTCAAGGTAGAAGTCAACGCCATTATGGATGCCTTCTACAGAATCCACGTCTATTCTGATGAGGGCGGGTCTGGTCAAGGTGACCTCATTGTTATCATTGACGCTTCATTCACTCAGCTGCGGAAAGCGAGTCACACCCGCTGTCTTCTTCTGGAATATAATCCTTCAAAGCCACGTTTGCTTCGACCAAACCTTTTTCAATCTTTTCATCGGATTTTTCAGCAGGACGCGTGTTGATGATTTTATATTCAGACATCAACTTGATAACCTTGTTGGCATCAACAGGTCCATCATATTTAACGCCGCCTTTAAACATGATTCTTTTAAACCACAACAGATACGTTCCCATGACGTGACGAGAAACAGGATCCCAATTCTTTAACGTCAAAAACAGATCAATCAAAAACAGTGTTAGTGTTTTTGGTAAGAATGAAAAAGCTCTAAATATCTTCGTTCTGAGGACGAAGAATCGCATCTTTTTCGGCATGGCCGGCATGATGCGATAAAAAATAGCATATGAACGGAATAGGCTTTTAAGGTCAGGGCGATTGGTAATGCCATAATCGTAATAATAAGCGGAATGCCCCTGATTGATAAGCTCTTCGTCCTCCGGCGTGATCAACCCCCATTCAATGGCCTGCTTGACCATAGGCGTTTTCGGGTAAACCGTAAGGAAGAATGTATTCACTTTATCGATCATCTCGCAATTTGAATATTCCATTGCAGCAGCATGAAGATGCTCGGCTTCAAGTTCATTAGGTAAACCAAAAATATGATCGCATGAATACTTGACCTTGTGCCGATCAAGGTTGTCAAAACACTTGCGAACTTGTTCATTTGTTTCCGGGCGGCGCAGCAGTTGCTGACGGTTCTTTTCATTCATGGATTGAATGCCAAGCTGCAGTCTGTAACATCCGCTTTCATGTAGTAAGCGAGCGGTTTCATCGTCGCAAACCATGGGGTGGCCCATGCAAATGTACGGCACACCTACGCGCTCTGCATACTTGGGGGCGAATTCTCTGAACCATTTCTTATTGGAGAAAATAACGTTATCTTCAAAGTCGAAAAGGCGAACGTCATATTTTTCTTTAGCTTCTACAAGTTCATCAATGATCAGGTCAACGCCCCGTCGACGAGGGTCACGGGTGTCGTTGAAAATTTCATAAAACGCTTGCGAGCAGTATGTACAGCTGATGATGCACCCTTTTGATGACAAGGTATAATAACGGTTCCGAACAACGACATCATCCTTAAACAGGCCAATGTCGTGGGGCGGAAGGTCGTTCATATCTTGTAAGGGACGAGGCGCGTTGTATATGTAACCATCGCCTTTTTTGAAAACGAAATTAGGAATCGAGTGGTCAATCTCACCTTGATCCATTGCATTGCAAAGCTCGACCATGGGCTGTTCACCCTCGCCCGTACACACCATATCCACCCAGGGCGTGGAAAGCGGCGTTTCTGGGCAGTTCGTAGCAAAGAGACCGCCAAATACGATGGGTACATCGAGTTGCTTTTTTACACCTTCGGCAATGGCAATTGCCCATTGGTAGGTATCAGATATGACACCAATAGCGACCACATCAGGCTGCATATCGACGATCTTTTTGATGACCTTCTCACGCTGACAAAACAACGCAGCCAATTGCTTCATCGGGAAGGCTTGCCCAACGAAGTACAGATGCTCGTCAAACAGAGCAGGATCGAAGACAACGGCTGTTTCATGACCGGCTACTTTAAGGGCGGCTGAGACAGCGGCTGTCCCCATATTCATTTCACCCATCGCGGAAAAAACGACTTTCACGGTATCCTGATCCTTACTCTAAAGTGGAAGAATTCTGCCTGCAAATAATATGCATAACCATATGAAGTTACTTGTACTTCCCGGATGGCAGAGGTGTGACTGACTTTTCATATAAGCCTCATGTTAATCACAACACATATCTAGAACATATATCTAGTGATTAAATATTGAACGTCAAGAAGTATCTGCTGGAACAAGACTTAAAATGTAATACCCCTTAATAATACATGGGCTTTCGAAATATTCAGACACCAAAGCATTTTGCTTTGCACAACATACATCACCTAGAAGTTATCAATATATGCGATGAATGAACTGAGAACCGTCAGCATTATTCAAGTTATTTAAATGCAAAATTAAGTCGGAAGCAGATCACTTTTCCGCCAATTGCAGACTTTTAAACATAAATTCAGCCCGATGCCAGTCTTCCATGGTATCTATGTCTTGAACCAGATGCCGAGGTAATATCACTGGAATTGCATCGTGGGAAAACATCATAATGCTGTTGAGAAAAGCATCGGCCGTTCCCCAATAGAACTGTCCAGCATCGTGATATGCTTCTTCAAGATGTTGAGAACGCGAAGCATAGTGCTCAGGCCAAAACATTTCCGCCTCCCCTTTCTCGGTCAGCTTGAAAGCACGTTGAATGGGAAAAGGGAATGATGTTGCTGAGAAGGATAGCTGTTTGTTGTTGTTTTGGATGTTTTCCAAACCTTTTTGAAGGTACTCTGCACGAACAAACGGTGCTGTTGCGTATATGGCACAGACCAAATCAACCTGTTCGCCATCTGCGATCAGCCACTCGATAGCATGCTTTACGACTTCGTTGGTACCCACGGCATCATTGCCCAGTTCAGAAGGGCGAATAAAAGGAGTTTCGGCCCCCCATTCCCGTGCGACAGAAGCAATTTCCTCATCGTCAGTCGTAACAATGACGCGGTCAAAAACCTTACTTTCCAAGGCAACTTCAATTGAATAAGCGATAATCGGCTTTCCCAGAAAAAACTTTATGTTCTTTCTGGGTATGCGAGTACTGCCGCCTCGTGCTGGGATGATAGCTATTTTCATGATGACAAGTTGGCTCTGCGAAGGTCCATCTAAAAATTACTCAAAATTAACGCTGTATCAGACCCCAACGTTACGTGAGGGGAAGCCGGACGTGTGAAACATTTTTTTTCAAGTTATTCTACTGGTTTCAAATCACGTTTTTCACATATATTGCCTCTGTAATTACCAAGCTGGGATATCACGGCATAGTGAAACTCACTCTTCTGACCAAAGGTGTCATAAAATGACTTGAGAATTTCTTGCTGTCCCTCACTCGCGCTTAAAGTAATTTCATATTTTCCATTTTCATCTTGATTGTTCTCTAGCAGATTCAGAAACATTGCTGTTTTTCCTAAAATTTGCACTGTCTTAGAAGTATCAAGCTGATCAAATTCGAGCCATTCAGATTCTCCGATATTTACAAGGTCCGTATACACCTCATGATCAAGGTCAAGCGTTTTGCCATAATCCTTCAACCAATCGAAAAACCATTTTTCTTCGTAGATGAGCCTTGCACAGAAAAATGTGTTGATACGTGCAGGTAAGACGCCGTTTTTAATATTTTGATGTAATTCTCTGTTGAGCTCTTCTGCGGTATTGAAAAGTTCACCATCAACCATCGTTAAAAAATCTTGCACAAACAATTTGTGCGATTCTTCATATGGAGAGCCTGGCAAAGGATCCATCATATCCAACAAAAACTTAGACGGCGATACTTTGTTTTGGCTCAGAAATGTCAACATATCTGAGCACTGCCCAACCGTCATAAAAAGGTATGCGGAAAGTGCAAATTTTCGCAAATCAACAAAGTCAGAATAGGTAATTGAAGTGTTTGAGGTAACCAATTGTTCGTGTTCACAAACAAAATCACCATCTAATTCCATGTAACTGCGGTATGCTGCAGGCCTATACTTAAATTCTAGGCCATACTCTGCCTTTGATTTAAGGCGTGCCATTTCTGAACCAGGCAACAAGATCAGCATATTAAGATTTGGCTCAATCTTATGGCTTAAACAATAATCAAATCCTTGTAAAAATGATTCTTTTGTTTCTTTAGGAAGGCCAAGTATCAGATCTGTGACAACTCTGTTATCTGTTTCATCTGCCCAATCGATGATGCTGGCAATATTATCTACTGTAATGTTCTTCCTCTTGACCGCTGATGATACATCTGGATTAAGGGTTTGGAATGGGACTGGATAGGATCGCGCATTTAGCTCACTCAAAATTTCATAAATATCGCGAATTCTTTGAGTGAATCTTTTGTCTATGTAGACAAAAATCTTTTTGGGCCACCCTATAGATAAGGACGTATCTTTTATTAACTGTGCGACTTCTTCATCTTGCTTGTTAATACCGAAATTATCATCACAAATATACAATGTTAGTTGAGGGTGTTCTTTATAATACCCTGCTAAATACTCAAGTTCTTGTTGTATTACTTTCGGGTCAAAGGTCCGAATTTTACCGGTAATTCTTCCTGAAACACAGTAGGTGCATTGGTAGGGACAGTTCCGAGATGTTTGAATGAATGGCAGAAGTTGCGGCTTCATAAAATCATCAAGAATACCAGATAGGATTGGAGATGGTAATTCAGCTAGGTCCGGCTGAGCAGCTGGTCCTGCGGCAACCAACTCTTCATTTCTTAAAAAAGCGACCCCGCCTATCTCTTGATCGCGAATACCTTCTAGGCCTCGCGCCTCAAAGGCTTCAATAAGGTTGGAAAAGCCAACCTCCCCTTCATTGGGGATCATAAAGTCAAGCGATCCTTTGAATTTTTCAAAAAATTCGACCTGTGTCTCCGGATCATTATCTACATTCGGGCCGCCTACAGCGATCAGACAACTCGGATGAATTTTTTTCGCTTTTTGGGCCGCCCAAATACCGATGCTCAAATTCCATAAATAGCTTCCGATCCCTAAAATATCTGGCGGAGACGCCTTAAATGCCGCTAAAAACGCTTCTGGCTCTTGGAAAATTGTAATATCGCATTTAGCGCCAAATTGTTTATTGGCATACGAAGCAATATAACCCAAGTTAAGGGGGAAAGCATTCCTAGATATCGATTCATTATCTTGATAAATCGGATGGAACAAGAATATTTTAATTGGTTTCATGGATAGGCGTTACCTTTTCACGACCATAATTGGCGACTTTAGTTCTAGTATTATAACCACTTGGAGGCAAGAAACAGTTGAAGTTAAGTCTTATAAGTCTGTAGCAATATGATTTTTATGCATCAACAAAATTTCAAGCCCTAATTGTATCTTCAATAATCCCGCTCCATCAAAAACAGAAATAACGTAATTTCATCAGATAGTTAGGAAGAAATTAAACTTTAAAATACCGCTACGTTTACCCTTATTGATTATCCAAATTTAGGCCAAGGTTAAAAACGACAAATTGGTTTTTCGAAAAGTAAGGCTTCATCAAGTAGCGCTGAGTTTTTTCCGACAACCAAATCTGCCGACCAGATGGCTTCAGATGAAGTGCCAGCTTTGCTGACGATTACGCTTGGTGCCCCCTCCCTAACAAATTCATCATATTTCCCAGCCCGGTCACGTGGGTGAGGGCGAACGACGATTGATATAGGATATTTGTTTAGGTCCAGACCCCCTAAAGGTTTTCCATGACCGATATCGGCAATAAGCTGTCTTAAGCAAGCACATTCATCCCAATTTGGCATGCGACCAAACGCAGCCATTTCTGTGGTGTTTTCGGAAGCGAAAAGGACTACGCGCGCCTCAGAAGAAACACCCCATACACCTCTGAGTGAAGGGTGTTGTTTGGCATTGACTGAATTTAGGAGCTTGAGCCTTAAATGGTGCAGATTTTCAGTGACACAAATTTGTTTGTGGGGAATGCCCTCGGATATAAAGTGAGCACGTGATTCTTTGTCAAGAACAAAGACCAAATCAGGGATACACAAGTCTCCATCAGAATCTATGAAACGGTCTTCAAGGTTAATATTGTTATCGAGAATAACGCAGACAGGTAACCCTATTGTTTTTGCAGACTTCCACAATCGCTTGGTATCAAGTTCGTCAATGTCATCTGTTCCTGTCACCACTCCAGTAATTGCATTTTGTGCTAGAAAGTTGCAGATCGCTTCAGACTTGTCCTCATCGGATATTGTGTTGAATACCATTTCATCCCAATCTTGAAATGATTTATTTGTTGTTTGCCAAATATCCTTAGCAAACATCTTCGCCAAGACACTTATGCGCACGTCAGAAGCAGGATCAATATTCATCAATTCAATTAATCGATTGATAACTTCGCAGTCTTTGTCTGTGTTTTTACAAAGAAGATCATGAACTGCCACCAATTGATTGGTGGCACCAGGGTCTCTGCTAAAAAACAAAAGATGAGGATGGTTCACGATTTAGCCTGAAAAGATTGCAGTTCATCGATGTTATCGAAAACTTTGTGGAATGCCTGGATCACATCGTCAAGGTCTTTTCTGGTCATGCCTGGGCGCATCAATTCGTGAAAGATTAACGTTTCAAAATGCGCCTCCTCAGCGTTGGGACAAATTCCTTTTTTGTACTCAGCAGTACCTTCATAATGAGGGCATTTAAACGGACATTGTACATCTCCATACCCCACCATTTTTTGAAACATTGGGATCAAATAAATCGGCTTAGCATACCCTTGCCCAATAAGGGTACCCTCCCCCTCTCGAAGCGTTGTAACTGGCAATTCTGCCTTAAGGGCTTGGACAATTAAATCTCGGGACACGCCTGTTTCAGATGCATCATATTTCATAGCATGAACGTAATAAGCATGACCGCAACCATCTGAAAGCACAGGCATCGACAAGCCTCTAAGTCCCTGAAGGTTGTCCTCTAAATAACGTACATTATCCTGTCTTTGGGCAATTAGCTGCGGACCTTTGATAAGTTGCGCCCGACCAATCGCGGCTTCAATTTCCCCCAAGCGGAAATTGAAGCCAATCATGTTTACAAGATTGGAGACGCCCTTACCTTCTACGACGGCTTCGGCATGGTTACGGATAAGTTGAACTCTTTCTGCGAGATCATCGTCATCCGTGGTGACCATCCCTCCTTCACCCGTGTGAATATGTTTGTGATAATTAAAGCTGAACACCCCCATGTGTCCTAGCTTACCAACAGGGCGACCTTTGTATTTAATAAATGGGGCCTGAGCACAGTCCTCAATCACGATTAATCCGTGTTCTTCGGCCAGTGCCATAATTGGGTCCATATCGGCACTTTGCCCAAGGATATGAACGACAATAATGGCTTTTGTTCTTGGCGTAATACAGGACCTGATGGTTTCAGCCGTTAGGTTGTAAGTTCCAGTATCTATGTCGGCGAACACAGGCACAGCATTAAAGATCATCGGAGCTGTTGCGGAAGCAACCATGGTGTATGGAGAACAAATGACCTCATCACCAGGACCAACACCGGCGGCACCGATAGCCGCATAAAGACCGCTCGTACAAGAGTTAACAGCCATGGCATGCTTAACATCACATATATTACCCCACTCACTTTCAAAAGCTTGCACTTGGGGACCACCATAAAAATCACGATGCCAAGTGCCGAGATATCGTGATAGGATACCCGTTTCCATGACCCCTTGAACGGCACGAGCTTCTTCTTCACCCATAACTTTGTATGGAGGAAAAGGGTTTTCGCGAACGCGAGGGCCACCAAGTATTGCAAGAGAATTCAATGCGATCTCCAAATATTATGTCAGTGGTCTAAGAGACAATATATCCTCACAAACACGTTGTGCAGATAGTGCGGAATGACCTGTGCTAACCAAAGGTTCTGACATGGCCACAGCTTTATATAGGCCGTCAATAGCACTATAAATCATTTGATCAAAGCCAGTTTCCAGCCATTTCCCCTTGGTTAGGATGCGGTAAGCTGGATAGTGTTCATCCTGTTTAATGTGACGCAAACGCAAGGTCCGTCCTGATGACTCAAGTGTCACTTGTCCCTTTTCCATAAAGAGTTGAAGTTCAAAGTGTGTGTAACATTTGTGATCTAAAGAGATCATATAAACAAGAGCCCCGTAATCAGTAGACAAAACAACATCAATTTCGGGGTCTGAAACTGATTCGGCATGGTTACAACGAAGTACAGAAAGAGGCTTTAAAGGGCCAAAAAGATATTGAAACAAATCTATACCATGGCTGCCGTTGCTGAGTAATCCCTTGGGGTAATGACCGATGGCTGATTGCAACGCCCCCCATTCCTGCGCTTCGATTTGTTTTTTAAGGTCGATTAAGGCTACATCCCAGCGGCGCATATAATTGACGGCCAACAATCGGTTTTCCGCTTCATAGGCCTCAACCATGCTTTTTGAATGGGCTAAACTAGAGGTTAGAGGCTTCTCACAAAATACGGCTTTAACTGAGGATTTAAGTAGTTTTTCAAGGATCACAGCATGGTCTGGCGTAGGGCTACAAATGCTCGCAATATCAAAAGATATATCACTTTCTAGCAAGCTATCAATGTCCTTAAAGCCAGCTTCAATCTTCCAATAATTCATGAAAGTTTTGCGCCTTGTATCATTGGGTTCGACACATCCAACAATGTGAAAGCCTGGGTGACGCGTAAAGGCACCTGCGTGAGACAGAACTGTGTCTCCGTTATGCTCTTCATCATATCCACCTGCGATCATGCCGCAGCCAATTATGACAATATTTAGAACTGGTTCCTGATTGTTGGAAGAAATTGTATCGCTCCTAAGATTACTAAATGACATGGTGAAAGACGGGCATCATTCAGCAGCCAGAAAATATTAAAGGCATCACGGGGATATCATTTTCAGGTCAAACGGCGCCCCGCGTTTAATGCTACAAGCAGCCTTCTTGCCAAGAATATCGCCTAAATGTTTAGGTGGGGCTCCATGACCTGGCCTTATGGAACGAACATTTTGCAACGTAAATGTTTCGCCCTGAGCAATATTTTCCACGACATATAAAGACCTTCGAAACGTTACAGAATGTTTTTCACTTGAAGTTCTCTTAGCAGAGACCTCACCCAAGGCTTGCCATGCCATGCGACAAGATGAAACCAGATTGGTCAGTTCATCAGGTTCAAGGGAAAATGCTGCGTCTAACCCACCATTTGAGCGGTCTAACGTAAAATGTTTTTCAACAATACTCGCACCTAGAGCGACGCCTGCTATGGCCACAGTTATGCCAGGAGAATGGTCAGATAGGCCTGTGACGACATTGTACGTTTCGGCGATGCGCGAAATCGTATGTAAGCGACTTTCTTCTGGCGGGGTCGGGTAGCCACTAACACAGTGCAAGAGTGCGACTTCTCCACTTCCTGTGCTCTGAGCAACCTTAAGGGCCTCTTCAATTTCTGCTTGGCTAGCCATACCAGTAGAGATGATTACAGGCTTACCAGTCGCAGAAACTTTTTCAATCAGCGGAAGGTCAATAAGTTCAAAAGAAGATATTTTGTATGCTGGGGCTTCAATAGATTCCAAAAAATCCACGGCAGAATGATCAAATGGGCTGCTAAAAACAGTAATTCCTAACGCCTTGCCTTTAGCGAACAGAGCCTCATGCCATTCCCATGGTGTTTGAGCCTCTTTATATAGGTCGTATAGTTTACGGCCATGCCATAACCCACCTTGAACGACAAACCCAGGGCCATCATGGTCTAGGGTCAACATGTCAGGGTTTAGGGTTTGTAATTTAACCGCATCAACTCCAGCATGTGCGGCTTCTTCAACTATTTTTAGGGCATTATCTAGGCGACCCAAATGATTACAAGACATTTCTGCAATGATATAGGGGGCATGGCCTTGTCCAATTAGTTGACCATTTATATTAATCACGGGGCTGTTCATAAAATGAATTCCTACACATCTTTTTTTAGCCAGGGCTTATTAACTTCAAATGTGTCCGAATCACCCATTTCAACGAACCAATTTGCAATAAGAAAAATATCCTCCGGCAGATCATCACACAATTGTTGAAAGTAGAAAGGCTGGCACCATCCCTGATCATCTGTTTCTGAGTTATTGTCTGGATGCCAGACATTAATGCTTTGCTCACCCAAATTGGATGCTGTCAATTTCGAGTTAGGATCACATTTAAGCAACTGTTTATAGGTTTTGTCATTTTTGGTGTAATCGTGGACGAATGGATATGTCCCCTCACCAAACTTCCATGGGGCCCAATCGCCCTGATATTCGAAGTGGTATCTCTTCGAATAAGCTGAAGGATCAAAAGTGCTCACATCGGAAAAATGAAAATAACCAAGCACTTTCCAGCCACAAAGGCGATTGGCGACTTTGATCAAATGTTGATTAGGCACGCCACAAATAAATGCAGCCTTACGCTCTTTAGCTATGGCTTCAGAAGCACTAAATAACTTCAAAATAACTCGAATATCACGATTGTTGCGATCAACAATAACGTGGTGAGTCTGAAATGAACTGTACGGTGGAACTGTGACTGGAAGCATGCCGAAATGACCAATAATTTCACCGTTGCAGGTATTTACAGCTGACAAAGATACGGCCTGTCCCCCAGGAAAATCACGATAATAATGGTGCCATTTTTCTTTACACCATCCGTAAGCTTCACCTGATTGGGCTAAAAGACGGACCAAACTATCCAGATCAGATGGTAAAGTTTGGCGAATTTCAAAAGTCATAACGGGCTCACGAAATAATTTCACGAACAACCATGAATGCTTCGGCTGCATGAACACCTACCGAAACACCCCGATGACATGCCAACGCCTTTACTGACTCTAAAGAACGAGCATGAGGGAATTCACGCAATTCTATGTCATAGGCACCCAGAGCTTCAAGCTTGCGGTCCAATTGATGTGTAATATCCACAAAACGATTAGGTGTGAATGCACCCCCCATTTCATTAGATGCCCATTCTGTACTGGATACGGTCTCAAAACTATAAATAGCTTTTACCGAAGTTTGTGGAAGTGGTCGACACGCCGTTAATACGGCTTGGTGAGCAAGCCTATGGTCTAAGTTTAAATCACCCCCATGATGAGTATAAATAATATCAGGGGTTAATTCACGGACCACCTGTTCGAGTTTTTGAGTGATATCAAGCAAAGCACAGGTATCGAGTCCCTGGTCAGGGAAGTCCAAAAAAATGGGCGCTTTGGCACCAAGGATTTTTGCTGCTTCTCGCGCCATGCCTAGCCTCTGATCTTGAAGGCTTAGAATGTCACCTTCATTGCCAATACGGGCAGCGACACCTTTCGTTAAAAAAACGACTTCTACAGTGGCACCATTTTCTGCGTGATGTGCAATGGTCCCGCCGCAGCCCAAAACCTCATCGTCAGGGTGTGATGCTACGACGAGGACCCGTGTGTTTTTATCGTTTCTCAATCCGCAAGTTTCCTGTGATTAATTAAGGTTTTGCCAAGGGCTTCTGACACGACTTTGAGACATGCCAATTTGCTTCATTGGGAATAAATCCGGCTTTTTTAAAAATGGCCTGCGAAGCCTTATTCATTGGAAGGATTTCTGCCCATAGATTTTCATAACAAAAGACATTACGTGCAAAAGCAAGGGCTGCTGTTCCAATCCCAGCACCATATCGTTCTGGGCTGATCGCAATACTTATCTCCAAACCTGTTCTGTTCCCAATGCATTTATCTGCTCGCAAGGTCCCTACAGGTTCATTGTTTACCTGAATAATATACAATGAACGATCTGATTTACGAAGATTATCTTGATACCACTGTTGATGTTCAGCTTTTTTGGGAGCCTTGGGGTTGCGAAAAAAGCGCCGTGTTTCGGAATGAGTTTGCCATGTGAAAACAATGTCAGAATCTTCTGGTGTGGCAAAACGGAGCGTTAAGGGCAAGTTGTTGCGTGTTTGTATTGGAGGCATAACTGATAACAATACGCGTTGCGAACCAAGACCGTCGCATAAGCCTGCACAGGCTCTGCTCATTTCCCTGCGTTTAACAGCGTTTGTGCATAAATCATCAAGAGCCGCACCTAACCTTTCCCTGCAAATGTCTTCAGGAGAACCTAAGTCTATAGCTGCACCATATTGTGAGAGTGCCGTTATATTGCTTTGCTGATTCTCAGCTAGCTTAAGTAAAATGCTTGGCAGGCCTAAGCAGCAGCGTTCCATAGACGTTCCGCCAGCAGCTCCAATTGATACATCTGCTTTTGCCATCATTGTTGCTATATCGGATACGTGCTCATGAATATTTACAGTTCTTGTCCAAGAGGACGTACGTTCACGCAAGTCCTGGGCAAATGGAGAATAGCTTCCCAGTATCACGTCAATTTCTATTTTATTATTTATATTTGAGTGTTCTACCGCTTCTAGCAATTGTCCGGTAATATTTTTGGGCTCACAGGCACCCAGGGTTATTAGCAGGCGGCTGACATCACTTTGATTTTCTCGACGTTTGAGCGTTCCGGGCCTTAATTCAGCGAACTGAGGGCGCAACAAAGCATATTCGGAACCCAGAAAGCTTTGACAGTTTTGGGGGACATGGCCCACGTATTCTGTTTTATTTCGTGCATACGTTTGATCAAGCAAAAAATCGCAACTGTGCTGTCGTTGCACATAGTCATCTATGACCATAATTTTACGCGCCCACGGCCGACACTCTAATTCAAAAGAGACATCTCTTTCATAGTGATCAACCACCAGCAAGTCGCACCCCTCTGACCACCAGTCCGCTAATTTTTCCGGCTCTTTATCTTTCAAACACTGCAACTCATTAACGCCATGGTCAGAATTGCATAGGGACGGAACTATTTTAAGGGTCTCTGGGATCGTCGCAAATGAGCATATCCATCCCGCATCTGCCATCGCATCTGCAAGCGTAAGACAACGCATTACATGCCCGCCACCGATTGATTCCGTGGCGTCAGCTCTAAACACAACAACAGGATGAGAACAAATCATAGAATTAACAATATGCTTTATTAGCCGACAGGATTACGTCTCTTGGTCATGATTATAAGCGTCAAACTGACTACTTCTGTCATTCCCTAAATTGCTACAATAATGGCATTAAAGCCATCAATACGGAAAACTCAGGAATGTCGCTGGCGCACAGGTAGCCCTCAGCCTACGGCCTCAGACCATTAACCACATCGCATTTCCACACCTAACGTAATCGGTAGCACTCTGATTACCTCCGCAAATTGCGCAGGGGGCTTCACCAGAAAACCGGCGTGCTACCGCAGATCGGGTGCATTGAATGTGCAGGAGATACCCTTTACTAAAACCCAACAGTATAGCTAATGTTCATCATATGAACATTAGGGTCAAGATATTTCTTTCGTTTCAGTTCACATGCAAGGTCATTAGCAAGTATACTAAACATCAACATCATCGGCCAAACAAAGACAAAGAGTAAAAATAACTTGACCTTGACGTTCACGTAATGAACATTACGTGGTTATTAGCCTCTGGGTCTACCATAATCGGCACAATTCACCCAGCTTGCGGTAGCTTGCCAAGAGCCTAGCGCAAGCTCCCATGAAGAGCATTGAAATTTGAAAAATTTAGTTAAGGAAATCATAGCGGCTGTTCCCGTGAGACCACAATCGTGGCTATTTGCAGGTGTTGAGTACAGTCGATTGATAAGGGCTTCAATTCGTCTTTTCAGCACTCGTTTCACTTACGCCCCCTCTCAAGCTGTCGAAACATATTGCACCTATATCCGCGATAAGGTTCGCAACACATCAAACCCGAAACCAGATTTTATTTTGATAGATTGTTTCACTGTCCCACAGTGGGTCATGGCCAACAGCATTTTTCTTAATAGATTGAGCAAAAAGTACAAAGCATCAATTGCCAGCTACAGCTTTACACCGAGAAAGCATATTACCAATGACCTTTACCAGTCATTCGGCGCTGAAAAACACTTTCCTGTAAGTCTCACAAGAGCTCAACGTCGCCGTCGTAATGAAGTTTATTCATCTACTATCAAAGAATTAAAGACCCCTGAACAGTTATTAGATTTACACATAGACGGCATCTGGATTGGACTCGATTTATACGAAAGCATCCTTCGCACGGGATCGCCTACGGTAGACCTAAACAGCTACGATACTCGCTTCACCATCTATCACGGGTTGCGATATTTTGTATTTTCCCATGACCTAATTCGATCTGGTCATGTGAAAGCCATCGCTCTCAGTCATGATTGTTACATAACAATGGGAATTCTGACAAAAGTCGCACAAAAATTCGATGTTCCTGTGTTTTATGCAAATCCATATACAATCATGAGATCTTTCAAAGAACATGACACATACGATAAATTTATGGATTACCCCAAAATATTTGCTGCACTCTCTGCTGACAAACAAGAAGAAGCTATAAATGCTGCTAAAAGCGCCCTTTCGAAACGATTGGGTGGTGCTGTTGGTGTGGATATGACCTACCAAACCAAAAGCGCATTTACAGCCAGCGAAGTTTCCCGTCAAACGGACGATACTGACAAGCTAAAGGTTATCGTCGCCACCCATTGTTTTTTTGATAATCCGCATGGATATCGAAAAATGACGTTTCGTGACTTTTATCAATGGCTTAAATTTTTAGGGGAAATTTCAGAGAAAACGGACTATGAATGGTATCTTAAAACACACCCGGACTATCTCCCGGGCACGTTAGAAACTCTGCACGATTTTGCCCTCAAGCACCCCAAGTTTAAAGTGATTGATACAAAAACGACATTCCATCAATTAAAAGAGGAAGGCGCAACCATCGCCTTGACCGCGTATGGGTCAATTGGCCATGAACTTCCCTTGCTTGGCTATCATGTTATCAACGCAAGCTACAACCCTCATTCTGCCTACAAATTCAATATTCATTGTGCTTCACAAGATGAATATGAGCAGGTACTGATGAATCTATCCGACTTGCCGCCGATAGAGGACGTTGAGAAAATTTATGAATTTTATGCGGCGCATCATTATTTGACGGAATCAGACCATTTACTGTTTGAATCCCTCTCTGATTACTTCGCATTTGCTGATGGTGATTTATTAAGCGATAGATGTTATGAATTCTTTATGCGAACACCAGATGAGAATGTTCAACGTTACAGCCAACATTCAGATGCATTTTTAGCTTCAGATTGTCATTATGATTTTGAGATGGAAATACCACATTTGGCAGCTCAATAAAAATGATCTTCGATAACAATCGTCTATGGCACAAACACAGAATCCATCAGGGCCTTAATTTATGACTGAACCGTTTGAGCCCCCCATTCTCTTTCTTATTTTTCGGCAACCTGAAATTACCACTAAGGTTTTCGAACAAATTCGAGCGATTAAACCGGCCCATCTCTATATTTCTGCGGATGGTCCGCGTGAAGGTTATCCTGAAGATGTTGAAGAGTGCGAACTGACAAGAGACGCTGTATCCAAAATCGATTGGGAGTGCGAGGTTCATACTCGATTTTTACCAACGAACCTTGGTTTGAAAAAAGCAGTGTCTTCTGCCTTGGACTGGTTTTTTGAATCTGTCGATGAAGGCATCATACTTGAGTATGATTGCCTACCTGATCCAAGTTTTTTTAAATTTTGTAAGATTATGCTTGATCGTTATCGTAATGATCCGCGAGTTTTCAGCATTTGCGGAGATAATTTACTGGCCGACACCCATCGCGGCGATGGAGACTATTATTTTTCTAGGTTAGCAGGAGTATGGGGCTGGGCAACATGGAAACGATCTTGGAAGTTATGGCGTCCACAGTTGGAAAATTATGAAAAATTCCGCGAGCTCTCTATTATGAATTCTGTTGTTTCCGTTGAAAAAGGGCGAGATTTTTGGCTTCGAATTTTTGACTCGGTGCATGACGGTAGAAACACTTCTACGTGGGCATTTTGTCTTGTCTATACCCAGATTATAAACGGGGGATACTCTGTCATACCAAACACGAACCTTGTCAGCAACATAGGCTTTGGGCCTCAGGGCACGCACGCACGCGATGAGAACCATCGCTATGCCAATGTTAAGTCTGGCTCTATGCAAAGCTTCAATGCGCCATCATTTTTCGTTGCTGACCTTGCTGCGGATAATGATTTGTCATCGTTCGCAGCTTACGTGGCTCCAAAGCCATTCTCTAGCCAAATGACGAATTTTGCTGCAAGAGTAAGAAACCTGACCGTAAGACTATTCAAACTGTTAAAAGTTTAAAGCCCTAGAACATCAACAAGTTAAAGTGATGCGATATGACCGTGAAAATTTCTAGCGATGTTTCAGACGATGTGTGGAATACGTTTATTGATAGCAGCCCTCACGGAAGTGTGTTCTCGCAGACACCCTTTTTAAACGCACTTCAAGTCCCTCATGAAAGATTGTTTCTTGATCTCGATGGGAAAACTGTCGCCTCAGCTTTAATTATAAATCCAAATTCTCCTGATTTTCATGGGCCTTATCCGTACTCTCAATACCAAGGCATTGCTTTGGCACCAATCGTTGGGGGCATTCACAAAGTTGTCCAAAAATCATTAAAAACCCTTGAGGCTATCCTTCCGGTTCTGACAGAAAAACACGAAAACCTTGAACTGTGCCTCCACCCCTCGTTACAGGATCTACGGGGCTTTCAATGGTTTAACTATCACATACCCGAGCGTGGCCAATTCGACATTCGTATTTTGTACAGCGGCATTATTAATCTTGAGCGATATTCATCATTTGATGAATATCTAATGTCGATCAGAAGTGTTCGCCGTCAAGAATATAAAAAGGCGAAAAAACAGAACCTATCAATTGCTGAGTCTTGTGACATTGAGGCATTTTTAAAATTGTACACGCTCACATTTGAAAGGCAGAATATTGAGCTTGCCCCCAGTGCATTAGACACCGTTAGAAACATTGTTAGTGCAGCTATATCTAATGACATTGGTAGGCTTGTGTTCTGTAAGGATAGCGAAGGGGCCTTGCACTCAGCTATTGTAACTTTGCACGATAAACTATGTACATATTATATGTTTGGAGCTACTGATCCTCAATTCAGGTCAAGTGGTGCAAGCACCAGTCTCATCCTTGAGAGCATTAATCATTCTTTTGCGTCCAATCATTTGCGTTTTGACATGGTCGGGATCAACTCTCCACAACGGGGGGATTTTAAGACCAGTTTTAATGCTGAGCCGTCCCCTTACCATTTCGTCTCATTAAAAAATCACACGTCTTCATAAGCTAGTCCATCACGTACAAAAATTGTTTCAAAACGCTCTCAATATTTTCAGGATCGAGCGTTTCAGGGACGACGAACAACGCCTGACGACCATTGGTTTTTTGAGGCGCAATGAATTCTTCAACAACATGGTAATTGGGTCTGTTGGCATAATCGTCAAATATGATTTTTGTTCCTGGCTCACCACGAAGCAGGGAATATAAGAAGCAACAAACACGAAAACGGCCATCGATGAGGACGAGTTCTGGTTTATTTTCTCTCGTCCAAATCGATTCAATATACTTATGGAAGTCACCTCTTTTTTCATAAGTGCATGGGTAGCCCCAATCTCCCAATGCTCCGAGGTCAACCCATACCAAGTCAAATTTATTTGAGGGTTTCAAATTCGATTTAACATTTTCAATCCACTGTTTACTTGTATCAACTGAAAAAACATGGGCTGAAGTGTGCTCTAAAACCCAGGCGGTTGATTGCCCGACACCATATTCTCCATAATAATTTACTTGAGAAACAAGTTCTTTGAATAGCGCGTCATCACCATCAAACAGGCAATTTTCAGCTGAGATGGAGGCCTTATTAGGATTGAATATTTTTAAAACATTCCACAAAACAGGAGGGGTGATGTTTTTAAGGATCGATTTCATGTTCATATTCTTCGTTTCCGTGAGGTGATCGCTCTTGATTGGGTCGATTGACGATTCTGTTGTAGATTGAAACGTATCTATCATATTTCCGTGGTGTTGTGGAGCCTATGAGCAAGAGCGGACTTTGAAATTCCGTCTCCCAATATAGTCCTAGAATATTACACAGAAAAGGCTTCATCGTCGGCTTAATAGAGCGTATCCTTTGAAAAAGGTTCTCCTTTTTATGGCCAGCGCAACAGACACTGCATTAGAATGAATAGGACTTCTCGTTTTGCGAAATCGAAAAGGCATAATCTTAGCTGGTGGAGCAGGTACGCGTTTGTGGCCCATTACGGTGCCCATGTCGAAACAATTATTGCCCGTTTATGATAAGCCTATGGTCTATTATCCACTGACCACATTAATGTTAGCGGGCATTCGCGATATTCTCGTTATCACCACTCCAGAAGATGGCCAACTTTTCAAGAAGCTTCTTTCTGATGGTAGCCAATGGGGTGTGAATATCAGCTATGAAATCCAGCTTAAGCCAGAGGGCATTGCACAAGCTTTCACAATTGCCGCTGACTTCTTAGATGGAGCCCCCTGCACTTTGGTTCTGGGTGATAATATTTATTATGGATCCGGGTTCCCCAAACTGTTAGCGAAAATGAGTGCAAGAATATCTGGTGCAACCGGCCTTGCCTATTATGTTAAGGACCCAGAGCCTTTTGGTGTTTGCCTGTTTGATGATGATGGCGCTCCCATTGCCCTAAAAGAAAAACCAACGGAATACATCTCAAATTGGGCTGTTACGGGTTTGTATTTTTATGATGAAAATGTAGTTGATATTGCTCGCTCAATTAAGCCGTCCGAACGTGGTGAACTTGAAATCACTACGATCAATCAAGTGTATTTAGACCGTGGGCAGCTTCATGTTGAGAAAATTGGTCGTGGATACGCATGGCTAGATGCTGGAACGCATTCAGCCCTGCTAGAAGCCTCTCAGTTCGTTCATTCAATCGAGCAGCGCCAAGGCTTGAAAATTGGTTGCCCCGAAGAAGTTGCATGGCGTATGGGGTTCATAAACACTAAGCAATTGCGTGACTTTATCGAAAAAGGCGTGCAAAAGGATTATGCTGATTACTTAAATATGGTTTTAAATTTAAGTCATTAATTACAACATCAAAACACCGCATTCCAACGGAGCCTTCCATGTCAAACTGTCGAGCCTGCAATACCGAAGTTCAGCCTTTTATGAGCTTCGGTCAAATGCCAATTGCGAATGGCTTTTTGAATGAAACAGAGTTTTCAGAAGAGTATTTTTTTGAAATGGAAGTTGCCTTTTGCACCGCTTGCAACACGTTTCAGCTCATCAATCAACCTGACCCAGAACGCATGTTTCATGAAAATTATGCTTTTTTTACACGCACTTCGAGGGCGATGGTAACGCACTTTTCAACCTTTGCCGATTGGCTGAAGAGCAACTATCTGACAGGTGATGACCCGTTCGCTGTTGAGCTTGGTTCCAACGATGGGGCTATGTTGGAAAACCTTGCTAAGGTTGGCATCCGTCATCTTGGTGTTGAGCCTTCGGCAAATGTGGCTGCGGAAGCCGAAAAACATGGGGTCAAATCTTTAGTCGCCTTCTTTGGCTCCAAAACAGCTCAAGATATATTGAATGAACATGGCCCCGCCGACACAATTTCTGCCGCTAATGTGATGTGCCATATCCCCGCTATGAACGATATCGGGCACGCCGCCGACATATTGCTCAAAGAAACCGGAGTCTTGATTTTTGAAGACCCATATCTAGGCGATGTGATTGAAAAAACATCCTATGATCAAATCTATGATGAACACGTTTTCCTGTTTTCTGCACACTCTGTGTCGAGTATTTTCGGTCCGCATGGTTTTGAACTGATTGATTTATTGCCGCAAAAAACCCACGGTGGGTCTATGCGTTATGTACTTGGTCGTAAGGGACAACACGCCATCAGCTCATCGGTGATCAATATCTTAAACAAGGAGCAAGCTCTTGGCCTTACCGACGCTGCTACGTTTGATCGCTTTCGCGAAAATTGCGAACGTTCCCGGACCATGTTGGTGAGCATCCTTAATGACCTCAAAGCCGAAGGACGACGCGTTGCGGGTTACGCGGCGACATCGAAAAGTACCACGGTCTTAAACTACTGCGACATTGGCCCAGAGCTGATCGAATTCATTTCCGACACGACGCCCATTAAGCAGGGAAAGTTTTCGCCTGGCAAACATATCCCTGTTCTTGCCTATGATAATTTTAAGGCAAAATATCCAGATTATGCCGTTCTATTTGCTTGGAACCATGAGGTTGAAATCATGGCCAACGAACAAGGATTTATGGATGCTGGTGGTCAATGGGTGGTCTTCGTTCCGGAACCGGCTGTTCGCTAATGCCCTTATTTTTTGCCAACCCTGCAGCCACCTGTGCCCCTCGCCGCACAGAGATTGAACGTGCTATTGCGGATGTTATTAACGGAAATAGATACATTCTTGGCCCTCAAGTCGCAGCCTTTGAATTGAGCTTTGCGAGCTATTGCGAAACGGCTCATGCGGTCGGTGTGGGGAGCGGAACGGATGCGTTAAGCCTAGCTCTATTGGCAGCAAATGTTGGTCTAGAAGATGAAGTCATCACTGTGTCCCACACGGCTGTTGCCACAGCGGCGGCTATTGCACGCATTGGCGCTGTGCCCATCTTTGTGGATACCGCCCCGCAATATTACACCTTGAATGCGGAGGGGCTTGCAGCCGCTCTCAGCCCTAAAACCAAGGCGATTATTGTGGTGCACCTTTTTGGCCAAGCCGCAGACATGGATTCAATTTTGGACTTTGCCCACCTCAACGATCTTGTGGTGATTGAGGACTGTGCCCAGGCCCATGGTGCCCGATACAAAGGTCGTCGTGTTGGCTCTATGGGGGATTTCGGTTGCTTCAGTTTCTACCCAACAAAGAACTTAGGCGGCATTGGTGACGGTGGGGCTGTGGTTACACAGAATGCACAGGCCGCAGAACGCATCCGCCAATTGCGAGAATATGGATGGGATAAAAACCGCATTAGTCAAGGTGTCGGCATGAATTCTCGCCTTGATGAATTACAAGCTGCTATTTTGAACGTAAACCTAAAGTACCTAGACCAAGACACCCAACGTCGCCGCGCCGTTGCTGCCCAATATGATACGGCGCTTGCGGAGTTGCCCATTGACCTGCCGAAGGTGCACCCCGGTTGTGAACACGTTTATCACCTTTACGTCATTTCTGTTCAGCGGCGCGATGACCTGATGGTACACCTCTCAAGTCAGGGCATTGTGCCTGGCATTCACTATGCGATGCCCGTTCATATGCAACCTGCCTATCAGTTCAAACGACAAACCGCACTTATGGTGACCGAGCGGGCCGCTAAACGCATCCTCAGCCTGCCAATGTATCCTGCATTGAGTGATGCAGATGTAGCTGAAGTGGTCACGGCCTTGCATTCATTTTATAATTAAGAGGCTTCCACAGAGCAGCATTAAAGAATGGAAACTCATTTGACTTCTCCTAGCGCCCCACCCGGCCTTATATCAATGCTTTTACAGCTCTGGGCTCACTTGAGCCGTCGTCGGCAATTCCAATATGCATTGCTGGTTATGCTCATGTTACTGAGTGCTTTTGCAGAAGTTATCAGTTTGGGAGCCGTGCTTCCATTTTTGGGAGTTCTCATAACCCCAAATATTGTTTTCGAACATCCAATCGTTGCAAGTTTAGCGCCTATTTTTGACATAAAATCACCTGATCAACTCGTTTTACCTCTTACCATTTTATTTGTATCTATTGCTGTTTTAGCTGGCGCTGTACGGATGCTGTTTATGTGGACCAGCACGAGACTTGCCTATATATCTGCTGCTGATCTAAGTATTGAAGTATATCGACGCACTTTATATCAGCCTTATCAAGTGCATATCGCGCGCAACAGCAGCGAAGTCATTGCTGGCATCACAGGCAAAGTAAGTGCCGCATCAAACATGTTATTTACCGTGTTGATGTTTATAAGTTCTATCGTTTTACTCGTATCTATAACAGGTACACTGATTGTTATTGATCCAGTTGTTGCCATTATATCCTCTACGATTTTTGGGGTTTGCTATGGGCTCGTTTCGAGGCTTGCTCGACAGAGGCTACGTAACAACAGCCGTCGAATTGCCCATGAACATACTCAAGTTCTAAAAGCATTGAATGAAGGCCTAGGCGGCATCCGTGATGTTTTGTTGAATAATACACAGACTGTTTACTGCGATATCTATCGTCGTTCTGATTTTCCATTGCGTCAAGCCCAAGGAAACAATCAATTCATCAGTAGCAGCCCCCGGTTTGCCATGGAAGCTATTGGCATCGCCCTCATTGCTATCTTGGCCTATTTTTTAAGCCTTCAATCTGGTGGCATTGCTAAAGCAGTACCTGTTCTCGGCGCTTTGGCTCTCGGCGCACAAAGAGTTTTACCGGCTTTGCAGCAAATTTATAGTTCATGGTCTTCAATTATTGGGAATCAGGCATCATTAGTGGATGCAGTCGCCCTGCTAGATCAACCTTTACCATCCGACTACCATGCAACTGCCCCAGAACCGATGACTTTTAACGACGTCATTGAAATTAGAAATGTGAAGTTCCACTACACGGAAGATTCTCCCTGGATTCTGAATGAATTGAATATAAGCATTCCTAAAGGGGCAAGAATTGGTGTCGTAGGAAAAACAGGAAGTGGAAAAAGCACAACGATGGATTTACTGTTGGGCTTGCTGTCTCCTTCTGAAGGGAATTTCCTTGTCGATGGGAAACCTGTAAGTGGTGCCAGTATTCGGTCTTGGCAACAAACAATCGCCCATGTACCTCAAGCTATATATTTGTCAGATGCTTCGATGGCTGAGAACATTGCCTTTGGCGTTCCTCGCGACGACATTGACATGGCGCGCGTAAAAGAAGCCGCCCATCAAGCCCAGATTGATGAGTTTATTGAAAGTCAACCGAATGGCTACGAGGCACTGGTTGGAGAACGGGGCATTCGCATTTCTGGCGGACAAAGACAGCGCATAGGCATTGCGCGGGCATTTTACAAGCAAGCCAGTGTTCTCGTCTTTGACGAGGCAACAAGTGCGCTTGATAATGCAACCGAGCAGTCTGTCATGGAAGCTATTGATCGTCTTAACCCTGATCTAACTATTATTCTTATCGCCCATCGCCTCACGACTGTACAAAACTGTGATTCGATTTTACAACTAGACGAAGGACATGTGGTTGCTCAAGGTTCTTATGAACAGTTGATGAAGAGTAGTCCGAGTTTTCGAGAAATGACGAAGGCCTCCCATTAGAGTGGACAGACACTGCCCCAGCCCCAAAGGCTCTTAATATATGAAGATCGCATTCGATCATGAAATTTTTTGCCGTCAGCCCTTTGGCGGCATATCACGTTATTTCATACAATTAGCAGAACAGTTTTCTCTGCAAAATCATGACGTAAAAATTTTCGCCCCCTTTTACATCAACAAATATCTAGCTGAGCTGCCAACTGGCATCGTTCAGGGTATCGGCATTGACCATTATCCCCCAAAAACAGATCGTTTTTTTAAGGCTTACAATGATTTTTCCGTTCGGCGGAAAATCAAACGGTGGGCTCCGGACGTTACCCATGAGACGTATTATACAAAGACACGCACTGGCCCCATAAACAAGCCGAGTGTCTTAACCGTTTACGACATGATTCATGAACTGGGATATGCAACAAGCCCCAAAATTGAAGAATTAAAGCGCCTGTCTGTAAACCGTGCAGATCATATCATTTGTATTTCTGAAAATACGCGATCTGATTTGATCAGGACCCTAAATGTCCCAAAAGAAAAAATTTCTGTGATTCACCTTGGTTTTGACATTCGTAAATCTGCATCAAATTGTGCCCCTATTAATGGGACGCCGTACCTCCTCTATGTGGGGCCACGAGTAGGATATAAGAATTTTTCAAGGTTCCTGAAAGCGGTGGGAAGCTCGCCATCATTAATGGCTGATTGTAATATTGTTACTTTTGGTGGATATGCTTTTAGTGCTGAAGAAGAGGGTATGATTAACCAGCTTGGGTTTCGTTCAGGGCAAGTACTTCAAGCCTCAGGAAACGATGACCTCCTATGCAGATACTACGAAGGAGCCCAAGCATTTGTGTATCCATCTCTCTACGAAGGTTTCGGCATTCCACCGTTGGAGGCTATGGCTCATCAGTGCCCTGTAATCAGTAGCAACACCAGCTCAATGCCCGAAGTCATTGGCGATGCCGCTGAATTTTTTGATCCTTCAGACACTCAAGACATTGCACGAGCAATTCATGCCGTTGTGTATTCTGATCAGCGTCGCGAACAATTGATACAAAAAGGTTTAAACCGTTTAGAAATGTTTTCCTGGAAAACATGTGCTGAACAGACCCTGGATATTTATCGAAAAGTCATGACCTAATATTCAAACACGTTTACGATAATCAGAAAATTCAGCGTAATCTCGAATATAATCTTCTTCTTCATATCCACGGTCACACAGTACGGTAAGAACCGAGTTTTCTTGTTTGTAAGTTTGCTGGGCCCAAATTCCGGCTGGAATTAACAAGCCTTGGCTCGGACTCTCCAAAACATATGTGACTGTTTGCGTCCCATCATCGCACACCACTTCAACACACCCTGAAGTGCAGGTTAAAAATTGTATACATTGACGATGTGCATGTTTTCCCCGAATAGCATCAAGGTCAGCGCGAACGCTAAAGACACGCGCAATAGAAAAGGGAATAACGCCGGGCTCCATGACCACAAGATCACCATCGTCACGGCTGAAATACGGCAGATCTATCAAAACGACAGAGTTAATTGCATTGGGCATATTTGACCTACTAAACTATTTACTAAATGCCATGAGCATTTGTTGTATCCCAGACGATAAGGAAACCTCAGGTTGCCAGTTAAAAGCATCCTTTAAAGAGTGAACGTCTCCAACAAAATTCCTGAATTCAATCGCATCAGCATTTTCAGGCCAAGAGGCCTTATTAATACCCACTTTTTGCCCTGTAATTTTTTCAGAATATTCGACCACTTGCTGAAAAGCCTCTTCCAAAGTTACGCCTTGACCACTGGCGACGTTGAAAAAATGTCCCGTAAATTTATCAGAAGCCCCTGCACACAAAAAGGCATTCACAACATCATCGATATAAACATAATCACGTATATAACGACCATCTCCGAACAACTGTAAATCCTTTTGCTGCAAGGCCATCTTAGAAACTTTATTCAGGACCCCACGATCTGCGGCAGAACTTGCATTCAAGCTTGGACCATAGACATTTGCCAGCCGCAAAGAAACGCTCTGTAAAACACCAAGCTGGCTAGCCAACGCTAACTGCTCTTCTGCAAAGCGTTTATGCAAATCATAAAGGGTAATGGGGTTACTTTCTTGAATTTCTGAAACGGGTAGGTCATCCGTAAGCCCATAAACAGTTGCCGTAGATGCAAAGACCACGCGTGGCGTTTTGCCTGTTTTTTGGGCTGCCGCAATCAGATGATTGATTGGCAAGAGCGTTGAATTCAGACTCTCTACTGGGTCTTTAATTGCGGTGTAAATGCTGGTATTTCCGGCCAAATGGAATATGACTTCTGCCCTGGACACAATATCCTGCCAACAACTCAGAGCACAAATATCTGCTTGTACATCAAGCATTCCTGACTTGGGCGATAATTCGCTTCTGCTGACACGGATAACATGAGCAGAGCACTTTTGCAGAGCCTCAGTTAAGGCGCTTCCGATGTAGCCACTGGCCCCCGTAACTGCGACCATCTTTCCATTCAAGTTTTTCATAATATCCATCATGAAACTTATGTTTCAAATCGCGGTGTTTGAGGCAACTGATTGGGGGCTAAATCTTTAAAACGCGCAAAAAGATTGTCACGTTCAGAGACCTTGGGATCAGATATTGGCCACTGAATTGCAACATCTGGATCGTTCCACAGTAAACCACCTTCATCATACGCGTCATAATTTTGGGTGACCTTGTAATGTAAGTCCGCCAAATCACTGAGGACACAAAAGCCATGGGCAATCCCGGCTGCCATATACAGCTGTCTTGGCCCCGTATCAGACAACGTCACACCGTACCACTGACCAAAAGTCAAAGATTTTGGTCGCAAGTCCACGCATGCATCAAAAATACTGCCACGGATAACCGTGACTATTTGAGACTGAGGGTGCTCAATTTGATAATGCATCCCTCGCAACACTCCCTTTGAAGAGCGCGAATGATTGTCTTGAACAAATGCTTCCGTAATCCCGGCTTCCCGATATCGATCCTGTTGAAAGGATTCCAAAAAAAAGCCTCGCTCATCCCCGAAAACACGAGGCTCAATGACAAGCAAGCCTTCAATTGGGGTCGGGGAAATAATCATAAGTGTCATTTTCTGAACGTTTAAACTGGAAAGACCCTATCTAATTTCTGCCTTGAATTAAACAGTTATTTCCTCACCCCTAGCCGATAGTATCAAATATAATCGGAGCATTTATTCGGCACTAATGTTAAATTAATCGCATTGTTCAGTATTGCTCAATGCTCACGTACTTAACCCTAAACTTGAAATGCACCATGACCTCTCATCAAAATACGATTTTTGGAAAATCAATTTGCCCGCTTGGATTTGGAACCTGGCCTCTAGGTGGAGAAACCGTTCTGGCCGGGAAATCAATTGGGCATACACCAATTTCTGATTCCGATGCACTTGGTGCTCTTAATCGTGCAATTGAATTGGGGGTAAACTTTTTTGACACGGCTGATATCTACGGCCTAGGGGCAGCCGAAACGCTTCTTGGACAAGCCTTAAAGGGCCGGCGAGATAAAGCCGTTATTTGCACCAAGTTCGGAAACCGCGAACTTGATGATGGTACGTTGAAGGCTGATTTTTCTGCCGAATGGATGGAAACATGCGTTGAGGGCAGTTTGAAGCGCCTACAGACTGATCGCCTAGATGTTTTACTTTTACACGGCCCTGCTGACTCTACGGATTGGAGCACATTTGATCCAGAACCGTTTGAAAGAATGGTAAAATCGGGAAAAATTCTGCGTTATGGCATCAGTAGTCACTCTGTATATGGGGCTGAACGCGTTCTTGAAGCTGGCATCGGTTCCGTAACTGAAGTTATCTACAATGCCATTGATCGGCGTATTGAAGAAAAGCTATTTGCGCTAGCCCAACAGAACGATACCTTCGTCATAGCTCGGGTCCCGCTTGCCAAGGGCTTTATCAGCGAAAAATACAGTAAAGCAAAGACAGAGTTTCCTAAAGAAGATCATCGCTCGCTGATTTCGGATGGTGAAAAGTCTTGGATGTTGGAATCAGCACAAAAGCTATCGTTCTTATCTGAATTGCCGGGTGGCATGGCAATTTCGGGGCTTCGGTTTTGCCTATCTGATCCACGTATTGGTGCGGTCATCCCAGGCATGCGCTCTATTCCACAGGTCGAAGAAAACTTTAAGGCGGTGGAGCTAGGCCCCCTGCCCCAAGACATTTTAGACCGGATCGCCAAAGCCGTCCCCGAAGTCTATGGAGGATGGCATAAAAAATAACGACCCTCAAACGGCTGGGGGCGCATAAGCACTATATCTCGCCTTCAATCTGAATCATACCACCATACATTTCTATATCTTTGATGGTTTTATGCCAACTCTCAAGGGTCTTGTACCAATCTTGATTTATGCTCTGTGGCGTTCGTTTGATTTGCCCCTTATCCAAGGCTTCGCAAATCTCTTCAATACCTTCATCAATGCTTTTTTCACTTCGAAAACCAAGCGCTTCGATTTTATCAAACGAGGTCCGGTAAGAACGTATATCAGCATCGCCATACCATTCGATTTCGACATCGCGAGGAACCTTTTGAGCAATCAATTCTGCTAACGGCTTGAGTTGCGCAAGGCAAGACAAGGAACCAACGTTATAAACCTCGCCGTTAATATTTACGGCATCAGCCTCAAGCATGAAAAGAATTGCGCGTGCTGTATCTTTAACGTGAACCCAACTGCGCCACTGTGTGCCGTCCCGCATCAATCGAATACGACCCGTTTCGTACGCACCAAGCGTCATACTGTTGATCGCGATATCAAAGCGCATACGTGGGGATGTGCCAAACACGGTCGACTGACGAACCGCAACCACGCAATAGTCATCATCAGCTAATTTCATTGTCCCCTGTTCGGCTAACCAATTCGATTTTGAATAGGTGCTCAAAGGATCGACAGGGGTTGCTTCTGTCGCGATGACATCTGGATCTTGCTTGCCATAGACACTGCAAGATGCTGGCAATATGTAACGCTTTACGCCGGCTTTTTTCGCTAACGTTGACGTGCGAACACGCGCAAGATAATTGATGCTTAGGGTCGCATCCGTAAAAAACTTATTTGTGGGGTCAAGGGAAAGAGCTGCCAAGTCGATAACGGCATCAACGCCTTTGAAATGCTCTAGCGATAATTTACGCACATCTTCTTGAACAATTTCCAAGCGATCATCATCTTGGGGAAGGTGCATGCCAAAATAATAACGGTCCACTGCACGCACCCTGTAGCCGCTTTCCAGCAACATAGGGACCAAGACACACCCGATATAACCACCGGCACCCGTAACCAAAATCATTCAATCGATCTCCAGAAATTGAAGGGGGGGCATGTTCCCGCCCCAAACAAATCAATACTTAGGTGCTACCTTATGGCTTTCTTCATTCTCATCCATAGCCCGCCCGACCAACGCCTTTTTCTCGCGTTGATACCAATCATGATTGGTATCTTCCCAAGCTTTTTGGCGAATTTCTTCAAGTTGTTTGGGGGGAATGGTGGTGTTGATCATATTCGCTTTTTGCCAGTGCATTTTATCAATATTATAATCTTCTGGCAGATAACCTTCTTTCAACGCAAGGTCAAAGATTGGTGTTCCGGGAAGAGGAATAACACACATAAAGTGGGCACTGTCCAAGCCAGCCGCCATATGTTCCTTCGCCATAGCAATGGTATTTGCAACCTCTTCAAGTGTTTCGTCGGGATAACCGATCATATAATTACCGCTGAGAATAAGGCCACGTTCTTTGCAAACTTTGATCAATCCCGCAACATCCGAATTGATTGGGTCCCACTTGTTACTAACGTACTTTTTCATGATACGTGGGTTGGCCGTTTCGAAAGGCAAGCTAATTTCTTTGAACCCAGCCTCGTCGAGAACTTGAATGACCTCGTGGTCCGCCTTTCCTTTGCGGAACAGGTGTATAAGGTTCACCCCGTTGACATCAATGATATCAAAATTACGGCCCTTGATAGCACGCAATAAATCAATGCCTCGGTTTTTACGGCCAAAGAGGGAATCATCTTCGATAAACACCTGACGAACACCTAGGTCCCCCAACACATCAAGCTCTGCCTTAACGCGTTCAATAGACTTAACGCGGAAACGACCGATTGCCCCCGTGATGCTGTTTTCTTCTTTTTCCGATGCGATATGGCAAAAGGAACACTGAAACGGACAGCCAAGAGAGGTCATAATTGATGCATATTTGATCTCACCTTCGCATTCGTGAATGGCTTGGCCTCCGTGTGGTCGTGAAATTTCCCAATAACGATCATTGGGCAACATATCCCATGCAGGCATCGGCAACTCATCAAGGTCTTCAACGACATCTTCAGGCCGTGTGGGGTTGATAATAATCTCATCACCTTTTTTAAAGGCAACTGATGAAATGGCCCCAAAGTCCCGTGACCCTTGTTCATAACTCTTCGCTATTTTTTGAATGGTCCACTCAGCTTCGGACAACGCGACCAAATCAAAACCATGTTTAAAAAAGGCATCCAAACGGAAACGTGCGTTCGCGCCGCCAGAAATAATCAATTTTTCTGGGAAAGTTTTCTTGATTAACTTGGCGGTCTCAAAAACCATTGTTTCTTGATCAGAAAAGATCGACGTGATGCCAACAATATCGGCATCGGCTACTTCTTGCAAAATACGCTCGTCACTCAAGCCTGTCCTAAACAGTCCGGATGGCAACTCAATGGAGCTGTTGAACACCTCATGTAAATCATCTTGCTCTGTACCGACAACCGCATCAACCACACGAACATCGACACCTATGTCTCGCAAGGCAGCACCCAACATCGGATAAGCAAGGGAACCGTTCGGCTTGACCAAAGTGCCGGGCCAAGATTGATGCGGCGGGTAAAGAAGGATGACTTTCAAAGGCATAGGATCTCTTAACCATTCCAGAATGTTAATGTAGTCATGTTTTTATTTATTTTTTGGACACAACAAACCTTAACATCGGGTCGCGGTCACCTTTCCATTTGAATCGTTCAAACTCTTCGATTTTGAATTCTAAGAGCTTGCAGATCGCACGAATTTTTTCTTCGGTATACGCATTGGTGTGGAATTGGCCTTCACCATTTTGGTTGCCAAAGATAGTCGTTGTCAAATAGCCCCACCGATTGTCTAAGGTGGAACTGTAGTTGCCAAACCAATGCTCCGAAGCGATGGCTTCCGCATCATCGCGATAAAATTCTTTCCAGTCATCCTTGGCGGCCAGCCACATACGACAGACTTCTTCAAAGTCCGGAGTGCTGAAGTTGAACGTTCCTCCGGGCTTAAGAACCCGTTTCACACTGTTGAAAAACTTTGGTTCGTCTACAAAACGCAGGTGTTCAATGAAGCTATCCGTACGAATTTCATCGACGGAATCATCTTCAATCGGCAGATTTAGGACATCCCAGTTTTTAATAACGATATCATCAGAAAATGACTTATTCGGATAACGACGCCTAAGATCATCAATCGTATCCATATCAACGTTGATATAATCCGGAAGGGGGGCCCCCCCACAGCCAATATTTAGACGCATTACATACTCCAGGTTCTCAAACAAGTTTCAATTATTTACATATGTTTTGTAGCACATTGGCAAGCCCCTAGTACACTAGACACTTTTTAGCGTACCAATTACGCAACAGAAAGGTGTTTAAAATGAGTGGCAAACGGTAATACCCCCATTTTTAGAGGGCCATAAAAGTAGAACCTTTTAAGCTGCTATGCTCATCATAGCCAACTTCTGTTTTGGCGTTATACCGCCGATGGCCATATTCGGCCGTTCGTTGTTGTATGTCC
>Ga0316204_10001865_pt1 | contig 52775 bp, 40 predicted proteins | sample 6monrhotite_MG_2_FD_205661 | JGI IMG/M metagenome (GOLD analysis project Ga0316204, IMG submission 205661) | Microbial mat bacterial communities from mineral coupon in-situ incubated in ocean water Damariscotta River, Maine, United States -... | ecosystem: Environmental > Aquatic > Marine >... | reverse complement strand
GCAATGCCTATGCGCAGGCCTTGGCCAAGGCTCTGGCTGAAATCGATCCGCAGTCCGAACCAAGCGTAAATTGACCGTCGAAGCGTCCCCGGACCTTTGGGGGCTTTAAACAGATAGGGAGTTTTCCATGACAGAAGTGACAGACAAGCCGAAATACACAATCGACGGCAAGGAATACGTGATCGAAGACCTGCCGCAGGAAGCGCTGAACCAGCTGGCCAGCATCAACATCGTTGATCGCAAGATCACTGATCAGCAGCAGGAAATTGGTATCTTCCAGACGGCTCGTAATGCCTATGCGGCGGCATTGGCTGCGGCTTTGCCGAAGAACTAATCTCCAGTCCAAGCCTTGCCGGGCTTGCACCAAAACCCCGTCCTGCCGGTCATCCCGGCGTGGCGGGGTTTATTGTTTGAGGTGTATCGCCGGGGTCAATTTGGCAAAGATACAATGCAGCCTGTTTCAGGTGCTCGGACAAGCTGCGGACAATTGTCCCTATGGAACGGACATCACGGACATGAGTTTCAACGATATCGCGTCGCACGATGGTAGCCGATCAGAGTGATTTGCACCGGGGTTCAATTCCATTATCAGGCCTTGGTGAACACCACGCCAAGCAGGACATCGAAGAGCGGAAAGACATCCTGGGCAATACGTTCCTCGCTTTCATAACGGTGTTCGCCTGTCGCGCTGTTTGATCCGTTCCATGGATCACGAAATGTTTCCAGCTTGTACCGGTGTTGCAGCTTGCGTCTGTCGAGCAATAGGTGCGCGGCAAACCCTTCGTCGTCTGGTCTTTGATTGCGCGCCCAATATTCAGCGAAAGTGGGGGATCGTGTCAGGGAAACGTATTGATACCCGACTGCTGGCCGCTTGATGCGGTTGCTGTTCAGAACGGCGTGCGGGTAGCAGGTGGTATGGATCAGGATATAACCCATGGGGGCGATGTGTTCCACCCATAGATCAGTAAGGTCGCCCGGATATGTATCAGTCCAAACGGGCTTGCGCTTCAGCAGGAACCTCACTCAGCCTGACGTACGGGCAGCTACCCACAATCAACAATTCAATTGGTCTCATTTTGGCTAGATGAAATCTGCTGCTGTAAACGCATTTGCTCCCACAGCCTCCACCACTCCGATGAGTTCAATGTTGTCAATTGAAAGGCTTGCAGCCACTGCACTGCCCCCCGAAACACTTATCTGGTAAAGGCCCGCATCAGTGCTATTGCGGTAGATCACAACGGCATAATCACCATCGGCGATGGTACCAATGTTGCTATCAATATAGGCTTTCGCCGTCGCAATATCGCTGAGCTGGGCGCCGTAGAAGCCGCTTACGCCATCATTGATTTCAATCACCGAATTGACCGGGCTGGTAATATCGGTGCTTGCGGCGGTAACCGTCTGGAACCCGGCATTTTGAGCCGTCGCCCCTGAGAAGAGCTGAAACTTGTCATCACCAGCCGTGTAATTAGTAATTGTGATCGAAGAATCCGTATTGTCGGTAATGGTTTGGGCAATCTGAATTGTATCAGAACCACCGCCTGCAAGACTGACACTCATATTTGCCCGGACGGCATCGGTCAGCCCAGGCGTGTTGATCGTATTGAAATTGATCTGGTCATTCCCGGTGCCGTTGAGAACATAGGCCTCAACAGCTGCGCTGGCATTGATGTTGCCTGAGCTGGACACCGTAACTTTGTCTGCAAGCCCACTGGCTGTAATGCTTTTCAAGTCATTATATTGGACATGGGTCATTGTGATGCCGCCGGTCAAATTCAGCCCTTCCACGCCGAACAGACCGCCGCCATTGAGACCAATGATGTTGGCGCCATTTGTAGCGACAATTAGATCATCGGTGGCCGCCAGGCTGTAGCTGCCCGTTACCGTGTTGCCGCCGATATTGACTGAAGTGCTGGCTGCATTTGTTGAATTGATGTTGATGTTTGTATTTGTGCTCGAAACGGTCACGGTACTGCCGCCGATGACGGAATAATTCTCGATTCCGTCCGCAACGGTAAAACTGTCCAGGGTAGTGACGGTCACGACCTGATTGCCCGTTGTATTAATAAACGTGACCAAGCCATTCTGGCTGCTATTGAGGGTTAATCCGGTGGCTGAGGATGCAGCATTCTGAAAATCGACAACCACCCCTGAATTCAAACCGGGAATGGCGGCGATATTGGTTGCTGTGCCAACCTTGATGATGTCATTTGTGTCAAACCCCGACAGCAGACCGGTGTAAGTTCCGTTGCCAAGAACCAAGGTGGATATCAGACCTGACGTACCAGATTCCGTGACATTGCGCGCAAATCCTGCCGCAGACGTCCCCATGGTCAGGGTGGATCCTTCGGTTATCTGGTAGAGTTCAATGGCATCATTGGCGATCAGGGTGCCGACAGTGGTGGTGAAAATCGAGTCGGTTGTGCCGGCGGCCTGAATGACGTTGAAGCTGTTGTGTTGCGCCGCTGTCATGGTCACGCTGCCGATCAGATTGAGCTGACCAAAATTCAAAATTTCTGTGTTGGAGAGCGAAACAAAAGACGCTGCCACCGTCAATGATTGACTGACGGCTGCATCGCCCGTCAGGGCTTTCACTGAGGCCAGTGCTCCGAACCCGATAGCGACGTTAGCGACGCTCCCCTGCACAACGATGTTTTCAATGTTCTTGGTGTTGTTTGCCGTGAGACCGACGCTCTCCCCCGGGGCTCCTGTGCCTGAGATGACCATTGTGTCATTGCCGCCAAGTCCATCAACACTGGAGCCGGCGAGATCAGCTGCTGACGCCGTAATCGTGTCATCGTTCTGTGTTGCGACATTTGTCGCGTTGACGCGTGTGGTTCCATCCACAATGGCAGACGAACCTGTCAGATCGATGATATTTCCGGTCGTTGCAACTCCACCGATATAGTAGGCAATGCCTTCAAGAACGAGGGCTGGATTTGACGCAAGAATTGCAGCTTTTTCAGCTTCATTGCTTGTATAGAAATAGGCTTTTGTTGCTGTGTTGTAAAAACGATAAAGTGGCAAGACGTCCGTTGCTGCCGGATTCACATAGGCGTGATAGGCAATGCCTTCTTCTTTATAGAAGCCGCTTGCACGCAGCGTCGCACGCTCTGTCGCGTTGGAAGTGTAGATATGAACGCCGGTCAATTGATTGAGAATGCGATAGACCGGCTGTGTCCCTGGATCTCCACCTGAGGCATTGGCCTGAAAGGCAACACCCTCATATCTGAACGACGGCAGTGTTGCGATGACCTGATCCCGCTCAGCTTCGCTGGCAGTAAAAAAATGGGCGTTGTTTGATGAATTGTAGAACCGAAAAATTGTCGGCATGGAATGGAATCCTTACGAAAATTCGGTATTAAAAAAGTATGAAATAATTGCCTAAAATGCAAGCAATTGAAGGTTTTGTTTTGTGCCGGGGCGGCATTCATTTGATAGCACGATAGTGTATGAATTGCCGATTGGATTGGACGCTGGCATCATAGCAGCTGAGTTTTTGGGGGAATTGTTAATGTGGCATGCCGGATATGTTTCCGAGATTGAATACACCCACGGCTATTATCAGGAACTGGCGCCGCACCGCCTGCGCTTGGCAGCCTTGGTGGCCGGGCAGAAAACATCAGTTGGTGATGCGCCTGTCTGCCTGGAGCTTGGTTTTGGCCAGGGCCATTCAAGCAATATCAATGCGGCAAGCAATCCTGGTACGGTTTGGGCTACCGATTTCAACGCAGCCCAGGCGGCCAATGCCCAGGAGTTTGCAACTGCCTCGGGCGCGGACATTCAATTGCTCGACGCCTCCTTTGCCGAACTTGCGGCGCGGCAAGACCTGCCGGATTTTGACATCATCGCCTTGCACGGCATCTGGTCATGGATTTCCGATGAAAACCGAGCGATCATTGTTGATCTGGCGCGACGTAACCTCAAGCCCGGTGGGCTTTTCTACATTTCCTACAATGTGACGCCCGGTTGGTCGCCAGCCATGCCCTTGCGCCATATCATGAAAGAACATTCCAAGCGGGCATCAACTGGTTCGATGCCACACAAGATTGACCAGGCTCTGACGTTCATGCAGGCCATGGTGGATGCCGGTGCCGGTTATTTCAAGGCCAACCCGGCAATGGTGGAACGGCTTCAGAAGCTGAAGAGCCAAGACCGCAATTATCTTGCACATGAATATATGAATGACAATTGGGATGTGATGCCGTTTTCCCAGGTTGCCGAAAGTCTGGCGGAAGCCAAGCTTGGCTTTGCCTGCTCGGCGCATTTGCCCGATCTGGTCGATGAAATCAATCTGCCAGCGGAAGCGCGCACCATGTTGACGGGCATAGATGATGTCGTTTTACGACAGACTGTGCGTGATTACTTTGTCAACCAGCAATTCCGGCGGGATATTTTTATCAAGGGCGCCCGGCCGCTGCCCATATTTGAGCAAGCCCGCATGTTGCGTGAGCAGCCCTTCATGCTTCTCGTACAACCCGAAGATTGTCCGAAAAAGGTATTGGGAGCCCTGGGAGAAGCAAGCCTTACTGCAGAGATCTATGATCCGGTCAAGGCCGAACTCGCCGCTAACGACTACTGCCCGAAGACAATTGCCGAGCTCGGACAGACGGAAGGATGCAAATCGCTTACCTTGGCTCAGTTGATCCAATGTATGACCATTCTGTGTGGTACAGGAGTGGTGGCGCCCGCCCACAATGACGCAGTGTTCAAAAAGGTCACAAAAACGGCGCGCTCTCTCAATAGAGAGTTTTGCCGTCGCGCGGAATATTCATCCGACGTCAACTATCTCGCAGCTCCGCTGATCGGGGCGGGCGTTGGTGCCAACAGATTTGAGCAGCTCTTCGTGCGGGCTCTTTTGCAACAACAGACTGATCCAGCCAATTGGGTCTGGTCTTTGCTCAAGGCCCAGGGGCAGAAAATCGTCCTTGATGGCAAAGCCATAGAGAGTGATGAGGACAACCTCGGTGAGCTGCGAAAGCGGTTCGCTGCCTTCGAGACCAAGCGAGCGCCGATCTTTCGCCGCTTGGGCATTTTGTGACGGCTAAGGGGACAATGGGACAAGGCTGAAGGACCCGCTCGATTCGGAACCGGTAATTGATGCCGCATCCGGAGCAAACCACGCTGTTGAGTGTGCTGCGGGAGGCAGAGCGGTTTCATTGCAAAGCACCATGCATTCCTATAAAAGTCTTCAGATAATAGTGACTACACTGACTTCAAGCCAGACTCGTTAAGCACGTCTACGCGTCAACTATGGGACGGAATTATGGTTTCGAAAACACCGCTTCAGGCCGCCTATGGCAAATTCCGTGCCATCGTGTTCACGACCTTCGTCTTCAGCTTCGCTATCAACTTGCTGCTGTTTGTATCACCGCTCTATATGTTGCAAATATATGATCGCGTGCTTGGCAGCCGCAATGAGGTCACATTGTTGATGATCTCCCTGATCGCGCTGTTCCTGTTGACCATTTACGGTGTTCTGGAATTCATTCGCTCTCGCATGCTGGTGCGTGCGGGATTGCAGTTCGATGAGGTCTTGTCGTCGTCAATATTCAGCCGTGCGGTCAAGTTGAAACTCAGCAACCCTGCATCCGGAGCGGAACAGGTCTTGTCAGACGGCGATAAAGTCCGTGAGTTTATGACCGGCACAGGTATCCTCACTTTCTTCGATGCACCCTGGGTACCATTGTTTATCGGCGTCTGTTTCTTGTTCCATCCCTGGTTGGGCTATGTGGCTCTGTCGGGTGGTATCATCATATTCGCGCTCGCACTTATCAATGAATTTGCAACAAAAAAGCCATTGAGAGAGGCCAACACAGCTGCACAGGGTGCCAATCAATTTGCGTCTGCGGTGCTTCAAAACGCTGAAGTTATTCGTTCAATGGGCATGGAAAAAGCTCTCGGTGATCGGTGGAAGGACCGCCACGTCACGATGCTTGACGCTCAAGCAAGCGCCAGTGACAAGGCTGGCGCCATTATGACATTCCAAAAATACTTCCGCATGACCATCCAATCGGCGATATTGGGGCTTGGGGCATACCTTGCTCTGCGTCAAGAAATCTCTCCGGGCATCATGATTGCTGCATCCATTATGATGGGCCGCGCACTTCAGCCGGTTGAACAAGGCGTAGCTCAGTGGAAGCAGTTCGTCGCTGCACGCCAGGCCCACGAAAGGCTGAAATCGCTTTTTGACAAGATTCCCGGTGATGAGAAGCGTACTGAGCTGCCCAGTCCAAAGGGGTTGATTACTGTTGAAAATCTTTCTTCAGTGATCCCTGGCACTCGTACGGCTTTTCTCAAGAACCTCAATTTTGTTGTTAATCCTGGTGAAACCTTGGCCCTTATCGGTCCATCAGGATCAGGTAAGTCCAGCCTCGTGCGGCATATTGTCGGAGTATGGCCCGCAGCAAGCGGAACTGTCCGTATTGATGGTGCCGACATTGCCCATTGGAATGCGGAGCAATTGGGTCAGCATCTGGGATACTTGCCGCAGGAAGTGAGGCTGTTCGCTGGCACTATTGCAGAAAACATTTCGCGGTTTTCCGGTGGTGAGTCTGAAGCTGTGATAAAGGCCGCACAGATGGCCGGCGTACATGAGATGATCCTGCGTTTGCCTGATGGGTATGAAACTCAGACTGGAGACAATGGGCAGCAATTATCGGGTGGGCAGCGGCAACGCGTCGGGCTGGCACGGGCAATGTTTGGCATGCCCCGTATTGTAATCCTCGATGAACCAAACTCGAATCTGGACAGTGACGGTGAAAACGCTCTTCAGGAAGCTGTCAAAACCATGAAGCAACAAGGCATCACTGTCGTCCTGGTCACACATAAGACGAATTTGCTTGCAATCAGTGATCGTGCGCTTGTGCTTCGCGATGGAGCAATGCAGGCCTTTACTACACCGCAAGAGTTGTTCAAGCCAACAAACGCACCAGCACCAACTCCCGCAATTCCGACGGTATCGCTTTCTCAAGCGACAACCCGTCAATAGCACTGCTCGTAAAGAGGGAATTCCATGTCGGTGAAGCGATATAAACCAGATCCGAAGCCGTTCATGGTTGCCGGATATGTGGTGATTATTCTGACTTTCGGTGTTGTGGGTCTTTGGGCGGCAACTGCAAAGCTTGACAAGGCCGTGATTGCTCCAGGACAAGTTGAAGTTGCGACGAACCGCAAAGAAATCCAGCATTTGGAAGGCGGTATAGTCAAAAAAATCACGGTTGAGGAAGGCCAAGAAGTCAAAGAGGGTGATGTCCTCATAGAGCTTAGTGACATTCAAGCGAGTTCAAACCTTCGAGTCGTGACCATTCGCCTTCGTATCGCTCAGGCTGCGGAAGCGCGCTTGCAAGCTGAGCGAAATCTCAATGAGTCTATCCAGTTTTCGCAAGAGCTGCTTGCTGACAACACACCGGAGGTGGTTGCCGCTATCGCTGACCAACGACAAATATTTGCGGATCGCACTTCCATCCTGAAGTCGCAAGATAACATTTTGGTTAGTCGGATTGATCAGCTGAAACGCGAATCTCAAGGTTTGGGCGAGCAGAAAACTGCTTTTGTTATGCGTTCAGAGATTCTGTCGAAGCGACTTGAGCGCGCGCGCGAGGGACTTGAAAATGGCGCAATACAAGCAAATTTATTTACCACATACGAGGACGAGTACGTCAACGTGAAGGCAAATGTCGCTCGGATGGACACCGAGAAGGCGAAAGTTGAAAACTCCATTGGTGAAACCGAATTCCAGATTTTGCAGACCCGCCAGCAGTTTCAGGAGCGGGCATCCTCAGAATATAAAGAGGTAAGCGGACAGATTCAGGAACTTTTACAACAGCGGAAAATCGCTGAGGATGTACTGGCCCGAACGAAAATTCGTTCGCCAGTCGATGGGGTGGCTCAAAACCTTCAACTGAACGGTCCCGTTATCAGACCTGGCCAGATAATGCTCGAAATTGTGCCGGCCACAGATCGCATGGTCATAAATGCACACGTGTCGACGATAGACATCGACAGCGTACATCAGGGCATGACGGCCGAAATTAAGTTTAGCGCATTCCAAAATCGGTACCTGCCAATCATATTCGGAGTGGTGGAAACCGTCTCTCAGGGCAGTATCACCCCAACTGACGGACGGACGCCGCCGTACTTCTTGGCGCGCATCAATGTTAGCAAGGGTATGATACCTGATGAGCTCGAAGGTCGTCTGAATGCAGGTATGCCTGCAGAAGTTTTGATATCTGCAGGGGAAAGAACCGTAGTGGATTATCTGACTTCGCCTTTAACGGACGCTATCTGGAAAAGCATGAACGAAGAGTAAGTCGCGGAATTTGTGTGATTCTCTGGTGTCTGACTGCATGGATCGATTGTGCGGACACGTGGCTCGTCGGAGACGGCAGGTTTGTCAGGTATTTGCGCCCATCTTTGCATCTTGCGCACAGCGCAACCGGTAACTGCGCATTCCCTCAGGGGTCTTCCAAATAGACCGCGCAGTTGACCGTATTTGGGTGATCCCTCTCAACGAGGTGGTCCAGGCTATGCCTTCTTGCTCTCTGCTGTTGAGGGGACACCCGCAAGTCGCACGCCGATCGAGGTCGGGTCACCACACGCTTGCGGCAATGCCGCGCCCTGAGGAGCTATAGAGCCGCATCATGCTGTGGTTTGCTTTACATATTTCGGTCGGAACGACAGGAATGGCTTTTCAATGACATGGTGCAGGAGTGTACCAATTCCCACAGACAGTGGGATAATCACGATGAGCGTCGTCAGCAACGCGTCATGGTGAGGATTGCCGGTTAGGGTCAGGAACAGGCCATTGTTGATTGTGAGCGTTATGATGGCGATGTGAACGAGATAGATGGGATAGCTTACAAGACCAAAAAGCTGAAGAAACCGCTTGCCTGGAAAGCGGAAGGTTTGGGCAAATGATAGATAACTCCAGATAAACATGGCCCACATGATCGCTTCGATATCAGGCCATAGAATTTTCCACCTACCTCCCGACGGCCATCCCCCCGCTTGATTGAAGAGCCAAATCACCAGCAAAGCAAGGGCGGTGGCGAGTGGAAACAAAAGGTTTCGCCAATACGGATTACCGCCGCCATTTACGGCGATGCGCGCCAGGATCATGCCTATGAGAAACTGGTCAAGTCTGCCCATTACAGTCCAGTAGGACAGGTCACGCGCGTTGGCATCCATACCGAACACAGCAATGGCCCGCAGGGCAATCATGACCAGGACTAACCCGAACAGGTAGCGGGTTCCGGAAGCGTTGCTGAAGTGGATAATGAAGGGAAACAACAGGTAGCACTGGAACTCAACCAGCACGGCCCAGAACATGCTGGAGAACGGCGAGGAAACAATCATTGTATGGGCCAGCGGCAGTGGCAAAACAGAACTGAAGAACACGGTTATGCCGGCACTGCTTGTGAGCATGGCAACCGCTAGAAGCAGGAGGTAGACCGGGTAAATCCGCAGGATCCGGGCGATGATAAAACGGCCATAATCTATGTGTTTGCCGATCGCGCCCGTCGACAAGATATAGCCTGACATGACAATGAACAGGCCAACTGCGGTGTGGCCCTCGGCGATAAGGGTTACAAATGGATTGTCTGAATAGATCCAGTCGCGCTCCGGATCGAAGCCTCCACCATTGGCCAGATAGGCGCCTATCAGTTGTTGGCCATGATAAAATATGACGATGAGCGCCGCCAAGGCGCGCAGCTCGTCGATTTCCGGGATGAATTTACGATTGTCGCTTTTCACGACGCTTCCTCATCGCCAGACGGCACGCTTGTGTCGTGATTGTTTCAACAGTCATGAATGCAGGATCGTTATCACTGTAGAGAGCACTTAACCGTCTTGACCCTGTTGGACAGCGCGATCTTCAAAATCCTCCAAACCGAGCAGGCATTACGCAACGGTTTGCACTCATCATCGATCCTGGGGGACAAATCGCTGCCTACACACCGTGCGCGACATTATCCTCATCCGCCTCAAACAGAAAGCTCGAAGGTCCTGTTAATGACCTTCGAGCTTCCGGTATTCTAGCCTCTGGAATTCAATGAATGCTCAGAAGCTGTATTCAACGAAGTCAGTGTTTGAAAAGCCCACGACGCCTGCCAGGTCAGTGACATTATCAAATGTGAGGATGTGTGACCTGTTTCCGGTGTCATTCCAGTTGGAATCGTACCACAGCTCGGCCTTACCGGTGCCTGAGTTGTGAACCAGCACATAGGCTTCGGCTGCTCCGCTTGACGTCTGTGCGGCAATTTGAGCGCTGCTCAGAGATCCCTGCAGTTCCACCATTTTCTTGTTCTCAGCGGTGGAGATACTCGATATGGAGTTAAGGTTTTCCACATAGTCGGTTGATGCAAGCGTTGCTCCGGCCTGTGTCGCTGTGGTGTTGGTGAAATCAAACTCGTTGAGGCCAACCTTGTCAGTCCCTTTTACAAAGTCTGTAATCGTGTCCGTCTTGTTGTAAAACTCAGCGAGCCGGAACTGATCCGCGCCGCCGTTACCGGTGAGGGTATCATTGCCACCCATGCCGTAGAAAATGTCATTGCCAGAGCCACCCTTCAGCACATCGTCACTGAGTGATCCTGCAATCCGCAAATTGCCCGTAAAGCTACTGGCGTCAACACTTACTGCATTGGAGAAGCCAGCAAGCTTTTGCCCATCCGAGACATCAACGCCAGCCTTCGCCAAAATGGTCAGGTCATGGGATCCAGTAATATTGACGACAGACGTACTCGAGTTGCCTATTGCATAATTACTGGAATCGCTGCCCTTATCGACCTCAATCAGGTTTGCTTTTGTGCTCGTTCCCGTTGAATCAAGCACCAGGGTGTTGATGTTCGACCTTATCTCAAGTCCGTATTCTGATGAGCTGCTGCTATTGTTGCCGTGAATAACCGTTTCGCCATTGGTTTCATCGATGGCGCGCAGTTCAATCGTCGCTGTGGTGCCCGCATTCTTGCCTTCGACACGAATGGCGTAAGAACTAGACGTTACGTCCGTTGACAATGCAATCCGGTCACTGGTTTCAACATTGCTGAAGGTTGCTCTGTTTGTTGTGGTGCCCGTGAACAAGAACTCATTGATGCCTGTATAGTCTGAAGCACTAAAACTCTCAGCACCACCAATGCCCTCAAGCACCTCAAAATTTGTTGCCTTATTGACAGCTGCCGCCAGAGAGGTGCTGAAATTCTGCGTAGCTAGGGTGTCCTTATCAGCACCGCCATCAAGCGAGGTTGCGTTGATGATGGTGGTATTTTTGAGCACCACCCGATCAACGGCACTCGACCCCTTGAATACGAAGCCGCTCTCGGTGCTCCCACGTGCATCGATATTGAGCCCGCCTGCTGTCATTGCCGAGGCATCGACAGTGCTAAGTCCGGTGAAATTGTCATGCCCACCCAACATGAGGGCTGCGTCACCAGAGACATTGATCGTCTTGAGCGTCATTGGGTCTATACCCAGGCTAACATTTGACATGGTGCCTGTGCTGGAGATGTTGGCGATCTCAAACGTATTGTCGACAGCACCGGAAGTCGTGATGGTGCTGAAATTGACAAGCTGCTTGGATGTTCCGGCGCCCTTGAGAGCCAGCGAGAAAGCGTCGGTTGTACCGCTTCGATCACCGCTGAAATTCACCTCATAAAAACCGAGCGTTCCGTCCATACCCACGGTGGCAGATGGATCAACATTCAGGGCCTTTGTGTTTGCCCCAGAAACAGAACCCTTATCCCAGACCTGGGTTTCATCCTTGATGTTGACAAAATTTAGCGTGAAGGGATTCGTGGTTGCCTGATTGGTAATGAAGAATGTTTCAACATTGGTGGACACCGGAGCAATGGTGGAACCACCAGTTGCCACGCTGGAAACACGAATATTGAGTGCATCCGTACCGCCGGCGCCGTCGAGAATATCAGAATTTGATATTGTTGTGGCATTGCCGGTTGGGTCAAACACTCCGGAATAAGTTTCCACCCCGGCGGTTCCCAAGGTGTTGGCTGCTGGAGCCACTGCCGTGGTTGTATCTGCATTTGTCGTCAGATTAATCGTACTACCAGACGCCGAAGGACCACCAATATAATAAGCTATGCCTTCAAATTTAAGGGCAGGGTTGGTCGCAATGATATTGGCTTTCTCGGTCTCGTTGTCTGTATAGAAATGCGTTGATGTCGACGTATTCAAAAATCTATAAAGCGGAGTTGTTTCTGTTCCTGTCGGTGTATTGTAGGCATAATATGCTATACCCTCATCATTGTAGGATCCGGTTGCCAGAATATCCGCTCTCTCGGCTTCGTTGATTGTATAGACATGAACACCGGTAACCTTATTGTATAGTCTATATACAGGGACCGCACCGGGAGAGTCTTTAACGGCATTACTATCAAAAGAATTTCCTTCAAAGCGGAAGGACGGAAGGGTTGCTAGAATATTATTCTTTTCAGCTTCGTTTGAAGTGAAAAAATGCGCCCCGGTAGCGGTATTGAAAAACCGGTAGATGTTGTAAAGTCCATCGTCTGAAGTCGCCATCTCGTTCACCCTCTCCATTTTTTGGTTAAAGAATGTTTAGCACGAAAGATGCCATTTGACACCTCTCGTTTTCGACAAACATTGAACATAATCAGAGGGTGGCGATATGGATTCTGTCTCCGCACGGGCTACGTCAGATGGGGGATCTCAATTCAGGAAAGCGGTAAATTTGCTGGCTCAGTCACAAGCCACGTCGCGCAACATCAAGTCTGGTCACTACCGGGTTTTGGTCAAAGCTAACGTGCACCTGTTTGCCATCTTGAGTTTCCGACCAAACCCTGGGGGAATCTTCAAGTAAAACTTCGTATTTGATCGACACGAAGGTCGAGCCTCCTTCGAGGCCGGTCATACAAAATTCGGTTTGCCATTTACCGTTTGGTTCAATCTCGCCGCTGTCGACCGGGGTACTGAACCAGGAGTCACCTGCCGAGTTTAACCAGCGTACTTGATTGATGCGAACGGTGCGGTTCGAGTGATTTTCCACCGTCAAATTGTTATTAACGCAGCTCATAGAATCCCTCGCTTCGACTTGACTGCAAACCAGCCCAATCACCGATAAAGCCAAAACAATCACGACGTGCTGTCTGTGTAGTATCTTCATCAGCTTATCTGCTTGGAAATGTCCTGCGCGCCACAGATTTCGGGGTCCTGTAATTTCCATTTCTACAATGAACTCAGCTTCATAAACTCTATAGGAACATAAATCCCGTTTGCAGGCCAGTAAATTTCATTGTACTTCTGAGCATCATCAGCTCTTTTGTGGAGTTTCCCAAATGCAAGGCTTTCTTCAGCACCCGACTGCACCAACGAATCCGTATCTACTAGGCCTTTTGACTGACCTTCAGACACCACTTCCGTTCAAGTGGGATACAAGTGCGTCGCTCAAAGTATATTTCGATGATACGGGAGCCCGGGCATGGACGGAAACAGAGAAAGCTGCAGCTTTTGCCGCTTTTGGCTACTGGCAAAAGGTCGCCAACATAAGCTTCGAAGTAACGACAATTCGGGCCCAGGCGGAGATTATTCAAACACTCAACACCTCGACCGAAAATCTTGGTGTCGCTGATTTACCCGGCGGCACCCCGCCGAGCAGCATTCAATACAGTACCGCGGGCACAAGCTTTGATACGATCAATCTGGGTGGCGACACGTTTGAGACGCTCGTTCATGAGATAGGACATTCAATCGGATTATCTCATCCGCATGACGGTGTCGTTTTTCCTGGTGTTACAGCTGAACAAAGTTCTGGAGATGGTGGGTATAATCAACAGATCTGGACGGTCATGTCCTATGTCATCGGCTACAATCAAGAACCGACGACAACCCAGCAATATGGGACTAGCTTTACGCCAATGGCATTTGATATTGCCGCCGCTCAGTTCCTTTACGGTGCCAAAGCGTCGGAAGCCGACGATACCGCTTATCTTCTGCCACTGGCAAACCAGATCGGGACAGGTTGGAGCTCAATCTGGGATACCGGCGGTATTGATACGATCAGTGGAGCAGCAGCAACGACTGCGTTGACGATCAATCTTAATGAAGCGCCTTTGACTGGTGCGAACGCAGGTGGATTTGTCTCTTGGGTGGCGGGTATCAAAGGTGGTTTCACCATTGCAAACGGCGTTGTAATTGAAAATGCCATTGGTGGCGCGGGCGCCGACACACTTATTGGAAATGGCGCAAACAATGTTCTCACTGGAGGTGGTGGCAATGACACCATCGACGCAGGAGGCGGAATTGATACCGTACGCTTTAGTGGCAACAGGGCAGATTACGCTATAGTGAAGGCGGTAGATGGAACATACACAGTGACCGACAACACAGTTGGTCGCGACGGTGTAGACACTATTCGCAATGCAGAGAAATTTCAGTTTCTTGATCAGGAGTTTGATGCGGCGTCCGTGCCCCCTCAGGCCAGCAACGGAACACGAGATAGCCTCTATGACATTTCGCGCTTTTTCAATACTGCCACGGGTGCACATTTCTACACCGCTAACGATGCCGAACGCGACACCTTGATCGCCTCTGGCGGCGCATTTGCTTATGAGGGAAATTCCTTCGATTCAAATGCGACGATGGCGACGGGGATAGTCGTATTTCGCCTCTTCAACACCCAAACAGGTGTGCATTTCTATACAGCGAGCGCAGAAGAACGCGCTTCTATTGCAGCGAGCTTGCCCCAATTTAACGATGAAGGCGAAGCCTACTACGCATATGCGGATGGGGGAACTGGTAGGCAAGCACTCCACCGGTTTTTCAATACGGCCAACGGCACGCATTTCTTCACAGCGAGCGATGCCGAGCAGCAGCGAGTGGTCAGCACCTTACCTCAATATCGCTATGAAGGTATTGCCTACTACGTCGAGATTGCTTGAGTTGGGGCACAAGCGATTCGGCGAAACTGAATAGCCCGCGTTTTCTAGACACCCCCGGTCTTCGTTCTTTGCTGCCGAGCAAAACCGTCTTTCTGTTGCAACCGATGCCTTCATTTGCAGGGGTCTGAAGGCCTCGATCCGGTCCATGATAAAACGCAAGGGTGTGTTGCAAAAGCAGATTAATACCCACATCAACTCTAACCCGGACCTGCCAACGCTGAACCGGCAATTGCAGTCAGTTCGCGGTGTTGGGTCGCAAGTCGCCTGTCTCTTGATGGCATCCATGCCTGAACTCAGCCAGTAGGGCGCCGACAGAGTGCAAGCCTTGCGGGATTGGCTCCCCGTGCTCGGGGTCAGGGCGTTACAAGGGAAAGCGCAAAATCCAGGGCGGCAGAATTCAGATCAGGCGTGCAATGTACATGGCCGCTGTCGTCGTAAGGGTGTTTATCAACAAATGCGTAATGATCGCAGCGACCACTAGGCATAGTTCGCGGGACGCAAGATCGACACTCAATTCCCACTATCTAAGCCGTGATTCTGGCCTTGTGCGAATAGAAATATGCAAACGGGAGATGTATTAGGTGCCAACAAATCTCCCTCGTGCTCCAAGGTAAGCGGTGTTCTGCAGGTACCAGCACGCTCACCGCCATCGTCACCGGTCATAAACAGAGACGGATCGATGAGCTGCTCCCATGGAATTGCCCTGCCAAGGTGTGATCGGTACACCGCTTACGATGATTTAGGTGTCGGGATGTCTGAGTTGAACAAATGGATCACTGCGCATCGAGACCCGAATGGCGACATCGTCGGTGCCCATGTGCTTACCAACGAAACAGATGGGCGGCTGTTTGCCTCAATTACGGGTCATATTGGTCATTTGCTGCAGAAGCGTCATAAGCTCCTTTTCGTCGGGTTTTGATATCAATTTCGACAGCTGTCGGTTTACGGCTTTTATATCATAAATGTCAGGAGCTAATTCAGGCGCCACGGTAATTCTTGGATGGCTTGTTTTAGTTGCCACATCCACGGAAATGAACAACTCCTCGTGCAATTTTTCACCAGGACGTAAGCCTACTTCGTGGATCTCAATGTCACCGGTCGGGTTCTCTGCATCGCACACCGTCAGATTTGACAGGTGAATCATTTTGGTAGCCAGGTCCCGAATTCTGATCGGTTCTCCCATATCCAGAAGAAATATCTGACCCGCGTCAGGCTCTGACAAACTCAGTTCACGAGCAAGACTTCCGGCTTGTATGACGAGTTGTGATGCTTCCTCAATCGACATGAAAAATCGTGTTGTGTCAGAATGAGTGAGTGTTATTGGACCCCCGTCACGGATTTGCTTCTTAAAAAGCGGGATCACTGATCCGCTGGATCCAATGACATTACCGAAGCGCACTGCAGAAAATATCTTGTCCTTTTTGTCTCGCTTGGCTTTGTTTGATAGTTCCTGAACGATTAATTCTGCCAGACGTTTGGATGCACCCATGACATTTGTCGGTCTTACAGCTTTATCGGTAGAGATCAGCACGAAATCTGTGACCGCTGCCGCGTAAGCTGCTGAAGCGACTGTCCAGGTTCCAAGAACATTGTTGCGTATCCCTTCAAAGGGATTTGCTTCCACAAGCGGAACATGTTTATAGGCCGCCGCGTGAAAGACAGTGGTCACACCATTTTCAGACATAACACGCTTGACCAGAGACGAATCCGTAACCGAGCCTATGACAGGAACGACCGTTATGTCGGCGATTCCCGAAAGCTCCTGATTAATTGTATAAAGTGCTAGTTCACTCGTATCTAGCATCACTAGCGTATCGGCACCGATTGATACGACTTGCCTGCATAGCTCTGCCCCGATCGAGCCGCCTGCCCCCGTTACCATCACCACTCGTCCACGGGTGGTTGCACCCATCAAGCGCATGTCCGGCGGGACAACATCTCGACCCAGGAGGTCGCCGATATCAACATCGCGGATCATATTTACAGTGTGCTTGCCGTCAGCAATTTCCAGAAAAGCCGGAAGAATTCGAACTCTAAGACCGCTCTCGGTTAGCTGTTCGACAATTTCGGTACGTCGCGATGTCTTTGCGGTACGCATCGTCACAATCGCCTCGGTGATACCGAATGACTGAATAAGCTTCGATACGTCGTGAGGCGCGTGGATCCTCTGCCCGTCAATATTTGTTCCCCAAAGACCTGGGTCATCATCGACTTGAAAAACAGTATTTCTGTCGCTGCTTTCAGCCAATGTTGAAGCGACCTGCCTGCCGGCAATTCCGGCTCCATAAACAAGAATTGAACGGCGTTTGACGCGATTCCGGGTAAAGGAAAGCAACAGCCATCGTGCCAGGTAGCGTGACCCGATCACCAACAAAAAGGAAAGTAGCCAAAAAAGAACAACGATACTTCTCGGCATGAAGGTTGAACCTTCAATACGAAAGACAATCGCTACTGCGCCCCATATTATCGCTGTGATGCTGACAGCCTTAAAGCCTGTCCACAATACGTAGTCCCCGAGATAACGGGTGACCGTCCGATATAAGTCGAAATAATAAAATATAGCAATACCAATTACAGGTGCTGATATTATTAGTATTATTTGTAGATAACTGGGGATATGAAACGTGCTTAGACGCAAGGAATAGCTGAGCCATACCGCCATCATAAATAAAATTGCGTCTGTACAGACCAGTATAACTTGCTTACTGCGCCGACTTCGGTTCGGCAACCAACGCACAAATTTCTCTAACATCGCCTAAACCTTCGGTCCAATCTTGGTGCTATTTCTCGGCCATTGAAGTGAAGGCCATTTCCATTTCAGCCGGCATCACCATTCACTGGCCTGCCCCCAAGGGGTGATCCGGTTTCAATGTTAGTGCATGCTCGGCCTGACGGCTACCGCCGGAGTTGAAGTCGGCCCGTTTTCGCGAGGCCAAACTGTGGCTTCAGGTGCTGGTGGCTTGTAGTTCAGTGATGAGTGAGGACGCACGGTGTTGTAGTGCTGCCGCCAGCCCTCGATGATGATTTTTGCCTCCTTGAGCGTGTAGAAGATTTCTCCGTTGAGCAGTTCGTCCCTGAGCTTCGAGTTGAAGCTTTCGCAATAGCCATTCTCCCAAGGGCTGCCCGGCATGATGAAGAGATCGGACAGCACGTCGATGACATCAACAGCCTTCAGCTTTCTCTCAACCCTGATGGCGATGCATTCTCGCGTGAACTCGTCGATCACATTGAGCATGCGGATTTTCCTTCCATTGTGAGTGCGGTCCTCGACAAAATCATAAGACCAGACATGGTTGGGGTATTCCGGCTGAAGCCGGATACACGAACTGTCGTTCAGCCAGAGCCGACCGCGCTTGGGTTGCTTGGATGGAACCTTCAGCCCCTCACGCCGCCATATCCGCTCGACCCGTTTGACGTTCACGACCCAGCCTGCCTGGTGCAGCATCGCCGTGATGCGGCGATAGCCATATCGGCCATACTGAAGTGCAAGCGCCGTGATGTCGGCGGTCAATGCCGCTTCATCATCCGGGGTCTTTGCGACTTTGCGCTGCGTGGAACGATGCTGAGTTAGAACCCGGCATGCCCGCCGTTCGGACACACCCTGTTCCTCGATAACATGATCCACACAAGCGCGGCGGCGGGCGGGGCTTAGAAGTTTCCCCTCGCGGCCTCCGCAAGGATCATCTTGTCCAAGGTCAGATCGGAAACTGCCCGACGGAGGCGAGCGTTCTCGGTCTCCAATTCCTTCAGACGCTTCACCTGATCGCCCTTCAGGCCACCGTACTCTGATCGCCAGCGGTAATATGTAACTTCCGTCACGCCTATCGACCGTTTTGCCTCCGCCGTCGATTTGCCCTGTGCATTCAGCACGTCAACTTGACGAAGCTTCGTGACGATCTCTTCTGCCTTGTGTCTTTTACCTGCCATTTCAATGTCCTTCTTCGGCTCGTAAGCCATACTTCAAAAAGGATCACTTTTCAGGGGGCAGACCAAAGCAGGTAGGGAACCAGAAGGCGTCCAACAAAACCCGTCGCTCCGGTCACTATGATCTTCATACTCACCTTCACTCTGCGTCTGCGTCTGCGTAGAAAGGGTGCCTGACGGCATATTCAATCGGCCAGTTACACAACCGGCTTCAATAGGGCCGTCCTTCCCGCTTTTTCCCCAACCGTTATACCGATGGTGTAGAACCGTCCCCTCGCGCCAGGCCTCACTCGACAAGACCCAGCCGATTTCCATCATAAACCTTGGAGCGCAAGGGTTGCCACCACCAGGGGTTATCCAGGTACCATTTGATGGTTTTCTCAATCCCTGTGTCGAAGTTCTCTAGAGCCTGCCAGCCCAGCTCTTCCTCAAGCTTTGTGGCGTCGATGGCATAGCGGGAATCATGACCTGGCCGATCAGCAACATAGGTGATCAATCGCGCATGGGGCCCTGTTTGGGGGCTCAGTCTGTCAAGGATGGTACAGATCGTCTGTACAACGTCTATGTTGGTGCGTTCGTTGCGACCACCGACATTGTATTTTTCACCAAGTCGCCCTTCTGAGGCGATCAAGTGCAGCGCTTTTGCATGATCATCAACATAAAGCCAATCACGAATGTTTGCGCCATTGCCATAAACCGGCAGGGGTTTTCCATCCAATGCATTCAAAATCATTAGCGGTATGAGTTTTTCGGGAAAGTGGTAAGGCCCGTAATTGTTCGAGCAATTAGACAGAACCACTGGCAGACCATAAGTGCGATGCCACGCGATCGCGAGATGATCACTGGCAGCCTTTGAAGCTGAATAGGGCGAAGACGGATCATAAGCGGTATTTTCTGTGAACAGTCCTTCATCCCCCAGGGAACCGTAGACTTCATCGGTTGAGACGTGAAGGAAACGAAAAGCCTTCTTTCTATCCTCATCCAGCGTATTCCAGTATTGACGCGCCGCCTCCAGCATCGTGAATGTGCCGACGACATTGGTCTTCACAAAATCACCAGCACCTGTAATCGAACGGTCGACATGACTTTCAGCAGCCAGATGCATAATTCGATCAGGCTGAAACTCATGAATCGCCAGTGTGATGTCATCCCCTGAACAGATATCTGCTTTCAGGAACTTGTGATTGGGTACATTTTCTATGGCTTTTAGTGATTCAAGATTGCCGGCATAGGTGAGTTTGTCGATAGTCAGGACTTCAGCGCCGACATCGCGGACAAGATAACGAACCAAAGCTGATCCAATAAAGCCGGCCCCACCGGTTACAATAATGCGCATTGTCTATCCACCTAAATCCTCTAAATACCAGTGACGTCTTATATACTGTATACTTCGCTGTCGGCTACTTTCATTAGATAACGGCCATAAGCGGTTTTCGAGTAATAATGACCATACTCAACCAATTTTTCTTTAGAGATCCACCCGTTCAAATAGGATATCTCTTCGATACAGGCTATATTGGTGCCCTGTCGGTGCTGGATCGTTCGTACAAACTCGCCAGCTTCCAGCAAGCTGTCATGCGTACCGGTATCAAGCCACGCGTAACCTCGAGACATTTTTTCGACGAAAAGGTTTCCCTGCTCCATGTAGACACGATTTAGATCTGTGATTTCATATTCACCGCGTGCGGACGGCTGCAACGAACGTGCATAATCGACTACTTTGTTATCGTAGAAATACAAACCAGTGACGGCCAACCGCGAACGAGGAGACAACGGTTTTTCTTCCAGAGAAATCGCCCTGCCGGCATCATTTAGCTCAACAACACCATACCGCTCTGGATCGTCAACTTCATAAGCAAATACAGTCGCCCCTTCTGGTCGATTTTTCGCTTGCCCCAGGAGCCCACTCAGCCCGGCGCCAAAGAAAATATTATCCCCCAATACCAGCGAAACAGCATCGTCCCCGATAAAGTCGGCTCCGATCGTAAAGGCCTGCGCCAAGCCATCTGGGCTCGGCTGCAATGCGTAGGATATGTTAATTCCCCACTTGCTCCCATCGTCAAACAGCCTCTGATAATTTTCCATGTATTCCGGCGATGATATGATTAATATATCACGTATATTTGCCAACATGAGCACCGATAGCGGATAATATATCATCGGTTTATCATATACAGGGATCAATTGTTTATTTACAGCCAGCGTTGCTGGGTGCAAGCGAGTACCAGAGCCGCCTGCTAGAATTATACCCTTCATAACAATTTTGCCTTCCTTTTAGGTTTGCCTGAGAGTGACAAAAGTGTCTGCAAGTGCATCGCGCCATTGGCTGGGTTCTATACCAAAAATTTGGTTTAAACGCTCACTCGACATTACTGAGTTGGCCGGCCTGCGGGCCGCTGTGGGATAGTCCTTGCTCTCAATAGCCTCAACGGCCGGCGTTTTTAATCCAGCACTATCGGCAAGGGAAAATATATCCATGGCAAACTGATACCACGTCGTGGGCTCATCACCACAAAAGTGATAAGTTCCCGCCAGCCCTTTATGATCTGTCATCATTCGCAAAACGATGGTGCGAAGCGCGCGGGCAATATCAACTGCTGCCGTCGGGCATCCCGATTGATCCGCAACCACGCGAAGCTGCGGCCGATCCACGAGATTGAGCATGCTCTTAACGAAATTGCTTCCAATTGGCGAAAACACCCATGAGGTTCTCAGGATCAAATGGTTTTTATGTATACTCCGTATCGCCAGTTCACCGCTAGCCTTAGAGGCTCCATAGACACTGATAGGGTTGATCGGATCACTTTCGATATAAGGCTGACGCTTCGATCCATCAAAAACATAGTCGGTGGAAACATGCAGGAGCGGGATACCTAAGATCCCTGTCACCTCTGCCAAAGCCGCTGGCGCAAGGGCATTAATTTTGAACGCTGTCAGCGGATCCTGTTCTGCGCGATCGACCGCTGTGTACGCGCCTGAATTGATGACCGCCGAGAAGTTGCCGTTAAGCACATAGGTCTTAAGTTGATCAAGTCCCGCAAGTTCAAGCTCGGCTCGGTTAGGCATAACGATCAAGACGTTCGCTGGCCAGTCCAATCTACCCAACTCTGTGCCAACCTGGCCAGTCCCTCCAGTAACCAGAATTTTCTTCATAGTTGGCGCATCAAACCTCAAGCAGTTTCATAGGCTCGCCATTGCAGGCAAAACCGCTTTCAAACGCTTCAAATCGCGGCTGTTGTGTATCCTTGGCGCTCAGAGTCGGGCTGACACCGGGTGGTAAAGGCCAGTCAATGCCAATATCGGCGTCATTCCAGATTATTCCGCTATCATTTTGCGGAGAATATATGTCGGATACTTTGTATATGACTTCCGTGTTTTGCTCCAAAGTCATAAATCCATGAGCAAACCCGGCTGGAATAAGAAGTTGATCTGCATTCTCGGCGGAAAGTTCTACTCCAATCCAATTTCCATATGTAGACGAACCTCTACGAAGATCTACAGCGACATCGAATATTTTTCCGCGAATGCAGCGAACCAACTTCGCTTGTGCAAATGGCAATGATTGAAAGTGAAGACCTCTTATGGTCCATGCTGGGATAGTAAGAGAGTGATTGTCCTGAACAAAATCGCATTCAATACCGAATGTCTTGAATTTATTTTTGCTATAGGATTCCATAAACCATCCGCGGTCATCACCAAATTTCCGCGGGTGTACCAGGAGTATGTTTCCACTCATCTTCTGAACCATTCAATCGGACTGGTTTTGATAAGAACCCTCTGCATCATCACCTGATGCCCGGGTCGGCATAGAGACATAAGCCAGCAGCCTTATACAATGTAATTTGGACCAGACGCTTACGATGCCGGCTGAGTGACGTCAAACCATTTGTGCCTCACCAAGGTAGCTGTTTTACCCGGTTCAACCGCTATAGAAGAAGGCTTGACCCCCCTCGGGATCCCTGAGAGGTTTATTGTTTTGTTCATGCTGAAAGAAGAGCATATCACTCGGCATGATGCGTCGGATCAGTGTAGGGAATCTTGATGAAGCGGCCCAAAAAAATTAACATTATGCCGCGAAGTGCTTTTGCGGCTTTGTCGCTCCACGAAAAAAACATCTACCTCCAGGACTTGGCGCGTCATTACGCTGAAATAAACGAGCGAGCCTATATGGAGCTCGATCGCCAAGCTCTAAGCAGGCTCAGGCGCTATTACAGCCGTCGAGTCTGGGCCGATTTGAAGCTCGATGAGCTCAAAGAGCAGGAAGAAAGCCCTGTTAACAGATCCCTGCGAAATCTTGGTGAGGCAATCCGTAACAATAGTCTCTCACAGGACGTTGAAGCGGTTCTCATGCAAGAAAGCATACCCAAGCGTATTTTGCGAGCACCGCCGCCAGAAGACGCTCAGTTAACATTCTTTGTACCGACTGTTTACGATGCGCCAATTAAAGACGACGTCAACCTCATGGACGTCGCCCCTTTCTCGCTAAGCAAGAGGTCCTCCACGGGTATCATCCGTTATGAGCTGAAAGATAGCCTGATTACTATCGAGGGTGGTGCCGAAAGTGGCCTCGCAACCGTTTTTGATTATGATATTTTCCTCAATATGGTCTCTCACCTCGCCCACGAGGTGCAGCGGTACCGGCGCGAGGAAAAAAAAGGGCTTCGGCCAAGTCTTCCACCAAAGACCTACAGACCAAACGCTTCTCATATATTGAAATTCTGCCGACGCTCTGATGGTGGCAAATCCTATGAGGATCTGGAGGCCGCCATGGATCGTCTGGCCAATACCACAATCAAAGTCATCAATCTCAACAATGGCCGGCGGCGACAGGTAGACAGCCGTCCGCTTATCAGCGGCTACAGCGTTGTCAGCCGGACGGGCGCCAACCGCATCGACCTCGTCGAGATCACAATACCAGATTGGGTTTACCTCAGTGTCGTCAAAAATGAAGATACTGTTCCTCTGCTCACTCTGCATGAAGACTACTTCTTGATTAGCTCCGGAATCGGGCGCTTCATATACCGTTTGGCCCGAAAGGCTGCAGGTAAAGGAGACGCTGCCTACAGCATTAAAGAGGTTCACAAGCGTAGTGGCTCAAGTCAGGAGTACCGCAAATTCTACTATGATTTGCGAGAGTTCATTACCAGGACGCAAGCCTTCCCAATGCCTGATTACGATCTCACCATTTCAGAGGGTAAAGAGGGTCCAATTCTTCACATGATGCGTAGGTTTCCCGATAGGGATCTGAACATACGCCCCGCAGTTTAAACATATATATTTTGTCGTAGCTTTCCGTACATCACCGACGACAAAAACCATCGACATTTTCCGTACATCGCCGACGACAAAATGGATACCTGTGAAACTCGGGGCGCCGTTTTAGCTGTAGCGGCATTAAACCCTAAAACCGTACATCGCCGACTTTTTTCCGTACATTACCGACGACATTCCGTACATCGCCGACTTTTTTCCGTACATCGCCGACGACAATTTTTGTAATTGTTTGATTTCATAGAGGAATTATGAATTATTTTCCCTAAAACTATATAAAACCCATAAAACTAGACAAAACTAACAACCGCACGACAAAAACTGAAGTCTCATAATTTCAGAAGAAGCAAAAAACTGTCATAAAAATGCTCGCCTCCTCCATGCTTCGACTAACGGGTTTAGGACCAATGAATTGCTTTTTTGATGAACTGCACCCCTGAAAAGTCCTCGCTTTGAGGTAAGCCTGGTCTCTCATGTCAGAATCAAGCTACGAATTGAACGAAGTTGACCGATGACCACATCTTTGGTGTACTAAGCGAGGATCATCCGTACCTCCCCATCGTAAGCATCTATATCTGCATCCGTGATCCTGTTTTGGACGCTGCCATCGTTCGAACGCCAGATGTGGCTGTATACGGACAATAGCGTTTCGGCGGATCGTGCCATGACAACCCTTAGCGCAACCCCAGGAAGGCGCTGTCTAGAACTCAGCGATCATCAATCGCTGTACACCGCGCGGCTAATTTGGCGGCAACAGCATGATCACTCACCGCTCGAAGTCGGTCAGTTCGTAGCGGCTCATCCAGCCCCTCCGATCAAGATGTTGAATCACTCCGGAACAAATTTGGGTGCAGTTATCATGTGTATTTTCTAGTAGTTACATGGCGGAGGATGCTGCATTCCAAAACCGCCATCCCAAAAAACTCCGGAAGGCACGTTAAGGGCGCCCGAATTCTCGTTGCAGAAGTTCCACCGCTTTTTCCAGTGTTTCCCCCAATCCCCAACCTTGAGCGTCCGCGAGCTTACAATAGGCTTCAATCGTTTCTGGCTTTGCCTTTAGATTAAACTGCGCATTGCGACCGGTTCGCCGTCGCCGCTGTAAGGCAGCCACTGTTTCCGCTTTTGTCCTATCACCCGGTACCAGCTTAACTTCGCGGCTGGTAAAGCCGGCAGCGGCTGCGGCTTTGGCGGATTCTTCTGGTTTGAGCCGATTGGCAGATGATTTGGGTTGAGTAGTTTTCCAATCGGCGGGATTGAAATCATCCAAAGGATCAGCAAAACCAAGATTAGCGCGCTCTTTTGCCATATTCATGCTGCCCTTTCCGCTGCTTCAGCCTCTCGCAGTTTCTCTATAACTTCACCTGTGAGTTCTCGTGCGTTAAGAATAGCCTTTTCAAGGTTGCTAACCTGTGTTTGGTCTAGATTACTCAGAAGGCCGCCGTAATCGAAAATGTCACGATAGGCAGCTCTCTCGACAATTGATGTTGTCAGCACCCCTATTCCGGCCTTTTCGAGTTGATCACGGACATTTTTCAAGGATCTGGACGCTACAGCCGCACTGGTACGTGTTAACAACACCATGTGAGGAATGTCTCTGCGAGCCATGCGAGACTGATTACGGATCAGCTTGATGGTCTTGGCGGCCCCTTTGGCGTCCATTGAGGCGCCCTGCGCGGGAATCAGGACCAAGTCTGACATGCCAATAGCATTGGCGACCATCAGGCTTGCCGTACCTTCAAGATCAACAATGACGAATTGGGACGTTGCCGCGGCATGTTCAATTAGGTCGACGATCGTGTCTTCGGTTACATCCGAATAGATTACGACGTTATCTGGTTTGCCGGGCATTGCTGCCCAGCCCGATATCCATTTTTCTGGGTCAGCGTCGATTATCGCAACCTGCGCACCTTTTGTGGAAAGTTCTGAAGCCAGAATCAATGCTGAGGTGGTCTTTCCGGCGCCACCCTTCGGATTGGCAAATGAAATAATTGGCATGGGTGCTTTCCAGTTTCCGAGTTCATGCAAGCGAATCTTGCGTTCAAAAAGATAACAGATAGCTAATCGATATCAAAAAGATATTAGATAGCTATCGAATAGCAATATGTTAACAGCTAGCTATCCGATAGCTATCGGATAGTATTTTTCCTAGACGATTATCAAGCCTGATGGTGAAAACGGGACCCCTCGCGCAAGAAAAAACTTTCAATAAAATGACAGCTTCACTCCCACCCACCGGCTGTGGAGGGGAATTCAAAGCCCAGCAGCCTTGGTCAAATTAACGCGGAACCTGTCGCGCCGCCGCTGATATTTACGGGTCATTTCAGCTGATGTGTGGCCCAGTTGTTTCTGGACATAACGCTCATCAACCTCCGCCGAAGAGGCTAGGCCGGCGCGCAGCGAATGGCCTGAGAATTTATCTGCCCGCTCGTCTTCGCTGAGGTCACCACGCACGCCGGCGGTCAGCGCCGTTTTTTTAACGAGACGTGCTACTTCCTGATCATTCAAGCGCTCCGGCCCAACGTCCTTGCACTTACCCTTCACACGGCGGAAGAGGGGGCCTTTGGCGAGTTTCGCGAACTTGATCCATGTCTCTGTGGCAAAGACCGGGCAGGTGGCGTCGGAAGAACCGCGGCCGATCTCCACCTCGCGCCAACCGGTCTTTCCTCTCAACGTTAACAACAGGCCCTTGTCGAGAAATTCGATCCAGCCCCTGCCATCCTCGCTCTGGTCACGACCAAGATCGAGGCCGGTGATTTCGGCGCGGCGCAAACCACCGGCGAACCCAATCAGCAACATTGCCCTGTCGCGCAAGCCACGCAATGAACCACGATCAAGCGTTTCAAGCATAGCGATGAGATCATCGGGCAGGAGAGCTTCTTTCTGCCGGGGTGGAGCAGCGTGGGTGTTTCGTATGCCGGCGAGTACGGTCGCTATGGCGCGATCCTTACGATCCAGCGGCTGACCGCGCTGTGTGTAGTTCCACGATAGAGAAGACAGCCGGCGCTCGATTGTCGAGACGGCATTCGGTTTTCTGTTGCTAGTTGCTGCACCTGATGCACAGGCGGTGATATAGAGGCCGACGACCTGCGGATCCAGGGGGAGGGGAGACAGGTTCTGCCGGCGACACCAGGCAGCAAAGTGCTTCCAGTCCGACGCGTAGGCGCGTCGTGTATTTGCGGAACTCGCGGCCTCGACATAGCCACGCGCGCGATCGGTCAGGTCCTGGAGATGAGCCGGCACGCCGGCGTCGGTCCTAACAAGGGAAGAACCCCGTGCCTGTTCGGAGCCCGCGGAAACATCACCGGAAACCGCCGTGCTGTGAGGCGGTGCTGAGTGCTCCTGGGCGTCGTTTTCGGTGTTTTGCTCGATGATATCGGCCATTCCCTCTATAAAGAGCAATATGAACGATAATGCAAGATTATCATTCATTGAATGGGCACGACATGGTGTGCGGATATACGTATTTTATGTAGCATAAACCGCACGAAAAATGTAGTGTCTTCGGCATGGATTCGCTGCCGCTTGCCCCGTCATCACTGCCGATCCGGTTGTCCGGCCTGCCAGCATGGGCACGCCAGAGAGGGCGTGATCTGACAGAAGTCGATGCCGCTTTTACTGCGGGCATCGCCCTGAAATCGCTTGATGATCTGGTTCGACTTGATCCCGTATGGGTTGGATGCTGGCGGTCTCGGCAGGCGTTGAAATGTGCTGTTGCCGCCACCCGGATGATGCGCCGAAACGAGGACGAACACGCGTTGCGTGACGCGCAGCTGCTGACTGCACCAGGGGATGATCCAGGACCCGCAGGAAAGCTGTTTTTGGCCATGCAGAAGGTGTCCGGTCGAACCGGCTCGGTCAGCACGCCCTTTATCAAGGAGCTTGCGGAGCTGATGGCTCTGCGGTGGGATGACAACCTTGCCGCAGTTGCCGAGCAGGCGGACGCGGCTCTGCAGTCGGCACGCGCGGTTCCGTTCGTGGTGGCGGATCTGATAACATCGGTAACTGCCGTTCGCCCGGACGCCGAAATGCTGGCATTCATGATTGCCGACTGTGTTCTGGCGCAAAAGCTCAAATGGCCAAAACCTGTCCCGCTCTTGCTGTCGGAACGTTTTGGTCCAGCCTTCCGCACGATCGGGGGCAGGGGACGTGTTCGCCCTGGCGAACCCGCATTCGCGGGGGCGCTTTGTTTGGCCTTGGTCGACGGCACAGAGGCGGCCTTGAGGTCAGCGACGGAAATAGCGCGTCGCGCCGATCAGCTTCTGGCGACGGTCCCAAAACTGCGGACCAAAGGTGCCGATCCTGTTATTCACAGTCTGCTGAACCAAGATGCGGTTTTGGCCTCGGCCCCGGGCACCAATCTATCCCGTTGGGCAAGCACTCGCATGTTCGATCGGCTTCTGAGTTTTGGCGCTGTGAGAGAGCTGACCGGCCGATCGTCCTTCCGGATTTACGGGCTGTGACGATGACCGGATCTAGCACAGATAAACCACCCCACAGCAAGAAGACGAATGGTGGACCCGAAATGTCCTTCGAGAGGGAGTTGGAGGGGGTGCCAGCGGAGCTGCGCTGGCGGGAATGGATGATGCGAGTGGAGGCGGTGATCTTTGCTTCGGCTGAACCGGTCAGTCGTGAGGTTTTGGCACGCGTTGTCGGCAAGGATTGCAGCATTGATCTGCTGATCGACGATCTGCGTGAGGAACTCCGCTCTCGGCCCTATGAGCTGGTGTCAGTCGCCGGCGGCTGGCAGCACCGAACTCGTTCGAGTTACGCCGAGACAATACGGGTTTCGGCGGCCCCGACTCGGGGAGGGGCCGCGGCGCTGTCCGAGTTCGAAGCAATGGTGCTGATGTCGATTGCCTATTCCCAGCCCCTGACGAGAAGCGGGCTGTCGAAGATCTTTGGCAAGGAAGTCAGCCGTGACGTCATCGGGTCTCTGCGCGGCGCTGGGTTTGTTGCCTCGGGGCCGCGCAGCCCTACGCCGGGGGCTCCATACACCTACGTCACTACCAAGCATTTCCTTTCGGCCTTTGGGCTGGAAACGTTGCGCGATCTACCGGATATGGAGGCGCTTGAAGATGCGGGGTTGCTCAGCTGGCACGGTGAGCGGAAACCTGGCGGAGACACAGAGTTCGAACCGCCAGATAATGACTGAGTTTTGGTGCTGAAGATTTCCGTCGATTCCTCTGCAAACGCCGTTTAAGCAAGTAACGGGGGGAAGACAGCAGGAATTACAATAACGCCGTTTGCATGGAACAAGATTTTGGCCGCCAGAATTCAATCGGGACTGAGACTGTTGAGGAATTGAACAGGCAGCTGAAGCAGCAGCCTTCTCGCTCTCGTGGTTCAGCATGTATGCCCGCCTTATTCGGTCTCATCGGCTCCTGGGTCGAGATGCAGCTTGCGGCGAAACGGGAAGATGCCATTAGCATATCGCTCTACGAGACCCTCGAACACTTCCTCGGATTCCCGGACATCAAAACCTTGGCTCTCCAGCCCGTCGACAATCTGGTTGCGCAGCTTGTCCAGCATATCGCGTTTGTCCGCGCTCTTCTTCTGAATGCTGGATATCATCTGCCACAGCAGTATGCGGGCAATGTCGTCCCGGTCCGGTCGTCGGGCTTTCAGCGCCGCTTTGCGGATTTCCGCCTGGCGAACACGCTGCTCTTCACTGCGCTGCCTCTGTGTCTTCCTGGCCATCTTTCTGTCTCCCCCAAGGCTTGATATCTCCCCATACAGCATTGTCCCTCAGAATCGCCCCTATATGCAAACGCCGTTTGCTAAGGAATCGCCAGTTGCTGATTTTGAATCGGCAGGGCAGGGTTCAGAATCGCGCCAGGATAAATTGAGATGAGTTGTTTGAAGTTGTTGGCACGTCATTGCACATCGTTTTGATGCGGCGGCAACTCGAGACACCTTGCCCGTGATCCGCTGCAGCGGGAGGCAATGCGCCATCAGAGTAATTGGCCGTCCTGATAATAGGTTCGATTCTTGCCGATCAGCAAAGCGCTGCGAGCGTTTCCAGCCGATACAAGGTGTGTGGTTGAAGGCAACATCTTGAGCCGGATCCGACGGTTGCCGCTGAGTAGGGGGCGGCAATACCACGTTCGCTGCAGGCATGCGCGGCGACAATCAAGGGGAGACTCTCTCGCTGTCTCATCCTGATCGTCGCGCTATACAGGCACCCGCCCGCCTTGGCACCTGGTAGTGCCTGCGGCAGCGTAAGCTGCCCACACGGTAACGGCGTTTGCTTAGGAATCGCAGGGACGGAGAAGCGAATCGCTTGGACCGGGTTCTGCAACGCGAATGCAGGCTTCTGAATCGTCAAATCGCAAAATGGCAACGCGGCACCGGAATTCAGAAACGAAATGACCCGGTTCTGAAACGGCAAATCCCAATCAGGAATCGCCGTTTCAGTGTTTGGAAACGAAAAAGCTGGGTTCTGCTACGCGCGAGGCGCATTCAGAATCGCGGTTTCATCATGCGGCGTTTGGGGAGCCATTTGTTGAGGTGTTCATTTCCTGGCCCAGCAGCTCTCTCACCTCAACGCCATCGAGTACCTTTGTTTCTGCAAGCCGTTTGGCCAGCGCCAAAAGTGCTGCGCGATTTTGCGACAGAAGGTCTGTAGTCTGCACCTCGGCTGCTTCAAGCCTGTTGTTCACATGCTGTGCGAGTTGACGGTCGAGGGACAGGATTGACGTCTGTGCATCTGAAGATCGATACAGCAGCGGATGGACTTGACCCAACCCAAGGGTGGTTTCTGCATCAAGTGCCAGTTTTGTGGCGCGTGCCAGATCCGATTGTTCCACGCCGCCAGAGCCGACAACCGTATCACCGAAGATCAGCTTCTCAGCTGCCCGGCCTGCGAGCATGCAAGCGATCTGCTTTTGCACCCAGTCCTCGGTCTCAATGACGTTGGCGGACCCCTCACTTTTGACAAAACCTCCCAAGCCGCTGCTGATCGACATCGTTAGAACCGACCCGATCCCCAAAACGGTCCTGGTCAATGCATGTCCTGATTCATGAATAGCGATACGCCAAATCAGTTCCGGTGACAGTGTTGCCTGATCCGCCGTCAGCGCGGCATGGATGTCGCTGTAAGTCAGTTTGCGCTTCTCCCGGCGAGCTTTTTGACGGGCTTCTCGAATGAGCCGCTCGATGTCTGCCCCGGTCCTGCCAGCAGCAGACAGGGCGAGTGGTTTGAGCGCCCTGATCATCACATCACGTGCGTTGAGTGCGATATTGGAATCAGCCATTTGCGGATACTCCCCTTTGATTGTCGTGTGATTGCGTGTTGCGATTGTCTGGCTCGCTCCCGATGCCGCTCTGGGCGGCCTGTTTGGCCGCGGCATCTGTTCGGGACTTGTTGCCATTGATCAAACCTGACGCCCGCACGGCATCACTGCCTTCAAGAACAGCCTCAAGATCATCGCCCAGATGATGCGCGATGATCCCGATCAAGGCGGCCGTGTCAGGTGGCGGGATGATGATGTGTTTTTCCAGCCTACCGGACCGCAGCAACGCAGGATCGATTTTTTCGGGGCGGTTTGTGGCCCCAACAATGATGACGCCTTGAGTTTTTGAGGCGCCATCGAGCAACTCAAGAAGCCGATTGACGAGACTGGACCAATAATCGTCATAGGGTCGCTCGCCGCCGCCGCTGCGATTTCCAACATTATCGATTTCGTCGATGAACAGGATACATGGAGCGTTCTGGCTGACATGATCAAAAGTCGCGCCGATCGCTGCAAGCACATCGCCGAGATGAGAGGCCTCAAGCCACCTTGCGACCGATGTCGCGATCAGTGGCAATTCAAGCGTATTGCACAAAGCCCGCGCAAACGTGGTCTTGCCCGTACCCGGTGGGCCGCTGAGCAAAAGCCTGGAGCTCAGTTCCGACCAGGCAACTTCTTCGTTTTCAAAGGCCTGAAGGTCCGTCTTGAGGTCCAGTGCCCATTGCCTGGCTTCGCCGTACCCCGTCAGTTTTTCAACCAACAAATGATCCTTGTGGCTCAGCAGTACAGTGGGCTTTGCTACCTTTGACGGATTGCCAGACTTTGGTTGCGCCGCTGACGCGACTGGCTCGATCACTTCAAAGCAGCCAGCGTACTTCTTGCGATTCAATGTAAGCGCCGATTTGGCTGACGACTTCGATGCGTTGAGCCCACCCGCCTTCTTGCTATCACTGTCCTCGTCATCAATATTTGTGGCGTTCTCAGCCTCAAGCGTCATCAACAACCCGATCATCCGCTTCAGGGATCGCCCGGCACGGATCGCCACAGCAAGGTCATCGATGCCCAGATGCTCGGGCTCGAATGCCAGTTCGTTCATCAGAAAACAGGATTTCGTGACCGGGATGTCACAACAAATAGCGAGAACGTCTGCGATCAGACTTGCGTCAATACCTTCCCCTTCGATCATGATATCGGCGGCTGCGATGAGGCGGCTCGGAAGCGGCTCGGGGTTCGCATCGGCGATGACGACGGGCTTGGCCTGTCCAAGCACATTCTTCGAAACGATCTGGCGGAGTTCTTCGTCATCGAGCCGCCGGGCCAAAGAGCCTTTCAGGCATTCAAAGGATTTCCGGCGCTTGCTATCTGCAAGTGCCTTGTGCCTGCCGGACAGCGTTGGGCCGTGGCCGATCGATCCGAGCGACGTGTAGAACGGCAGGACTAACCCATGCTCAAGCATCAGGCCAAATTCCCGCACGAAATCATGAACCGGGATCTGGACAGCAATGATCGAGGTCCTGCTTTTGATCACTGATAAGAGCTGATCAAGCAGGCGATCATCGCGACCAACGGCGTTTGCGAGCAGAAGAGCGGTTGTGACTTCCGCCGGCTTCAGACGCGGCGCCAGGCCTTGCACAATCGACAAGACCTGATCGCGCCTTTCGGCCAGCTCTTTTTGTGACAGCGCGTTTCGTCGTGGTGAGCCTTGCTGCAATCCTTTCGACCTCGGGCCCGGATGTGGGTTTGCAAGGGTGAAGTCTGCTGGCAGTTCCACTTCACCACCAGGACCATCAGCAGGTTTGTCGGTTTCGATGCGAACCTGAGGATAAGCTTCCCCGACCTCGCTCAGCTCATCCGGATCTCCAAACTCACCGAAGTCGCTGAATTCGTCAGCCTCATCCGTCGGCCCGCCATACTTGGTGCTCCTTGTGGAGGCCTCAAGCGCCGCGCGGATCCAGTCCCGGTCGCTTTCCGGATCGCCAGAAAACTGCGCTGCCTGATCTGCTGTCAGCTGCCACATGGTGCCGCTGTGGTCATACTCGCCGAGCGGCTTGCTTTCGAGGATTGCGACTTCTGCAGCCCGTTCAAAGATGTCATGACGAGCAGCACGGCGCTGGCGTGCGATGAGATAGCGAGAAACCCGGTTCGTTATTTGGGTCATTATTCTGCCTCCTCAGAACAGGTGGAATACTTAACGAGCGTCAGGAAATTGGGCGGCAGAAACCGTCGATTGCCATCGAGCCAATCACGAAGGATCAGTCCGACGGGATGGTGGTAAGCGCACATCAGATCGAGGTTTTTGCGCACAAGTGTTGGCAGCCAGGTTTTGGAAGCTTCGCCCTCACCAGCACGACGCAGGATTTGGCAGACCGTCCAGGCGGCAACTTCATCGGCCTTGTCAGGACTGTCAGGCTTGCGCTTGAACGCGATCGTCAAAAGCGCGCGCTGCTGGTGCACCTGATTTGGTGTGGTTTGTGTCGCATCAGCCTGTCTTGGTTGGTGAAGCCGAGAAGCGGGTTTGGGGTCGGGATGATTGACCGTTGCCCCTGAATATTGCGGCGGCGCGGTCACAGCAATTGGACGCTGTGAATAGGGCTTCCTGGGAAACGGGATGACATTGCTGTCGGAGGTTGGGACGGTTGGTTTGGAGTAACGCATGACAAATCTTTCCTGTTGGCTGATCGCGCGGATCGGCCTGTGATGTGAACAATTGTGTAAGGGGTGGGGTGAGGTGCCCGCGGATCGACGCGAGCCTGTCCTCATTAGAATGGGCTAGGTGCCGAACATTCCGAAGCGCCGACGGACAGTCCGGCGATCCGTGGGAAACGGAATGATCGTCGCCTGATGTTGATCGGTATGGTGCCCAGCATTGTCCGACACATCTTGGTCTGACACGTGATCTTTGAGATCGTCAGAATTGGCAGCTTTGGTTGTGAGGGCAGGGGCGGCGGCTTGGGCTATCTCTGCAGTCAGGGCCAAACGCTCAGTGGCGATCGCAGCTTCAACGATTGCATCCACAGTCTGAGATGGAATGAACCTCTGCGATTCTTCCATCAGCTCTGCTTCACCGCGACGGAATTCGGCGGCCATCAATTCGCGCGTCAGACGGTAAGCCTCAGCGACATTCCTCACGCCACAGATTGCATCAAGACTATCCAGGCCAAAAACGCCTGTGTCCTGGAACCGTGGCGGCAATTCCTGATCAGAACAATCGATGATCGCCCAACTGATGGCTTCAGGTTCAATTTTCATGCGCCGGTGTTTCTGGTAAAGCAGATCGGAGACTTGGGCCCTGGCAATCGTCAGATGGTCGGCGATCTGATTGAGCCGCGTCGTCGGAATCGTCGTGGCTTGGCGCTTGAACTCAACAAGACAGGCTTTGCCCGTATTGTGATCAATGACCAAACCATCAGCGCGGTATGATGGGCCGCGAGGATCAGGATCATGATCTGACTGAAGCTGAGCCAGAACTGCGGATGAATTGGATTGAACGAGGCCCAGATGTTTCTGATCAATGCCGAACTTGAGCCCAGTCCTGATCACAATCAGGCCTTCGACATGACGGGCGACAATGTCCAGAATCTGTTCGAGCGCCCTCCCATCGTTGCGCGACATCATCATGCAATATGTTGCAAGCGCACTTGAGCAGCCGAGCACTGGATCAGTGCTTGTATTCCGTGCCTGCTGCAGCGTTTTGTTGACCGTCGCCCTGGCGAGAGCATGAAGTTCTGGCCGGAGGGCCTCGAGATCGAGGGCAGGGTGGTTGGTGGCGGCGGCGGCGGTGTCATTCTGGTTTGTCTTTGTCACGGGGAAAATCCCTTATCTTGGCGCAACTTTTGCATAGCTTCACCGCTTCCTCGTCCAGCGACACCGCCGAAATTGGCAGACATCATGGCTCAAGGATCAACTGGTGCCGCTCTCGCTCCGGGGATTGCGACTGACAGGCTCACGCGTCTTCAACGCGTCAACACATCAGCAGCCAGCCCGGCAGGTTGCATGGATCAAAATTCAAATGTGGAAATGATTTCCGCGTTCGGGCGCCGGGGCCATGACCGGAGGACATGTCACATGTGGCTCACGGCCAGACATGCACAAGTCACGATCACATCATTGCGATGACGTCGAAACGGAAATTTGGGATGTTCCCTAAGGGGAATCTAGCGTAAGAAATCGCATAGCCGTGCTCCTATCACTGTAGGGGTTTCGGTCAGGCCTTCGTGGGTGTTGGCGCACTCGCGGAGGCCGCTTAAATCGGCAATGTGGTGCCAATGCCGATGCACAGATAAATAGTCCGGAACAGGGATCTATGCAACGCCAAAAGAACACTCCCGGAACAAATGACTTTTGTTATGGTTAACGAACCAAAACTTGTCATGGATATTTAGCAACCGAGACACTTGAATTGACTTCGAAGCGCGGTGCTGTGTTTTTTGCTTTAAACCCAAGCCTGCAGTGATGTGAGAGCGATCGCCGCATGCAGGCAGGAAAACGTATTCGACCGCGAAACCTATCAACTACGTGAATCTATCGAGTGCGATTGATTCACCCTTATCATTGGACGCCGGAGTCTGAATTCCCGACACTGTCGCCATGATCGCGCAGCACTATCACATCTATATCGAACGCACTGAGCCTGCCAAAAACATGTTCCGTTATTACGCCATGGAAATCTCGGGCACACTGTTTGGTGAAGCCTGTCTGACACGGACCTGGGGTCGGATTGGCAGGCGAGGGCAGAGCAAGATGGAACATTTCGGAAGCGAGGATGAAGCTGTTGATCTGTTTCTGGATCTGGTGCGCCAAAAGCGAAAGAGAGGCTATAGCCCGAAGGTTTCGCTGCACAAGTCGCTTGGGTAAGTGTTGAAAGATACGTTTTAATGACCGTGTTGAACGGATCGTTTGGGTGCTTTCGCGATTTTTTCAAACCGCCAGCCGGTCCGATGCCCTGCGAACTTCATGATAACCGTCGTGGCAAATTTCAGAATAGGCGGTTCAGTGTAAGGCACAGACGGCGGCAATGAAATAAACGATGTCTCTAAGAGCGAATGCTGACCTTCTCTCGATCCACTCACCAACGCCCTAACCGCACTACTTCGACCGCGCGCGTGAAAATTACATCGACTCTGCGGTTACCAAAAACTCTGTTGCATCCTGCGGCGTGTGAAAAATTGTGCGGGCGAGACAGTTAGGTTTTGCCAGATAGAATCCTTGCGCCATCCAATCCCCCATCGCCATCGTGATAGCCTTGCATAGAGCGGGTGCGCGCTATATACCCGCCCAGCTGTTAACGAGACTGGACACGCTGATTGGTGAGCAAGCCTCGGCGCAAGGCTAAATATATGACATCCCCCAATAGCGTTGCATTTCTACCCAGGCTTCGGCAGCTTTATGCCGTGGCCTCCCCATTGTTCAAGCGCGATATTTTGGCTCGTTATCGCGGATCTGTGATGGGCTTAGCCTGGACATTTCTTGTCCCCTTGCTGATGCTTGCCGTTTATACCTTTATGTTTGGCAGGGTTTTTCAGATGCGTTGGTCAGCTGACGGCGTGACCGACGATAGTGGAACGCTTGGATTCGCTCTCACTCTATTCGTTGGGCTCATCATCCATAGCTACGCCACGGAAGTTCTAACCCGCGCACCGACCATTATCTTGGCAAATTCGAACCTGGTCAAAAGGGTTGTTTTTCCTTTGGAAATATTTCCAATTATGACGGTATCGACCGCGCTGTTTCAATATTTTGTAAGCCTATGTGTGTTTCTGGTTTTCCAGCTGATAGCAACAGGTAGTATATCTGTCGGTATTCTGTGGCTGCCGGTCATTATTTTGCCATTCACAATCCTGCTTTCAGGACTGGCTTCGTTCCTCGCAGCAGCGGCCGTCTATTTTCGAGACATTTCACAGTTTATGGGGTTCTTAGCGACCGTTTTGCTATTTATGTCCCCAATTTTCTACCCTGTTTCTCGACTGCCTGAGGAACTGTGGCCCATTTTTGTTCTCAACCCGCTGACCTTTGTGATCGAGCAGTCGCGCCTCGTTGTGTTTTCAAACAATGCTCCGGATTTTTCTGGTCTTGCGATCTATTCAGCGGTGGCCGTTGTCGTCGCCATTTTGGGAAATCTTGCTTTTGCGCGGATGAGGAAAGGTTTTTCGGATGTCCTGTGATCAACATCAAGAGATCGCGATCGAAGTTGCAGGACTGACAAAGGAATTCCGCCTTTTTGATCGCCCAATTCTCCGGATTGCTGAAATTCTCAGTTTTGGCAGACGTAAGTATCACAGAGCCTTTTCGGCGCTGGATAACGTGTCGTTCAAAGTCGCCAAGGGCGAGGCCGTCGGTATTATTGGCCGCAATGGTTCGGGAAAATCTACACTTCTTCAGATGATATGCGGGACTTTGACGCCGACACGGGGCAGCATCAATGTTCAAGGCCGTGTCGCTGCGTTGCTTGAACTGGGAGCCGGTTTCAATCCCGATTTTACCGGGCGTGAGAATGTCTATCTCAATGCTGCTCTTTATGGTTTGAGCAAAGCGGAAGTGGATGAACGCTACGACAAGATCGTAGATTTTGCCGATATCGGTCTGTTCATTGATCAGCCCGTAAAAACCTATTCGAGCGGTATGTTCGTCCGTTTGGCTTTTTCCGTAATAGCCCATGTCGATGCTGACATTCTTGTTATTGATGAAGCCCTGGCGGTGGGGGATGTCGCTTTTGGCCAGAAGTGTATGCGCTTTCTGCGAGCCTTTAGGGAGACGGGGACGATCCTCTTTGTCAGCCATGATACCGCAGCGGTAATTGGTCTGTGTGACAGAGCAGTGTGGTTGGATGGCGGACAGCTGAAGGCAGAAGGCCGGGCCAAGGATGTTAGTGAGTTGTATTTCGGGCATGTTTTCGGTGACAAGAAGGCTGATGCGTCGGAACGAGTAACCGAAGACGATAGCGATACCGCTGGGGAAGATCGCAAGCTTGTACCGCCGGAAGATTGGATCGATTCCAGGCGGGACTGGATCAACGCCAGCAACCTGCGCAATGATCTGGAGTTGTTTGTCTTTGAACCCAATAGCGGTGCAGATTTTGGTTTTGGTGGTGCACGTATCCAGGACGTTCGCTTCACTGACCCTGTGGGTCGCCCCTATCGCTGGATCCTCGGCGGCGAGGAGACAACGCTTACCGTCGATGTCAAAGCGCTGATTGATTTGGATCTCCCGATTGTTGGCTTCTATGTCAAAGACCGGCTTGGTCAAGCGCTGTTTGGCGACAATACGTTTCTGACTACCCGCAAAGAGGACGGGACAAGCAAAATCGCAATCAAAGCCGGTGAGGCCTTTACCGCCACTTTCAGGTTCCCCATGCCTGTCCTTTCCAAAGGATCCTATGTCATCGCGGTTGCCGTTGCTGACGGCACACAGGAAGAACACGTGCTGCACCACTGGATGCATGATGCGTTGATTTTCAAATCCCATAGTAGCCAAACGGTGAGCGGGCTTGTGGGTATCCCGATGCTTGATGTGTCTCTATCGTCAGCGCATGACAGACTAGCCAAATAATCTATAAGAGAGAACTTGGATTGCCCGGCGTCTCCACCGAGTGGGATGGATAGTCTGGTGTATTGAACTTGAGTTGGATCATGACAGAGATAGCCGAAAAAGAGCCACTCCACGTCAATTCGCTTTGGCATACTATTGGCGCTAGCAAGGAAGGGATCGAACCCGCCTTAACTATTCCAGATCGTCTGGTGTCTCCGGACTCTTGGGTAGGTCATTTGCCGTTTGCATTTTGGTTGGTGGCCGCAACTCGGCCACGCCGGTATGTCGAGCTTGGTGTTCATACTGGCAATTCCTATTGCGCGGTTGCACAAGCCGTCATCAAATACGAGCTCGACACAGAGTGCTTCGGCGTTGACCATTGGCTTGGTGATGTTCAGGCTGGCCTTTATGGAGAAGATGTCTATGCCGACCTGAAGGGATGGCATGATCCTCGTTTTGGTCATTTTTCCCGGCTGCTCCGCATGAGCTTCGCCGACGGTCGCGCCCATATCGAGGATGGCAGCGTTGATATCTTGCATATTGACGGCTTGCATACCTATGAGGCTGTCCGCGAGGACTTTGAAACCTGGCAGTCCAAGATGAGCGACCGCTGCATTGTGTTGTTTCACGACACCAATGTTTTCCAGGACGGTTTTGGAGTTTGTGATTTTTGGCAAGAGATCAAGGCTCGTTATCCGACGTTTGAGTTCTTGAATTCCAATGGACTGGGTGTCGCTTATACGGGCAGCTTGCCAGTTGAAACCTTGGGACCGGCGGCGGCAAGCCTGTTTTCTTCGTCTATCGACACTGGTGCAGTATCGTCGATCCGCTGCTATTTCTCCAGATTGGGTGAGGGCCATATTCAGACCGTCCGACTGGAAGAAACCCAATCTCGTGCGGAAGATATTGCCAGTCAACTGCACTCGGCCCAGCAGATTCTCACCGAAATAAAAAAGGACCGCGCGGCGATCCTTGACGACCGTGCCAGGCTGATTGACGAGCGAGCCGGGCTGATTGACGAGCGGGCCGATTTGTTAGGGAAAGCGCTGAAATGGGATCGGTTTGCTGTGCAAACCGGTGGCGCCATCAGCTTGGAGCTTGATGAAATCAGCACGGCTCTTGGTCAACTATACAATAGTGACAATTTTCAGGCGCGCCGGGATAAGGAGACCCTGAAACGCCAGTTTGGCTATCTTATCCGAACCGGGAGTATTGCCCCGGATATCGACATGGAATTTGCCAAAATGGCGTTGTTGGCCGGTAAACGCCTTTGGCGCAAACTCAGGTCCAAGATAAAACCACCGCCAGAGCCCGAAGGGGATCCGTCTATTGCCGCCATCCAGAACAGCGGCCTTTTCGATGAAAATTACTATACGTTAACAAGTGAGGCTCGAGCGGCAGGGAGCGATCCGCTAGAGCATTACCTGTTAGTGGGAGAAGAAAAACGTATCGCGCCATCACCAGACTTCAATCCGGATTATTACGCACGCCGCAATCCGGATGTAGCGAAATCCGGTTTTGGGCTCTTGCGCCATTTCGTGCTCTTTGGCCAGCCTGAACACCGTCCATGCGTGACGCCTTCCAGGCGCATGAATTTGCCATTGCTGCTGGAAAAAGCGCGATCAAGGGTCCTGCTTCTGTTGGAACCGGATGTTTCGGATGCAGAAACGCTTTTTGCTATCACGGTAGCATCGTGTTTGCAGAAAACGCACGATGTTATCCTTCTTGCGCAATCGGGATCGCAGCAAGCGGAGCGGTTTTCTCATGTGACGACAGCAACAGTCTTTTTCCCGGCGGAAATCGATATTGAGGCAGTCGACCGGAACGAAGTCCTGAGCCGTATTGCCGATGAACTAAAGCCGGCTTTTGTCATAATCCTGTCAGTGCGCAGTCGCTCTAATGTCCGGGGACTAGCCGCAACTGGTCTTGGCATGGTCCAGCTTGTCGACAGGTTCTCGTCTTCGGTTCGCCCTTTTGAAAGTGCTTATGAGTTTTTGCCGTGGGCGCACCGCTTGGCGTTTCCGTCAAAGACTGTCGCTGAGTCTTTCACAATCGAACATCCCTATCTGGCACGCCGGCAGATGGAGGTTCTTTATCCTGCGGCTGGCGTGGATCAAGAAAACCTGCGGGCTGTCATTGACGAAGATGTTGAGGCACTGATGCGTCCTGCCGGGCATGAAGCTGATATGATCATTGCCGGTAGTGGCGAAGTGAGCCCTGAAAGTGGTATTGAGACATTTATAGCGCTTGCGATCAAAGCCGGGCCAGCAAGTGCGACTGGCAACCCATTACGTTTTGTTTGGGTGACGAAAGAGCATGATGCCGCAAACGAAAGCGCCTATGCGCACATAGTCTCTGAACAAATCAAGCGTGCAGGTGTCAGTGGGCACTGTGTCATCATCAACACCGAGGCGGGTCTCGAGACCATTCTTGAATGTACCGATATCTTTGCGTTGACGGCCCCCGTCGATGCAATGTCCCATACCGCCATATCAGCGGTGCGGGCGGGCAAACCCGTGATATGTTTCGACTCGGCAAGCAGTATTGCCGAAGTTCTGAAGTCGGACCCGGTTACAGCGCCTCTTGTCAGTGCATATCTGAGAGTTTCGGAACTATCGGATTCGGTTTTTCGATTGTCTGATGATGCGTCATATTATGAGGCTACGAAGGCGGCGATCTCCGGTCTAAGTGAAAATGTTTTCGATCTTGACCTCTATGTAAAAAACCTTGTCCGGCTTGGTGAAGAGGCGCAAGCGGAAGCAAAATCGATAGACAAGGATTACCATGTCATTCGAGGATCTGAGCCCCCCGTTTTTGATGAAGTTGTTTATGGTGGCACATGGGCTGGCGATAACTATCCCCAGGATCTTCTGCACACCTATTTGCTGAGGTCGCGCGTTGCGCGGACAACGCCGGATGTATTACCTACAGGTTTGCGGCGGCCGATGGCTGGCTTCAACCCTCTGATCTACGCCGAAGATCACAGTCAAGATGACCGTGGCCTTGACCCCTTGGCTGCCTGGCTAGAAGCCGGCCGGCCGGAAGGAAGGTGGACACACCCTCTGATCTCACTGCCCAACACCGCACCGGTCACCGTCGAGCTGAAGGCGCTGTTGCATGCCCATTTCTTCTATATCGATCTTCTCGACGACTTTGTGTCCCGGTTGCAGCAAAATGCCACAAAGATTGATTTAATCGTGACGGTGCCCGATGAGGCCAGGGCAGATGTTGCGCTCCAGGTTCTATCGGGTGTGGCCCTGAAGGGGACGGTGAAGGTTGAAGTCGTAGGCAACAACCTGGGCCGTGATATCGGCCCCTTCTTGAGCGGCTTGGACCCGGAGGTCTTGAAAAATTATGATGTCATCGGCCATGTCCACGGCAAGAAGTCACCGCATGTTGCGAGAGAGACTGGAGACCAGTGGCGTAATTTCCTCTGGGAACATCTGATTGGCGGGTCTAAAGCAGCTGCAGATGCGTGTTTGGCGGCGTTTGAGGCCGATCCCAGCCTCGGTTTGGTCTTTCCGGAAGATGCCCATCTTCACGGGTGGGATGACAACTTGCAGTTGGCAGAGTCGCTTGCCCGCAAGATGGGCCGAACCGCGCCTTTGCCGCAAGCATTTGAGTGGCCTCTCGGTACAATGTTTTGGGCAAGACGTGCTGCCCTTGAGCCTCTGTTTGGCTTGGGTTTGGATTGGAAGGATTATCCTTGTGAACCTGTGCCGGTAGACGGAACCATCCTGCACGCTCTGGAGCGCATGATCCCGTTTGCGGCCGAGCAGGCAGGGTTTGGCTACGCAACGTCCCATATTCCTGAGTTACAACGATGAGCGTGCATCTGATCCTTGGGGGATGCGGATTTATTGGACGTCATGTCGCGATGGCTCTCCATAAAAGAGGGGACGCGGTCATTCTGGCCGATGTGGTCGAACCAACCAAGGAGTTGGCTAAGATCTTACCGGTAGAGACCCGCAGGGTCGATTCAATGTCTCCGAACTGGGAAGAGCTGCTAAATGGCGTAGATGTTGTCCATCACTATGCCTGGACGACAGTGCCGGCATCAGCCGATGCCGATCCGGTTGCGGATCTGGATGCCAATTTGCGAGAGACAATTCGACTGCTTGAGGTTTTGAAAGCACGCAAGCAACGAGAGGGATCCACGCCGAAGCTGATTTTTTCCTCATCAGGAGGGACGGTCTATGGACCGATCCTCTATACACCAGTGGATGAAACCCATCGCTATAATCCGATCAATGCCTACGGAGCTTCCAAGGCAGCCGCCGAGATCTATCTTGGCTATTACCGCAAGGCCCATGGGATAGATTGTCGCGTCGCGCGTATCTCAAACCCTTATGGCGCTGGCCAGAACCCGGCAAAGCGACAAGGGGCAGCCAGCACTTTCCTGTTTCAGGCTCTTGAAGGAAAGCCCATTTCAATCTGGGGTGATGGCAACGTCGTCAGGGATTACATTCATATTGCCGATCTGACTGCAGCACTGATTGCGCTGTGTGATGTGCCGTCTGATATGCTGACCGGTGACATCACGCCAATCTTCAATATCGGAAGCGGCGACGGTGTTTCGTTGAATACGATCCTGGACGTGCTGCGTAACGAGTTGGCTCTGGATCCCGTTGTCAGTTATCTCCCGGCCAGAAGCTTTGATCTTCCCGTCAGTGTCCTTGATATTTCCAAAGCCCGTGACGTATTGAATTGGCAACCCAGCCTTTCCTTTTCAGAAGGCTATGCCCGAATGCTCGCGGATGTCCACGGAGCTTCTCCTCTTTTTTCGACGTTGCTGGACCAAGACAAACAATGACAAATTATTCCCCCGCCGCGCCTTTGGTCTCGGTCGTAATGCCGGTTTACAACCATGGCCGCTATGTGGCCGAAGCGTTATTGTCGATCGTGCGGCAGGATTGGCGCCCGATGGAAATTATCGTGATTGATGATGGTTCTACGGATAACAGTCTTGAGGTGCTCCACGAGACTGTTGCGAAATTGCCTGAAGAGGCAGGCTTGAGCATTCATGTATCGGGACGGGAAAACAGGGGCGCTCACGTTACCCTCAATGAAGGTTTGGATCGTGCGCGTGGCGAATATATCGCGATCCTGAATTCGGACGATTACTACCTTCACGGGCGTATTCGGCGCTGTGTCGAAACCGCCAAGGCACTTAAAAGTCGTTTCGTTTTTACCTATGTCGATCCCATCGACGATGACGGTGCGCCGCTGTCTCCGGAGCATCGATGGCGTCATTGGTATTCTGATTTGAAAATGCAGGAACTGGACATCGCACCAAACATCTCCACGTTGCTTCTGCGTTATAATATTGGGGTTTCGACAGGAAATTTCCTGTTCCATCGTTCCTTGATGGAAGATATCGGCAAATTTGCGGATTATCGCTATGCGCATGATCTGGACTTCATGCTGAAGGCAAGCGCTCTTGAAGAACCGGTTCTAATTCGTGAAAAACTGTATGCCTATCGTGTGCATGCCAGCAATACAATTGGTGAAAGTGATGACCGCATCACAGATGAAGTGGCGTGTATTGTTGCAGACTACCTGAAACAAGTAGCTGCACATCAACCACTCAATCCGCTTGCGCCGAGATTTGACAGAGATTGCTATTCGTTAGCCAGCACAGCATGGCCAAAGCATCTGGAGAAGGCCGTTGATAGCCTGATGTGTGATCCTGAACTGGCCGGTGAGAGAAAAAGGGAATCCAGTGTCGACCGAGTGGATCTCAACCGGTCCCCGTCGGCGTCACAAAGAAAATCCCGCGTTACCCTGATTAGTCACGAACTCAGCCGTACCGGTGCACCTGTGCTTCTTCGCGATGTCGCGTCAGCACTGCATGGGCTGGGTGTGGCAACGCATGTGGTTAGTCTCGGCAGTGGGCCGCTAGCCGATGATTATGCACGGATGAACAGCCCGGTGGTCACAGAGGATGCGGTCTCACATCTTCTTATGAAAGCTCATGGTTTCATGAACCAGTTGGCACATGATTGGCGTGTGCCTGGTCTTGCACGCCGCCCTCTGGCACTCGGGGCCAAGATTGCTGGTGGCACTGGGGCCCGGCTGAGGCTATGGCGCTATCGGGCCAAAACATCCGGCAAAGGTCCTTTGCTGATAAATTCTTTCGCGAGCTGGCCGTTGGCGTTGCCGTTGCTGCGTAAATGGAAGGGGCCAGCATTCTGGTATATCCACGAGACTTATGAGCCTTCTCTTACAATGCGGCCGGGCCGTTACCTGGCCAGGTTGCGAGCCCTTGCGGATGAAAAGCGCGTGACTTTCCTGTTCGGGTCGGACGCGACACGCCAGAAATGGGCGGAAGAAGGATATGACGGAGAGGTATTCTATTGGAGTGGACTCAAAAGTACCACAGCTCAGGAGTCTCCCCTTTCTGGATTGGCGCCGGGTAAACGGACAATACTGTCCGTCCAATCAACGGGGCCGCGCAAGGGTACCCGTAGCCTGATAGAGGCTTTTGCGATCGGGCGGAAACAAGGCGTCATCCCGGATGATGTGGATCTGCATATCATCGGCGCCCATGTACCATCTCGCAACCCACTTAGCCGCGATCTTCTGTGCCGCATTTTGCAAGATGACGTCAGGGGCCACGTGCATCTCATTCCTAATCTCGCACCCGCTGAACTCGGTGCTCATTATGCGGCGGCTACTGTCTACGTCCAATCATCCACGATGGAGTGCTTACCGCTGGCTCTTTTGAACGCCATGGCTTGCGGTCTTCCAATAGTCTCGACAGATGCTGACGGTTGCCGAGAAGCCATTTTGCACGAGAAAACCGGGCTATTGATACCGGCACGGCAGCCTGAACTCATGGGGCAAGCCTTGGGAGCTCTGTTGAATGATGGGAATAAGGCGCGCAAATTGGGGGCGAATGCGAAACTATACTTCGATGAAAAATTTTCTGTTGACGTAACAGCTCCAGCTCTAATGCAAAGAATTGTCAGTTAGCATAGACGCAGAGCGATCATTTCTCTTTTCTTAAAATGCAGTCAAATATTTGCTGACGCCAATGAAAGGAACAGGTTCAGGAAATTTCGGCTTTCTCCGGATTCTGTCTGCCGAAAGCCGGAATCAGTTGACAATTTGAACAAAAAGCGCTTTTGCACCCCATCGGCGATATCCTGTCGGATGACACCTGCGCGCGCCGCCGTTCGCGGCATAACCATAACATTACAGCTTGCTACAAATATGGGGCATCAGCCTCATACGATGGCCATCCCCAGCAATTCTATGAGCTGAGTAGATCATTTTGGAACCCGTTACCGTCCTGCTAGCGACCTATAATGGGGAGCAATTCCTCGACGAACAAATGGCATCACTTGCCGAGCAGACCTGGCCGTCTATCGATCTGGTGGTCTCTGATGATGGCTCGACCGACGCGACCTTGCACATACTCGACCGCTGGGCCGGGAGCTGGCGCAAGGGAGCTTTTCAAACAGTGTCAGGCCCGCAGCAAGGTTTTGCAGCAAATTTTCGGTCCCTGATCACCACGGCGCCGGTGCAGCGTGGGTATTTTGCTTTCTGTGATCAGGATGATGTCTGGCTTCCGGGGAAACTTGAAAAAGCCATCGGGATTATCAGTGGGTACTCGACCGGAGTCCCCGCCCTCTATTGCAGTCGCACCAGGCTCTTTCCATCCGAGAATGGACATGACCTGTCCCCGCTCTTCGCCCGCCCGCCCTCTTTCCTCAACGCCCTTGTCCAATCCATTGGCGGCGGCAACACAATGGTTATGAATGAGGCGGCTTTCTCAATCCTGCAAGAAAGCTGCCGGCGGACTGTTTTCGTGAGCCACGACTGGTGGGCCTATCTGATCGTCACCGGCGCCGGCGGAGTTGTCCATTACGATCCCGAACCTGAAATCCTTTACCGGCAGCATGCAGGGAACCTTGTTGGCAACAACAGCTCGATCGCGGCGCGGTACGACCGTTTGAAGATGCTTTTGGGAGGCCAGTTCCGACGCTGGATGGATGAAAACCTCTCCGGCCTTCATGCTTGCTCCGATCTTCTCACCATGGAGGCTCGCGATCAGATTGCCTCCTTTGAAGAGGCGCGCCATGGGAAATTGGTAAAGCGTCTTCATAGACTGGCTGATGCCCGTGTCTATCGGCAGACTCGCGAAGGCCAGATAAGTTTGGCGCTTGCTTGTATGCTGAACCGTCTTTGACAGCTTGGATGGATAATAAAGACGATCACATTTGGCGTCTGCTTTTTGTCAGAAACGGCTAAAAACCATGGCATGTTTTTTTGGATAGCAATACCACTCTCGATCAATTACGCGCGCGCGCGTGCGCGTATCTGTCGCGAAATTGGTTGAGCGCTGCTTTGCGTCGTTTCCATTGCCTACGGTTTAACAGGGCGCTAATTTCGGGCGATATTGAACCAGGCTGGAATTGCTGCGCTGCAAGACATGGATCCTACGTTAAAACGATCCAACCGCGCGTCCAACTCGGTATGGCGGCGATAGTTTGCATCAATCAAACGAAGCCGTAATCCATAAAAACCTGATAATGACCGATCGTTGAAATCACATGACCGTCATCGGTAAGCCAGCTTCGAACAAAGGCGTGGTCGGTCGGCTCGTCAATTGCAGTCATATCAACAAGCATGAGCTCATTGCTGACCTGGAGCATTTCGATAGAGCCTGCGTCCACAATGAAATCATGCACAAATTTCTTGGCTTGATCATCATAGATTGCAAAATTCCCGCCACCGCCGGACTTTCCTTGCTGTTCAGCTATCAAAACAATAGGGAGATTAACCGGTGTACTACCTTGGTCGGTAGCGGAGCCGCTCTCCACGTCACTAATTTGAAGCAGAACCTTATCCAGGTCCTTTTCGTCCAAGGTAGCTGAGACCGCTACGCCGTCAATTGAGTAATGGATAAATGGCCCCGAATATTCCGATACAAAGCTGATTAGCTTCTGCGAGTCGGTATAGACCTTAGGTGTGGTCACTACAGTCACATGTGTCTCGGCCGGTGCCTTGTCATGGGTCTCCAATGAGACGGTCTTGCCGACACTTTTAGCACTGACATTATCATCACCCTGTATTATCACAGGAACCGTTTTCTCGGACGCGGTGGCATGCGCGGTTTCTTCGTCAGCACTTGTTGATATAGGCGCTTTGTACAGACCGTTATCTTGCAGCGTCAGCTTCATCGTAACATCTGGCACTTCAGTCTTGTCAGTGGTGTTGGCCGCAAGCTCGATCGGCGAACCGTCAGCCTCCACCACAAAGGGAGAAGGCTTGGCGTCGGCTAATTGCTCAAGGAGCAGATGCAAAGTGGCGACCGCTTTATCAGTGGCGACACTGGTGAGGCCCGTCACAGAATGTGTGCCGTTAAATCCATATCCGAAGGCAATCACCGCAAGGCTTGCCGTAATTGCTTGAGAGAGGACTGCCGGGGTAGGTTGTGCTATGCCCAGACCGCGAGCATCCAGGTTTTGCTGGACGCGCAGGCTTTCCTGGAAACTTACAGTCTGTCGATCACTCGAGCTTGGTGCAATCAATGATGCGCCATGCAGTGTAGTAAGTGTCTCAGGCGAAGGCAAATGGCCCTCAGCAAAATCCACGTCTAACTCAAATGCAGCGCCATTTTTGCCAATGTCCATGATGTTTTGGGGAATACTCCCCCCATCAGCAGCCAGACTTTCGGCGGCTTCAGCAGTTCCTATCAAATCATCGGAAGCTAGATAAAGCGACCAGACCAGTGCTGCCAACATCACCGCCGGGTGTAGCCTGACTGTCCGGTCGTGCAACATCTGCGGACGAAAGCGAACCACATTGCTATCGGGCTCATTGCGCGCCGCCACCTGCTGCACAAAACGGTCAATCAACGACGCAAAATCGGAACCCTCCAGCAGAGTTCCGAGGCCGGGGCTGTCGAGCAGATACGCACCATTGATGCGTGCCAGATGGACAAAGACCTCACCATCGTTGCGGCAGAAGACAAACCAGGGTTCGTTTTCATCCGTCAATCCGCGTCCAGTAGAGATGCGAATGCCGGCCTGCACCAAAAGCGCTTCGACACGATAAAGATCGGCCAGCTCCTGATTGATCCAGTCACCGGACCGGCCCTGGCTGCTGGTATCTCTCGCCACAACAAGCGTCCCATCGAGTGTCGAGGCCACAAGCGGCTTCGTGGCCTCGCGATCAAACGAATCCTGCTGCGAAGTCTTGGAGGAAGGCTTGCCTGGAAAGGCCAGGATGTTGACCATCAATGTTCTCTGCACTAAAAGACCTGTCTATCTTATCCTTCTGCTATCACGTTCGTCCACCCCAAGTGCGTGCGAAAATGCAAGGCTGCCGCATCGCAAAAAAAACGGCGAATGAACTGGCCTATTGCATCATTTTGATGTATCAACGAAAAATTAATTTGGTCTCTCGTAAGGTGTAACCATGCAATTTCAGGGCAGCGCACATACCGCCGACGATAAGCGCCAGGATTTGCGCCTGCAGGCTGGTGCATGGCTGAAATCGGCGAGAGAAGAAGCTGGTCTGTCCCAGCGAGAGCTGGCGGAAAATGTTGGTGCTCTCTATTATACCTTCATCTCACAGATAGAAGGCGGCAAGGGCCGCATTCCGGCCGAGCGCTATGAAGCCTGGGCGCGGGCTCTGAATATTGCGCCGCGAGATTTCGCCGTACGCATGTTGAGCTTTTACGAGCCCTCGACTTATGAATTGATTTTCGATCAGGCATAACGGCATAGAGGGCGCATATAGCCTTGTCAGCCGGGCTGATTTAGCCGGTTTATTGGCCGCAACTCTTTCGGTATTCTTGGCCTATTTCCCATCGTTTTTCGCTTGCCTGCCTGAATGTACAGTGTTAGGTGTACATCGCTTGCTGCGACAGCCCTGCTTGGGCGGCAGTATGCACTTATAAGGGCGGGTCAAGATCAGCCCGTTCCATCTGACGTGACGTCACACACTGAATCAAGGAGATAGCTCATGACTATCGCATTATCATTCGACGCCAACTATTATCTTTCGGCGCGGCCGGACGTGTTCAACGCGTTTGTCGCAACCGCTGGTGCCACTGGCCAGACATGGGCTCAGTTCGCTGAAGCGCATTTCAACACCTTCGGCCGGTTCGAAGGCTCGAACCCCAATAGTGTTTTCAACACAACCGCATATCTGACGGCTAACCCCGACGTTGCTGCTGCTGGCGTGAACCCATTCCAGCACTTCCTGTCGTTCGGCATCACCGAAGGCCGTGCTCCGAATGCATCCGTCCCAGGCGCTGGAGCATTTGACAGCGCAGCTTATCTTGCTGCCAATGCGGATCTGGGTACAGCTGGTATCACAACCGCTGCTGCTGCTTATGCGCACTATCTGGAATTTGGTCAGTTTGAAAGTCGTCCGGGCACTCCTGTTGTCACGACACCAGGCTCGTCCTTCACGCTCACTACTGCTGTGGATGCCCCTGTCGCGACTTCGGGCAGTGATTCCTTCATCGGTGTGGTTGATTTGGCGACCCCTGCAAACAGCACATTGACTGCCGCTGATGCCGTGAACGGTCTTGCTGGCAACGATACGTTGAGGATTATCACTCAGGGCGCCGGCGCTATTGCGGACGCTACCAATGGTGCGAATGTCTCCAACGTCGAGACCGTTGAAATTCGTGCAGTTAGCACTGGCGGTGTAGCTCTCGCTGGAACAAGTGTTCCGGGCGCAACCCTCATCGTTAACGATGTTTCTACAGATGCGCTGACACTTACGGCACTTGCAGATGTTACGGCAATCAAAATCAATGGTAATGCTGTCGCCACCAACGGTGCGACCACAGCTGCCTATGTCGCTACTGCGACAAGTGGTGAAGTGACGATCAATGGTGGTGTAACCGCCGGTGCAATCGCTGTTAATGGTGCTGGTTTGACCTCTTTGGCCATTACCTCATCGGGCGCTGCTAATACCACTGGTGCAATTTCTACTACCGGAACTCCGACAGCTGTAACGCTTGATGCCAAAACCAATCTCACGACTACGAGCCTGGCAGTAGGTACCAATGCAGCAGCGCAGAGCTTGACCATTACCGGTGCAGGAAAAGCCACCCTTGGTACTCTGGATACCGATTTTGCAACGGTTGATGCTTCCGGCAACTCAGGTGGCATTGTTGCTACCATGAGCGGAACAGCTACGACAAAAATCACCGGTAGCTCTGCTGCCGACACGATTACCACTGCTGGAGTTCTGACCACGGGTTCGGTTGATGCTGGTGCTGGAACAGACATTTTGGCTGTTGTAGGCGCTGATGTCGGAACTGCTGCCCTGGGTGCGAAGTACAGCAACTTCGAAACGCTCCAGGTGAACGATACTGCTTCTGTTAATCTGGATCACATTGCTGGCATCACGGCAATCCGTATTGCCGACGGTGGTGGAACAACCGGAGTGACTAATCTTACTGCCGCACAGGCTGCAGCAATTACACTGGTTTCTGGTGGTGCAGGTGCCGTTACGATCGGTGTAAAGAACGCCACTGATATCGGCCAGATCGATACCGTTACGATTGGTGTTAATGACGGTGCCGCCACAGTTGGTACAGTTGCGCTGACTGCTCCGGTTATGACTGGTGTTGAAAAGCTGGTATTGAACGCGGGTCCAGATGCGATCAACGTTTCTGCACTTACTTCTGCTACGTCGCTTGATAGCATTGTTCTGAATGCTACTCACGCATCTGGAACGTCTACCGTAACATCTGGTGCTATCACTCCTAATGCAAACACCTTCATTGATGCTTCCGGATCGACTGCTGCAACAGCAATCGATTTTGGCGGAATTACAGCGGCCGGTAATGCAATTAAGATCGCCGGCGGTAGTGGTGCCGACACAATCACGACATCTGGTGTGAACGCTGACTTTGTTGATGGTGGTAAGGGTCTCGACTCATTGATCATCACTCAGGACGCTGCAACTGTAGAAGTGGTGACGGTTACTAGCACTGCAATTTTGGCTGCTGATGCAGACATTATTACTGGCTTTGAATCGGCTGAAGACAAGTTCGATTTCAATGGCGTTCTTGCGAATGGTACTGGTGTTGCTCCAGGCATCGCGGCAGCCGAAGTAGCTTCGGCTGCAACGATTACTGCAGCGCTTGCAACCGGTGATGCCGCAAATGACATCGTGTTTATTGCGACAACTGATCTGGTTGACGGTGCCGGGACTCAGGAAACTGCATTGGACGCTATGATCGCAGGCTTCACAGCTACCAACATCGAGGCTGCAGAAGCCGCGCTTTTGGCGACTGGCGGTGCTTTGAATGGCGTGATTGCGAACCTCGACACTGTTCTTGGTGCGACTGACTCGGTTCTGTTCCAGTTCTCGACTAACACTGATACCTTCATCTATCGTATCACCAACACAGACACCACTGTTGCAAATACGTTGACAGCGGCTGAAGTAGAACTCGTTGGTGCCTTCAAGGGAACCATCGATCTGGTTGCTGCAGACTTCGCGTAATCGTCTGTAATACTGGGTTAAAAGTAGGGCCTGCGGAGAAATTCGCAGGCCTTTTTCTTCGGAGAAAATTGCTTATATCGAGGTATCCATCCTCGAGTGTTGGCCCCCGGAGCAATTCGGGGGTTTCTCTTTAACCAGAACAGGGGTTTCCCATGACAGACCAACTCAAAGTCACGATTGATGGCAGAGAATTCCTCCTCGACGATCTGTCAGAAGACGCAAAGAACGAGCTCGCGAGCATGAACATTGTCGATGCCAAGATTGCAGACCGGCAGCAGCAGGTCGCTATTTTGCAGACGGCGCGCAATGCCTATGCGCAGGCCTTGGCCAAGGCTCTGGCTGAAATCGATCCGCAGTCCGAACCAAGCGTAAATTGACCGTCGAAGCGTCCCCGGACCTTTGGGGGCTTTAAACAGATAGGGAGTTTTCA
>Ga0316204_10001864_pt1 | contig 52793 bp, 29 predicted proteins | sample 6monrhotite_MG_2_FD_205661 | JGI IMG/M metagenome (GOLD analysis project Ga0316204, IMG submission 205661) | Microbial mat bacterial communities from mineral coupon in-situ incubated in ocean water Damariscotta River, Maine, United States -... | ecosystem: Environmental > Aquatic > Marine >... | reverse complement strand
ATACAAAAATGAGCCTGAGACAAAAAACACCCTGTATTTTTTAGACGCCTGTGAAATGAAGCTATCGTATTGATGATACAGGTGAATTATGAATGTCGCTCCGGTGTGGTGAGAAATGCGGGTTAGATGAGTTTTGAAAAGTTATCCCCATATTTTGTGATCAGCTGCCATTTACGCACCATATATAGAAGTGTACACTTTCTGATCATCGTTTCGCCGATGGTATAGCGTATCCGAATTTTGGACATGGTTGAGGGGCGTCATGGCCGACAAAGCGTCAGAAAACCCAAATAGCTCAGATCAGACAGTGCGCACCATTGCGGATACACTCGGCGCGCTCATTCCTGACACCCACACTAGCGCAACTGCCGCAGAGACGACGGCATCAGCGATTGAGGCCGACGGCGTTGAGAATTTTGAGAACTGGAAAGCGCCGTTCTATATGCGCTATCGCGTACCGTCGATATTGGGTGTCGTGCTGTCAATTGCCTGGATCGCGGGGGCCGTAGATTTTATTCAAACTGGCCTCGGGTGGGAAAATGTCAGCGCGCTGTTACCCCTTGAGATTGGCGGACTTGCGGCGGGGGCGATAACACCGGTTGCAATGTTGTGGATGGTCATTGCATTTTTTGAGCGCGGCAAGCAGTTGACCCGTGAATCGCAAATGCTTAAATGGTATCTCAGGCGCATGGTCTATCCATCAGACCGTGCCCAAAGCCGGATTAATGAAATCACGGATACCATGCGCCGTCAGGCCCATGATTTAACCAGGGCGTCTGAAGACGCAGCACAGCGAGGTGAAGCCGTAACGGGGCTGATCCGCCAGCGTGCGCTGGAGCTATCACAGGTGTCAGAAGATGCCGATCTTCGGGCCCATGCAGTTGCTGATGCATTGCGCCGTCAGACCGCGGATTTGCAATCGATCACCAGTGAAGCGACGGTTCAGGCGCGTGACGTCGGTGACCAATTGGAGCGCCATTCACGCGACCTGACGGCGTCAACGGATCGGGCATCAGCACGGGCCGAGGGTATGGCCAATTTATTGCTCAAGCGTGCCGGAGAACTGGATTCCGTAAGCGACAACGTCAATAACCGGATTGAGTCTGTCAGTCAGACCCTTGGCGAAAAAACCAGAGACCTCGACACGACATCTGTTCAGGCCGCCGATCGACTGGATAATGCCGGGGAATCCATGAAAATTCGGATCGATGAGTTGACCTTTGGTGCTGACGAGGCGGCAAAGGTCATCAATTCAGGTGCGGAAACGCTGGCCCAGCACACCCATGACATGTCTGAATATACGGATCGGGCGTCACGTCAAGTCGGGCAGGTTAGGGATTTACTGGGGCGTCAAACTGATCTGCTAACCCAAGCGGCGGAAATGGTCGCAGGGAAAAGCAATGAGATTGAAACATCTCTGGGCCAGCAGACTCATAATTTGATGAAAACCTCAGATCACGTTGCCAACCGGATGCGAGAAATTGATGGCGCATTTCGTGATCAGGCGCAGAATCTGGATCAGACCTCATTGCGCGTGTCTGAACGCATTAAGTCCGTACAGCGTGACTTTGCCGATCAGGCAGAGACGATGGCAAGCCAGGCGGATCAAATAGCGGCGAAAACAGAATCTGTAGGAGGAAATTTACGTCAGAACTCTCTCGATCTGTCGGTTATTGCCGATAAGGTGATGCAAGAAGTGGTTCGCGTTGGCGATGAACTTACGACCCGATCTGATGACCTGAATACGGTGTCTGCGGAAACGCAGATTGATATTAAACGCGTTGGCGACGCTCTTAATCAAAGTGCTGACAATCTGGCGCGGATTGCTAATCAAAGTATCCATAGAATCAACGCTTCCGGAGATTCCTTAAATCAACGCGGTGACGACCTCTCTAATGCGGCGGATGGTGCCGGTGCGAAGATTTCTGCCATTTCGAATGCACTTGGTGCGAGCGCCGATGCCTTGACCCGGTTTTCAAACAAAGGTGTCGATGACGTCGCTCTTGTTACTGAGGCATTGAACAATGCCGGTGGAAGGGTCGAATTATACGCTGAGCGTACCGATCAGCTTGTTGACCAGTTTCGCAATCAGCTCGATGGTTTGCGGCTAAGTTCCACCGTCACAACCGAGGCTCTGCAAGACCTTGGAGAGAAAATCTCATTACGCGGCCAGGATTTAAACCATACGTCCGTGCGGGCGACAGATGACATCGAGAATGTTGCCCGACTATTGGAGACCCAGGCAACGCAATTGTCTGATTTGTCGTCACGCGCCGCTACGATGATGGTCAATGCCGGTTTGGTTATGCGAGAACGTACCGATGACTTGACCGAGTCAACGGAACGCTCAGAACAGCGTCTGGCTGCCGTTAGCGATGAGATGCAACGTTCATTGGCCGATTTGATGACCGCTTCGGACACGGCATCAGGAAAAGTGCGGACGATTACAGATGCACTTCGGGTCAGTTCAGAACACCTGAACCTTACCAGTCGAAATGTAATTACCGATGTTGGTGCCGTTGGCGATCAGTTTGATCAACAGGCCCATGGCCTCGCCTCAGAAGCGGACAAGGCGGCTCAGTTGTTGTCCCTGGTGACAGAGGTGATGATGCGCCAATCTGTCGATTTGACTACAGCATCAGATAACGCCCGGGCGCAGATGGATATGATTGGTGATCTCTATCGAGTCAGAAATACAGAATTGGAAGACTTAAGCCAGAAAACCACCGAACAGTTGCAAGCAGCAGATGAGCAGCTTCGTGGATCTGCGCGCATGCTGAATACGGCGTCAGCACAGGCGGCTGAAAACGTAGACGTTGTAAATTTACGCCTGCAATACAGTTCGGAACAACTTTCTGAAAAAGCGACTGCCGCGATTGTTCAGATCGATGGTGTGTCTGACCAGATGCGGGAGCGCGTTGACTACGCTACCGAAGCGACCGGACGTGCATCGGCGAATTTAGAAGGAATTGCTGAATCTCTGAATGCCCATGTGGAGCAACTCGAATCTTCGGTTGGGCAAGCCCGTGTCGGGTTTGATGAGATTGGAGACGTTCTTCATCGCAGTTCTCAAGATCTGACAACAGCCTATAATTCGGCCCATACCCACGTGCAAAGTTTTTCAGATTCCCTGCACCAGAGCGCAACGGAACTGTCCACCGCTTCCTCCGACGCAGTTGCCAATCTGGCCCGCACTAGCGACAGCATGCACGAGCGTACACATGAACTGTCCCACAGTGCGGAACAGGCGGCTCAGTTGATTGCATTGGTGACCGATGCCCTTAGCCGTCATTCTGATGAAGTTTCCCATACGTCTCAGGGATTATCTGACAATGTCGAAAAACTGTCCGGATCACTTCACGGTCAGTTCGAAGAACTTAATGTGATGTCAGCGAGATCTATTTCCAACATGAAGGATGTTAGCAACGATCTGCGCAAATCCTATCAAGACTTGAGCGGTATTTCGACTAAAGCTTCAGCCCGATTGGAAGAAGTAACGGAAACCCTGGAATATAAAACTGACGTGTTGGGGGCCTCGACAGATGAGGCCGTGAGCCGACTGGCGCGGGTTGGCGAGGGGATTTCCCAAAGATCGGCCGAAGCAAATATTGCGATCGATGTGAATGCCGCAAAACTGAGCAAGATTATCGAAAACTTCCGCCAACAAACTCAAGAGGCGGGCACAAATACGGAAGCCCTCGCATCGAACTTAGAAACAATGACCGAAGCCTTGCGCCGCCAGCTCTACGGTATGAACACGACTTTCCAGCAAACCGAGCACGGTGTTGAGCAGTTAGGAGGGGCCCTTGCGCGGCGGGCAAACGAACTGAATGCGTCGACGGATGCCGCAATCGTTAAGATCGCAGCGTGGGATCAGCATGTGCGCACCCACTCCGAAAACCTTCAGTCGACGACAGGGCAAGTCGCTGACCGGGCCAGTGACGCAACGCATTTATTGGAGCGGCGCACCAACGAAATGCGGGATGTCGCCAATGAAGCGACGGCCCTGGTTGAGGCCCTTAAAGACCAGAAATCCGAGGCCGGACTGGATAACTTCCTGCATCAGGCAACGTTCATTTCCGAGCGCTTGCAATCGTTGGCCGTTGACATGAGCAGAGTGTTGGAAACACCAATCACAGAGGAAGATTGGAAAAAATTCAACAAAGGCGAACGCGGCGTTTTTGTTCGTAAAATGCTTGGCTTCCGCGAGAAAGCCAAGCTGTCGATTATTCGCGACAAATACCAGCGCGATAACGAATTCCGCGATTACGTATCCAGTTATCTTCATGAATTTGACCACCTTCTTGAAGAGGCTGGCAAGCGTGAACGGGGTGGGGTCTTGAGTCAGACGTTCCTGTCTTCAGATGTCGGCAAGGTATATATGCTGTTGTCACGGGCATTGGGGCGCGACACTTAAAATCAAACAACCCGAGTTACGTTTCTATTGACCAGGATCAAAGCCTGTATTGAAAACTTCCCATAGTGTGTGCCGCAATAAGTCTTGGATTTTTAATCAGGGACGGTATCTTACCGGACCTTTTCTCTAACTAGCCGAAGTATCTCTAATGACCTCAGTTTATTCCAACCGTGCAATCGCCTATTGGTTGTTCGTCGTCGCCTTTATGGTGTTTGTCATGGTCGTGCTCGGGGGTGTGACCCGGTTGACCCATTCCGGATTATCCATGGTTGAGTGGCGTCCGCTGACCGGTTGGTTACCGCCCATGTCAGATGTTGTATGGGAAGATATTTTTGCCAAGTATCGTGAATTTCCAGAATACCGGGAAAACAATTACGGTATGACGCTGACTGAATTCAAGGGAATTTTTTGGCTTGAATTCTTGCACCGACTTTGGGGGCGAGTAATCGGGCTCGCGTTTTTCTTGCCCTTTGTATTTTTTCTGCTTAAGGGACAAATACGTGGCCGCCTTGTCGGCCATATGATTGCCCTTTTTGTTCTGGGTGGCCTGCAAGGTGGGCTCGGTTGGTTTATGGTCAAAAGTGGCCTGGTCGATCGCCCCGATGTCAGTCAATACCGTCTTGCCGCGCACCTCTGTCTGGCGCTGGTCATTTATGGGTACCTGATTTGGGTCGCACTCGCTCTGAATAAAGAGACTGAGGCAAACAACCTGCCATCCTGGGCGGGGAAAATAGGCCTGTGTCTGACCGCACTTATATTTGTCACCGCATTTTCTGGCGCGCTGGTTGCTGGGCTTGATGCCGGGTTGGTCTACAACACGTTTCCCTTAATGGACGGCGAACTAATTCCTGGTGGTTTGCTCAGCATGGATCCATGGTATCTGAATTTTTTTGAAAGCATTATGACGGTCCAGTTCACCCACCGTTTAATGGCAATCACGACATTTTTGGCGGTGGGCATTAGCTGGGTGTTGGTTAGCAAGCGAGACCTGTCAACCCGCCAGAAAGGCCCGATTAATTACCTGCTTGCTATGGTTTTTATCCAAGCAGGACTTGGGATCGCGACACTGTTAATGGCGGTGCCGGTGACCTTAGGCGCACTTCATCAGGCCGGTGCGGTCATTTTGTTGGGGCTGTCAGTTTGGACCGCCTATTCATTGCGTAACAATTAGGCGATGCCAGCAAAATTAATCTGTTAACGCATGTATGCTCAGATGGGCAACGACACCGTGACGGTCGTTCCTTTGTGACGTTCACTATCGATGGTCAGTTGCCCATCGTGCGCATCGACCAAAAGCTTGACGATTGCCAGGCCAAGGCCAGTACCTTCCTGAGCCAAATGGACGTCTGGATGGGTTCGTGCAAACGGTTCGGTTATTGTCGGTAAAAAGTGTGCGTCAATCCCGATGCCCTGATCAGCGACGCGAATGTTGGCCTTATCATCAATCTTATCGACCGATAGCGTAACCGTGCTGGCCCCTTCAGAAAATTTTATCGCGTTGGCCATCAAGTTAATCAAAATCTGTTTGACTGCGCGCGCATCCGCACAACAAATTATGGGTTCGTTGGGCGTATTTGTGACGAGCAGAATATCAGCTTTTTTGGCTGAAAGAGCGACGACATTTACACAGTCCTCAACCAGGGAAACCAAATCGACTGGCTCTTTGATAAGTGGACGCTTCTCCGCTTCAATGGCGGAGATATCAAGAATATCATTAATCAGGGATAATAAATGTTCGCCGCTGCTATGAATGTGTCCGGCATAGTCTCGATAGATGGTTTTCCCCAAGGGGCCAAAATATTGCCCATTCATCATTTCGCTGAACCCTATGATTGCATTCAAGGGAGTGCGAAACTCATGGCTCATGGTTGCCAAAAAACGCGACTTGCTGTTGTTGGCCGTTTCAGCAATCTCAAGTGCATGATGTAATTCAGCTTCCGTGTGAACGCGTTTTGTAATATCCGTCCCTACGGAACCGACGCCGATGATGATATCGTTCTCAAAGATTGCAAATCGCGTCGTCAGGAAAGTGTGAAAGCTATTTTTGAAAAAAAACCGCTCTTCTGTCTCGACCGGCTTCTTAGTGTTGATGACTGCAAGGTCATGGTCGCGGGCGTGGTCCGCAGTTTGTTTCGGAAACAGATCATAAGACGTCTTCCCCAGACAGTCTTCCTCATGAACCGCAAATAATTTTTCGGCGTGTTTATTAAACAGGGTGAAACGGCCTTCCAAGTCTTTGATGATAATGATCGCCGGAGAATGGTTGACGACCGCCTTGAAGAGTGCCTCGCTTTTTCTAAGCTTAGATGATCGTTCCTCAACCAGCACCTTAAGCTCCTGGTTGAGTTGCCTTGATTCATTTTCAGCCTTGCGAAGAGAGGCCTCCATCTGCTTTTGCGCCGTGATATCGGCTGTGACGACAAAAGTTCCACCGCCTTCCATCTTATAATAATCAATACACGCCCATCTTCCGTTGGTTCGTTGAATTTCGTTCCTTTTTGCGCCGGATTCGAAAAGTTTTACACGGTGATCAACCCATGTGGCGGTCCCGGATTTGGGGCCATCGTATAGCCCGCGCTCTGCCAGGGCTTCGAATATTTCCCTAAAGGAAATGCCAGGCTTAAGAATGTCGTCGATCAGGCTAAAATATTTTAGATACGGCGGGTTAAATTGCACAAGGCGGTCGTTTGCGTCGTAAATTGCCGCGCCGTCCTTGATGCTATTGATAACACCATTCAGCGTCTCTTGTGGTGGGGGCATTCCGATCGCTGAAGGTGTCGAGGTGCGCGCCGTCATAGTTTCTGTTTCCGAGCCCCATTCATTACAATGAAGCGCATTTCGTTCCTGCAGGATATCCTGTCCACTTTTAAGACGTGAAGGTAACCATAACAAGTTTATGGAATTGTAAAAATGTTTTTGTGTGGGTTTGGCACTCTTCTGAAATTAGCGGTAGCAAGTGTTTTCTGCTTCACTTGAAAGTTTTCTTCTGAGGGAGGTAAACCTTGCTTCCGATACCTGATTGAATCCGCTACACTGCGCCAGCTTTGCTAATGGCAAGTAATATGGATAATATGGTGACGTGTTCTTAGGGGCTCGGAAAGGGATATGGTATGAGTGAAGAAAACAAAAAATTTCGTCTGGTAACCCGCAGTGATTTTGATGGGTTGGTCTGTGCGGTCATATTGAAAGAGCTGGATATGATTGAAGATATCAAGTTCGTTCACCCGAAGGACATGCAAGACGGAACGATCCTAATTTCGGATACGGATATCACGACCAACCTTCCTTATGTGCCTGGTGTCCATATGGCATTTGATCATCATTCCAGCGAAATCGCCCGCGTCGGTGAAAAACCAGAAAATCATATCATTGAAGCCGAAGCTCCATCCGCCGCACGGGTTGTCTACAATTATTACGGCGGCAAGGAAGCGCTATCAAATATTTCTGAAGAGATGATGGACGCTGTCGACCAGGGCGACGCTGCACAGTTTTCCATTGATGAAATTTTAAATCCCGATGGCTGGCCATTGTTGAATTATCTGATGGATTCCCGTACTGGCCTTGGTCGATTCCGTGAATTTCGCATCTCCAACTATCAATTGATGATGCAGTTGATTGATTATTGTCGTGAGCATACGATTGATCAAATTCTTGGTTTGCCCGATGTCAAAGAACGTGTCGATCTGTATCGTGAACACGAAGACTTGTTCAAAGAACAGATCAAGAGATGCGCCACTGTTCATGGAAATTTGGTTGTCTTGGATCTTCAAAATGAAGAGACCATTTACGCTGGCAACCGGTTCATGATTTATGCACTTTATCCAGAATGCAACATATCGATCCACGTTTTGTGGGGCCTTAACAAACTGAATACTGTGCTTGCCACCGGAAAGTCGATTACCAACCGCACCTCAAAGACGAATATTGGCGAACTGATGCTTGAATATGATGGCGGCGGACATGTTAATGCCGGAACCTGTCAGGTTGAAAACGATGAGGCCCCAACTGTTTTGGCCCGCTTAATCGAACGGATAAACGCCGACGGTTAAGGCGTTTGGGATCGGTTTCATTAAGATGAAGAATGGTTCACCACAGAGTAAGTTGGTCGTCATTGGCGTGCTTCTGGCACTCGCATTACTGCCGAGTATAAGCGGGTGCTCGACCAGTCCAGAAAGTCCGTTGGCAACTGTGTTGAGGGCAATCGGGCCGGGGGTGGGATTGCCACCTGTGGCTGCCCGCGAGTTCAAGCGATTTGATACAGTCTATCGCAAGTATGCAGACACGCCTGATCAATCTAAGCTTGATTACTTTGGCTTCGCTTTCAAGCGGGTACGGACCAGTTATGTGCGTCCTGTGTCTGATAAGGATCTGATCGATGCGGCAATCAAAGGCGTTGAAGAGACCAAGGCGAAACCTGGAAGTCTAAGTCCAGACGTTGTTGTAGAAGCAGCGCTGGATGCAATGACTGCCTCTCTTGATCCTCACACTGCTTATTTTAACAGCGAAGAATTCAAGGAAAGTTTTGTTCGCACTAGAGGTGAGTTCGGCGGACTTGGCATTGAGGTTACAATGGAAGACGATTTTGTAAAAATTGTCTCTCCAATTGAGGATACGCCGGCGGCTCGGGCGGGACTGCGATCTGGTGACTTGATTACGCATGTTGATACTCATTCCATTCAGGGAAAAACTCTGAGGGACGCAGTGATTAAGATGCGCGGCGCTCCTGATACCAAAATTTTATTGAAAATCCGCCGTAAGGGTAGGGCAGATTTTGATGTCACGCTGACCCGGGCGATTATCAAAGTACAGGCTGTCAAATGGCGTTTGGAAGACCGCATTGGTTATATCAGGGTCAGTCGGTTTTCCGAACGGTTGGAGGGCGGCATTATCAAAGCGATTGCGTCAATACGGGCGGAATTGGGAGCCCAGCCTGATGGGTATGTCCTTGATCTGCGTAATAACCCAGGTGGTTTGCTCGATCAATCCATCATACTTTCCGATACCTTCCTGAACGATGGTGAAATTGTCTCGGTGCGCGGCCGCGACCCGCAGGATATACGGTCCTATAAGGCGGAATCAGGGGATCTTGGCGAGAACGTTCCGATGGTTGTACTGATCAACGGTGGCTCCGCGTCGGCGTCAGAAATTGTTGCCAGTGCGTTGAAAATCCATAAACGGGCAACCATCATGGGAACTCGCTCCTTCGGCAAAGGGTCTGTTCAGTCTATTATTCCTTTACCGGTTGATGGGGCGTTGAAACTGACAATCGCCCTTTATTATGGTCCCGATGGTAGAACTATCCAGGCCCAAGGGGTCGTTCCCGATATACGTATTGTTCCCGAAGAAGAAGTGGCGCATCGTAAGGAAGCCGACGAACCAGGGGCATTCGCCGCCCGAAATAAAGTTGATAAAACAGGCCAGTCCCAGGTTCACATTTCTACTTGTCGTGAAGTGGGGGACCGTAAGGATCGCGAGCTCGGGTGTGCACTTGATTTTTTAAAAGCCGGATCCCGAGATAAATTCCTAGTTGAACACGTTAATCGTCAGAGAATGTAGACTTGACCCGAATTTTAGGGGTTTTCTATGCGATTGTTATAACGTCATATTCTGTTATCTGAAGGCGATTTTTCTTTTTATTGGGTTCGTCCCCATTCCCGTTGTTTTGCCCGGCTTGATGAAAACAATAATTGAATGTCGCTTTATTTTTCTATTTGTGCCATAAGAACACTTTACAAAAATTGAATATGTTATTTTTTTGTAAAAAATTAAGGGGTGAGGCAGTTTTAAGGGGTCAATAAAATGGATGCTGGAGGGCAATCTACTCATCAAACGCCAGAGGTGGATACGTCACCTGACGTGGCTGATGAGGTTAAGTTTACCACATGCTATATGTGTGCATGCCGGTGCGGCATTAAGGTCCATGTTAAAGACAACAAAATCCGTTACATTCAAGGAAACCGCAATCACCCAGTAAACAAAGGCGTGCTTTGTGCCAAGGGCTCGGCTGGTATTATGACCCAGATGTCGCCAGCGAAGCTAACCAAACCGCTGAAACGGGTGGGCCCGAGAGGCTCGGGCCAGTTTCGCGAAATTGAATGGGACGAGGCACTGGATTTTGCGACTGGGTGGTTGGCCAGAATACGGGCAACCAACCCGTCCAAACTGGCATTTTTCACCGGGCGCGATCAAAGCCAATCTCTGACCAGTTGGTGGGCTCAACAATTCGGTACGCAAAATTACGCCGCTCACGGTGGGTTTTGCTCAGTCAATATGGCGGCCGGCGGCCTATATACCATTGGCAGCGCGTTCTGGGAATTTGGCGAACCGGATTGGGACCGCACCAAATATTTCATCATGTTCGGCGTTGCCGAAGATCATGATTCCAACCCCATCAAAGCCGGGCTCAGCAAGATTAAAGGCCGTGGTGCCAAATTCGTTTCCGTTAATCCCATCCGTACCGGCTATTCGGCCATTGCTGACGAATGGGTAGGAATTCGCCCCGGCACCGACGGACTGTTTATCATGGCGATTATCCACGAGCTGTTGAAGGCCGGGATGATCGATGAAGACTACCTTGTTCGATATACCAATGTGCATTGGTTGGTTATCGCCAATGAGGGGGGAGAAGATAATGGCCTGTATGTACGGGACGTTGACGGCGACGCCATGTGCTGGGATGGGGCTAGTGGCGGGCTAGCGAAAACCTCGTCGGTTGAGGCCAAACCAGCCCTGGTTGGGGAATTCAAACTTGCCGACGGTCGGCGTGCCGTGCCGTCGTTCCAACGCATCGCCGAACGGTATCTCGATTCGCAATACGCGCCTGAGAATGTTGCTGAGGCGACGGGTGTAGCCGCTGATGATATCAAACGAATCGCGGCGGAAATCGCTCATGTCGCATTTAAGGAAAGCATTGAACTCGATATCGATTGGACGGACTGGGCCGGGCGTAAGCACAATAAAGTAATCGGACGTCCGGTCGCCATGCATGCGATGCGCGGAATTTCCGCCCACTCCAACGGTTTTCATACCTGTCGGGCGATCCACGTCTTACAACTGTTGCTTGGCACAATCGATGTTCCGGGGGGGATGCGCTATAAACCACCGTACCCCAAGGCGCTGAATTCCTTACCCAAGCCGACAGGTCAGGACCGCGAAGTTCTTCCCAATACTCCGATGTCGGGGCCGCACTTGGGCTTCCCCATGTCGCCTGAGCAATTGTTGATCGATTCCGATGGGACGGCGCAGCGTATCGACAAAGCATTTTCCTGGGAGGCGCCACTGGCGATCCATGGTTTGATGCATATGGTTATTCATAATGCCTGGAAAGGCGACCCGTACCCTATCGACACGCTGTTTCTTTATATGGCTAACATGGCGTGGAATTCGTCCATGAACACGTCAAAGGTCATCGAAATGTTGACCGACAAAAATGAAGAAACCGGCGACTATAAAATTCCAAGGATCATTTATTCGGATGCATTTTATTCGGAAATGGTTCCTTATGCCGACCTCATTCTACCGGATACCACCTATCTGGAGCGCTATGACTGCATCTCACTGCTGGATCGACCAATTTGCCATGCAGACGGTGCCGCCGATGCCATTCGTCATCCCGTCGTCAAACCTGACCGAGACGTGCGACCGTTTCAGGATGTTCTGCTCGATTTAGGCGCGCGCCTGGGGTTGTCGGGTATGATGGATTGGAACGGTGATCCGAAATACCCGGGCGGATATCGTGATTACATCACCAACCATCAACGTAGACCGGGAATTGGTCCGCTCGCGGGGTGGCGTGGCAAGGATGGCAGCAAACAGGGCCGGGGGGATAGCAATCCCGATCAGATCGATAAATACATCGAGAATGAAGGGTTTTGGGAATACGAAATTCCTGATGAGCACAAGTTCTATCGATTTGCGAATAAGGGGTACCTGGAATGGGCCCATGAAATGGGGTTTGTTGTCAATTCCGATCAAATCGTCATGAAGATCTATTCAGAAGCCCTGCAAACATTCCATCTCGCTGCCGAGGGGCATGGGAAAATTCAACCGCCTGAGCATCTGAGACAACGGATACTTGACGCGTTTGACCCGTTGCCGATTTGGTACCCGCCTTTGGAAGAGGAGCTGATTGATAAGCAGGAATATCCGTTGCATGCCCTGACCCAACGACCGATGCAGATGTATCACTCGTGGGGCTCACATAACGCCTGGTTGCGCCAGATTACGGGTGGAAACCGCCTCTACATGTCGCGCGAAAAAGGTGCTGAGCTTGAAATTCAAACGGATGACTGGATCTGGGTGACCAGCCACAATGGCCGAATTAAGGTTCAGGCGACACTGATGGACGGTGTGCAAAAGGACACTGTCTGGACCTGGAATGCCATTGGAAAGCGGGCAGGGGCGTGGAATCTTAGCGATGACTCATCTGAAAAGACCAAGGGATTTTTGCTCAATCACCTGATTTCTGAATTGCTGCCGGGAACGGACGATGATAACCGACTGACCAATTCTGACCCGATCACAGGACAGGCCGCGTGGTTTGATTTGCGGGTGAAAATTGAAAAAATTGGCGTCGATGAAACCGCCGAAATTTACCCTAAATTTGACGTTATGGACAAACCAGACGGCATCAAACCGCCGCCAGATATTCTGAGATATGGTGATGATTTTCGACGTGGTCGGGACGGGGACAGCAAATGACGGCTCTTCCAGAAACGACAAACACTAAATTAGGGCTGGTTATCGATCTCGATATTTGTGTTGGCTGTCATGCGTGTGCCGTCAACTGCAAGGAGTGGAATGCGGGTGGACACATGGCCCCTTTGACGGATCAGAACCCCTATGGTGCCAAACAACGCGGCGTCTGGTTCAACCGTATTCATTCATTTGAAGCTGTGCCCGAGGACGGTGGACCCGGTCGGACCGTGCATTTTCCAAAATCGTGCATGCATTGTGAAAATGCTGCATGCGTTACTGTTTGTCCGACCGGTGCGTCATTCAAACGCCAAGAAGACGGTATCGTTTTGGTTGACGAAAGTCGGTGTATCGGTTGCAAGCTTTGTTCCTGGGCCTGCCCCTACGGTGCCCGGGAATATGATGATGATGCAGGCGTGATGAAAAAATGCACGCTTTGTATTGATCGTATCTATAACAAAAATTTGGATGAAATTGATCGGGTCCCCGCCTGTGTCTCGACTTGCCCGGCCAGTGCCAGACATTTTGGTGATTTTGCAGACCCAAATTCCGAGGTTTCCAAGATGACGCGGGAGCGGGGTGGTTACGATCTGATGGCTGAAATGGGTTACAAACCGACCAACAAATACCTGCCACCGCGCGCGGCTAGAAACTCGGCCGAAAACAGCCAATGGCCGACTGAATTAACTGTAACCCCAGGTGCCGACCAACCGCTGCTGCGTTGGGTCGACAAATTCCTGTCGCGATAAGATATAGAAAAGGTCGCCCCCCATGCATCCTGCTTTTTCCGTCATCTTCTTTACGGTCGGCTCCGGTACGGGGTATGGCTTATTGTTTCTCATCAGCGTTTTAGGTGGGCTTAAATTGCTACCGATAAACCCGCTGTTTGGGCTGATTGCCATTGGTGCTGGGCTGGGTTTGGTGACATTAGGGCTATTGTCGTCGACCTATCACCTTGGTCACCGTGAACGGGCACTTGGTGCTTATTCTCAATGGCGCACATCTTGGCTTAGTCGGGAGGGGGTGATCTCTACGGTGGCTTATGGGCCGATATTGCTCTTGCTCTACGTTTGGTTTTATCGCGGCGGTGATGCCGTTACCTTTCCGTTATGGGCGGGGGCGACGGCGGTGCTGTCAATGTTAACTATTTTTTGTACGGCGATGATTTACCGCAGCCTTGCAACCATTCACCAATGGCATAATCAATGGACCGTTCCGGTTTACCTGACGATGGGCTTGGCCGGTGGTGCCGTCGCCTTGATGGCGATCATGCAGGGGGTCCAATTGGCGGTCGGCAATTTGCCCTATTGGGTCTCGGGGTGTGTCGCTCTCGCTTGGGTGTTCAAGGTCATTTATTGGCGGTTTATTGATACAACTGACCATCAAAGCACGGTCGAATCTGCCACTGGCCTAGGTCATATCGGTAAGGTCCGCATTTTGGAAGGCCCTCACACGGAAGATAATTACCTGCTGACGGAAATGGGATTTCAGGTCGCCCGTAAGCATACCGAAAAGTTGCGGCGCTACGCCCAAACCCTGGGCTTTGCCATGCCAGTCATATTAACGCAGGCGTCACTTGGGGCGACGGGCATGACAGCGGCTATTCTGTCCCTATCCGCAGCACTTTTTTTCCTGCTCGGTGCCGTCATCGAACGGTGGCTATTTTTTGCCGAGGCCAAACACACGGTGATGCTCTATTACGGTGCTGACCGGGTTTAAAAATTTCGAGTTTTCGGTGTAGCGTGAAAGCCTAAGATCACGCGACTGATCTTCATGCGCTTAAGGCGCGCAAATATTTGACGCCGACATCGCAAAAGTTTACATAAAACCTAAGAAGAAAAATAACAAAACACGCTAACTCTATAGGACGTAACCCGGAACGGGGCGTTCATGGAGTCAATCAAATGGCCGATATCCTCGGATCAGACGCACCTGAACCCCTCTCCTTAAATGCAGGCGACGGTGATTCCATTTCCCTACCTGAAGGCTTTCCGCTCACTGACGCTGAATTTCAAGTCAGTGGCGATGATCTGGTGCTGGTTGGGCCAGATGGCCAAGAAGTTACCATTGAAGATTACTTTGCCCAGGAAAACCCACCACACCTGACCACACCTGATGGTGCTGAAGTGTCCGGCGACATGGCCGTGCAATTGTCAGGCGACGGAGGTGGCGGCATGGCGATGGGCGGTGATGGCGGTGCACTGTCTGCCGGTACAGATGACGCCGGTTCGGGGGCTGTGAGCGAAAACTCAGACGTGATTGGTGGCACCGATGGTGAGCCGATTGGGACGGTTGAAAATCTGTCAGGAACAGTATTTGCGGTCCGCACGGATGGCACGCGGGTTGAATTGCAACAAGGCGATGATGTTTTTCAGGGCGACATTCTGGAATCTGGTCCAGATGGCGCGATCGGGGTGTTGTTGGCTGACGAGACGACCTTCTCCATGGGCGAAGAAGGCCGCATGGTATTGGATGAAATGATCTACGACCCAGGCACTCAAGAAGGGTCTGTTTCCCTGTCCGTACTGCAAGGCGTATTTACCTTTGTGTCCGGTCAAGTCGCTAAAACCGACCCGGACGCCATGACACTGGACACGCCGGTGGCGACCATCGGTATTCGCGGAACGCAGGTCGGGATCGAAATTCCCAACGGCGAAGATATGAACGTTGTTTTGATGGAGGAAGCTGACGGTTTTGTCGGTGAAATCGTCGTCAGCAATAATGCCGGTTCCCAGGTTTTGAATGGCGCCAGCCAGTTCACAGTCGTTCGCAGTTATGATTCTCAGCCGCTTGCCATTCAGCAAATGGAACAGTCGGCGATGATCGACGAGTTTTCAACGGCACTTGAGCATCTGCCGCTGATCCATGGCAACCAGAATGATTTCGGTTTGCAAAAAGGCGGGCAGGATGAGTTCCTTAACGAACAAATCCAGCAAATCGATGAAGGTGATCTTAACCCGGACGCGCTCAATGCATTTGACACCGCCGCCGGACCGCAAGACGTCACCATTTCTGCTGGAACTGACAACGGTGACATTTCGGTTCAAAGCGGCATTGTTTTTGACCCACTGGTTAATATTGTCGGCGGAACTCCGGGTGGGCGAATTGCGCCAGATCAAATTCAAATTGTCGAAACGGTGACGGAGCAGCGCGCTGTTGTCGAAGATCTACAAAATACCAATAGCGGACCAAATCGTATCGGTGGCGAAGGCGAAATCATTGGTACCGATCAAGCCGATATCATCACTGGTAGTGCGTCAAATGACGTGATCATCGCTGGCGGCGGTGCCGATATCATCCACGGCAACGCTGGTGACGATTTTATCGATGGAGGTAGCGGTGCGGATCAGGTGTATGGCGACGCCGGTAACGATACTATCGTCGGCTCATCCGAGGACGACAACTTATTTGGTGGGGCCGACAACGACGTCATTTCGGGCGGCGCTGGAAATGACATTATTTCCGGTGGTGCTGGGGATGATGTTTTATATGGTGACCTGGGTAACGACACTCTCGATGGCGGCACCGGCGCGGACGCACTTTATGGCGGAGCCGGTGACGATACATTGACTCTGAATTCGGGTGACGTTCTGCTTGATGGCGGTGCCGGTACGGATACGCTGGTTTTGGCAGACGACATATCCGACGTCGATATGATCATTAACTTGGACGGTGGCAATATTAATTTCTCCGTCGGTGGAACTGAGACTTCTGCAACCGTCACCAATATCGAAAACGTTATCGCCGGAAGTGGTGATGATATTATTATCGGAGATGCTGGTGATAACATCATGACCGGCGGTGCGGGCGATGATTCTATCACTGGCGGCGGTGGCCGGGACGTATCGGTTATGGTCTCGACGTTAGCCGAATCGACAATATCAATTGATGAAATCACCGGTCAGGTTACCGTGACCGGTACAGCCGCCGACGGCACGGATACCCTGACGGACATCGATGTCATCCAGTTTGGTGACGGCACAATTGTTGCGCCAATCTTGGAAGACCAGGCTTTTCAACTCGACAACGGGCGGGTTTTTGACGGCCTGAGAGATCCGGATACAGGCGTGCTTTTGGTTGAAACAGTGACGATTGAAATGCCCGAAGGGTCGTCGTTGTCAGCCGGAACAGATAATGGTGATGGCACCTGGACGGTGTCGTCAGAAGGGGCATTAAGTCTCAGTGATATTCTTGGCACGATCACCCTGACACCGCCCTTAAACTCAAATGAAGATTTCTCTATCTCGGTGACCGGTCAAACCGCATCAATCTTGGATGGAGCGGGGGAAACGGTGCCCGGAAATACGCTACAAGGTGGCGACCTAACGTTATTTGTTCAGGGTGTTGTTGATTTCGATTTAAGTGGATCACTGACGACGTCACAAGGATTTGAAGATCAGGCAATTCCACTTAATTTGGCGGCAGAGGTGGGGATTGATATCTCCAACATGAATGCCGATGAAGCCCTCAGTGTTAATATTACGATCTCTAACGTTCCGACCGGCAGTGGCTTTGTTGATGCTGGCGTGCGGGCGGACGATTCTGTCGTTAGCGCCCAGTTGGCCGACGGCACGACTGTCGAATTTACACGAAACGGGGACGGCGATTTTGTCATTGAAGGTTTTAGCGCCGAAAACCTTGAATCGGTTTTGCAAACGCTGACGGTTACGCCTCCTCTTAATCACGATGAAAATTTCACACTTCAATTGACAACTCAGGTAACGGAAAGTGATGGCGCGACGTCAACGACGGCGGCGAGTAAAATCGTCAATGTAGAAGCGGTCGCGGATGCACCACACCTGACCGTGACCGGAGACGTATCGACACTTGAAGACGGTGGGCGCGTTGAACTTAATATCAATGCTGAACAAACCGACCCATCTGAAGTGATGTCGATTTCGATCGACGGTATTCCTGAAGGGACGACGATTGAAGTCGAATATTCCGCCGGTCAATTCATTGAATTGCCCGTTGAATACGGTGTTGATGGGATTGGTACGGTGTCCGTGCCGCCACAATTCATGAACGCATTGTTCATCACCCCTCCTGATGATTCGAACAAAGACTTCACTTTGACGGTCAATGCGACGTCGACAGAACCCGACAACAACGACCAGGCGACAACGTCAGCCGAAATCACGGTTGATATTCAGGGCGTCGCTGATGGCGTTGATCTGACCGGCGGTTTGTCCAATGTCAATGTACCTGATACGGAACCGCGTGCAGTTACCTATGATCTCGATGTGTCTGCCGCCTTGCAAGACACTGATGGCTCAGAAACGTTGTCGATTACCATTCGGGTGGTATCTGGTCAGTTTGACCAAAACGGCGACCGGGTCATATTTGACGCTTTTGAGCAGGTTTCAATTGAAGGTGATGGGATCGTCAATGAAGGTGGTGGCGTATGGACAATCACCGACGGCGCCCATGCAGATGTACAGGCGATCTTGGATGGATTGAAGCTGGCCGTCGGCGCGGATGTTGCCAATGATTTCGAACTGGAAGTCACGGCGACGACGATTGACAGCGAGACCTTTGATACGGATGGTGACACGTTCCAGGATACTAATGATACCCAAATCATCATTCCGGTAGAGGTTGCCAATAACCCTGACCTTGGCGTCCATGCCGCCGTTGGGTTTGAGGACACGCCCATCGTTCTCAATATGGAAGCCGCACTAACAGATACGCAAGGTGAAACGCTTTCTATTACCATTAGTGACATCCCCGAGGGGGCCGTCCTGAGCGCAGGAGGAACGGTACTTGAAATCGTTAATGGGCAAGTTACTTTCAGTGAGGCTGATATCAATGGCGGCATCCTCAACAATTTGAGTATCTTGGCACCACAAGATTCCAACGTTGATTTTAGTCTGACCGTGTCAGCGACATCAACGACCGTGGACGGTGATATAGCCGAGGTTGACATGGCGTTGCCGGTCCACGTCGTCGGTGTTGCCGACAATGCTAACTTGAATCCAGACGATGTTGTTGGCGATGCTGGAACGGCAATCCCATTGACGCTGAATGCCGGCCTTAGTGACGCCGACGGGTCAGAAACGTTGTCGATTACGATCGATAATATTCCGACCGGCGCCGTGCTGTCTGCCGGAACGGTCAATCTTGATGGGTCTGTGACCTTAACGCCGGATCAACTTGTCGGTCTGACGATCACACCAGCGGACGGGCAAGCCGGTAATTTCACTCTTTTGGTTCGGGCGACAACGACCGAAATTGATGGCGATACCGCAACGGTTTCTGAAGTCCTAAATGTTGTTCTTGACCAGGGGGCGCAGTCGCCAGTTGTGACACTCGGTGGCGCGCTTGGAGATGAAGACACTGCGATCGCGCTGAATATTGACATCGCACCACAAGATTTGAGCGAAACCTTGTCGGTGACCATCAGCGGAATCCCGGATGGCGCTGTGTTGATGTCAGGGGGCACGGCGTTGACCGTTGTTAACGGGCAGCTTACGCTATCAGATGCTGACATCAGCGGTGGCATTCTTGCTGACTTGTCTGTGACTCCGCCCGCAGATTCAAACGTTGATTTCAATTTGAGTGTGTCGGTGTCGTCAACCGATGGTGCTGACACGGTAACGGATGTTTATACCCTTCCGGTCGATGTGGTTGGTGTTGCTGACGCACCGACCCTGACGACACAGGATGCGGCGGGTGGTGAAAACACGGCCATCGCCCTTGATCTGAGCTCAGCGCTTACAGATACCGACGGATCAGAAAGTCTTTCGATTACCATTTCCAACGTTCCAGCCGGTGCGACATTGTCGGCGGGGACAGTCAACCCGGACGGGTCGGTGACACTGGGTGCGGATCAGCTTTCCGGCCTGACGATCACCCCGGCCTTGAATTCAGAACAGGACTTTGCCCTTCATGTAACCGCATCGACCACTGAAAATGACGGAGATGTGGCGACAGTCACCGGCGTCATTAATGTTGATGTTGTCGGTGGGGCCGATGCGCCGACCCTGACCTTAACCAATGCGACGGGTAACGAAGACACCGCCATTCCGCTATCGATTGATGCCAACCTGACTGACGGTAGTGAGGTCCTGAGCATCTCGATTTCTGGAATTCCAGCGGGTGCTGTTCTGATGTCGGGCGGCAGTATAATTTCCGTATCCAACACTGGTGTCGCAAATCTATTGCCGGATCAAATCGTTGGCTTGACGATCACGCCACCTGATGATTCGAACACTGACTTTGCACTTTCCGTGACCGCTACATCGACGACCGCAAACGGCGATTTTGCCGAAACCACCAGCCCCCTCAACGTCGATGTGGTTGGTGTTGCTGACGCACCGACGCTGACGACACAGGATGCGGCGGGTGGTGAAAACACGGCCATCACCCTTGATCTGAGCTCAGCGCTTACAGATACCGACGGGTCAGAAAGTCTTTCGATTACCATTTCCAACGTTCCAGCCGGTGCGACATTGTCGGCGGGGACAGTCAACCCGGACGGGTCGGTGACACTGGGTGCGGATCAGCTTTCTGGCCTGACGATCACCCCGGCCTTGAATTCAGAACAGGACTTTGCCCTTCATGTAACCGCATCGACCACTGAAAACGACGGAGATGTGGCGACAGTCACCGGCGTCATTAATGTTGATGTTGTCGGTGGGGCCGATGCGCCGACCCTGACCTTAACCGATGCGACGGGTAACGAAGACACCGCCATTCCGCTGTCGATTGATGCCAACCTGACTGACGGTAGTGAAGTCCTTAGCATCTCGATTGCCGGAATTCCGGCGGGTGCCGTATTGATGTCGGGCGGCAGTGTGATTTCCGTATCCAACGCTGGTGTCGCAAATCTATTGCCGGATCAAATCGTTGGCTTGACGATCACGCCACCTGATGATTCGAACACTGACTTTGCACTTTCCGTGACCGCTACATCGACGACCGCAAACGGCGATTTTGCCGAAACCACCAGCACCCTCAACGTCGATGTGGTTGGTGTTGCTGACGCACCGACGCTGACGACGGCAGCCGCGAGCGGTAGCGAAGATGACCCGATTGCTCTTGATATTGCCTCAGCGCTTACAGATACCGACGGATCAGAAACTCTTTCAATTTCCATCTCAGGTGTTCCCACTGGTGCGACGCTGTCTGCCGGTACGGATAATGGCGATGGCAGTTGGACACTGACGGCTGGTCAACTTGGTGGCTTAAGTGTAACGCCGCCTTCCGACTTTGATGGCGAGTTCGATTTATCTGTTGTCGCGACCTCAACCGACACGGAGGCGGTTGGCGAGACACCACATACGGATACGGCAAGCGTCAGTGGAACAATTCATGTTACCGTCGCCAATGATGCGGAACCGCCGGTTCTGGTTCTAGATGATGCGCTCGGCAACGAGGACACGGCGATTGCGCTGAATATTGATGCGACAGCCGCAGACGGTTCTGAACTTCTTTCGATCACCATCAGCGGCGTTCCAGAAGGTGCGGTGTTGTCGGCCGGGACAGTCAATACAGACGGTTCCGTGACCCTGACACCAGATCAACTGGTCAGCCTGACCGTTACCCCGCCTGGGGATTCGAATGCGAATTTTGATCTGACGGTGACGGCGACGTCACAAGATGGCAGTGAAACGTTCACAACGACGGACACTTTGGGTGTTGATGTACGTGGTGTCGCCGATATTCCAACGCTGACTGTTTCCATTGGTGATGGGACGGTGATTGAAGAAAACGAAAAGCCGGGTTTCGGATTCGGCGATCAAAACCATAACCACTCACCAGGAAACGGCGGCGGTGGCGAAGGTGGCGAAGGTGGCGATATTGAAGGAACCGTGTTCCCACTGAATATTGAATCGGGCGTTACAGATACGGACGGATCAGAAACGCTTTCGATCACCGTTAGTGGCTTGCCTGCCAACGTAGACCTTTCCGCAGGAACCGAAAACGATGACGGCAGTTGGACGTTGGCGCCAAGTGATTTGGCTGACCTGTCGATGTTTGTCCCAGAGGGAGTCGGAACCGACTTCAATATTCTGGTTACCTCGACCTCAACCGATGTCGAACCGGTTGGTGAGACACCAGGGTCGGATAGCGCCAGCGTTTCGGAAACGGTGACGATTGATTTGGATACCGATGCAGATGCGCCTGATCTTGTGGTGTCCGATGCCACCGGCAATGAAGACAGTGCAATTGCCCTCGATATCGGCGCGGGGTTAACCGATACGGACGGTTCGGAAACTCTATCGATCACCATATCCGGGGTTCCGGATGGGGCGACGCTGTCTGCGGGCGTAGATAATCAAGATGGCAGTTGGACCCTTGATCCGACAGATTTGGCGGGATTGAGTGTTACGCCGCCCTTAAACTCCAACGCTGATTTTGACCTGAGCATAACCGCAACCTCTCGGGAAATGTCCAGCGGAGATACGACAACGTCAACGGCGACGATCAGTGTTGATGTCGTCGGTGTTGCTGATACGCCAGGGGCGTCAGCGCAAGATCAAACGGGTAATGAAGACAGTTGGATCCAGTTAAATCTCGACAGCGAAATCTCTGCTGATACGGACGGATCTGAAACGTTATCAATTACCATTTCCGGCGTTCCGGATGGCGCACTGCTGAACCCTGGGACGAATAACGGTGACGGCACGTGGACGGCCACAGCAGCCGAACTTCCGTCTGTTTGCATATTACCGCCGGATGACTTCTCCGGTGAAATAAACATGACACTAAGTGTGACGACGGTAGAAAACGACGGTGATAGCACGACAACCGATGTGCCGTTTTCGGTTACGGTGACGCCTGACGCTGACGCGCCAGATCTTGACGTCAGCGCGGCGATAGGATCGGAAGATAGTGCAATTGATTTAGATGTTTCGGCCGCACTGACTGATTCTTCCGAAACTCTGTCGATCACTATCTCCGATATTCCAGATGGCGCGACATTATCAGCTGGAACCGTCAATGTTGATGGTTCGGTTACGCTGACGGCGGATGAATTGGTCGGCTTGCAAATCACTCCCCCAACGAATTCGAATGTTGATTTCGATCTAACGGTCACAGCAACATCGCAAGACGGTTCTGACACGGCATCAACGTCGTCCAGCTTGGCCGTCAGTGTCGTCGGCGTGGCTGATGCACCAACGCTGACAATGTCAAACGCGAGCGGTAGCGAAGACGATCCGATTGCCCTTGATATTTCGTCTGCTTTGTCTGACACCGATGGTTCAGAAAGTCTGTCGATCAGCATCTCCGGCGTACCGTCGGGGGCCACATTGTCCGCTGGTACAGATAATCAAGATGGTAGTTGGACGCTCAGCGCAGCGGACCTTAATGGCTTGAGCATAACACCACCGGAAGACTTCGATAGTACGTTTGATTTAACCGTCGTCGCGACATCGACAGATACGGAAGCCTTCGGTGAGGTCGCTCACACGGATACGGCAGTCGTCAGCGGTACAATTCATGTCACCGTCAGCGATGATGCGGAACCGCCGGTTTTGGTTGTGGATGACGCGGTTGGTAATGAAGACAGTGCAATTGCCTTGACCATCGACGCGGCGGCAACGGAAGGCTCTGAACTGCTGTCGATCACCATCGACGGAATCCCGGACGGCGCGACGCTGTCAGCGGGAACAGTCAATACAGATGGATCGGTTACGTTGACACCGCAGCAGTTAAACGGACTGACGATTACGCCGCCAGAAAATTCAAATGTAAACTTCGATTTGAATGTTACGGCGACATCATTGGATGGGGACGATACCTTTAGCGCTACGAATACACTGGCGGTTGATGTCAAAGGCGTTGCCGATCTTCCAACCCTGACGGTGTCAATTGGAGATGGTGCGGTTCTAACCTCAACCCAAGGCGACGATATTACCTTGGGAACAGAATTTCCGCTGACCATTAATTCCAATGTTACCGATACGGATGGTTCTGAAACATTGTCGATCACCGTGACTGGTCTGCCCAATGGTGTGGATTTGTCCGCTGGCACGTCTAACACCGACGGAAGCTGGACATTGGCACCAACTGACCTGAGTGGGTTAACGATGTTAGTGCCAGAAGGTGTTGGAACGGATTTCAATATTGTTGTGAATTCGACCTCAACGGATGTTGAACCGGTCGGTGAGATTTTTGGTTCGGATAGCGCGACTGTTTCGCAAACGATCGCTGTTGACCTGGATACTGATGCCGACGGGGCCAGCCTTTCCGTCTCCGATGTCAGTGGTAAAGAAGATAGCGCAATTGAACTCAATATTGACGCAGCCTTGACCGATACGGACGGTTCAGAAACGTTATCAATCACCGTCTCTGGTGTTCCCGAAGGAGCCGTTCTGTCGGCAGGTACGGATAATAACGATGGCAGTTGGAGCGTCGACCCGACAAGCTTGACGGGACTGAGTATTACACCGCCGCTGAATTCCAGTGCTGATTTTGATTTGTCGGTGACGGCAACGACTCGAGAAATGTCGAGTGGCGACATAACAACGTCAACTGCGTCATTAAATGTCGCTGTTAGTGGCGTTGCTGACGCACCTGATTTGAGCGTTGTACTGGGTGATGGTGTTGAAGTGAGTTCAGGCATTACGCCTGTATCGTACTGGAAATTGGATGAAAGCGGTGGAAACGACACGTTGGTTGATGCCGTCGGTGATCACGATGGAATACCACACAACAAACTCCGCGATATGGATAGTGATCGGGCTAGCGGAGAAGGCGGCGAGGGCGGAGAAGGCGGCGAGGGCGGAGAAGGTGGTGAAAATGGAGAGACCGGGCCATATGGTACTGCGGCTGGTTTCGCAGGCGGTGGCAACGGCTCCAGCAAAGACGAGTACATTGAAGTCGCCCATTCCCCAGACTTGAAACCGGACAACGGTGCGTTAACCATGTGGATAAATCCTGACGATGTCGATAATGGTCAATTTACACTGGCATCATCGGATTCATCTGGAAATGACACTGGCGGACATTTCGGGCTGTTTATTGAAGATGGCCAATTACGTTTGACTATGCAGGGTGTGGATAGTCAGACCGACATTTCTGGCGGTGATGTCACCGAAAATTCTTGGAGTCAGGTAACCGTGACTTGGGGTGATGACGGTGCGAATGTTTATTTGAACGGTAATTTAGTTGCGTCCGACGCAAACTGGACGGAAGGCCTGAGCGGCAACAACAACCCGTGGACATTTGGTGCCAATCAATCCGCTAGTGGCGATGATACGGCAGATAATCTTGGCGATTATTACAACGGACATCTAGATGATATTGCGATCTATGATCAACAACTGAGCGCTGATCAAGTTGCCGACCTTCATACCGACGGTGTTCAATCGCTGATGGATACGGCGACGCACGTCGAAAGTACGGAATTCCCACTGACAATCGATGCAAGCCTGACCGATACTGATGGCTCGGAAAGTTTGTCGATTTCGGTTGCCGGACTGCCTGAGGGAGTGTCGTTATCCGCTGGAACTGATAACGGGGATGGTTCTTGGACATTGCAAAGTGGCCAACTGAACAATCTTTCCATGTCGGTCCCTGAGGGGGCAGACGATTTCAGCCTCAATGTTTCAGCCACATCAACAGATGAAGGGGGCGATAGTGCATCGACATCCAGATTGGTTCAGGTCGATGTCTCGTCGGACGGATATTCCGGTGGACCTGAGACTGTCGTTGGCGGAGACGGTATGGATGTGCTGTTTGGTAGTGACGGTGACGACGTTCTGATCGGCGGTGGTGGTGACGATATTCTGTCGGGTGGTGGCGGCCAGGATTCGTTTATCTTCGATTCCCAAAGCGGCCATGACATCGTTACCGACCTTATGGAACAGGACACTTTGGTTTTCGATGGTCAGGAGTTCAATATGGATGATCTGACCCTTACTGAGAACGACGAAGGGAATGTTGTTGTGTCCTTCCAAGGCGTTGAAGGGGCCTCAGTGACGCTGGAAGGGGTCAGCAGCAATGATCTGGACAGTAATAACGATGGCAATCCCAGCGACGGATATTCTGTAACTGAAACTGATGGGCAGGTTACAATTACCATTGATAACATCAGTTAGATCTGACCAATGAATTTGGCTTATGTCGGCGGTCTGAAAGTCAGGCTGCCGACATTTTGCGTTATGAATTTAAATTGTATACAATATCAAAGAAATGCTTCTGAAATGAACGTCGATCCAATAAAAAAGGAAAGACGAATTGACGATTGCGCAAGAATTGGCCCGGCGTGGTCTGGCTATCCGATATGAGAATTTGTCGGAGCACGCTATAAAATGGGCAGAAATCGGCTTTCTTGACACTGTCGGTGTCACCCTGGCGGGAAGCCAGGAACCGTGTTGTAAAATTTTGTGCGGTATACCGGGGGTCAGCGACGCCGACGGCCCTTGTCTGGTCTTCGGTAATCCACAGCGCGGTACTCTCTTAGATGCGTCGATGATCAATGCAACGGCCTCACACGCGCTTGATTTTGATGACTTTGCTTCTGGAATTGGTGGTCATCCGTCGGTCCCACTGGTGTCAACTATTCTTGCCGTTGGCGATACCGAGGACATATCCGGGCAGCAAGCAATTTCGGCCTACGTTGCCGGGTTTGAAGTGGAAAGTCGATTGGGGCGTGCCGTACATCCGCATCACTATGACAAAGGTTGGCACCCAACGGCGACGCTTGGAATTTTCGGGACGGTAATTGCCTTTTCCCATTTGATCGGCCTGGATGTGCATCGCACGGCAACGGCGCTGGCCATCGCAACATCACTTGCGTCTGGAACAAAGGCCAATTTTGGGTCAATGACCAAACCGCTCCATGTTGGTCATTCTGTGCGCAACGGGATGATGGCAACACTGTTGGCGCGTGACGGTTTTACGGCAAATCTGGAATGCTTTGAACACAAACAGGGATTTCTGGCGGCGTTTCAGGGCGATGTCGCCTGTGATGTGTCTGATCTTTTTGAAAATTGGGCAAACCCGTTGGAGATCGTCGAGCCAGGATTTGGCCTTAAACAGTTTCCTTGTTGTGGAAGCACCCATACAGCAATTAACTGTATGATCGAACTTCGCAACGACTATCAATTGTTGCCTGAGCATGTTCGCTCTGTTCAGGTTTTGGTTAACCCAAGGCGTCTTCCCCATACCAACAACCCAAATCCGATCACGGGACTTGAGGGCAAATTCAGTCTTCCCTATCTGGTTGCTCGCGCGTTGGTTGATGGGCAAGTTCTTTTGCATCATTTCGACGATCAGGCGTTGAACGACCCGTCGGTTCGAAACGCAATGAGCCTGATAACAACCGGTGCGCATCCAGAAATGCCGGCAAACTCGGAAAACCAGTTCGGTGCTGAAGTTGCCGTGGAGCTCTGTAATGGTCGTCGGCTTGTCCGTCGTATCGATCACAGACTTGGTCGCGGATCAGATTACCCTATGAGCGATGAAGAATTACGCCAAAAATTTGACGATTGTGCAGGGCGGGTATTGTCTGCCCAGCACGTCGACAATCTTTTTGGGGCGCTGCAAGGCTTACGCGGGCTTCAACAAATTCGCGTCTTATCAGACGTTATTGCGGGCAGTTGACAGGGGTCGGTGAGACGAAACGACTAGGACCATTACTAAAAAGGTAGGCAAATGCCAGATTATGATGTGATTGTAGTTGGTGCTGGAAACGCCGCTCTTTCCGCTGCGCTGGCGGCGCGGGAAACCGGGGGGCGGGTGCTTGTTCTGGAAAAGGCCCGAGAAGAAGAAAAGGGTGGAAATTCATATTTCACAGCAGGCGGGTTTCGCTTTGCCCATAATGGGCTGGACGACATATGCGGCGACATTCTCACTGATTTATCACCAGCGGAACGCGACCAAATGGTCCTTCCCGGCCATGATCGGCAATATTTTTATGAGCAATTGATGAAGGTGACGCATCATCAGGCTGATGAAAACTTGGCTTGGATTCTGATCGATAAGTCCCGTACGACGATGGCTTGGTTACGTAACCACGGCATTCGTTTTATTCCAATGTTTGGTCGCCAATCATTCATTGTTGATGGAAAACATCACTTTTACGGCGGCGTGAATATTGAAGCCGTCGGTGGCGGCCAAGGGCTGGTTGAGGCCGAACTAGCCCGGGCGTTAAAGCTTGGTGTCGAAATTCGTTACGACACAACTGCAATACGTCTATTGCAAAACAGCGATTTTCGGGTGAAAGGTGTCGAGGTTCGTGATCCCGATGGTTATCACGAGATTGAGGCAAAAGCCGTTGTTCTAGCCTGCGGTGGGTTTGAATCCAATCCTGAAATGCGCACCCGTTATCTTGGTCCCGGCTGGGATTTGTGCAGGGTTCGCGGTACACGCCATAATATGGGTGATGGAATTCGGATGGCGATTGACATTGGGGCGCAGCCGTTTGGCAATTGGTCGGGCTGTCATTCCGTTGGCTGGGATATCAGTGCGCCGCCCTATGGTGATCGCGAGGTATTGGATAATTATCAAAAGCATTCCTATCCTCTGGGTATCATTGTCAATTTGAACGGCGAACGTTTTGTTGATGAGGGCGAAGACTACCGAAATCTGACCTATGTGCGGTTCGGACGTGAAATTATGGCGCAGCCTCAGCGTACCGGCATACAGATATTTGATCAGAAGACTGTCGGAATGCTACGCGATGAATATCGTATTCGACAGGTGACTAAGGTCGAAGCCGATACCGTCACCGAATTGGCGGAAGGGTTGGAGATTAACCCGCAAGCGCTTGAAAACACGATACGAGCCTATAACGCGGCCTGTCAGGGCGGAGACTATAATCCGGCTATTCTCGACAACGTAAGAACGAAGGGGATTACCCCGGCAAAGAGTAACTGGGCGCTGCCAATTGATCAGCCGCCTTTTGTCGCATACGTCACCACGACGGGAATCACTTTCACCTTTGGTGGGCTTAAAATTAATGCCGAGACGGAAGTGCAAGACGTTGCTGGTCGCTCCATTCCTGGGCTTTACGCCGCTGGGGAACTGGTTGGCGGATTGTTTTATGAAAATTACCCTGGCGGTAGTGGTTTAATGGCGGGGTCGGTATTTGGACAAATTGCGGGCGTGCAAGCCGCCGCCTTTTCACAGCGGTAGGGTGGATTGAACGATTATGTCTAGTCAAACCGTATCCAGGGCCCTTGCCCGCTTCACTCATGATTTGTCGTTCATTGATATTCCCCATGATATTTGCGAACGAGCAAAATTGTTGATGCTTGACGGACTAGGGATTGCGCTTGCCGCATCGGGCTTTCCATTTGCCCGTTCGATTTGGGATGGTTTGGTCGATCTGGGTGGATTGGGTGAGTGTTCGGTGATTGGAATGACGGGGCGGTTGACTGCCCGTGACGCCGTGGTGATGAACGGTGCCCTTGTTCATGGCCTTGATTTTGATGACACCCATATGAGTGCGGTTGTCCATGCGACAGCGGCGGCCCTGCCGACGGCGCTTGTCATGGCTGAGAAACAGGACGCCAGCGGGCGGGAGTTCCTATGTGCCTACCTGATCGGAATGGAGGTTGCAATTCGCATTGGCATGGCGGCACAATTTGGGTTTCATCATCGTGGATTGCACGCGACCGGCGTTGTTGGGCATTTCGCCGCCGCTTTAATCGCCGGGCGCTTGACGGAACTGAATGAACACGGGTTGGTGGCCGCGCAAGGTATTGTTGGCAGTACCTGCATGGCCAGTCAGGAGTTTGTTGAAGATGGAGCCTGGAACAAACGCTTGCATCCGGGTTGGGCCGGCGTTGCGGGAATGACGGCAACGGCGTTGGCTAAATCAGGTTTCATTGCCCCGTCAAAACCATATGAAGGCCGGTTCGGTCTGTTTCGGTCATTGCTTGGTGTCGATGACAAGGAGCTGGATTTATCAGCAATCACCGACGGTCTTGGCGATGTTTGGCAAGCGGGTCAGTCGGCGGTAAAGCCATACCCCACTTGCCACTTCACCCATGCGGTCGCTGATGCTGGCTTGATTCTTAGGGCGCGCCATCACATTGCGGCAAGTCAGATCGCCTGTATCAAGGCGCGGATTCCGATTGAAACAATTCCTGTCGTCGCTGAGCCCGTTAGTAATAAAATTAAGCCGGCTAGCGACTACGATGCTAAGTTCAGTGTCCAGTTCATCGTCGCTGCGGCTATCATCAAGGGGCGTTTTGGTTTGGCGGAATTGGAGCACGAGGTGCTCAGGGATTCGACCGTGCTTGAACTTGCGCAAAAGGTAGAATGTGTCGCTGATCCAGATTCACGGTTCCCAGATTTTTATCCGGGCGGACTTCAAATTACCATGCGCGACGGAACGATCCATCAGCATTATGAAGCAATTAACCGTGGCGCAGGTGATCGGGCGTTAAGCAAAACGGACATCATCGATAAATTTTTAGCCAATGCCACACTAACCATAGCGTCAGATCGGGCCAATGTAATTAAGGATGCCGTTCTTCATGTTGATGAGCGGCCCACACGCAATTTGACAGCTATTCTGAGCGGCAATTAATCCGCTTGTGGCGGTGCGTCGCGAAAATGGGCCCAGCGTTCCATACCGTTGCGGTTTTCAAGGAAATTAAGCAAGGCGGTGACTGAGCGACGGTCGTATCGGGTGCCGGCATCTTTCATTAGGATGTCAGCCGCTTTCTCAAAGGGCATGGCCTGACGGTAGGCACGGGTGCTGGCCATGCCGACAAAGGCATTGGCTACCGCCAGAATTCTAGCACTGGTAATAATTTCTTCTTCCTTCAAGCCAAGAGGCCCGCGCCCATCCCAGGTTTCGCCAAATTGGCGTATGGTTTCGACAACCGGGCCTTCAAATTCGACACCGTCCAGAAGATCGACCGTCGTCAAATAGGCCTTCCCCAGCATCGCCCGTTCTTCCGGTGATAGGTCCTCGGTCTTGGTAAGAACCTCTTCTGGAATAAAAATTTTTCCTAAATTCATCAAGTTTCCGGCGACATCGACGGTCTTGCCTTGAAGGTCGTCAAGTCCCATTTCAAGAGCAACCTCACGGGCCACTTCTGCGACCCTTGAAGAGTGATTGGCGGAGAAGGGGTCACGCCGGTCTACAACGCTGACAAGGGTGTTTGTCAATTGACGCATCATCTTTTCGCCGCGCCGCTTCTCGAAGGTCAGTTCAGTAATATCGCTCAGAATCATTAATATGGCAGGTGGAAAATCGAGATCACCACGAAGCGGAACGTGATAGGAGCGGATAACTTGAAGCGGGTTCTCGTCGTCTTCTCCGCTTTCGTCGCCAAAGGTGATCGTGTGTGCCGCCGCTTCGAACCTAATCAGAACCTCTCGGTTTAACTCGGCGTATTTTTGCGCTTTGATTGGCCCAATGACGCTGGCCATGGATTTGCCCAACATATCTTCAGGGGAAACTCCTGCGTCCGCTGCCGCCGGACCATTGGCAAACGTATAAAGGGTGTTTTCATCGACAGCGACGATGTGATTAGGCTGATTGTCGGTGACCACTTTCATGAAATTGGATATATTGCCAAACCGCTCAAGGGCGATTTCGGCATCATGAAGGGCCTTGGTTGCCCGCATGGAGGCACCTTTTTTCCATACGTATAATATGGCCAATGTGACAATGACAATTATGGCTATAAAGACGCCAAGGATTGTGGTGAGGCGATTGTCGGTATCAGATAACGCTTCATCACGTGATATTTTTCTGATTAGCACCCAAGGCATATTGGCAATTTGGCGCGATGCGGCGAGAACTTCCGTTCCCGCATAGTCAAATTTGATGGCGAAGCCGCCCGGCCGACCAAGCCCATAAGCGGCGGCGAGGTCGGGTGTATCGGCGGACATGGTTTTTTTGAGCGCCGGGGTGTCATCGGCGAGCGGTGATAAATAGTCGATGGTTGCCCCATTGGCCCGGACCAAATAGGTTTCCGACGTCTTAGACGCGTCGCCGGGTTGTTTTAAGCGTTTGAACAGGCCGTCGTCGACGATCCGAAGGCCAACCACCGCCCCAATGCCCTTGGCCCCTTCACCGTCCTGAACGCCATAAATCGGTAGAACAAAACCGATCGTCGGGTCGCCTGCGGCGCCTTCGTATATGTCAATTATTGCCGGTTCGCCGTCCAACGCCTGTGCAACGGCCTTACGAATCCGTTTATTGATTGGTGGCATGTCCGGTGTCGCGACCAATGTCTTTCCGTCGGCATCAACAAGGCCAATTCCGGCTAATCCGGCACGCTCTATATTTGCCGCAACTTCGCCGGTCGGCGGCGGAGCCTTAAATCCGGTGCGGTCTGCTGACGCAATCAGAAGATTGCGAAGGTAGGTCGCTGAGGCTTGCGGGTCTTCTCCGTCTGCGGTGCTCCCGTCAGGAAGAGAATCACTTGCCGCATCCTCCGGTGCCTTAGACTCTGAGGTGATTCCGAGTAAAAGGTCGCTTTCAGACTGCGCATCTGACTGGGGTTCAGGCATGACGGCATCAACCGGTCCCTCGTTGAACGCCAGTTCAGATAAATAAATTTGCAGCGAAGCATTCTGCGACAAATCACGCATATGGTTGAAATTTTGGTCTACCCAGGCGTTGATGTCTGCCGCACGACTGTCGGCGACGATACCAAGCCGAACTTGCCATGCCTGAATATCACGTTGTCGTTCCGCATCAACAAAGGCAAAAACACCAGCAATCGCGCCGCCAATGGCGACAATAATTGCCACAGCCACCAGCATTGCTTTTTTGTTTAACCGAGGCGCATCGTTCGGATTCTTGATGACAGACTGTTCGGAGTCCGTATTTGTCGGATCACGTTTGTCGCCGTCCAGTTGATTGCCGTCAGCATGGGCCATCGCCCGCCCCCATGTGAAGTCATAAACTTTCCAACATCTTACGTACAGTTCGTTCGTACGCAAGAAAGAATCGTGGGCCTATCACAGTTCTGCGAGTCTGTGTTGTTCGGGTTGCTGACGGCTTAGGAAAAATACTAATATGACAAACGATTCGGAACAATTTGTTTAGGCGGGCAATACTATTGGCGATAAAGCAGGCGCAAACGTCCTCAAATACACCAAATAAATTGTTTCGACGATGCGTGTTTTTGTTGCTTGTTGCGATTGGTTTTAGCGCGACTGCGCCTTTAGACGCTCTGGGCGCGACCAAGGCGAAAAGAAGTTTTTTTTCCAGTGTGGAAGTGCGCTCAAAAAATCTAAAACCTTTTAAGAAGTGGCGCGCAGCACTGGCTCGATACTCAAAGGAACTAAGAGCCAGAAAAAAAGCCAAATGTCACTCCAAGCGCTTGAATATCTGTAATTATGGCGATTGGGGGAAGTTTTTGAAAAGCCTAAAGGGCCGGGATAAATTTACCCAGATGCGCGCTGTCAACGCGCGCATGAACAAAGCCAAATATGTGACAGATAAGACCAATTGGGGGCGCAAGGATTATTGGGCAACCCCTGGTGAATTCATGAATCGATTTGGCGACTGTGAAGATTTTGCCATCGTCAAATATCTATCTCTCAGACTTCTTGGTTTTAAAGAACGAGAGTTGCGGGTTGTTGCAGTGAAAGACCTGAACTTAAAAGTCGGTCATGCCGTTCTGATTGTTAAACTGCGGAATCCTAAAACCAAAGAAAATGTAGACTATTTGCTCGATAACCAGATTGCTAGGGTTGTTAAGGCTAGAACGGTTCGTCATTACGAACCCGTATTTTCCATCAACAAGAATTTCTGGTGGCGGCACCGAAAGGGATGACGTGGGCGCTAGGTCCGGAATAGAATAGTGCGTGGCGCATGTTGCGAGGCTGGATTTGTCACCTGTCGTCGGCCACTATTATGTCTCTTCATTTTGTCATGCGGGGGCCTCAATGCATAAAAAAGCTGTTTTGTTGATAACGCGGAAACTTTCCCAAAATACGGAACGTCGCGCCGCAGAAGACTACGACGTGCGCCTGAACGCCGACGACCGGCTCTATTCGCCGGAAGATCTGATTGAAAAAAGCCAGGACGTGGACGCGATTCTACCCTGCCATTCTGAGCTTTTTACCGCTGATCTGGTCGAAAAATTGCCTGATCGCGTAAAAATTATCGCCAACCATTCCGTCGGCGTCGATCATTGTGATTTGATCGCGTTGAAAGCGAAGGGAATTGTCGTCACCAATACACCAGATGTTCTTTCCGACGCGACTGCAGAAATTGCGATGTTGTTGCTGTTGGGTGCGGCGCGGCGTGCCAGTGAAGGCGACCGAATGGTCCGTGCAGGCAAGTGGGCGCACTGGAGTCCATCGTTTATGGTTGGCACTCAAGTGACTGGAAAGCGGATCGGTATCGTCGGAATGGGACGAGTCGGGCAGGTTATGGCGAAACGCGCGCGCGGTTTTGATATGGAAGTGCATTACTTCAACCGCAACCGATTGTCTGCCGACAAAGAAGTTGGGGCGATATTTCATGAAAGCATCGAGTCGCTGTTGACCGTATCGGACTATTTATCACTGCATTGTCCCGCGACCTCGGAAACAACGGGTTTTCTAACGGCGGAAAAGATCGACCTCCTGCCCGATGGTGCTATTGTCGTCAATACGGCGCGGGGCGCGTTGATCGATGAGGACGCCCTTATTGTGGCATTACAATCAGGGAAAATCGGTGGTGCTGGACTTGACGTATTTGCTGATGAACCGGGCGGCAACGCAAAATTTGCGGCCTTCGACAACATCTTCATGTTGCCGCATATCGGTAGCGCTACGTTTGAGACCCGCGATGCTATGGGGTTTCGCGCCCTTGATAATCTGGATTCATTCTTTTCTGGCACGGAGCCCGTTGATCGGGTTGCATAAGATTAAAGTCGCCATTGGGCATTTGATCTGACTTTGACATTCACTTGTGCCTCCTGATCAAAGGAGATTTCACGTTATTTACTTGCGTAAATTCGTCCAATATCAGACATATAGTTCGTGTTTGTGGATGTTGTTTGCAATGAGCAAATGCCATAGACTATAGCAGAGGAAATTCGTTGGGGCCGTGCCCCCGCCAGCAACCAATATCCAGTAGAAAAATAAGAAACGATTGGCACATGGTTTCGGGTTTCGCAATCTAGAATTAAGGGAGAGAAAAGTTATGGTTGAAAGTAAATCCAAAGTGACGCGCCGTAAGTTCCTTAAAAAGGGAACTGTTGCCGCAGGTGCCGCCGCCGCCGCGACGTTGGCCGCGCCGAATATCGCCATCGCCAAGCCGACCGTTCTGAAAGTTCAGGCCGCATGGGGCGGCGGGATTTTCCTCGAAAACGCCAAAAGCTACGTCGAACGCGTACATGCGATGGCCGGAAAAGATCTGCGCATTGATCTGTTGTCCGTTAACTCCGTTGTGAAAACAAGCCAGATGCAAGACGCTGTGCATCGCGGTGTTATCGACGGCGCGCACTATGTTACGGCGTACTGGTATTCCAAATCCAAAGCCGCATCACTTTTCGGCACTGGACCATGTTATGGTTGGTCAGCGCAAGAATTGCTTGGCTGGATTCACTATGGTGGTGGTTTGGAATTGTTCAACGAACTGATGGCAAGCCTCGGCCTGGATATCGTCAGTTTCTTCAATAGCCCAATGCCAGCTCAGCCATTAGGTTGGTTCAAAGAGCACATCACAGACGCTTCCCAGTTGAAGGGCCTCAAGTACCGGACTGTTGGCTTGGCCGCAGACGTGCTCCTGGAAATGGGGATGTCTGTCGTTCAGTTGCCTGGTGGAGAAATTCAACCGGCGATGAAATCTGGCCTGATTGATGCCGCTGAATTCAACAATCCAACATCGGATAAAGATTTTGGCATGCAGGATGTGTCCAAGCACTATCATCTTGCCAGTTTCCACCAATCTCAGGAATGTTTTGAAATCACCTTCAATAAGAAGAAATATAACTCTCTTCCGAAAGAACATCAGGCGATTCTGAAACATGCATCCGAAGCCGAAAACTCAGATTTCTATTGGAATAACACCCTTCGTTATGCCGATGATCTGGTGAGCCTGAAAGAAAAAAGCGGCGTGAATGTCTATCGTACGCCTGATTCGGTTATGCTCGGACAGTTGAAGGCATGGGATATTGTTGTTGACCGAATTTCCAAAGAAGATCCTTTCTTCGCCAAGGTCGTTGCATCGCAGAAAGTCTATGCGAAAAAAGTAATGGGGTATCTGCTGTTGAACCAACCGGATTACGGCTTGGCCTATAAGCATTACTTCGGATGATATGATCCGCATTAAGAGTGCGATCTAGTCATAAATAATGACAGATATCGAGGGGCAGCCAGTGAGGCTGTCCCTCTGATGTCACCCCCTAATTCCAATTGCGCTGTCGCCCTAGTGGCGAAAGAGAGTACCCATGACGAGCATTATTCATACTGTTGAAAGCCTTAATATTTGGATCGGTCGAGCGTTTGGCTGGTGCATCCTGATTTTGACCCTGTCCGTCGCTTATGAAGTGTTCGTTCGTTATGTTTTGAATTCACCGACTGTTTGGGCCTTCGATATGATGGTTCAAATGTACGGCGCGTTGTTTTTAATGGCTGGGCCTTATGCGCTGGCTCAGGACTCACATGTTCGTGCCGACGTTCTTTACCGATTATGGACTGTTCGCTGGCAGGCACGGGTCGATATCGTCCTTTATTGTTTGTTTTTCTTTCCCGGCATGGCCGCCCTGTTCTGGTACGGCTGGGAAATTGCATCCGATTCTTGGCGCTATAAAGAAGTCAGTTGGAATAGCCCCGCCAGAATTCAAATCTATTTTTTCAAGACCTTGATCCCCCTAGCTGGTGGTTTGCTAATTCTTCAAGGTGTCTCAGAGTGCATGCGCTGTATTATCGCCATGAAGACCGGAAAGTGGCCGGAACGAATGGAAGACGCGAAAGAAACTGAGGTTCTTCTCGCCGAGCAAGCGAACAACTCCTAAACCACTTTTTATATTCAGACTTTTTACGACGGAGCTTTTTTTAGGATGACGAACCCTGAAGTAGCCATTTTAATGCTGTCACTCTTCATCCTGTTGGTGATGTTGGGTTTCCCGGTCGCCTTTACCCTTCTCGCGATGGGCGTTGGGTTCGGTTATTACGCCTATTTTGAAGCCGGTAGCGTTGAAGTTTTTGCCGATGTCTTCAACAACAAGATTTTCTATTTACTGAACCAAAATACCTATTCAGTAATGGAGAATGATACCTTGGTCGCCATCCCGTTGTTCTTGTTTATGGGGTATGTCGTTGAACGGGCGAACATCGTCAATCGATTGTTTCATGCGTTGCAAATGGCAGCACGAAATTTACCGGGCTCGATGGCAATCGCAGCACTACTTACCTGTGCTGTTTTCTCGACGGCCAGTGGGATTGTTGGTGCCGTTGTAACACTGATGGGGTTGCTGGCGTTTCCTGCCATGGCAAAAGCCAATTATGACAAGGAATTCGCCTCAGGGGTAATCTGTGCTGGCGGCACCCTAGGCATTCTTATTCCGCCTTCGATTATGTTGATCGTTTACGCGGCAATTGCTGAACTTTCCCCGTTGCGCCTGTACGCAGCCGCCGTCGTCCCCGGCTTTCTGCTTGCGGGATCTTATATCGTTTACGTGATTGTTCGGGTCTTGATTAACCCCTCAATCGCACCCAAGCCGCGGGACGAAGATGTACCGCCAAAACGCCAGATTTATATTGAATTATTAACCTCGTTCGTACCGTTAACGATGCTGATTATGTTGGTGTTGGGCTCAATTCTCGGTGGTTTGGCGACACCAGCCGAAGCTGCCGCAATGGGGGCACTTGGTGCACTCGTGTTGGCAGTTATCTATCGCTCACTCAGTTGGGTAATGCTGAAACAATCTGTATACCTGACAGCCAAAGCGACAGCTATGGTCTGCTGGTTATTTGTCGGGTCATGGACGTTTGCGTCCGTGTTTTCCTATCTCGGCGGACATGAAATTATTGAACACTTCATTCTGTCGTTTGAATTGGCACCGTGGCAGTTTCTTGTTCTTGCACAATTGATTATTTTCCTGCTCGGTTGGCCGCTTGAGTGGTCGGAAATTCTGATCATCTTTGTGCCGATTTTCTTGCCGATGCTGGATAATTTTAACGTCAATCCGTATTTCTTTGCGATGTTGGTCGCTTTGAATTTACAAACGTCGTTCCTGACGCCACCGATGGCCATGTCGGCATACTACTTAAAAGGCGTGCTTGGGTCGGCCATTGAACTGATGCAAATTTTCAGAGGCTTAATGCCGTATCTTGGAATTGTCATCTTTGTTATGGTTTTGATGTACCAGTTCCCTGGACTGGCACTTTGGCTGCCTGATTACCTGTTCGGCCCGTACGTGCCGTGATGCAAGGGCGAGATAATAGAAAGGAACTAAAATGGCAGAAAAAGTAGGCGGTGGTGTTGGCGCATTAATATTGGCACTGTTTGTCCTTGGTTTGGCTGATAGCATCTCGTCCGGATTTGCTGGTTTCTGGGGGGGGCTGCCATTTTGGCTAATCTGCCTTCCGGTCCTCGCGTTGGTCTTTTATGACTACTGGGAATCGTGTTTCCGGAAAAAATAGGCCGACACGGCCTGCTCTAAAAAAAAACTGAACAATGAGGCCTGTGTTATGGATTTGGCAGATTTAGGTGCCGCTCAATTGGTGCCGATGATTCGTGATGGCGAAATAACCTCGACAGAATTGGTTGAAGCCTGCCTTGCACGAATTGAGGCGAGAGAAGATGAGGTTGGGGCGTGGACTCATTTAGACCCTGTGTTTGCTCGAAAACAGGCTGCCGCCCTGGATGAGTTTCGCGCTACCGGCGCACCGTGTGGGCCACTTCATGGCATTCCCGTTGGGATCAAGGATGTATTTGACACCAAAGATTTTCCGACTGAAAACGGGACCGTACTGGATGCCGGACGCCAACCCCTGAACGACTGTACCGTCGTTAGCCTACTTAAGGCGTGTGGCGCGGTTATTATGGGGAAAACCGTTTCCACTGAATTGGCCGTGTATGGACCGGGAAAAACACGAAACCCCCTCAATCCTGAGCGCACGCCTGGCGGATCATCAAGTGGGTCGGCTGCCGCTGTGGCTGCGGGTATGGTGCCATTGGCCATTGGCACTCAGACCAATGGATCGGTCATTCGACCGGCGTCTTTTTGCGGTGTCATCGGCTTCAAACCAACGCATGGACGGATTTCTCGGGCTGGCGCGCTGGAACTGTCCAGAATCCTGGATCATGTCGGTGTTTTCGCCCGCTCGCTAAAAGATGCTGAATTGCTCAGCGACTGTTTAATGATTTATGACGCCGCTGATGCCGATACCAGACTGAGGGCAGCACCGCGCGTTCAAGAAATTGCCCAGCAAGAACCACCTGCCACCCCCCGGTTTGCGTTTGTTAAATCCCCTGTCTGGGACCGTGCCGATCCAGATGCACAAAGTGCGTTTGAAGAACTACACGATTTTCTGGGCGATCAGTGTGACGAAGTCACGATGCCAGTAGAATTTGACAACGCCGTCGGAAATTTGAAAAACATCATGTACGCCGACTTGGCCAAATATCTGGCATCTTATGTGAAACGTGACGAAAGCAAGCTCAGCGAAACACTGCGCAAGATGATTGAAGACGGAAAGTTGGTTAGCGCGGTCGACTATAACGTCAGTGTCGATGAGATTTCACCGTTGAACGATTGGGTTCAAACCTTGTGTGAAGACTATGACGCAATTTTAACACCAGCAACATGTGGTGAAGCACCACTTGGCTTGGACGCGACCGGCGACCCAATTTTTTGTACCATTTGGTCTTATCTTGGTGTGCCAGCACTTACACTTCCATTGATGGAAGGAACCAACAACATGCCCATCGGGGTGCAATTGGTTGGACCACGCGGTGATGATGCCAGGCTTTTCCGATCAGCGCATTGGCTGGTTGACCAGGTCATAAACGCAGACTGAACGATGGCTCTCTGATTACATCGTTTTGCGGAAGAACGGGTTATCCTTGGTTCGCAGCTACCTTTTTCCGCACGAAAACAGCTTGTTTATCAACGTCGTTTTTGCTTGTTTTCGTCTCCTACATGTCCGACCCATGCAGGCCTCTCGACAGGATTTCGCTGGTGTTTTTTGAATAAGTGACTAGGTTTCGCGTCGATGATGCGGACTTTCGCTCTTCTTATAAGCGGGACGGTATTGGTGAACGAACTCGAAAAGAAAATTGAAGCGCGCCGAACCTTTGCGATTATCTCGCATCCAGATGCGGGTAAAACGACGTTGACGGAAAAATTTTTGCTGTTTGGGGGGGCCATTCAGTTAGCTGGTGCCGTCAAAGCCAGAGGAAATCAACGCCGCGCCCATTCCGACTGGATGAAGGTTGAAAGAGAACGCGGGATTTCAGTTGCGTCCTCGGTAATGACCTATGATTACGAAGGCCATACTTTCAACCTTCTTGATACCCCCGGTCATGAAGATTTCAGTGAAGACACCTACCGCACGTTAACCGCCGTCGATTCGGCCATTATGGTTTTGGACGCGGCCAAGGGTATTGAGGGTCAGACACGAAAATTATTTGAAGTCTGCCGGATGAGAAATGTCCCTCTCATCACTTTCATCAATAAAATGGACCGGGAGGCGCTTGATCCGTTTGAGTTGCTGGATCAAATTGAACAAGACTTGCAATTGGACGTAACACCGGCAAGCTGGCCGATTGGCATGGGGCGGGATTTTCTCGGATGTTATGATTTATTCCGCGACCGGTTGGTGTTGATGGGGCGGTCTAAAGGTGAAATGCCGGAGGAGGGAGAGGTTTGTCAGGGGTTGAATGACCCTAAACTGGACCAACTCCTGCCAGATTATGCGGTCGCCAAGCTTCGTGAAGATGTCGAGATGGCGCGAGGGCTATGTCCCGAATTTGACCTGGAAGCCTACCGTGCAGGTGATTTGACGCCGGTTTATTTTGGCAGTGCGGTCAATAATTTCGGTGTCCGTGAATTACTGCGCGGCGTTGCTGAACAGGCACCACCGCCCCGACCACAACCTGCGCTTGATCGGAAAATTCAGCCTGAAGGGGCTAAGGTCAGTGGTTTTGTGTTTAAAATTCAAGCCAATATGGACCCGAAGCATCGCGACCGAATTGCTTTTGTTCGTCTGTGTTCCGGTAAATTTCGGCGGGGCATGAAAATGTTACATGTGCGTTCAGGCAAAACCTTAAACATTCATAACCCAGTGCTATTTCTCGCCCAGGATCGGGAATTGGCGGAAGAAGCGTGGCCAGGAGACATTATTGGCATCCCCAATCATGGTAACTTGCGTATTGGCGACAGTTTGACCGAAGGTGAGAATATTCAGTTTATTGGAATTCCTAGTTTTGCCCCGGAAATGTTACAAAAAGTCCGCTCGGATGACCCCATGCGGGCGAAACATTTGGGCAAGGCGTTGCAACAGATCGCCGAAGAAGGCGCCGCACGCGTGTTCAAACCGAATTATGGTTCAGATTGGGTCGTTGGTGTGGTCGGTGTGCTTCAGTTTGAAGTGCTGGCAGACCGAATTCGTACCGAATACGACATTCCGGTGCGGTTTGAGCCAACGGAACTTTATACGGCACGCTGGGTGGAAACCGATGACGCGCTGCAAATGAAGAGATTTTCTGATGCCAATAACCCCAGTATGGCCGTCGATCATGACGGTGCGCCGGTCTTTATGGCGCGCAACGCGTGGCATCTGAATAAGGCCGAGGAAGATTGGCCCGAAACCCGCTTTGAAAAAACAAAAGAGCAACTGATATAGAATGACGCCCAGATCCTCCGGCTTTAACATTCCATGGCCCAAGGGCGACCACCGCGAATTGACAATGGAAGCGCGTCAGCAGCGGTTGGATGAGGCCCGAGCCACCCGTCCGAATGGACCGTTGTGGGTGTTTGCATTTGGATCACTGATGTGGAACCCCGGTTTTGACTATGACAAGTCCGACGTCGCGGTTTTATCGGGCTGGGAACGAAAATTTCATATCTGGACGACAGTTGCACGCGGTACACCGGAACGCCCTGGATTGGGCTTATGTCTGGAAAGAGGCCCCGGCGATTGTAAGGGGCTGGTATACCAATTGCGTCCGGAAAATGACGACAAAGACTGGCAAGCGTTATGGTACAGGGAAATGACATCCGGCGTCTATCAGGCGGTTTGGCTGGACGTTGAGACAGAAAAGTCGGGCCCAGTCACAGCCCTGACGTTTGTTGTCGACCCCATCCATCGGCAATATGTCGGACCCTTGCCGGCTGAGATCATGGCTGAGATCATCGCCGGTGCCAGCGGACGATATGGGTTATGCCGCGATTACCTGGCTGGTACAGTCGAGGAGATGGCAAAGTTGGGCGTTTTTGATTTGCACCTTAACCAATTGCTTGAACTGGTTGACGGACGACGCGCGCTCTCACGATCATAACCAATTGTCCTTATGATCGTGCCGCGTTGGTTTTGACGTGTTCACGGTGATAAATATAAAGTCCACTGGCAATGATGGTCGACGCGCCGATAACGGTCCATTGGTCGGGCAGGTCCCCAAATATGAAAAACCCAAACAACGTCGCCCAGATCAAATTTGAATAGGTGAAGGGGGCTACCGCTGCTGCTGGTGCTATCGTAAGCGATTTGATTAACGCAAAATGCCCCACACCGCCAAGCACCCCCGTACCGATCATTATCAGCAATTGATAGGGTGTTGGTGTTTGCCAGAAAAAGGGAACGATTAGCGTTGTGACAACGGTACCAATCAATGCGCTATAAAGCAGGTTCGTCAAGACGGGCTCGGAATGACTGAGAAAACGCGTACTGATTTGAAAGACCCCATAGAGTAACGCCGCCGCCAGTGGAAACAAAGCAGCAGGCTGCATAATACCCGTGCCGGGCCTGATGATAATTAGGGCACCGATGCAGCCGATTACGACAGAGACCCAACGTCGAGGTCCCACTTTCTCTTTTAAAATTGGCATCGACAGAGCCGTAACGACAATTGGTGATGCCAGCATGATGGCACTGGCATCAGCCATGGGTATGTAACTGAGGCCGATAAAAAAACTTGTTGTGGTCAATAGCAATAAAAGCGAGCGCAGCAACTGAAGCCAGATATGTGATGTCACCATCAACGACTTTAACCGAGGTGCCAATAAAATTCCCAGCACAAGCAAATGAAAAAAATACCGTCCCCAAACGACTTCCATAACGGGGATGTTCTGAGACAGGTATTTAGCGCAGGCATCCATACTGACGAACAGCAACATCGTCAAAAGCATCCAGGCAATGCCCAGCTTTGAATTTTGCGTAACCTGGGAGCCCATAACTTGATTTCTTTTAAATAGAGAGGCGTTAAAGGTTAGGGTATATCGATGACACGGGCCACTGGCAATCTGACTTTAGGCTTTCCGAATTTTGAATTAGGGGTATAAGCGATAATTCGCTTCATTTCTGGGTCAACTAAATGCCACACCAACGGACGACACAACCTTCGGGTCAATCGTGGCTTGCTGCACGCGTGCGTCGTCATGTGTCAGAGTTATTGCGTCTTGCGGGCCCGATTATCGTTTCCCGAATGGGGATTTTGGTGATGATCACTGCTGATACGGTGATGGTCGGGCGGTATAGTGCGCACGAATTAGCCTATCAGGCAATCGGTGCGGCGTTAATCGTCCCGGTTCTACTGTCGTTCATGGGCCTTGTCATGGGAACGATGATTTTGACATCGAACCATTTCGGTGCCGAAAATTACGCGGCCTGCGGCGCAGTTTGGCGCAGATCAGTGCCTTATGCCTTTGTTTTGGGTGCAATTGCGGTTGGCATATCTCTGTTCGGCGAGACGTTGTTGACACTGGGCGGACAGACGCCTGTGCTGGCCCATGAAGGTGGGATCGTTATGCAAGTGACCGGCTATGGCATGCCTGCGTTTTTGGTGTTTTTAGCCTCTGCTTTTTTTCTTGATGGAATTCGCCGCCCAGCTCCTGCCATGCTGTTGATGATTGTTGCTAACATTTTGAATTTGTTTTTAAATTGGCTTTTAATCTCAGGAAATATGGGACTTGCGGCGGGCGGCGCGGAAGGTGCCGCCTGGGCAACGACTTGGTCGCGTTGGTTTCTCGCCTGCGGTGCCGTTACGTATATCTGGATGATGCCAGATCATCAAAAATTTGCCATACGCATTGCGCCAAAGGGCGGGTGGAAAGCGTGGGAAGACCTGCGCAACATCGGCATTGCGATCGGTCTCAGCATTGGCGTTGAAGGGATGGCATTTGCAACGCTGAACATGTTTGCAGGATGGCTTGGTGAACAAGCGTTGGCGACGTATGCCATCGGCATAAACGTTCTGTCGATTTGCTTTATGGTCTCAATCGGGCTGGGGGCAGCCTCTGGCGTTCGTGTTGGCATTGCCCATGGGCGTAACGACAGGCCTGATATGATGCTGGCAGGCTGGACAGGGTTAGGCGTGACGATGGGGGCATTGGGCATCATTGGGTGCGGGCTATATTTCGGCTCTGACCTGATCGCCCATTTCTACACAACGGATCCTAAAACCATCGCTGCTGCCACGCCGCTGATTTTGTTTTGTGGATTTGTTCTGGCCTTTGACGGTGGCCAGGCGACCATGTCCAATGTGCTTCGTGGACGGCGCGATGTCTGGATACCAAGCCTTATTCAAACCGCATCTTTTGTCGGTGTCTTGATCCCACTTGGGTATTTGTTCTCAATTAATTTAGGTTTCGGCGCAATTGGCTTGTTTTACGGAATTATCATTTCGGTGACTGTATCGTTGACATTGTTGAGCTTCAGGTTTTATTGGCTTAGTCGACCCCGCACTGAAAAACCTGGCGAGCCACGATAACCTAGGCTTTCTATTCTCTGCCTATCACCCTTTTGCGCAGACCATGCAATTTGGGATCGAGGGATCGTATTCTAAGCGTTTTTCTTCAATTTCTTCGCCACAGACAAGACAATAACCAAAACCTCCGCCGTCGATCCGGGCAAGGGCTGAATCGATGCGTTGGCGCTCAAGGGTACGCCGACGCTCAGTTTCCAGTTGCATTGCTTGTCCTTGCAGCGCGTCCATTCGTGACAGACGTCCAACAGAGGATTGATCAAGTGTTACTGGCTTTCTGTCGTCTTGTGTTGCGACGGACAAATGCTCAATTTCGGCACGCATTTCCAGTAAACGCTTTTTATGTGACTTTAAGTCGGGTTTGACCATTTGACATCCCTTTTTCTTCAATCAGAGTGCACTCATCTGCGACAAGTCACAAGGCAAAGCGCCGTGCCTACTTGATTGAGGCAACGCCGTAGCGTATGACCGGCGTCTTAAATTCAGCGTTTAGTTCTCGAAAACGGAATGCCTTGTTATGAATCTGTTCGACGTCTTTGAAAACCACATTGCAACACTTGTATCGGCCATGATGTTGGACGGCAGACTACCCGATAGCCTTAATCTCGACCGCGTCACGATAGAACCTCCTCGTGATGTGGCCCACGGCGATGTGACGACCAATGCGGCAATGGTCCTGTGCAAACAAGCCGGGATGAAACCGAGGGATCTCGCGACATTGTTGGCCGGGCAGTTGGAAACATTAGAGGATGTTGGACATGTCGAAATCGCAGGTCCGGGATTTATCAATGTTCGTGTAGCGACCAGGTTTTGGCACAATACGATTTCTGAAATTTTGCACGTTGGCCCTGCCTATGGTGATCTGGATTTTGGTGCCCGTGAGAAGGTCAATGTAGAATACGTCTCGGCCAACCCAACCGGGCCGCTCCATGTTGCTCATGCTCGCGGGGCTGTAACTGGGGACGCGTTGGCGAAACTGTTGGCGAAAGCGGGCTATGATGTCACTACAGAGTACTATATCAACGACGCCGGAGCGCAGGTCGATACCCTTGCCCGGTCAGCCCACTTACGTTACCGCGAAGCCTTGGGCGAAGATATCAAAGAAATTCCCGAAGGCTTGTATCCGGGCGACTACCTGATACCTGTTGGTCAGGCATTGGTGGCGCGAGACGGTGACAAATGGAACGACAAAGAAGAACAGGTCTGGCTTCAGGAATTCCGGGAATTCACGGTCGCACGCATGATGGACCTGGTGCGTGAAGATCTCGCGGCGTTAGGCATCGAGCAAGATGTGTTCACGTCTGAAAATGAGCTGGTAAAAGCCGGAGCCGTTGACGATGTGCTCGCGACATTAGAAAGTATGGGATTGATCTACACAGGTGTATTGGAGCCTCCTAAAGGAAAGACGCTAGATGATTGGGAGCCGCGCCCGCAGACCCTTTTCAAGTCCACCGAGTTTGGTGACGATGTCGATCGGCCGATCAAAAAATCGGACGGAACATGGACCTATTTCACCAACGATATCGCCAATCACTTGGATAAATTTCGGCGTGGATTCAACATTCAAATCGACATATTCGGCGCTGATCATGGCGGTTATGTAAAGCGAATGAAAGCGGCGACGACGGCAATTAGTGGTGGAAAAGCAAAGCTGGATATCAAGCTTTGCCAGTTGGTTCATCTGATTAAGGATGGTCAACCGATGCGTATGTCTAAACGTTCAGGCAATTTCGTCACTCTTCGGGACTTAATTGATGAGGTTGGTAAGGACGTTGTGCGGTTTATTATGCTCAGCCGCAAGAACGATACTCAGATGGAGTTTGATCTGCAAAAAGCACTTGAGCAATCGCGGGATAATCCGGTGTTTTATGTCCAATACGCCCATGCGCGCTGTCAGTCCATTCTCCGCAATGCCCAGCTGGAACTTTCTCCTGCTGACCTTGCGCCTGAACACCTTAAAAAGGCCAATCTTGCCCGGCTGAGCGACGACGCTGAAATAGATATCATCCGGATCATGGCCAATTGGCCGCGGTTTGTTCAGGCGGCCGCAGAAGCCCACGAACCGCACCGCATCGCCTATTATCTGAATGATTTGGCGGCAAATTTTCATGGCCTTTGGAATAAGGGGAAGGATAATGCGCATTTGCGCTTTATTCACAGCGATGATGCGGAACTTACCCTGGCACGTTTGGCCCTGGTGCAAAGCGTCGCCTTCGTGATTGCATCCGGCCTTAACGTTTTTGGCGTCACGCCCCTGGATGAACTCCGCTGAGCCCGGCCGCTAAACACCTAAAGAAATCCCTGTTGGGACTAAGCGATGCTTGCCCCTACATGGCGCAAGCGCTTGAGGTTTGTGGTCCACCAGAACCTAGAGAGCGTGCGCCCGGGTATGCGACGATATTGCGTATAATTGTTGATCAACAGGTGTCTGTTCAAGCAGGTGCGTCAATCTGGCGCAAGCTTGAGCAAGAGATCAGTAATATTACACCGCAAACTGTTCTTGACGCGGGTGAGGACACGCTTCGTGCTTGCGGCTTTAGCCGCCCGAAAGTCCGCTATGCACGGTGTCTCGCTGATGTGATTATCGATGGCACCCTTGATCTCGGCAGCCTGTCGTCATTGACTGATGAAAACGTGATGAAACAATTAACGTCAGTCACAGGTATCGGTCGGTGGTCTGCGGAGATCTACTTAATGTTTGCTCTGAAACGCGAAGATGTTTGGCCTGCTGGGGACGTGGCCTTGGCCACTGCGACAGAGCGCCTGATGGGATTAGATCACCGCCCCGACGTTGCCGAACTCGACAGTATAGCCGAGCGTTGGCGACCCTGGAGAACGTCAGCCGCTCTAGTGCTTTGGCACTATTACAAGCGTGCGCCTCTTAAATAGCCGCCATACGTGACCATCAATGCGAATCGGGCGCTTTACTGCCCCCACACTTGTTGGCTAAGATACGAGTTTGCTGCTATTCGATTAGTCTGGGAGTAACAAGACATGAATTCCCCAATGGTGTCACGCCTAGTTTTTTCCGCTATTTTTGCAGGGTCACTAATCGTTGCCTCGTCAACGTTCGCCGAAGAAAAGAAAGTGGATACCGAGAATGACGAAACCCAGGTCAGTGATCCGCTGGAGGGAATCAACAGATTTACATCTGGTTTCAACAGTATCGTCCGTGGTGTGATCATTGACCCTCTTGTTGATGGTTATCAAGCGATAACCCCGATGTTTTTACAAGAAGCTGTCGGAAATGCCGCATCGAACCTGACTGAGCCCGTCACCGCGATCAGCAGTATATTGCAGGGCGATACCGAGAATGCGGGCAAAGCAACCAAGCGGTTTTTGGTGAATTCCACCTTGGGAATTGGCGGGTTGAATGACCCGGCAACCGAAATGGGGATAGAGCAACGCCGCGAAGACTTGGGGCAGGCGGCTGCAGTTAACGGTGCCGATGAAGGTATGTATATCGTTCTTCCGTTACTCGGTCCATCAAACTCGCGCGACGCACTCGGTGATGCCTTGACCGCAATCGCTAGCCCGTTACCGCTTGTTGGTGCCGTTGCTCAAGGCGGGGTCGAATACTCAAAAAATCAGGATGCAATCAAAACAATTACACAAGGTGCCCTGGACCCTTATGTGGTTGAACGTGATGCATATTCCCAGTATCGAAAATTTCAGATTAAGAACGGTGAAGAATCTCTGCAAGAGGGCCCAACACTGGATGCTAGCGATTTTCAATAGAAAACTATTGAAGCATTGTACGCAAAAATTCGTAAACCAATTTAACCTATTGTAATACGATTGATCTCTTGGCAGCGTTTTTTTGTTTGAGTGATTTCTGTCAAATGCTAATTAACCAATTGTGAATCAATAGAAAAAAATTTCGCTTGGCGAATCGCAAATTTGATTTTCCCCTGGAAACCTGCAATAGTGTGTAATTGATATATTTCGATGTGCAAATAATTGCGCATTTCTGAGGAGGAAATTCGTAAATGGCTGTTTATTATTTATCTGGATTATCGATCGTTGCAGGAATTGGAATACTTGGATTTATCTGGATTGTTCCAAGATTTTTGAAATAAGTATTTGATGTGGTCGTTTGACCTGCCCGACACGACCGCCTACTGCTCGCCGCGTCGTGTCTGCGGCAATTTAGCACTATAGGGCAGATGATTACCGGCACCTAAATACCCGGAAAATTCCCCATAGAATTTCTCAATGCCCGGTTTGGTCAGCCTCTCTATTAGGATTTCATCACCTCACGATTTGAAGAAATGTGGAGATATTCCCTTTGTTTCAAATATCATGCACTGTTTTCGGTATACTATGGGCACGTAATAGTGTTTATTTTTACAACGCTGCAATTTTTCCACCGGGTTAAGTAAATGGTTGATATCATTAACGTAGCGTCCAGTTTCAGGCCTTCGGTCGCGGACAGTGCTGGTTTGGAGAAAAAGACTAAAAACGACGGGACGACGGTGCCCGCCCGCGCGGTTGAACGCACTGTTCGTGATACTGTAGATATTAGCGCTGAAGGATATAAGACGGTTAATCTGGCGCGTGGCCAGGAATTAGCGAATGCGCTCCCTGATGCCAAGGTTGACCGTGTCGCCTTTAATGCTGCAATTGCCCGTGCACTGGAGGATATTGACCGCGTAACAACATTGTTTTCTCAAGTTGTTTCTCAATTGCAGGGAAAATCCGTGTCAGCGGCGGACACCACTTCCGAAACCGTTTCATTAACTAACGGCGGCGAACAAGTGGTTAATCTCGGGAAAACCAGTCAAAGCGTCGAACGCCTTCGCAAGGGGCAAGTTAATGTGCAAGATCTTGCCAATTATCTGAAAACGTCAAGCAATCAAAATCAGAAACTCACGTCTTTACTGGCTGAGTCGTTAAAGGCCCTGATCTCCAAACGGTGATTTCTGGGTGAATTTGCGATTGCCAAGCTTACTCAATGTAGCATTCCTCGCCTAAGTGATCGATCACTCCTGATTACCTTGGTGTTGGCGTGAATGGGTGATTTCGCCATGCCGTGTTTAACCTACGGCGCTGACTATAACCTCTGGCTAGGTTGGTTTTTTGTGACCATCAGCTAAATTGGATGACATACAATAAAAACCCCCGAGCTCTCGGGGGCTATTCATTAGGTGATTATGGCTGAAACAGACAATCCGAACGCTGACGGCGAAACCTCTTCCTCTAGTGAAGAGGCGCAGATATTTGACGACTTGACGTCCTTGTCCGAGGAGTCCGGAGAGCCAAGTATCGACGAACTTGTCGAAATCGGAGGCACGCCTGAAGCGGTTGGTGATAGCGGGTTGGAAAATGTTCAGCCGGATGGTCGAACTGTTGTCGCCAACAATGAATTCGTTGATCAAACCGGTGGTGCGTTTTCTTCCGGCCCAGATATTGGTCGAAGTGGTGTGCCGACTCAACCGGATCTGCCCGTAATCGATACTGGGACTGACGGACAGCAAGACCCAATCCCTGTTGTCAATCAACCGCTTCCCGAAAACGATATCGAAATTCCAAGGGTCGACGCACCAGTAGATCCTGCGCCTGACATCCAACCAACCCCTCGCCGGGACCCGAGCCCAGCGCAAGCGCCGAATTCTGAAGATGATACGCCAGCGACGACGGCTACAACGGCAACGACCGCTACAACGGCAACAACGGCAACGACCGCTACGACTGCGACAACCGCGACAACGGCTACGACCGCGACTACGGCCACAACAGCCACAACGGCTACGACCGCGACGACTGCCACAACTGCGACAACGGCTACGACCGCGACGACTGCGACGACCGCGACTACAGCCACAACCGCGACTACGGCGACAACGGCTACGACCGCGACTACGGCGACGACTGCGACTACGGCTACGACTGCGACTACGGCGACAACGGCTACGACCGCGACTACGGCGACAACGGCGACGACTGCGACAACGGCTACGACCGCGACGACTGCGACGACCGCGACTACAGCCACAACTGGGACGACTGCGACAACCGCGACAACGGCGACGACTGCGACTACAGCCACAACCGCGACAACCGCGACAACCGCGACAACCGCGACGACCGCGACGACTGCGACGACCGCGACTACGGCCACAACTGCGACAACCGCGACGACTGCGACTACGGCCACAACGGCGACAACGGCTACGACCGCGACAACCGCGACTACGGCCACAACTGCGACTACTGCGACAACGGCTACGACCGCGACGACTGCGACTACGGCCACAACAGCAACGACCGCGACAACCGCGACAACGGCGACGACTGCGACTACGGCTACGACTGCGACGACTGCGACGACTGCGACTACGGCTACGACTGCGACGACCGCGACTACAGCCACAACTGCGACTACGGCGACAACGGCTACGACTGCGACGACCGCGACTACAGCCACAACTGCGACTACGGCGACAACGGCTACGACTGCGACAACAGCAACTACGGCGACTACAGCCACAACCGCGACAACCGCGACGACTGCGACGACCGCGACTACGGCCACAACTGCGACAACAGCAACGACCGCGACAACGGCTACGACTGCGACAACAGCAACTACGGCGACTACAGCCACAACCGCGACAACCGCGACGACTGCGACGACCGCGACTACGGCCACAACTGCGACAACAGCAACGACCGCGACAACGGCTACGACTGCGACGACTGCGACGACTGCCACAACCGCGACGACTGCGACAACCGCGACAACTGCGACTACAGCCACAACCGCGACTACGGCGACAACGGCTACGACTGCGACTACAGCCACAACCGCGACTACGGCGACAACGGCTACGACTGCGACAACGGCTACGACTGCGACGACCGCGACGACCGCGACTACAGCCACAACTGCGACTACGGCGACAACGGCTACGACTGCGACAACAGCAACTACGGCGACTACAGCCACAACCGCGACTACGGCCACAACTGCGACAACAGCAACGACCGCGACGACTGCGACGACTGCCACAACCGCGACGACTGCGACAACTGCGACTACAGCCACAACCGCGACTACGGCGACAACGGCTACGACCGCGACTACAGCCACAACTGCGACTACGGCGACTACGGCGACAACGGCTACGACTGCGACAACTGCGACAACAGCAACTACGGCGACAACGGCGACTACAGCCACAACCGCGACAACCGCGACGACTGCGACTACGGCCACAACTGCGACAACAGCAACGACCGCGACAACGGCTACGACCGCGACAACGGCGACTACGGCGACAACGGCTACGACCGCGACGACTGCGACAACTGCGACAACTGCGACTACAGCCACAACCGCGACTACGGCGACTACGGCGACAACGGCTACGACCGCTACTACAGCCACAACTGCGACAACGGCGACAACGGCTACGACCGCTACTACAGCCACAACTGCGACAACGGCGACAACGGCTACGACTGCGACAACGGCTACGACTGCGACAACGGCTACGACTGCGACAACAGCAACTACGGCGACTACAGCCACAACCGCGACAACCGCGACGACTGCGACTACGGCCACAACTGCGACAACAGCAACGACCGCCACGACGGTGACCAGCGGCACGTCCGGAACGACGCCAACAACGGGCACAACTGCAACGACGGCAACCACCGCCACGACAGTGACCAGTGGCACATCTGGTACGACGCCAACAACAGGCACAACCGCAACGACGGCAACCACCGCCACGACAGTGACCAGTGGCACATCTGGTACGACGCCAACAACAGGCACAACCGCAACGACGGCGACAACCGCAACGACAGTGACCAGCGGCACGTCCGGTACGACGCCAACAACGGGCACAACTGCAACGACGGCAACAACCGCCACCACAG
>Ga0316204_10001863_pt1 | contig 52811 bp, 57 predicted proteins | sample 6monrhotite_MG_2_FD_205661 | JGI IMG/M metagenome (GOLD analysis project Ga0316204, IMG submission 205661) | Microbial mat bacterial communities from mineral coupon in-situ incubated in ocean water Damariscotta River, Maine, United States -... | ecosystem: Environmental > Aquatic > Marine >... | reverse complement strand
CAGCGTACGAAGCCAAAAGAAGGTGCAGTGCCAATGGCAACTTTATTGTATGGTGCACAACATTGAGAAGTTAGCGAATTATGGAAAGATGGTAAGCTAATAACGCAGAACATGCGGTATAGCGCTTTGAACGTGAATTAAAACCGTGTGTGTTGAAACAAAATAAAAACACTGAAACATTGATCAGTAAATTAATTATAGAAAAGGCTGAGTGAAAATGACTTTAAATTGGGTTTTTCGACAGCCTCGTTATGTGTCTAAAAGAGAAGTGGCATGAGTAAATTTGATGAGCCAAATATTTTGGCATTAGAGAATCGTTTAAAGCATGCAATGCTAAATTCAAATATCAGTGAACTTGCACCAGCTTCGCTGGAGGCGGCTGGGCTTAGTCGTTATACATTGTAAGGAAGAATTATGAGTAATCCCATTATCGCTGATAATAAGCCAGTTAAAGCGACTCTTTCAAAAGGGCAGGAATACCATTTTTGTACTTGCGGAAGATCTAAAAGCCAGCCATTTTGTGATGGCTCACATGTCGGAACATCATTTAGTCCAAAGGTCATCGTTTCAGAAGAAGATGGTGATGCTTATTTATGTGCCTGTAAGCATAGTGGGAATAAGCCTTTTTGTGACGGTGCACATCAAAAGTTTAGCGATGACCAAGTGGGTAAAGAAGGCCCAGGTTTAGCATCACAGAAAACTAATATGCCCATTGCTGTTGCCACGCCTGATGAACCAACCGTCGAATTCATTCATCAGTTAGCAAGAGAAGGGCTGGCGAATATGGGCCATCACGGACCAATGACCTCTATGGGTGTACCTCGCCATGAATTACCTCATTGGGATGATCTTCAAATCATGGTTGCTCAAATGGCAATCAAGCCTTTGATGGAAGATCATAGTGTGTTTACTGAACTTGTTATAGGGCCGGATGCCAAGAAACCATTAACACTTAAAATTCCTTTGTTTGTATCAGACATGAGTTTTGGTGCCTTGTCAGAAGAAGCAAAAGTCGCCTTGGCCCGAGGCGCAGAGCTATCGAGCACAGGCATTTGTTCAGGTGAGGGAGGGATGTTACCTGAGGAACAAGCAGAAAACTCACGTTATTTTTACGAATTGGCAAGCGCGAAATTCGGCTACGAAGAGAAACTGTTGAGAAAAGTTCAGGCTTTCCATTTCAAAGGCGGACAAGGTGCTAAAACGGGGACTGGCGGTCACCTTCCTGGCAATAAAAACAAAGGAAAAATATCTCAAGTTAGAAATATACCAGAAGATCAGCCAGCAATATCACCGCCTACTTTTAAAGATCTTTCAAGCGTAAGTGATTTTAAGCGTTTTGCAGATCGTGTTAGAGAGATCACCGGCGGTATACCTGTTGGTTTCAAACTTAGTGCGAACCACATTGAAAATGATATTCAGTTTGCACTTGATGCAAGTGCTGACTACATCATATTGGATGGTCGTGGTGGAGGAACCGGTGCTGCGCCTGAAATATTCAGGAACCATATCAGCGTGCCAACTATTCCTGCACTCGCACGAGCGCGTCGATATTTAGATGAACAAGGCGCCAGTGGTCGTGTCACGCTAATCATAACTGGCGGATTACGAGTACCGATTGATTTCGTGAAGGCAATGGCATTGGGTGCTGATGGTATTGCAATCTCAAATAGTGCAATGCAAGCAATTGGCTGCGTTGCTGCGAGAATCTGTAATACCAATAATTGTCCAGCAGGTATAGCTACTCAAAAAGAGGAACTGCGCAACAAACTGGATATTGAAAAGTCTGCAATGCAGTTGAATAATTTTTTTACGGCGTCTGTAGAACTCATGCAAGTCATGGCGCGAGCCTGTGGACATGATTCATTAAACCAATTCAACAAGGATGATCTTGCAACCTGGCATCGTGAAATGGCTTTATTGTCAGGTATTAAATACTCCGGTTTTGTCAATTCAATAAACGATGTTTAACAATGCACTCCAGCTGACGCCAGCAAGCGGCGCAGCAGAACTTTAACGTTTTATTAAAAATGTGTAATAGATATGCATGAAGATATCATCGAATTCTGGTTTGAAGAAATTGGGGCGTCTCAATGGTGGGGAAAGGATGTCGAGTTCGACCAGCTTATCTCTGAGAGGTTTTCAGCAGTGCATAAAAAGGCTTGCCAGTGTGAGCTTTATGGTTGGCGAGATACTGCTGAAGGACGTTTGGCTGAGATCATAGTTTTGGATCAATTTTCCAGGAATATTTACAGAAATTCCCCACAGTCATTTTCAAATGATTCGCTCGCATTGGCTCTATCGCAAGAAGCAATCCGGCTGGGTGCAGATAAAGCGGTATCTTGTAAAAAACGAAGTATATTTTATTTGCCATTTATGCATAGCGAGTCAGCGGCAATACATGAAGTAGCGGTTGATTTGTATACAGCTCTCGCTCAGGAAGGGAGTTTGGAATACGAGCTAAAACACAAAGCCATCATAGATCGCTTTGGGCGATATCCGCATAGAAATGAAATTTTAGGGCGGGTTTCAACTAAAGAAGAAATTGTATTTCTGTTGGAGCCAGGATCACGTTTTTAAACATTACCCGTGTACATATTGGTTAAACGGAAAGCCTGTTAATGAAAGAAAACATCGCTTGTTCGCTGTCGAAATACAGCAAAATGAATAAGGGTCGGTAGCCCTTAAAGCAGTTCAATTATGACCGTTTTGAGTGGTCAAGCTCATTACATTGTTGAGGTTATATTGTTTCTTGTGTCATGCCTGAATGAGGAGAATAAGTGAAATTTATAATAAAATATTTTCTGAAAGTGGCCTTTTGTTTGATCGTAATATTTTCAACTTCTGTTAACGCTGCAACATCGAAAATTGGAATCCTTGTTTTTGACGGGTTTTTAACCAGCGATGTTACTGCGCCTATCGAGGTCTTCGGAGCTGCAACTAAAAAATCTTGGTTTTCCTCATATGAGGTTGTGGTTATATCTGTAACCAGGAATAAAGAAATTCGTTCTGAAGAGGGGTTAAAAATAATAGCGGACAAAACAATTTACGATATGTTGAATTTAGATGTTTTATTAGTGCCAAGCGCATACGATATGAATGATGTTTTAAATAATGAAGATCTAATAAATTATATTCGAAAACATGGTGAGTCGGCTTCGTGGTTGGCAAGTAATTGCTCTGGGGCCTTTCTACTTGGCGAGGCTGGGGTTCTTGATGGTAAAAATGCAACCACATGGGCGGGTGGAGAAAAGCAGCTTTTACAGTCATATCCTAAAATTAAAGTTCAATTTGATAAAAACGTGGTTGTCGATAAGGGTGTTATTACTTCAAATGGTGGCCCCGTGAGCTATCAGGCTGCATTTGAGTTGTTGGCGAAATTAAGTTCCGAGAAATATGCAAAAGAAATTTCTGAGTCTCTTCAATTTAATAGATTAGAGCGTGCATTCAGGGCTAACAATTAGATAGGTTATTATCCAAATAATGAGAACACCAATGAATGAGCATGAAAAAATAAATTATGTAGAGTTTCCATCTAAAAATTTAGCAAAAACAAAGAATTTTTTTACCCAGGCATTTGGCTGGGAATTTCAAGATTTTGGTCCAGAATATACTGCATTTTCAAATCAAGGTCTTGATGGTGGTTTTTTTAAAGCGAACCTGAACTCTTCTGCAAATACTGGAGCTGCACTCATTGTTTTTTACAGTAAAAACATAGAAGAAACACAGGCAAAAATACAAAAAGCCGGTGGCACTATAATAAAGCCAATATTCAGTTTTCCCGGAGGTCGGCGGTTTCATTTTGCTGAGCCAAGTGGAAATGAATTTGCAGTCTGGTCAGAATAAAATGCATAAGAGCGTCTATGATTAAAGTTATCATAATTACTATTTCATCAACTGTTGCAGTTGGTTTCTTGCTTGCATCCATGTTTTTAAATAGCATTCTGGGTGTGTTTGGGCTTGTATCTACTTCTATGTCCACATTTAACAATCTTCAAGAAAGCAAGCGGGTAATGAATTTAGTGAAAAAAAGGCATAATCAAAAAAAGCTTAATATGTCGAAAAAATTTGTTAAACGTAGCAGTAAGAAAGTAGTTTCATCCGCCGTAAGTGCTGCAACTATAGGCACGGCAGCTGTTGTTGTAACAGTTGCGGGCCTTGAGGTGGTGGATTATTGTGAAGACAAAAAAGAGTTGAATGAGGACGAAAATATTTTATTTACAATGAACAATGAGTTTGATTATTCAGCCTGTGTAAATGATGCACAAAATGATTCAACGGAAATAATAGTCTCAATTAAAAATGAGTTTCCAAAAGTCGTTGATAGTGCTTGGGAGTCAACTAAAGCTATTAGTGTTGATACCTGGTTGGCAGCTAAGAATACGGCAGAAAATGCATGGGTTTCCACATCGGATGATGCAAATGAAGCGTTGGAGACGCTAGTTGGCTGGGCTTCGGAATAATCAAACTAAAAGTGCTAGCAAACTTAACTTGACTGTGTGATGACGTCACAATGGAGGCGTCTTGCATTGTCCAAGCAAGGTCTGGTGTCGCAGCAGTTTGGTGCTGGTTTGTCTGGAGCGCTCAGCGCCATTGAGCATCTTGGTTATGTGCAAATTGATACACTATCGGTGGTCGAACGCGCGCATCATCACGTATTGTGGAGCCGGGTGCCGGGCTATGATTCAGCATATTTGAACCAGCTGATCAGCGAGCAGCACATCTTTGAGTATTGGTATCATGCCGCTTCGTATCTGCCCATACGCGATTACCGTTATGCATTACCGCGCATGACGTCGATTCGTAATGGTGAAAACCGCTATTACACTAATGTTGATGAGCACTTGATGAACGAAATCCTTTCCCGCGTGAGAGCAGAAGGAGCGTTACGTATGCGTGATTTCGACAGTGGAACTAAGGGGAAGGGTAGTTGGTGGAAGCAAAGACCAGGCCGGCGTGCCATCGACAAGCTGTTCATGCAGGGCGATTTGATGGTGTGTGGACGTAACGGTATGGAGAAAGTTTATGACCTCGCTGAACGCTGTTTGCCAGAGGGTATTGATTTAAGTGTGCCCACGCTAAGCGAATATGCGAGCTATTTGTTTGACACAACTCTCAGGGCGCACGGTGTCTTCACTTGGAAACAGTTATTGCATCTAAAGAAGGGTAAACCTTTACGAGACGCAATGCGTAAAGTACTTGATGAGCGCCTCGACGCTGATGTGGTGAGAGCCATGGGCAACGCCGATGCACCAACCGTTTATGTGGATACCAAAGCGCTTGAACAAATACCGAAAGTCGACACTGCGCTGAAGGTGTTGTCCCCATTTGACAACGTGCTGATTCATCGCGATCGCTTGAGTACGCTATTCGAATTCGACTACCGAATTGAATGTTATGTCACGGCGCAGAAACGTGTGTTTGGATATTTTTGTTTGCCAGTTCTGTACGGTAACAGGTTCGTCGGGCGAATCGATTGCAAAGCGCATCGGGCCGAAAATCGGTTTGAAGTTTTAAGTTTGAATCTAGAGAATGTAGCATTCGATCAGGATAAGTTTTTTCCCGCGTTACGCGATGAGCTACAAAGGTTCGCTGATTTTAATAACTGCCCGTTGCTTGAATCGAGTGTAGTTGCTGCAGCGTGTAAGTAATCAACAGCTGTAGAGTTGTAAATTTGCTGTAATGAAGCTAATGACACCTATTGCTACGTAATCAGGTTGGCCCGATATTGTGGCGGCAAGATGTTTAGTATGGTTGTTAATGCGATCGGCAATGCGTGTTATATCATCTGCGATGGCAGAACTTCGAGCGACTAATTAACTTAATCCGGCAGTTTGATGGTAGGTTTTTTGGCGGCCAGATAAAAAACAGCGATGCGGCCGATGCTTTGCACTTTCTCGCAGCCGGTTTTTTGGCAAGTCTTTTCTATAATATCCGCTCTTTCCTGACGATCTCCGCAACTGATCTTCACTTTGATGAGCTCGTGATGTTCAAGCGCTAAAATAATTTCCTTGATGACTGCTTCTGTGAGTCCGGCTGAGCCAGCGGTGACGACAGGCTTTAGACTGTGGGCTTGTGAGCGTAGAAAGCTTTTTTGTTTGGCTGTTAATGGCATTGGGTTGGATATTTCATTTTGTTGTCAGAAAGAGGCGGGCAAGTATAGCTCAGATGTCATTGTGCGTGTAGCTTCAGTTTATTAGTGATTAGGTAGAAAATGATTCCAAGGATTCATTTTTACTTGTAGGATGAATTACGATTTAGACGTACTAGTTAGAATAGTTCAATGCTAAAAGCGAAGATAATTGGCTAGGTTTTATCTTTTTTATTAAAGATGACTACTGTATAAACAAGACAATATGCGAAGAAAATGAAGAAGAGCGGAAGCAGTAAGCGCTGGTTGGACGAACATGTTAATGATGTATATGTGAAACAGGCGCAGCAAGATGGTTACCGCTCGAGAGCGGTTTATAAGCTGCTGGAGATTAATAAAAAAGACCGTATCTTGCAACAAGGTATGACGGTGGTTGATCTTGGCGCAGCCCCAGGTGGCTGGTCACAGGTGGCTTGTAAGCTGGTGGGGAAAAAGGGCAGTGTTGTTGCGTCGGATATTCTTGCGATGGAACCCATCGACGGAGTTACTTTTGTGCAGGGTGATTTCCGCGAGGAGGCGGTGCTGAATCAATTGCTGGAAAAGCTGGGTGGTCGCTGTGCAGACCTTGTAATTTCAGATATGGCCCCCAATATAACAGGTATGTCTGCTGTCGATCAGCCAAAGTCCATGTATCTAGTTGAGTTAGCGCTGGATATGGCACGAACTGTGCTCGTCAAAGATGGAGACTTATTAATGAAGGTTTTTCAGGGTAGCGGTTTCGAGCAATTTAAAAAAGAACTACGCTCGTCGTTTAAGAAAATTATTATCCGCAAGCCAGCAGCTTCACGCTCAAGATCAAAAGAAGTTTATGTTTTGGCGCGAAATTTTATTTTGGAATAGTTCTAAATTGGTACATAATCAAGGACAACAGGGAAATACATTAAGCAATGATTTTCCAAGTAATTTTGAGAAGTAATATGAGGGTAAGATATTGAACGATATGGCTAAGAATATCATCCTGTGGGTGGTGATTGCTGTGGTGCTGATCTCGGTGTTCAACAGTTTCGGTACACCGCCATCGGCAAAGCAACCGCTTGCCTATTCCCAATTTGTTGAGGATGTGCGCCAGGGACAGGTTCAGGAAGTGACCATTGAAGGACGTTCAATTTATGGTACGACGCCTACCGGTGACAAATTTATGACATATAGTCCGGGTGATCCCGGTCTGGTCGGTGACCTGTTGGAGAACCGCGTGGTTATTAAAGCGCGTCCGCCGGAACGTCAGGGTGTGTTGATGCAGATCTTTATTTCATGGTTCCCAATGTTACTGTTAATTGGTGTGTGGATTTTCTTCATGCGTCAGATGCAGGGCGGTGGCGGTGGTCGCGGCGCGATGTCCTTTGGTAAAAGCAAGGCGCGCATGCTGACAGAAGATCAGGTCAAGACAACTTTCGCTGATGTAGCAGGTGTTGAGGAGGCCAAGGAAGAAGTCAGTGAGTTGGTTGAGTTTCTCAGTGATCCGAGTAAATTTCAGAAGTTAGGTGGCAAGATTCCTCGCGGCGTTCTGCTGGTAGGTTCGCCTGGTACAGGTAAGACGCTGTTAGCTAGAGCGATTGCCGGTGAGGCCAAAGTGCCTTTCTTCACTATTTCTGGTTCTGATTTTGTTGAAATGTTTGTTGGCGTCGGTGCTTCGCGTGTTCGCGATATGTTTGAGCAGGCTAAGAAGCATTCACCCTGTATTATCTTTATTGATGAGATTGATGCCGTTGGTCGTCATCGTGGGGCTGGGTTGGGTGGTGGCCATGATGAGCGCGAGCAAACATTGAATCAGTTGTTGGTTGAAATGGATGGTTTTGAGGCTAATGACGGTGTCATTGTCATGGCGGCGACTAACCGTCCTGATGTGCTCGACCCTGCATTGCTGCGTCCGGGTCGTTTTGATCGTCAGGTGGTGGTGCCCTTGCCTGATATTCGTGGTCGTGAGCAGATTCTAAAAGTGCATATGCGTAAAGTGCCAGTTTCTGACAATGTGATTGCTAGCATCATTGCTCGCGGTACACCGGGATTTTCGGGTGCTGATTTGGCTAATCTGGTTAATGAAGCGGCTTTATTCGCGGCACGTGCTAATCGCCGCGTTGTTGAGATGGAGCATTTTGAGAACGCCAGAGATAAAGTCATGATGGGTGCTGAACGTCGTTCGATGGTGATGAGCGAGGAAGAAAAGCGTTTGACGGCTTATCATGAATCAGGGCATGCCATTGTCGGTCGATTAGTGCCGTCTCATGATCCTGTTCATAAAGTAACGATTATTCCACGTGGCATGGCATTGGGTGTAACGATGTTTCTGCCGGAAGAAGATCGCCACAGCTATAGTAAAGAGCGTCTCGAGAGTACTATTTCAACCATGTACGGTGGACGTATTGCCGAAGAGGTTATTTTTGGTGCGGACTCTGTGACGACTGGTGCTTCCAGTGATATTCAACGCGCTACTGAAATTGCACATAACATGGTGACCAAGTGGGGTTTGTCCAGCAAGCTTGGTCCATTGACGTATAGCGAAGATGAAGGTGAGGTTTTTCTGGGTCGTTCAGTAACGCAACATAAGAGTCTTTCTGATGAAACGGCGCATACTATTGATAAGGAAGTACGCTCGATTATTGACCGCAATTATCAGCGTGCCGAACGTTTGCTGGACGAAAACATGGATAAACTCCATGCGATGTCTGAAGCGTTGATAAAGTATGAAACCATTGATAGTGATCAAATTGACAATATCATGAACGGTAAGGATCCTGGCGCACCGAAAGGTTGGGGTCAAGATTCAGACAGCTCAAAACCAGGTGGCGGTTCTACCGATCAGGCTAAAGATGAAACGGATAGCAGTGATAAAAAGGATTCATCTGATGATGGCAAGATTGGAGACCCGGCTGGCCAACACTAATTCAGTGTTGTAGCAGGTTTTAGCGAAACAAAATTACATGACTGAGCGCAGCATTTTGTTGCGGGCGAAAAAATCGCCGTTGGTTATGGGTGTTCTAAATGTCACCCCTGATTCCTTTTCGGATGGGGGTGACTTTTTTTTGCCTGAAAAAGCCCTGCAGCAGGGATTGAAAATGGTCGCTGAAGGGGCCGCCATTATTGATGTTGGCGGTGAGTCGACACGTCCCAATGCAAGCCCTGTATCTGCTGAGCAAGAGCTGGATCGGGTGCTGCCTGTTATTGAAGCGCTACATTCTGAGTCACCTGTAACTATCTCTATTGATACAAGTAAACCTGAAGTGATGACGGCTGCAGTGGCTGCAGGCGCAGATTTAATTAATGATGTTAGAGCATTGCAGCTACCGGGTGCGATGCAAGCAGCAGTGCAGGCAAACGTGCCTGTTTGTTTGATGCATATGCAAGGGCAACCTGAGACGATGCAGCAACAGCCAAAATATGAGCATGTTGTGCAAGAGGTTAAAACCTTTCTATTGGAGCGTGTTCAGCAGTGTGAAGAGGCCGGGATCAAAAGCGAAAACATAGCGATTGACCCGGGTTTTGGTTTTGGCAAAAGCTTGGCGCATAATTTGTCGCTAATGAAGTATCTGCATGAGATATGTGAGTTAGGTTTTCCTGTGTTAGTCGGTGTGTCGCGAAAGTCGATGATAGGGGCTGTTTTGGATGCTGATACGTCGCAGCGATTTGCGGGCAGTTTGGCATTGGCTTCGATAGCGCTATGGCAGGGCTGTTCGATATTGCGAGTGCATGATGTACGCGCAACAGCAGAAGCGGTAAAGATGATATCTGCTGTAATGAAATCGAAATAAATAACGTTAGATATAGTTCTTAACATAATAAATAATAAGGAATTATAAAGTGAACAAACAAGCTAAGAGGCGTTTCTTTGGGACGGATGGAATTCGTGGTCGCGTCGGTTGTGAGCCGATTACTGCGGAATTTGTTTTAAAGTTGGGCTGGGCTGTCGGCCGTGTGCTTGCAGACGCTGAGCACAGTAAAGTGCTGATTGGTAAAGATACGCGTATCTCTGGTTATATGTTTGAGTCTGCGTTGCAGGCTGGTTTGTCTGCGGCGGGCGTGGACATTCGTTTGTTAGGCCCGATGCCGACACCGGCGATTGCTTATCTCACGCGTACACTTCACGCGCAGGCGGGCATTGTGATCAGCGCATCGCATAATCCTTATTATGATAATGGCATTAAGTTTTTCTCGGCACAGGGAATGAAACTGGCGGATGACATTGAGTTGGCCATTGAGGCGGAAATGCAAAACCCAATGGTGACGGTTGATTCCGCTCAGCTTGGAAAAGTAGAGCGGGTGGCTGATGCGGCGGGTCGTTATATAGAATTTTGCAAAAGTACCATTCCATCACGCTTGGATTTTCGTGGCATGAAGATGGTGGTTGATTGTGCTCATGGGGCGACATATCACGTGGCGCCAAGTGTTTTTGAGGAGATCGGTGCAGAGGTTATTAAGATCGGCGTTGAGCCAGATGGTTTTAATATCAATCAAGATTGTGGTTCGACTTGCCCTCAAGCGGTTCAAGCAGCTGTGCTTGAGCACGGTGCTGATGTCGGTATTGCCATTGATGGTGACGGTGATCGTTTGATTATGGTGGATCATAAGGGTGAGATCGTTGATGGCGATGAGCTGTTGTATATCATTGCGCGATCTCGGCAGGCAGCCGGTCAACAGCAGGGACCAGTAGTGGGTACTTTGATGTCAAATTTGGGCTTGGAGTTGGCGCTTCAAGCGCTACAGATCGAGTTCTTGCGGGCGCAGGTAGGGGATCGCCATGTGATGGGGATGCTCAATCAACAAGGTGGACTTTTGGGTGGCGAGTCATCCGGTCATATTTTATGTCTCGACAGGACTTCAACAGGTGATGCCATTGTTGCGGCACTGCAAATTTTGGTGGCGATGAATGAAGCAGAATGCAGTCTGAATGAACTGAAGTCGGGTATGAGCAAAATGCCGCAGTGCATGATCAATGTGCCGACGCAGGAGGGCTTTGATTACAACGCTTCGAGCACGGTGAAAAAAACCTTAAAAGCTGCTGAGACTGAGTTGGGTGGCGCGGGTCGTGTTTTATTGCGTCCTTCGGGTACTGAGCCAGTGATTCGCGTGATGGTGGAAGGTGCTGATGCCCAGTTAGTTAAGACGCTGTCACAGCGAATCGCAGACTGTATTGCTGCAGGTAAATAATTTTTAGCCGCTGAGCGGTTTTAGATTGCAAGTTTTGAGTGAATTTTTTGGGCAAACGGCTCTGTTCGCCTTTTTTCATCTATCTATCCGATTACATTGATTTATTTGGCGTGTGAAGGTAAGCTTGCCTGCTTTATTCTTGATGGCAAGGGGAACATGCAATGCGTCGTCCGATGGTGGCTGGAAACTGGAAGTTAAATGGAACCAGTGCGAGTGTCCAGGCTCTGAGCGAAGAAATCAGTGCCGGTATGAAAAGCGTCGGCAATGCTGAGGTTGTTGTGTGTCCACCTTTTGTATATTTGGATGCGGTGAGTAAACAGCTTGCGGGCTCAGATGTTGCGTGGGGTGCCCAGAATATTTGTGATGAGGCTGGCCCCGGTGCGTTCACCGGTGAAGTTTCCGCTAGTATGCTTATCGATTTTTCCTGTACTCATGTCATTATTGGCCACTCAGAGCGGCGCGCTTTATATGCTGAAAGCGATGCGCTGGTGGCGAAGAAATTTGCAGTGGTTAAAGACGCGGGTTTGACACCAATATTTTGTGTTGGTGAATTACTTGAAGAGCGTGAGTCAGGCAAAACTGAAGACGTTGTCGCACGTCAGTTAGATGCAGTGCTGAATTCACAGCAGGGTGTTGCCGCGTTTGATGGTGCGGTGGTGGCTTATGAGCCTGTTTGGGCGATAGGTACGGGTAAGACAGCGTCGCCGCAGCAAGCGCAGGACGTTCATGCTTTTATTCGTAATAGAATTGCCGAACACGATGCAGCGATTGCTGGTCAACTGCGTATTCTTTATGGTGGTAGTGTTAAGGCTAACAATGCTGAAGAGCTATTTGGTATGACTGATATTGATGGTGGGCTGATTGGTGGCGCATCATTGCAAGCTAAAGATTTTCTGGCAATCTGCCAGGCTGCTGGCTGATCCAGCCAGTTTCTCGGGGTATTTTCTATGCAAACAATTGTAGTTGTTTTTCATCTTATTATTTCTGTGGCTTTGGTGGTGCTGGTATTGATTCAGCGCGGGAAAGGCGCAGATGTGGGTGCCGCTTTTGGTAGCGGTGCTTCTCAAACAGTATTTGGTAGTCAGGGTTCGGGTTCTTTTTTGACGCGCACTACGGCTATTCTAGCGACACTGTTTTTCGCTTCCAGTTTAACGCTGGCCTATTTTACTTCTCAGGGCACGGACCGAAAAAGTGTCACTGAATCTTTGATGTCTGAGCCAGCAGCAGTCGTTCAGCATCAAGAGATGCAAGAAAATGTGCCGATGGACGTACCGTCTGTGCCATCCAATGTGCCTGAAGTGCCTGCAGGTAAAGAATAAAAAAACAAGAAGTCTATATTTAAAAATTTAGTTGTCCTCAGTAGTATCAGCCGATGTGGTGAAATTGGTAGACACGCCGTCTTGAGGGGGCGGTAGCGAAAGCTGTGCCGGTTCGACTCCGGCCATCGGCACCAAAATTTAAAATAACCAAGCTTACAATAAAGTCTAGAAGTATCCGTTAGAAGCAAAGAAAGAGATTGTTAATGACCGTGTACTGAATGTGTTATTAAACGATTTAGAGCGTTTCATTATTGACAGCTTGTTGATGTCTAGCCTAGACTGGAACGCACTTTGGGAAGAATAAAATAATAAATGGCACGACGTATTAGATGCCTATATTTTTAAGGGTTGCTCGGAATTACAGATGCTAGAAAACTATTTACCGATTCTGGTTTTTCTCGTACTTGGTCTCGCTTTCGGCGTAGGACCGGTTATCATTGGCTTCATTGTTGGCCCTAGCAAGCCTGACAGTGAAAAGCTTTCAACTTACGAATGTGGTTTTGAAGCATTCGAAGATTCGCGTATGAAGTTCGACGTACGCTACTACCTGGTTGCCATCCTGTTTATAATTTTCGATCTGGAAATTGCCTTTCTTTTTCCGTGGGCAGTTGTGCTAGATGAAATTGGTATGTTCGGTTTTATCTCAATGGTCATTTTTCTTGGTCTGTTGGTGATTGGCTTTATCTATGAGTGGAAGAAGGGAGCTCTGGAGTGGGAATAGAAGGTATTCTAGAGAAGGGCGTCGTTACCACATCCGCGGATAAGCTGATGAACTGGGCGCGCACAGGGTCATTGTGGCCAATGACCTTTGGCTTGGCTTGTTGTGCTGTTGAAATGATGCACGCGGGTGCGTCGCGATATGACTTAGATAGATTTGGCGTTGTCTTCCGTCCCAGTCCTCGGCAATCAGATGTAATGATTGTTGCGGGTACGCTGGTGAATAAAATGGCACCTGCACTCCGCAAGGTTTACGATCAAATGTCCGAACCACGTTGGGTCATCTCTATGGGGTCTTGCGCTAATGGCGGTGGTTATTACCATTATTCTTACGCGGTTGTGCGCGGTTGTGACCGTATTGTTCCCGTTGATATTTACGTGCCGGGTTGCCCGCCCACAGCTGAAGCATTGCTCTATGGCATTATTCAGTTACAAAATAAAATCAAGCGAACCCAGACCATTGCAAGGTAAGAGAAGCACGTTTTATGGCTGATAAGATTCAAGCATTATCTACACATGTCCAGCAACGATTCGACGGAAAGTTACTGGATTGCACGACAGCAAATGGTGAGCTCACCATACAGGTATCCACCGCTCATTTGAGTGAAGTTTGTGTTGCGTTGCGAGATGACAGCGAAACCGCTTTTGAAATGTTGATTGACCTTTGCGGCGTTGATTACCTTGAATATGGTAACGGTGAAGTTGAACGCCAGGGACCAAGGTTTGCAGTTGTTTATCATCTTTTGTCGCTAGCTAATAACCAAAGAATCAGGATCAAGTGCTTCCTTGAAAATGAAGACGAGCTTATTATTGATTCAGTGGTAGATATTTGGGCGGCTGCTAATTGGTTTGAGCGTGAAGCGTTTGACTTGTTTGGTATCCTCTTTGAAGGTCATCCTGATCTACGCAGATTGTTAACGGACTATGGTTTTATTGGCCATCCTTTCCGTAAAGATTTCCCGCTGATAGGTAATGTTGAAATGCGTTACGATCCTGAGCGGCGACGTGTTATTTACGAACCTGTCACGATTGATCCACGGATTACCGTGCCGCGTGTTATTCGCGAAGATCATCGTTATATGGATGGTGCTAAAAATGATAGAGCGAATGTTGAGGTGAAACGTGGCTGAAATTCGTAATTACACCATGAATTTTGGGCCGCAGCATCCGTCAGCTCACGGTGTATTAAGGCTGGTATTGGAGTTGGACGGCGAGGTAATTGAGCGTGCAGATCCGCACATCGGTTTGCTGCATCGCGGTACTGAAAAGCTGGCTGAATCCAAGCCTTTTAATCAAAGCATTGGTTACATGGACAGACTCGACTACGTTTCGATGATGTGTAATGAGCATGCCTATGTAATGGCGATTGAAAAATTGCTGGGCATCGAAGCACCGATTCGAGCGCAATACATTCGTGTAATGTTTTCTGAGATGACACGTATCCTCAATCATTTATTGTGGATTGGTGCGCATGCTCTGGATATTGGTGCAATGACTGTGTTTTTGTATGCCTTTCGTGAGCGTGAAGATTTGTTGGATTGCTACGAAGCCGTCAGTGGTGCACGTATGCATGCAGCCTATTTTCGTCCGGGTGGTGTTTATCGTGATTTACCTGAAGTGATGCCACATTACAAAGCTTCAAAATGGCACAACGAAAAAGAGGTAGATCAACTCAATGCAAACCGTCAAGGTTCATTGTTAGATTTTATCGAAAATTTTACTGATAGATTCCCTGGTTGTGTGGATGAATATGAAACGCTGTTAACAGACAACCGTATTTGGAAACAGCGCACCGTGGGCATTGGGGTAGTGACACCTGAGCGTGCCTTACAGCTTGGTTTCACCGGTGCAATGTTGCGCGGTTCAGGCATCGAATGGGATCTACGCAAAAAGCAGCCTTATGAAGTTTACGACCAGCTTGATTTTGATATTCCTGTTGGTGCCACGGGAGACAGCTACGATCGTTATCTGGTGCGTGTGGAGGAGATGCGTCAATCTAATCGCATCATACGACAATGCATAGATTGGTTGCGTGTTAACCCCGGCCCGGTGATGCTGGGTAATCATAAAATCACACCGCCACAACGTTCAGAAATGAAAGGCGATATGGAATCTCTGATTCATCACTTTAAGTTGTTTACTGAAGGTGTTTGTGTTCCTGAAGGTGAAGCCTATGCTGCGGTTGAACATCCTAAAGGTGAGTTTGGTATCTATATTGTTTCTGATGGCGCAAATAAACCCTATCGTTTAAAAATTCGTGCGCCTGGTTTTGTTCATATTTCGGCCTTGGATGAAATGGCGCGCGGCCACATGCTGGCCGATGTTGTGTCGATTCTGGGTACTCAGGATATCGTATTTGGTGAGGTGGATCGTTAATGTCAGTGGTAGAAAATAAAAAAGCAGTGCTTTCCGGTCATGCTTGTAAAGTGATAGACAAGTGGGTAGCTAAATTTCCTGCTGAGCATAAACAGTCTGCGGTGATTACTGCTTTAACTATCGTTCAGGAAGAAAACGGCGGCAGTTTGAATCCCGATGTGATGGATGCTGTGGCAGAATATTTAGGCATGGCAAGAATTGCTGTATACGAGGTGGCAAGTTTCTACAGTATGTTTGACCTCAAGCCTGTGGGTCGCCATAAAATTGCAGTGTGCACCAACATTTCATGCATGCTCTGTGGTGGCGATAAAATTCTGGATTATGTGACGAATATGTTAGGTGTTGAGGTGGGTGAAACGACGGCTGATGGTAAGTTCACTGTCAAGCGTGAAGAGGAATGTCTGGCAGCTTGTGCGGGTGCGCCAATGATGGCGGTGGATGGCCATTACCACGAAAACCTGACACCCGAAAAAATTGACGCAATACTGGATGGACTGGAGTAAATAGATGGTAAACGAAGTCTGTTTTCAGACCCTACAGTTTGATGAGCCTTGGACGCTTGAGAGTTATCGTAAGGCGGGTGGTTATCAGGCTTGGGAAAAAATACTCAAGGAAAAAATGTCCCCTGAGGACATTATTGACCAAGTCAAAGGGTCTGCGTTACGCGGTCGCGGTGGGGCAGGTTTTCCTACTGGCTTGAAGTGGAGCTTTATGCCGCGTAATTCTCCAGGACAAAAATACATTGTTTGTAATTCAGATGAAAGCGAGCCGGGCACTTGTAAGGATCGTGATATTTTGCGTTTTAATCCTCACGCATTAATTGAAGGGATGGCGATTGCAGGTTATTCAATTGGCGCGACGGTGGGTTACAACTATATGCGTGGTGAGTTTCATCATGAGCCTTATGAGCGTTTTGAAGCGGCGTTGGAAGAAGCGCGCAACGCCGGTTATTTGGGTGAAAATATTTTAGGCACGGGTGTTGAGTTCACGCTGCATTCACACCTCGGAGCCGGTGCTTATATTTGTGGTGAAGAGACAGCATTACTGGAGTCTTTGGAAGGTAAGAAAGGGCAGCCTCGATTCAAGCCGCCATTTCCTGCAAACTTTGGACTTTACGGTCGTCCCACAACCATCAATAACACTGAAACTTTAGCTTCAGTTCCTTCAATTATCCGCAATGGCAGTGAATGGTTTCTTAAGCTGGGTAAACCTAATAACGGTGGCGTGAAGCTGTTCTCGGTTTCAGGGCATGTTAATAATCCGGGTAACTTTGAAATCCCGATGGGCACACCTTTCAGTAAATTGCTTGAAATGGCGGGTGGTATCCGTGATGGACGTAAACTAAAGGCAGTTATTCCGGGTGGTTGTTCCATGCCGGTTATGCCAGCCGATGCCATTATGAATTGCGATATGGATTACGATTCGTTATCCAAGGCAGGTTCCGCGTTGGGATCTGGTGGCGTGATTGTAATGGATGACAGCACGTGCATGGTTAATGCACTGCTGCGTATTTCGCGTTTTTATTATGCAGAATCTTGTGGCCAGTGTACGCCGTGCCGTGAAGGCACAGGTTGGATGTGGCGCATTATTAGTCGCATAGAAAACGGTCAGGGACGCCCTGAAGATTTGGAAATACTTGAAAAAACCGCAGGACGTATTGAAGGGCGTACGATTTGTGCCTTTGGTGATGCAGCTGCTTGGCCAGTGCAAAGTTTTCTCAAGCATTTTCGCCATGAATTTGAATATCACATTGAACACAAACGCTGCATGGTTTCCAGTGATGGCACGACATCGGAGGCAGCTGCATGAGCGTAACATCAGATACAGTTCAAGATGAGAATGTCGTCAATATCGAAGTTGATGGCATAATCCTAAAAGCACGTCGTGGTCAGATGTTGATTGAAGCAACTGATAATGCAGGCATTACCGTTCCACGTTTTTGCTATCACAGTAAATTATCGATTGCGGCTAATTGCCGCATGTGTCTGGTTGAAGTTGAGAAAGTGCCAAAACCATTACCTGCGTGCGCTACGCCTGTAACAGAAGGCATGAAAGTGCAGACCTGTTCGGTTAAAGCACGTGAGGCCCAACGCGGTACGATGGAATTTTTGCTCATCAATCACCCGTTGGATTGTCCTATTTGTGACCAGGGCGGTGAATGCGATCTTCAGGAATTATCGATCGGTTATGGTGGTGATTCATCTGAATATAATGAAACTAAACGAGTCGTTGCAGATAAAAATCTCGGGCCGTTGATCAGCACTGAAATGACACGTTGTATCCATTGTACACGTTGCGTGCGTTTTGGTGATGAGATTGCAGGTGTTCGTGAAATGGGCGCAACTGGGCGCGGTGAAAACACACATATTGGCACTTATATTGAAACAGCTATCGACTCAGAATTATCAGGTAATATTATTGACTTGTGCCCTGTTGGCGCTCTGACATCAAAGCCGTTTCGATTTACTGCCCGCGCCTGGGAAATGAACACGCAAGAATCGATCGCTCCGCACGACTGTGTTGGTTCAAATATTAATATTAAGCTGCGTAAAAAGCAGGTAATGCGTGTTGATCCACGTGAAAATGAACAACTCAATGAGTGCTGGTTGTCAGATCGTGATCGTTTTAGCTATGAAGCGGTGAACGATGAATCACGTCATTTAAAACCCATGGTGCGTTTGAATGGAAAATGGCAGGAAACGGATTGGTCGACGGCACTTGAGTTTACTGTAGAAGGTTTGAAAAAGGTGCTTGGCGACCATGGGCCGCATCAGGTCGGTGGCCTGGTTTCGCCGAGTTCAACCGTTGAAGAAATGTTCTTAGCACAAAAACTCATGCGTGGTTTTGGCTGTGAAAACATTGATCACCGTTTACGCCAGCAAGATTTTACAGATCAGGATATAGACCCTGTTTTTCCATGGCTGGGCAGTGCTATTGAGGATCTGGATACGCGCGATGCCATTTTGTTGGTGGGCTCCAACGTACGTAAAGATCAACCTATTTTAGGCCATCGTATTCGCAAGTCGGTGAAAAATGGTGGCTCAGTGATGGCGGTAAATTCTATCGACTATGATTTGAATTTCGATTTAGCTGAAAAAGTCATCACAAACCCTGCTGAAATGATTGGCGCGTTGGCTGAAATTGCCAAAGCTGCTCTCGAGCAAAACAAGACAGCAACGCCTGAAGGTTTAAGCGCATTGTTAGTGGACTGCCAAGTGAGTGATAGCAGCCGTCGTATTGCCGAACGATTATCAAATGCTAATCAAGGCACGGTACTGCTTGGTTGTCAGTTACAGCAACACCCAGACTACTCATTATTGCGTTCATTGGCGGGTACGATTGCTGAGGTCTGCTCCGTACAGTTGGGCTTTTTGACCAGCGGAGCTAACAGCAGTGGTGCTTATCTTGCCGGTGTTTTGCCACATCGTAAATCAGCGGTAAGAGACAATGGCGGTTCAGGTCTCAATGCGAAGACAATGCTGGATGAATCCCTGAAAGCATATTTATTGCTTAATGTTGAGCCTGAATACGATTGTGCAGATGCAGCTACTGCAACGAATGCCATGATGGATGCTGAGTTTGTTGTTTCATTGAGTGCATTTAATAGCAAAGCGATTGAAAAATACGCCAATGTGATTTTACCCATAACGCCGTTTTCTGAAACGTCAGGTACTTATGTCAATGCCGCAGGTGATTGGCAAAGTTTTTCTGCTGCGGTGGTTGCAAACGGTGAAGCAAGACCGGCGTGGAAAGTGCTGCGTGTATTAGGTAACTATTTTGATATCGATGGCTTTGATTATGTTTCATCCGAAGATGTGCGTGATGAAATATCCAATCAAGTTGCGGACATTCAGCCAGATAACGTGATTGCATGGCGCTACCCTCAAGCGAACCTTGAAAATAAGGGTTTGCTGCGATTGGCTGATACACCTCTTTACGCAGTTGACAGTATTGTTCGCCGTGCTGATGCACTGCAACAAACTGCAGATTCGTTACAGGCCACTGTCTATATCAATGAAACCGAAGCGAGTCGCTTATCGTTAAGTGATGGTCAGTCTGTAATGGTGCAGCAGGGTGGTGAAGCCATTGAACTATCTTTGACAATTGATAAGCGCATTTCAGATGGTTGTGTTTTGATTCCATCAGGTATTACGGGTTCTGAAAGTTTGGGCTTATACGGACATGTTGTTTCCATTTCTAATACGACGAGTTGATGAGAAGAGCAAGCTATGATTGAAACCGTTCTTTCATTGTGGGATGTAGTACCTGAATCATTGCAGGTGCTGTTGATCATCATTCTTAAGATTGTGGTGATTGTCGTTCCGATTATGTTGTCAGTAGCGTATTTGACGCTGGCTGAACGTAAGGTGATTGGTTACATACAGGTGCGTATTGGTCCAAACCGTGTTGGACCGCGTGGTTTGTTGCAACCGATTGCGGATGGCATGAAGTTGATGATGAAAGAAATCATCATTCCGAGCAATGCTAACCGTTTTCTATTTATCAGTGCACCATTATTGGCATTAGCGCCAGCATTGGCTGCGTGGGCGGTTATTCCGTTTGATGATGGTTTGGTTTTGGCTGATATTAATGCCGGCTTATTATATGTGTTGGCATTAACTTCGCTGAGCGTCTACGGCATTATCATTGCCGGCTGGGCGTCTAACTCTAAATATGCTTTTCTCGGCGCAGTACGATCTTGTGCGCAGATGGTGGCCTATGAAATTGCCATGGGTTTTGCCTTGGTTGGCGTATTAATGGCGGCAGGCAGTCTTAATTTAGGTGACATCGTTAGGGCGCAGGAAGGTTCTTTTTTACATTGGTTCTGGCTACCGTTATTGCCGCTATTTGTTGTTTATTTTATATCGGGTGTAGCAGAAACCAATCGCGCACCGTTTGATGTTGCTGAAGGTGAATCAGAAATTGTAGCGGGTTTTCATGTTGAATATTCAGGTATGACGTTTGCGCTGTTTTTCCTCGCGGAATATGCCAACATGATTATTGTGGCGGTCTTGACTTCGCTTATGTTTATGGGTGGTTGGTTGTCGCCCTTTGACGGTATTCCAGTTCTTGGAAGCATGTTTGCCTGGGTGCCTGGCATTGTCTGGTTATTGCTCAAGACAGCTGTATTCTTGTTTATGTTTTTGTGGTTTCGTGCAACTTTCCCGCGCTATCGTTATGACCAGATTATGCGCCTTGGATGGAAGGTTTTTATCCCTATAACTATCATCTGGATTTTGGTTATCGGCGTGGCCATTATGGCTAATCTCGGACCATGGTTTGATTGAGGCGAGTCGGAAAATGAAATCAGTACAATATTTTTTAAAAACCTTCTTGCTCTGGGAATTGTTGCGTGGTCTGCAGTTAACTGGAAAGTATTTCTTTAAGAAAAAAATTACTGTTCAGTACCCTGAGGAAAAAACCCCGCAGTCGAATCGTTTCCGTGGTCTGCACGCCTTGCGCCGTTATGCCAATGGAGAAGAACGTTGCATCGCTTGTAAATTATGTGAGGCAGTTTGCCCGGCACTGGCTATAACGATTGAGGCAGAACCAAGAGACGATGGCACGCGACGCACTACGCGTTACGATATTGATTTATTTAAATGTATCTATTGTGGTTTTTGTGAAGAAGCTTGCCCTGTAGATGCCATTGTTGAGACGCGTAAATTTGAATACGCTTTTGAGCAACGTGGCGAAAACATAATGACTAAAGATATGTTGCTGAATATAGGCGACAAAGCAGAAAAACAAATTGCAGCAGACCGTGCACAAGATGCGCCGTTTCGTTGATTAATAACAAAACTGAAATTACATATTAAAATTGGAAAATCAGTCTGTAAATGAATATTGAATCGATACTGTTTTACTTTTTCTCCGCGGTGCTCGTGTTTGCTGCGACGGCTGTAGTCACCATTCGTAACCCGGTAAAAGCAGCATTGTTTCTAGTGCTGGCATTTTTTACCTGCGCAGCGATTTGGCTGATGCTTGAGGCTGAGTTTCTCGCTATTGTGCTGATTCTCGTCTACGTTGGTGCGGTGATGGTATTGTTTCTGTTTGTTGTCATGATGCTTGATATCAATGTTGTGCCTTTGAACGAAGGTTTTATTCGCTATTTACCTATCGGCTTAATTGTTGGGGCACTGATTCTGTTTGAAATGGTGCTTGTTGTTGGGCCGGGTATGTTTGGCCTCGATAAAATTGCTGCTCCGGCCAGACACGCTGCGGACTACAGTAATACAGAAGAAATTGGCAATGTTCTTTACACGGTCTATGTCTATCCGTTTGAGATCGCTGCTGTGATCCTGTTAATCGCCATTGTTGCCGCGATTGCATTGACGATGCGTAAACGTCCAAATACTAAATCTCAGAACCCTGCGAGTCAGGTCAAGGTGCGCAAAGAAGATCGTGTGCGTATTGTGAAAATGGATACAGAAAAATAACATTTTTTAACATAACTATTATTTAATAATGATTTCATTATCCGAATATTTGATTCTCGCAGCGGTCATTTTCTGCATAGGTTTGGCAGGCGTTTTTCTTAACCGTAAAAATATCATTATCCTCTTGATGTCTATCGAGTTGATGTTACTGGCTGTGAATATTAATTTCATAGCTTTTTCATTTTACTCTGGGGATCTGGCGGGTCAGATTTTTGTCTTTTTTATACTTACTGTCGCAGCCGCAGAAGCGGCCATTGGCTTGGCAATTTTGATCGTATTGTTCCGCAATCGACGCACGATTAACGTCGATCATATTGATTCACTGAAAGGGTAGCTCAGGAGCTTTAATGAAATCGATCTATCTCACAATCGTTCTGGCACCCTTAATAGGCGCAGTATTGGCCGGTTTGTTTGGCCGTCAAATTGGCAGGGCAGGTACGCACTGGGTAACGATCATCGGGGTCGCTGTTTCATTTGTTTTGTCACTGTTGGTTTTTAAAGATTTAGTGCTGGATGGCAATGATATTTTTAACGGTTCTATTTATACCTGGTTGATCAGTGACGGTATTAAGTTTGAGATAGGTTTTTTGGTGGATAGTCTCACTGCCGTGATGTTACTGGTTGTTACTTTTGTATCCCTGATGGTGCATATTTATACCGTCGGGTACATGCATGATGACGATGGTTATCAGCGCTTCTTTAGTTATATTTCACTGTTTACTTTTTCGATGTTAATGCTTGTGATGTCGAATAATTTCTTGCAGCTATTTTTCGGTTGGGAAGCCGTTGGTCTGGTTTCTTATTTGCTGATTGGTTTTTGGTTCAAAAAAGAAACAGCCATTTATGCCAACCTGAAAGCCTTTCTGGTTAACCGCGTCGGTGATTTTGGCTTCTTGTTGGGTATTGCTGCGATACTGATGTATTTCAATAGCCTTGATTATGCAGATGTGTTTGCCGCGGCACCATTGATGAGTGACATGACTATGTCTATCTTTGCTGGTTACGAATGGTCTGTGATTACGGTTATCTGCATACTGTTGTTCATCGGCGCGATGGGTAAATCTGCACAGGTACCTTTGCATGTCTGGTTGCCTGATTCAATGGAAGGCCCAACACCTATTTCTGCATTGATTCATGCTGCGACCATGGTGACCGCGGGTATCTTCATGGTGGCGCGCATGTCTCCGTTGTTTGAGTTATCTGAAACAGCCTTGAGCGTCGTTTTAGTCATCGGTGCGATTACCGCATTATTCATGGGCTTCCTTGGCATCATTCAGAATGACATGAAACGTGTAGTGGCTTATTCAACACTGTCTCAGCTTGGTTACATGACGGTTGCATTGGGCGCATCTGCTTATGGCGCAGCTATTTTTCACCTGATGACGCACGCCTTTTTTAAAGCACTTCTTTTCCTCGCAGCGGGTTCAGTGATTATTGCCATGCATCATGAGCAAGATATCCGAAAAATGGGCGGTTTGAAAAAATACATGCCGATTACATATTGGACTTCATTGATTGGTACTTTGGCGTTAATTGGTTTTCCGGGCACTTCAGGCTTCTTCTCTAAAGACAGTATTATTGAAGCGGTTCATGCCTCGACAATCCCGGGTTCTGGTTTTGCCTATGTTGCGGTTTTGTTAGGTGTGTTTGTCACTGCAGTGTATTCATTTCGCTTGTTCTTTCTCGTTTTCCACGGTAAAGAACGCATGGACAAACATACACGAGAGCACTTGAAAGAGTCGCCTTTAGTCATAACAGGGCCGCTTGTATTGCTGGCTATACCATCACTGTTCATAGGTGCCTTTACAATCGGGCCGATGTTATTTGGTGACTATTTCTCGGATGCAATTTATGTTGCTAATGCACATGATACATTGGCGCGTCTCGGTGAACATTACACGGGTGTGTTGGGTTTTTTATTGCACGGAATGATGGGGCCAGCATTCTGGTTAGCAATGCTAGGCTTAGCGACTGCCTGGTACATCTATATAAAAAATCCTGTTATCGCGGACAACATTAAAAACAATTTTTCGGCAATCTACAATATTCTCGATCGTAAATACGGCTTCGATGAGTTTAATGATTCGTTCTTTGCTGGAGGTTGTCGCAAGCTTGGTAAAATATTTTGGAAGAACGGTGATCAATTTGCAATTGATGGCATCATGGTCAACGGAACAGCGAAGGGTATCGGTTGGATATCCAGTGTGATCCGTCGCATGCAAACTGGCTTTTTGTACCACTACGCTTTTGTCATGATCATTGGTCTATTGGCGATGTTAAGTGTATTTGTGCTGATTTAAGTCTGATAAATAAAGTTAATAATTATATTAAGGACGTTTGAATGTTATCCGGCATGCCTTTATTAAGTCTGGTTATATGGCTACCGATTATCGGTGGTTTATTGATTCTGGCAATCGCCAAAATTGCTAATGATAACGTGGTGCGTTGGTCATCGTTGCTGGTTGCATTTGTAACCTTCTTGCTGACTATTCCACTGTTCACCAGTTTTGATGTCTCAGGCTATGAGATGCAATTTGTAGAATTTGCACCGTGGATTCCACTTTTTGAAATTAATTATCATCTTGGCATTGATGGCATTTCAATGCCGCTGGTATTGTTAACAAGCTTTGCTACTGTGCTGGTTATTATTTCAGCATGGGAGGTAATCCAGTTTAAAACAGCTCAATATATGGCTGCTTTTCTAATTATGGAAGGCTTGATGATCGGTGTTTTTTGTGCACTGGATGCCATTTTATTCTATGTTTTTTGGGAAGGCATGTTGATTCCGATGTTTATTGTCATCGGCGTTTGGGGTGGTGTACGACGTGTTTATGCTGCGATTAAGTTTTTCCTGTATACCTTTCTTGGCTCAGTGTTGTTGCTGATCTCACTGGTTTATTTGTATTTCCAGGCTGGGTCATTTTCGCTGTTAGATTTTCACAACGTCCAGCTCGATATGACGGCGCAGGTATTAATTTTTCTCGCCTTTCTTATTGCCTTTGCAGTCAAGGTGCCAATGTGGCCTGTGCACACCTGGTTACCGGACGCTCACGTGGAAGCGCCAACAGGTGGTTCAGTTATTTTAGCCGCGATTATGTTGAAGTTGGGTGCATACGGTTTTATTCGTTTTATGTTGCCGATCACGCCGGATGCAAGTCAGGAGCTTGATTGGTTAGTGATCACGCTGTCATTGATTGCAGTGGTTTATATTGGACTGGTGGCATTGGCTCAAGAAGACATGAAAAAGCTCATTGCTTATTCGTCTATTTCGCATATGGGTTTTGTCACGCTGGGCTTATTTGTCGTATTTGATATTGTTGAAAATACCGGTTCGGTGAGCGGTGCAGCTTTAGGTGTCGAAGGTGCGTTGGTACAAATGGTTTCACATGGTTTTATTTCAGCTGCGATGTTCCTTTGCATTGGCATGATGTATGACCGCATGCATTCACGATTGATCAGCGATTATGGTGGTGTTGCGAATACCATGCCTTGGTTTGCTGGTTTGATGGTGTTTTTTGCCATGGCCAATGCGGGTCTTCCAGGCACATCAGGTTTTGTCGGTGAGTTTATGGTGATTTTGAGCGCGTTCAAAGCAAACTTTTGGTATGCCTTTTTAGCTGCTTCAACACTTATTCTTGGCGCTGCTTATACTTTATGGATGGTTAAGCGAGTCATTTTTGGTGAAGTAGCCAATGAAAAAGTGGCTGCGCTAACTGACATTAATGCGCGTGAAGCATTCATTCTCGGCACCTTGGCCGTCGCAGTTTTAGTATTGGGTGTATGGCCTGACCCATTGGTGAACGTGATGCATGCATCAGTTGATCACTTGCTTGAACATGTATTGATATCAAAACTGTAAGCCCTTGGCTGACACATTACAGAATAGAGAGATTAGATAGGACATGAATGTAGAACTCAATGAGATGATTCCAGCGTTACCGGAAATTTTCATGTTATCAATGGCGTGCGTTGTACTCATTGTGGATCTATTCCTCAACGAGAATAACCGTGTTATCACTTATTTACTGTCTCAGGCGAGCTTGTTTGGCGCGGCGATGCTAACATTTATGCTGAGCACTAATGAGGCATCACTGATTTTTAATGGCATGTATATCAGCGATTCGCTCGGTGATATTTTGAAGATGTTTATTTATCTCGTGACGGCCGTGGTTTTCCTCTATTCACGCGAATATTTAGTGGAGAGAAACCTCTTTAAAGGCGAATTTTTTGTTTTAGGATTGTTCGCGGTGTTGGGCATGATGATCATGGTTTCAGCGCACAGTATGTTATTGGTTTATCTTGGACTAGAAACACTTTCGCTGTCGATGTATGCAATGGTCGCACTGCATAGAGATTCTAAAGAATCTTCCGAAGCGGCGATGAAATATTTCATTCTTGGCGCGATTGCGTCGGGCATGTTGCTGTATGGCATGTCGATGATTTACGGCGCGACGGGTAGTCTTGATTTGGCAGAAATTAGCCAGTTTATTCAGCAGAGTAATGAAAATAATCTGGTGTTGGTATTTGGTCTGACGTTTGTTGTTATCGGTATTGCGTTTAAGTTAGGCGCGGTTCCTTTTCATATGTGGATGCCCGATGTGTATCACGGTGCGCCGACTGCAGTAACACTCTTTATTGCCACAGGGCCGAAGATTGCGGCGTTTGCGATGATTATTCGCATGCTGGTTGATGGCTTGGGCGGCTTGCATATGGAGTGGAAGGACATGTTGATGATGCTTGCCATATTGTCCATTGTCGCGGGCAATGTTATTGCCATCGCGCAGACGAATATCAAACGTATGTTGGCCTATTCAACTATTTCCCATGTTGGTTTTCTTTTGCTGGGTATTATGACGGGCACAGCAGCAGGTAATTCTGCAGCACTGTTCTATATCCTTGTATATTCACTGATGTCACTGGGTGGTTTCGGCATGATTATCATGCTCAGTCGCTCAGGTTTTGAAGCTGATAAGATTGATGATTTCAAAGGTCTGAATGAACGCAGTCCTTGGTTTGCGGGCATGATGTTAATTCTGATGTTCTCAATGGCGGGTGTGCCACCGTTTGTTGGTTTTTACGCCAAGCTGTCGGTGCTGCGTGCTGTTGTTGATGTTGACATGGTCTGGCTTGCCGTATTAGCGGTTATTTTCTCGGTGATAGGTGCTTTCTATTATTTACGTATCATTAGGATGATGTACTTTGAACGTGCAGAGGACAGTGTGCCATTATCTAACTCATTTGATATGAACGCCGTGATGAGTGCAAACGGTCTGACTATACTAGCCTTGGGTATCTACCCCACTTCATTGATGGCTCTGTGCGCCGCTGTGATGACATGACATGGTTGTTGCCATGCGTGATGTTGCCACTGTTCTGATTTCAGCATTGTCTCATGAGGATATTAATTAGTAATGATGATGGCTATCGAGCCCGTGGTCTGGATTGCCTGTCACAGACTTTAGTCGCGCTTGCTGATATTACTGTCGTTGTACCTGATCGCGACCGTAGCGGTGCGAGTAATTCCCTGACCCTTGATAACCCTTTGCGCGCTACAGTGCTCGAGAATGGTTTTATTCGAGTTAATGGCACACCCACCGATTGTGTTCATCTTGCGATTACAGGTTTGCTTGATGACGAACCTGACATGGTGGTTGCAGGCATTAATGCGGGTGCCAATCTGGGTGATGATGTGCTGTATTCGGGCACGGTAGCAGCGGCGATGGAAGGACGTTTTCTGGGTTATCCTGCGATGGCCGTATCATTGGCGGGAAAATCATTGCAGCATTATGAAACGGCAGCGAAAGTAGTCGTGCAGCTTTTGGACCGCTTGCAAAAAGAACCGCTGTCCTCTGATCTTATTCTCAATGTTAATGTACCCGATGTCCCTTTGTCTGAATTGAAGGGTTTTGAAATTACGCGCTTGGGTCATCGTCATAAGGCTGAGCCTGTAGTTAATATGAAAGACCCGCGAGGAAAGAATATTTACTGGGTCGGGCCCGCAGGTGCTGAGCAGGACGCAGGTATGGGCACGGATTTTAATGCTATCAAACGTAGCTGTGTTTCGATTACGCCGTTACAAGTTGACCTTACACGGCATTCCTCCATTGACCTTATGTCTCAATGGTTAGAAGGTATGGACGCATTGTGAATATGCGTCATCAAGGTATTGGTATGACGTCTCGACGTACTCGCGAGCGTTTGATTGAGCGCTTGAAGAGCGAAGGTATTAGCGACAACGCTGTGCTTGATGTTGTACGCAGCACACCGCGCCATATTTTTGTGGATGAGGCTTTGGCCAGTCGTGCCTATGAGGATACCGCACTACCGATAGGCCATGGCCAGACTATTTCGCAACCTTATATTGTGGCACGTATGACGGAGATTTTGTTGTCTACGGGGCCGCTTAAGAAAGTTTTGGAGATCGGCACGGGCTCAGGTTATCAAGCGGCTATTTTGTCGCCGTTAGTGGATGAGCTTTACACTCTGGAGCGTATAAAACCCTTAATGACTCAAGCGCGGTTGCGATTTCAGGAACTTGGCTTGAGAAATATTAACCTTAAAAACGCCGATGGCACGATTGGTTGGCCTCAAAATGCTCCGTTCGATGGCATTATTGCCACAGCAGCGCCCGAGGAGATACCTGAAGCACTGCTTGCTCAACTTGCAATGGGCGGGCGGCTTATCATTCCCGTTGGCGGGCAAGGCACTCAAGAGCTGGTGTTGATAACACGAACTGTAGACGGCTTTCTACGTGAGTCTCTGGAGTCGGTGAGCTTTGTCCCTATGTTGCCTGGCAGTTCTGGTTAATAGCAATATATGACAACGCGCTCGTCTTTTTTTACACGGCTTTATGAACGGGTTTTGTTGTGGTCAAAGCACCCTAAAGCGCCCTGGTATTTAGCCGGTTTGAGTTTTTCCGAGTCGTCTTTTTTCCCGATACCTCCTGATGTAATGTTAGCTCCGATGGTGCTGGCTAAACCCAACTATGCTTGGCGATTTGCACTTATAACAACAATCGCTTCTGTGTGCGGTGGAATGTTTGGTTATCTTATTGGTAGTTTTTCTTTCGACATTATTGAGCCCTGGATTATTAAAATGGGCTATGCAGAAAGATTTCAGAATGCCCAGTTGTGGTTTGAACAATGGGGTGTTTGGGTCGTATTTATTGCTGGCTTCTCTCCCATTCCGTACAAGGTGTTTACCGTTGCCGCTGGTGTGGCAGCGATGGCATTTCTTCCGTTTGTGTTAGCATCGATGGTAGGTCGAGGGGCGCGATTTTTTTTAGTGGCGGGGTTGATTTATTTTGGCGGTGAAAAAATGGAGAAATTTTTTCACCGTTATATAGACCGAATTGGTTGGGCTTTGCTTGGGGTGATAGTTCTACTGTATTTATATATGCAGATAAGATGAATAGATTTTTTTTGCTTGTTGTTACTTTGCTAGTTGCGCTGCTTCTAGATGGCTGCGGTAGTTTCTCTCATCACACAGTACGAAAAGGGGAAACGCTGTATTCAATAAGCTGGTCTTATAATGAAGATTATAAAAATATAGCCAAGTGGAATAATATTAAATCACCTTACTTAATCAGTGTAGGCCAGGCGTTACGCATTTCACCTCCAGATAAAAATAAACAAACATCACATCAGATAGCAGAGGTGAAAAAACGCACTGTTGAAGTTGCGTCTAAAAGCTCACCTAAAGCAGTATCAAAAACTCCGGTAAAATCAGCTTCACACAATAATAAAGTTAAAGCTGCAAAGCAGCCTGTTAATGCGATCATTAATTATAAAATTGATAAATGGCGTTGGCCCGTTAAAGGTAAGTTGCTTAAAACATTCTCAACAAAAGCAGCGGGACATAATGGAATTGATATTGCTGGCAGGTCGGGTGAAAAAATTCGTGCTGCTGCGCCGGGGCGGGTAGTTTATGCGGGTAGCGGTATTCCAAGTTATGGAAATTTACTGATCATTAAGCACAACAATAAATACCTTAGTGCTTATGCACATAATCGTACTTTACTTGTTGCTGAGGGAAGCCTTGTAAAGGCGGGGCAGCTAATTGCTGAGATGGGGCAGACGGGTGCGGATAGAGATAAACTTCACTTTGAAATTAGGCTTAATGGTCGTCCGGTAAATCCATTGAAGTATTTAAATAAGAAATAATAAGGTTAGAGACAGGAATAGATGTTGTTTTATTTTTTACATGCTTCCTGTAGAAAGCCATTCGGTGTTAGATTTTTTTGAGCTTGTTTTCTTCTGTGAAACCAATGTTGGACAGGCCAGCCATTTAAGCAATGGCAGCCACTGCTCACGTTCAAGTGTAGTTTCTTTTTCATCCATTTCATGAATACCAATACCTTCTTCGGCAGCGATGATGTAATTCTCTGTATCGGTCAGTGTTGTAATGAAAGGGATGCTGAGAGCTTTTAGGAAGCGTTGCAGGGGTTGATAAAGCGGCGTGTCACGACGCACTCGATTTGCAATGACACATATTTGAATGCCACGTTGTTTGATTTTACTGTTCATTAACAGGTCGCTAATAAAATCTGATGTGGCATGAATGTCGATAGGGGAAGGCGCGACAGGAATGATGATAGTGTTGGTGCGCTCGATAATTTCTTGTAACAGTAAACCAGAAGTGCCCGCTGGAGCATCAATAATGACCCGTTCGGTATCTGCTGGCATTTTAAGTTGGTAGATTCGGGTTAACTTGTTTTTGGTTGCGCCGGCATTAATGATATGTATGGCCGTACGTTTACGTGAACGCATGCTTTCCCAATGCATACTTGAGCCTTGAGGATCATAATCCATCAAAGCTGTGTTAATGCCACCTGTAGCGAAAAGGCTAGCCAGGTTAGTTGCTATGGTTGTTTTACCACTGCCACCTTTGGTATTAAGTACGAGTATTGTATTCATGTTCCGTCTACTTTGTTGCCTGATAAAATTATCGGCGTATCGTTAAGATATATAAGTAGAGACTATAAAAATCTCGTGTGAGATCTTTATATTGTGACGGAGTTCACAGGCTAAGTGGCGGGTGAGATGAGAAGTACAGTGCTTAGGGTAATATAAAAGCGGCAATGACTTTTCGTTCATCGGCCATTAAAATGTTATAGGTTCGGCATGCGGCACCTGTATTCATAAACTCAATGCCGATACCTGCGTTGATCAGTGTAGCGTAGGATGACAGTTTTGGGCGCCGTAATGTGCGGCCAGTAGACAAGATTAAAATTTCGGGTTGAAAGTCTTTTATTTGTTTGAAATGGTCGCTGTCCATCAATTCAACGTTTTTAATGTTCCAGTTACGGGTCAGTTTGTCAGATGAAATGATGAAGCTTTGTTTCAAGGTTTCTTGTTTGAATACGGAAATTTCAGCATCTAATGGTTTTTGCTCTAGTGGTTCATTTTTGTCTTCACTGAGCCAGCGTGGATAACTGATGGTCACCGTGTCTTCATCATAGGCATGTATTCGATAATGAGAGGTATTGATTTCCTGGCTGACTTGCATCGTTTATATTCCGTAATTTACTATATTCTGATAGGCTGGTTTATGTTCGATGCGCAAAGAGATGTATAGGCAGGGAACATTTAATAAATGAAACATAGTAGATTAAGAGTAACGTTTTTTTTATTTGATTTCAGTAAATTTTATCTGATAAGGAGTTTGTCATGAGTACAGCAACAGCTCGTCATATATTAGTAACGGAACGTGAACGTTGTGACGATATTAAAAACAAGATTGAAGGCGGCGCTGATTTTTCAGATATGGCGAGTCAGTTTTCAGAATGTCCGTCAGGTCAACGTGGCGGTGACTTAGGTGAGTTTCAGCCAGGAATGATGGTTAAAGAGTTTGATGATGTTGTCTTTAGCGAGGAATTAGGGAAAATTCACGGCCCTATAGAAACTCAGTTTGGGTTTCATCTTATTGAAATAACCAGTCGCACAGATTAACGTTGCATTTATTGTATGTGAATGCATCGCATTAGAAGCGTCTCGTTTTTTCATATAAGTACAGGGCGGCTGGCAGTGTTGGGCGGCGCTCATCTACTGAAATTAAGTTGTCGTCTTTTCAGGTTTTGCGAGGATTAATTGTTCTAGAATAGCCTCATTTTCCAGCGTGGATGTATCTTGGGTAATCTCTTTGCCGCTGGCAATCGTGCGCAATAATCGACGCATTATTTTTCCGGATCGTGTCTTCGGCAAATTGTCTGCATAGCGGATATCATCAGGTTTTGCGATAGGTCCGATTTGTTCAGCAACCCAGTTACGCAGTTCTTTGGTTAGCATCTTGTCAATACTGTTTTCAGGACGCTCTCCACGCAAAACTACAAAGGCAAATACGGCTTCACCTTTGATGTCATCGGGTCGCCCGACGATGGCAGCTTCGGCTACAGCTGGGTGTGCGACTAGGGCAGATTCGATTTCCATTGTGCCAAGGCGGTGCCCGGAGACATTGAGCACGTCATCAATGCGCCCCATGATCCAGAAATAACCGTCTTTATCTTTTCTTGCGCTGTCACCGGCGAGGTAGTATTTGCCGCCAAATTTCCCCCAGTATGTCTCGATGTAGCGCTGATCATCGCCCCAAATATTGCGCAGCATGAATGGCCAAGGTTTTTTGATAACTAGATAACCACCTTTGTCCGGCGTTGTGATGCTAGTTCCAGCTTCATCCACAACATCAGCAAAAATTCCGGGCAATGCCAGCGTGCAGGATCCGGGTTTGGATGCAACGGCCGCGGGAATCGGTGCAATCATATTGGCGCCGGTTTCTGTTTGCCACCAAGTGTCGACTATTGGGCAGCGTTGTTTGCCGATGACGTTGTGATACCACATCCAGGCTTCGGGGTTGATCGGTTCGCCGACTGTGCCGAGTAGGCGAATAGAAGATAAATCGTATTTGTTAGGTATTTCATCGCCATTTTTCATCAGCGCACGAATCGCCGTTGGTGCGGTGTAAAATACTGATACTTTGTGTTTTTCACAGATGGACCAGAAACGCCCGGCGTCTGGAACAGTCGGTGCGCCTTCATACATCAACATTGTGGCGCCAACGGCTAGTGGACCGTAGGTAACATAGCTGTGGCCGGTAATCCAGCCGACATCAGCGGTACACCAATATATATCATCTGATTGATAATCAAAGACCCATTTCATGCTGACAATCGTGCCAAGCAAATAACCCGCAGAGCTATGTTGTATACCTTTCGGTTTGCCGGTTGAGCCAGAGGTATAGAGTAAAAACAGCGGATGTTCAGAATCGACCCAAGTAGGTGGACAATTATCATCAACACTATTGATGGCATCTGACCACCAAATATCACGATTTTCTTGCATTGCGACATCGTGAGCGGTGCGTTTGAGTACGATGACATTTTCGACTGGGTGTTTCGATAATTTCAGCGCTTTGTCTGCGGCTTGTTTGAGCTCGATTATTTTTCCGCCGCGGTGTGCGCCATCTGCGGTGATGAGCATTTTAGCGCCGGCATCTTCAATACGGTCTTTTAATGCTTCAGCGGAAAAACCGCCAAAGACGACGGAGTGAATTGCGCCAATGCGTGCACAGGCCTGCATGGCTATGGTGGCTTCTGGCACCATTGGCATATAGAGAATTACGCGATCACCTTTTCCGATGCCATGTGCTTTTAGTGCATTGGCAAAGCGGCAAACGTCGCTGTGTAATTCTTTGTATGTGATGTGGCGTGTATCACCTTGCTCACCTTCAAAGATGATTGCTGTTTTATCAGCTTGATTATCTAGGTGACGATCAAGGCAATTATAAGAGACATTAAGCGTGCCATCTTCAAACCAGCGGTAGTGCGGCGCGTTTGTTTCATTTAACGTTTCTGTGAATGGCGTATGCCAGCTTAATTCTTCATGAGCAAGATCACCCCAAAATTTTTCATGATCGGCTTCAGCCAGATTTCGTAGTGTTTGAACAGTGTCTTTATTAAAACGTGCTTGATCAATGAAGTTTTTCGGTGCTTCAAAGATACGTTTTTCGTTGAGAACGGACTGAATATTTTGATCTGACATGATTTACCTCTGTTGGTAGAGCAGCATGTTTAAGATAAAGTGTATTGGCTTAGTTCTATATTATTGCGCTTGCACTATATATACAAAGGATATTTTCAGGTGATTGATAGGCGGAAGTTGGAATAGCCTTTCACGCTTAGTTAATAGTAAAGCGTGAAAGGCTAGTTTTTATTAAATTTTTCGAGAGGGATCCCAGTAAGAGAGGGATACTACATTTTTCTATAAATGAATCGTCTTAACTTTTCATTTGTTTTTCGCGAATTTCATCGAGCGTTTTACAGTCAATGCATTGTGTAGCAGTTGGTCGTGCTTCCAGTCGTCGAATACCTATTTCAATACCGCAGACGTCACAGAAACCAAAGTCTTCGCTTTCTAACATGGCTAGAGATTCATCAATTTTTTTAATGAGTTTGCGTTCGCGGTCACGGGTGCGAAGTTCTAGAGCAAATTCAGATTCCTGGCTGGCACGATCATTTGGGTCAGGGAAGTTCGCAGCATCATCTTGCATATGATGGACTGTGCGATCTACTTCTTCCATTAATTCTCGTTTCCAGTTCTGTAATATTTCTTTAAAGTGCTCAACCTGGTCAGAGTTCATGTACTCTTCATTACGTTTTTCTTTGTAAGGTGCAACGCCGTGCAGACCGATTGATGAGACTGTTGTGGGTTTTGCTTTTTTTGCTGCTGCTTTTTTCACGGGACTTTTCTTCTTAACAGTGTTTTTTACAGGTGCCTTCTTAGGAGCCGATTTTTTCACGGCTGCCTTTTTTGGCACGGCTTTTTTAGTGCTAGATTTTTTGATGGCAGGCTTCTTTTTAGCTACCGTTTTCTTCTTAACTGACATTGATATCAGAGCTCCTGTTAGGGCTGATTCAAAACAAACGCATACTTATACCAGATTCTTGTTGTTGTCTCAATAATAGTAATTTATCTATTGAAATCAAAGGGTCGGCCGCAGGGCTTAATTCCTTGAGTGAGTTATGAATAAATATAAGGATATCATCAATATACCGCGCTACTCTGTATATGAAAAGCACAAAAAATGTTATTATTTAGCGCTTATTTTTTATTTAAAGGCATGATAATTATGGTTTTTCCTGAAGCACTTATCTTTGATGTAGATGGCACGCTTGCAGATACTGAGCGCGATGGTCATCGCCCAGCTTTTAATCAAGCTTTTGCCGATGCTGGAATCAGTTGGCATTGGGATGTCGAAATCTATGGTAGGTTGTTGCGTATCAGTGGTGGTAAGGAGCGTATGCGGTTTTACATGGAAGATCACCCTGTTGAGGGTTTACAAGCTCAAGACATTGATAATTTTATTATAAATATGCATGCGGCCAAGACGCGTATTTATGTTGATATGTTTGCAAATAGTCAGATTTTATTGCGCCCTGGCATTGAGCGATTTTTAAAAGAGTTGAACCAGCAGGGTACACGGCTTGCTATTGCAACGACGACTACGCGGGATAATGTTGATGTTTTACTTTCCAGTACACTCGGAGATGAATCGCTGGCCTGGTTTGAAGTGATTGCTACCGCGAATGAAATCAGTGATAAAAAGCCGTCTCCGGCGGTTTATGACTACACTCTTGAACAGCTTGGTTTGAAGGCTGAACAGTGCTTGGCCTTTGAGGACTCAAGAAATGGCATTGTAGCCGCGCTGGGGGCAGGTTTAAACACTATTATCACAGTCAATGACTATACGAGAGAAGACGACTTTAGCGGTGCGATGTTAATTGTTGATCAGTTAGGTGAGCCAGATAAGCCGTGGTCAGTGTTAGGCGGCTGGGCAGCAGAGAAGCTGCCGGCAGATTTGGAGTATCTGGATCTGAATGGGTTGTCAGAGTTAATGAAATGACAAAAAAGCGCCTCATCGCTTCACGAATAGAGGCTATCGAACCATTTTATGTCATGGATATTTTGGCGCGTGCGCGTGACCTTGAGGCGCAGGGACGTTCAATTATTCATATGGAGGTGGGTGAGCCAGACTTTGTTACGCCTCAGCCAATTATTGATGCGGGGATTGCAGCTTTAAATGCAGGTCAGACACATTATACGCCTGCGTTAGGGCTTCCTGCTTTGCGGCAGGCGGTGAGTGACTTTTACCGTGATCAATATGGTGTAGAAATATCAGCTGAGCGTATTGTCATTACGCCGGGCGCTTCAGGTGCGTTGCAGTTGGCGTTAGGTGCGTTGGTGAACCCTGGCGAGCATGTGTTGATGGCCGATCCGGGTTATCCGTGTAATCGCCATTTTGTGCAGCTTTTTGATGGTGTGCCGGTATCTCTGCCAGTAGGTGCTGATTCTGCCTATCAATTGACGGCAGAGATGATTGCTGCAAACTGGAACGAGAAGTGTAAGGCAGTGTTATTAGCGTCACCGTCTAATCCTACAGGAACAGTGTTGGATGCGTGCTCATTAGAGGCTATTGCAGAGTGTGTGCAAAGCAAGGGTGGACAGTTAATCGTAGATGAAATCTATCATGGCCTTGTTTATGAAAATGATATTCCATCGATTCTGCAATTTGACCAAAGTGCGATGGTTATAAATAGTTTTTCAAAATATTTTGGTATGACGGGGTGGCGGTTAGGTTGGCTGATTGCACCAGAAGAATTTATTCCAGCCATTGATCGTTTGGCGCAGAACATCTTTCTTGCTGCTTCGACACCGGCTCAGTTTGCAGCTCTAGCAGCTTTTGAGCCAGAGACTTTGAAAATATTAGATCAGCGGCGCGATGAATTTAAGCAGCGGCGTGATTATCTTTTGCCGGCTTTACGTGGTTTGGGTTTTAGTATTTCAGCTGAGCCGCAGGGGGCGTTTTACCTTTATGCGGATGGCAGTCAATTTTTCGAGGACAGTTTTCAGTTTTGTCAGACTCTGCTTGAAAAGGCAGGTGTAGCCGTAACGCCAGGTCGTGATTTTGGTGAAAATAAACATCGTCAGCATCTGCGTTTTGCTTATACGACGTCTGTAGATAAACTTAGGGAAGGGGTGTTGAGGCTTAAGACTTTTCTTGATGATGGTAATTTTTGAGTTGATAGCGCAAGGGTGAGCATGAGTAAAAAAGCAATGTCACATGTACATATTCGAGTTGCGTTGTTATTAATATGTTTGTTAATTACTGTTGATGTTTCTGCAGAAAACATGAGTGATGGGCGTAAACAATTTTTAGATATTGCTGTTTTAGAGCATGTGAATTTTCCGAAAAATTCAGTGAAGAAAAGATATTTTGTCAGCGTTTCGAATGTGCATCGTGAGTTTGCAAAAAACAAATATAGGATTGAATTAGAGCAGCGAGATTATAATATTGTGCTTGCAAAGGACGAGGATAATCATCAAACAATATCGGGGTTAGTTACAGTTGAAATGCCTTACAAAGAAACATCAGTGTTGCTTGCTGTAATTCTTTCAGATGAGCTGCGAGTACAAAGAGCGGTTGTAGTTTCGGCAGATAAAAAATATGTGGATGATTTTAAATCGTCAATAGGTGTGGGAGTTATTAAACGCTACACCATGACTTCTCTCAGGCAGTTGAAATATCTTGCTTCCGAAATTAAAAAACAAGGTGCCTTGTCAGAGTTGGTGTCCGCAGAAATTGCCATGATGGCAGCGACACTGGCGTCTGAAATGCGCAAGTAGAGGATGAAGTTCACTAGATTTTAATTTGTCTAAAGACTGTTGCTTTTGTTGTTGGCAGTACCTTCAGTGGAAATATTGGTCTGATTTTGTTATAATCGCATGGCGCGAGAGGTAATGAGGGCGCATAGTGAACGTCTAGGTGAAGTGGACGTGTAGGGGGCACAGCCCTCACCTGATAGGGTGGGGGCGTGTGCACTTGTTCTGTTTGTCCTGTTCTAGGATTCAGGTATATATCATCAGTTCTTGATGGTGTTCAAAGTTAAATATTGATTTTCTGCTTTTGTTAGCATTAATATCCCGGAATTTTTTTGTTTCCACTGTATTTGTACTATACTCTGCGCAAGTTAATGATGAGGTTTGAGCTTATTTTTCATGAAATATTTTAAGAACTTTTTTATATATAGCGGTGCGGCGGGAATCATGGTGTTGATTCTGTTTGCTCTTTCGGGTTCTGGGAAGTTTTCTGATTCGCAGATGATTATTGTGGCTTTATTGTTAGTTATCGTTTTACCTATCATATTTAGCGTGATTGCAGCGAAGCGTGAACGAAATCATCAAATTGAAAAATAAAACTCTAGTGATGTGAATTTTATTTTTTTACTGAGTGTTATCTAAAGTCTTGGCAAATAAAATTTAATGTTTGATTGATGAGGGGTCGCTGGGTGGATTTTCAGATGCAAAGACTTCTTCTATATCCACTGTGTCAAAGGCGTAATGCTTGCTGCAGAAGCCACAGTTTATTTCAACCATCCCATCATCTTTAAGAACTGATTGTATTTCATCGTAACTCATTCCGCGCAACATGTTGGTGATGCGTGTTTTTGAGCAACTGCAAAAAAAGTGGATAGTTTTAGGTTTGAATAAACGAACACTTTCTTGGTTGAAAAGACGGTGAAGAATTTTTTCACTTGAGAGAGATAACAGTTCTGCGTCAGTGATGGTGGAAGCAAGTTGTTCTACTCTATTCCATGTGTCAGTGTCCCCGTGTGGAATAGTGCTTTGATCTGGAAGTTTCTGTATTAACATTCCCGCTGTTTTATTGTCATCTGCGGTTAACCATAATCGAGTATCGAGCTGTTCTGACTGTTGAAAGTAACTTTCAATGGTTTCGCTCAATGTGTCGTGGTTTATGTTGATGATGCTTTGGTAACGCTCTTTATCATTTTTTGGTTCAACTGTTATGGTTAATATACCTTCTTCACAAAGTTCAGTTAATGAGCTTGAGAGGGTGTTTTCTTTCCATTTTGCTGTGCCTCGAAAAGTTAAATCAGAGCTTACTTGTACAACCAATAACGATAGTGATCCTTTACTTTGTATCTGTAATGTTAATGAGCTTTCATATTTGAGTGTAGAAGCAAGAAGAACGGTCGCTGTCATTGCTTCTCCAAGCAGTTTTTGAATAGTAGGAGGATAGTCATGTCTTTTGAGTGCAGCTTGCCAGCTTCTATCAAGATGAACGATTTCTCCTCGGACATTTGTTTGTTCGATGATAAACCGGAATGAAAGATCGTGTTGCGTCATGTGAATTCGGGGTTTCTGTGTTGTGAGTAATGGTTGAGTGTTTTAACTATGCAGGTTTTAAGAAAGGGTTGTTGTTTCTTGTTTGGTGCTATTGTTGATTTATGTAAATAAAATTTCAAGTTAATTCCAATTGACTTGTCAAAATTTAAATAGTGCTGGAGTTTTTTTAGTTACGGCCTTTAGTGCAATCATTAAAAACAGTGGTTATTATTCAGGGCTTTAGATAAAGAATATTAGGTTCAAAATGCCAGGAAATGATAAAAATTTTGATGAACTAAGCGAGCAATTTGCGCGAAACATATATCAGCAGCCAAAGGGGAAGATTCGACTTGAGGTATTATGGTGGCATCTTCAAAAGGTTTTCCCTGAACTCTCAGCTTTTCCTGGCATGCGTATTTTAGATGCAGGTTGTGGAATGGGTCATATAGCCATTCGCCTTGCTGAACTGGGCCATGAGATGACGTTGTGTGATATTTCAAAGCTGATGTTGCAGCACACCGAGCAGGTTTTCCAAGAGAGAAACTTAAAAAATTCAAGCACGTTTATTCATTCATCGCTTCAAGCTTTGCCTGATAATTTAAAGCGTTTTGACCTCATTGTTTGTCATGCTGTTGTGGAGTGGCTTGATGATCCTCAGCAGGCGCTATCAGAGTTATTTGAGCGACTTGCACCGGGTGGGCGTTTGTCACTGATGTTTTATAATCGCAATTCGTTGGTGATGCGTAATCTGATTCGAGGCAACCTTTATAAAGTTGCTTCGGGTGAATTTTCAGGTGAGGCGGGCGGCTTAACGCCGACCCAGCCTCTAGATTCGCAGCTTGTTTATAGCTGGTTGGAAGACTTGGGGATGACTATCATTGCTCGCGCGGGCATACGAACATTTTATGACTACATGACGCGCCGAGATCATATATCTATTGAAGATATCATTGAAATGGAAATCAACCTGTCAGAGCAGGAGCCTCATTTGTCGTTGGGGCGCTATATACATGTTGTTTGTCGAAAGCCCGGGTAAATTTTCGCTTATGTAAGTCCAGTGCGCTCTTAATTTACATGTGCTGAGCTAGTGAGGCCGTGTTTAGTGGCCGCATTGTCCGCCTTCTTCATGAGGGTGGCCGTGTTCGAGTTCTTCTTTTTTTGCATCACGGATAGCGACGACGCTGACATCAAACGTCAGGTTGACGCCTGCGAGAGGGTGGTTGCCATCAATGGTCACATTCTCACCATCAAGTGCTGTCACGGTAATGACAACATTTTCACCGGATGGGTCTTCAGCATGAAATTGCATGCCAACTTCAATGTTTTCTACTTCGCCAAACATCTCGCGTGTTACGGTTTGTACCAAGCTGTCATCTTTTTCGCCATAACCTTCTGCTGCTGGAATGGTAATGTTTATGGTGTGACCGATTGATTTTTTTGTCAGTGCTGCTTCCAGTCCCGGAATTATGTTGCCGCTACCATGAAGGTATGAAAATTGTCCTTGCTCAGATTTGTCAATGATCTCTCCGGCATCATTAGTCAACGTGTAATCGATAGAGACAACCTTTTGATTTTCAATAGTCATAGTTCAAGCGCACCCGTAAAATTATTTTAAGTGCGCATTATGCCGCAAATTTGTATGCGGATGCTAGTTTCGATTGGTTAGAAAACCTATCAGGAATGCTATGGGGCTTGTCGGGTGTTTGGATCGACTATTAGAGATGTAGGCCGCATTCTGTTTTTGGGCTGTTGTTCCAGCGGCCGCCACGGTCATCACCGGGGGCAGTACATTGGGCACATCCGATAGAGGAGTAACCTTGAGCTACAAGTGGGTGAGGAGGGAGTTTATGTTTGGATATATATTCATCACGTTGCTCTTTGCTGACATCTATAAGTGGGTAAAATTTGATTATTCCGTTGCGCTCTTCAAATATTTCAAGGTTTGAGCGATGCTCAGTTTGCCAGCCCATGAGGCCAGAAGCCCATATGGTGTATGACTTTTTGATCTCTTCCAAAGGTTCAACTTTGTTAATAGAACAGCAGAAATTTGGGTCTGTTTTCCAAGTTTCATCATTGACAGTGAACTCGTGTTTCCATTTTTCAGCCTGGATGTTGACGACATCAAGTTTATACAAATTGGTGAGAACCTCTTTGTATTTCAGTGTTTGGGGGAAGTGGTAACCCGTATCGATGAAGAAAACCTTTTGTTTGACAGGTCCGCGTGAAAATAGATGGAGGAGAAACGCAGATGTTGCTGCAAAAGAAGATGTCAGCATGATCTCATCAGTTCGAAAGTTTTCATATAGCTGATTTATTCGCTCTTCTGGGCTTAAAGAGCCGAAGGCTTTATTTAAGTCTGCTAACCGTGCAGCTGAAGGAAGGGTAGGGATATTTATTGTTTTTTCTGCGTTGCTATTCATGCTGAAATTATATCACAGAGACTTATTAAAATGCCTTTTATATACGTAAATAATATAATGATTATTTATATTGTCATCAGTATTGATGATAAAGCCTTAACCATAAACGTAATGAAATAGAGTGAGTTTCTATGAAAGTAGTACGGATATAGAGAGGCTGAACATAGTCGTTGTGAGGCGAATATAAGCTACGTTTTGATGCTGTACTGAAAATGTGGAGATGATAGGTTTTGTATTAGAGTTAAAGAAGTACCTGGGGCATGCTGTAAATACCCCAGGTTTTTAAGGTAAGTATTGTTAGGGAAGAGTGGGTGCTTGGCCCAGTGTTGTTTCGTCCCAGTCGAAAGGATCAATGATATTTTCTTCCGAAAATGAATGTGTTTTTATCCCAACACCAACGTCTACATTCTCTATTGATTGGTAGGCAAAGGGGTCGGATAATTCACTGTCGGTGACTTGGGCTACCCAAATAGACTTTAAATGATCGCCTTCATTCCAGACAAAAGTTTCACTGCCAAGAGTTAAATTACCATTTTTTGTGAATGGGTCGACTTCCAATTGGTTGTCTACGTTGCTTAATACAGCGCCTTCTCGTTCCCGATAATCGAATGCACCTTTAGCTCCGGTTGTGTCATCTACGATGAGTTGAGATATATCAAGGCTACGTCCCGAATATGAACTTCCGTCACTAATTTCTGCTTCATATTTGTCTAACTTGAAATTTGAACTGAAATCATTATTAGAAAGGGTCTGGGTTAACTCAACATTAAGCAGATCAACAAGGTCATCGTTTTGATTGTTGAATGGGTTTCTTTCTATTACAGCCGTTGATTCGAAACCTTCATTAATATCTCTTATTACTTGCTTGGTGTTGATATCAAAACCTGTTTTATTATCTTGCGGAATAAATGTTTCACTGGCAAATCCTAATGATGAAGAGTCACCTGTGGCACCGTCTTCTATAAGAATAGTGCGGATGTATGTACCGTGGTGGTTAACTACTTGCTGCTGAAGAAAGCCATTGTCTTCTGCTAGCGTTGTGCATGAAATACCTGTAACAGAGCAGGAAGCAGATGTGTCAATGATGCCATTGTTTGAACTCCACCCATCATATACGACGGCGGGCGATGCATTGGCCAATATTGGCGCGCATAACAAAAGTAAATAGGCTAAGTTTTTAGAATTATTAATCTGTGACATGGTCGGTTTCCTCCGTGACTGTGCCTCAAAGGTCTATTCGAGGGGAAACCGTTTTTGGGTGTTAGAGGACAGTTTGAGTTGTTCGTCCTATGTATTAGTCCCTGGCGGTTCCTCAATCGTAGCGCTATGTGAGCGCCTTAGACCGGTAACTTTGCGTTCCTGGCTTTCGCTCAGGGTTGCCTTTTTCAATGACTTCAATTTTCATATCGACATGTTTTTCCCTCTCTTTAATAAATAATCTTGTAATTTTAAAAATTAAAAAATTAGGAAAATATGTTGGATGAGATTATTTTTTATGTGTGTGTAAGTACTGTGTTTTTAGGTAAATTTGTCACTAAGTCAGTGTTTACGTCCCAGCAATAGTCATAAATGTTTTTTATTAAGAAGGGCTGAATGAGTAGATTGATGCGGGTATGTTTTGATGCGCATGGTGTTAGCGTGAGAAAAAATTTAGCTTATTAGAAGTTGTGGTGAAATTCGGAGGTGAATGAAGCGCTGATTCAGATATTGTTTGAGAACAATTGTGTGCTCAAAATTTTTACGAATAACAAACTACAGGCATCAGCAAGCTGATGCTTAGGCAGTGATAAATTATAAGAACTCTGGGCTCGTATAATAAGGGCTTTATCATTTATCGTCTGTGATGACTTTCTTTTATACGCACAGGTACAGCTGAGTGACTATAGTCACTGTCTGCATTCCATAGATGACTGTTCCTGAGTGTTAACGCTGCAGCGGCTCCTACAATGCCGCCTAATACAAATGCCATAACAATTGATTCTATAATGAATTCATTCATGACATATTCTCCTTGGCTGACATCACTGTTGTGATGGGTAAGTTAAATTACATTCGCCTGCCTACAATCTATCGGCAGGGAAAAAGATTGTTCAATAGTGAGGCAGCATAGAATATGCCAATGTAGTTTGGAGGCTGAGTTTATTAATTATTTTTATTTGAAGAAAGGCTTGGAGGGGGTTAAATAAGTTATAAATCAACCTTATAGGGTGTGTTTATAATTTTATCTTATGTTGTTGAAAGCAAGAGGCGAGTTTTTGATGTAAATTTGTGTGTCAGTGTTTGGAGGCTTAAATTAAGAAAACACTGGGTCTCGTCAATTATTTTTAATTAGATGGTCTCTAGCCTGGTTTATTTTACTTGCTAAGTAGCTTGAGCCACCACGGTCAGGGTGCATCTTTAGCATCAATTTTTTGTACGCGCTTGCTATCTCTGATTCACTAGCAGGTTGTGATAACCCCAGTATTTGGTAGGCCTCTTCATCTGTCATGGTTGACTGGTTAGATGGTGGCGGATTTGTTTGGGAGTGATTGTACTCGGTTTGATTACGCCAATTCTCCCCGTGAAATTTATCAATAAAGACAAGTAAGAGCCGCGCTGATTCAACATCGAGTTGTTGGTATTCGGAGAGAAGTTGTAATAACTGTTTTAAAGGTAATTGTTTGAGATTTTTCCCCTGGTAATTTCCATTTAAAACTAGACCATTAATCTCGCCAGTATTCTGGTTAAGGAATAATCGGATATAACGGCTTTCAATTTGGGCTGTTTGTTCGGATTTAGATTGTTGTTTTGTATAAGTTGAACTGAATCGTTGTAATAGTTGTTTTAAAAAAGGTGCGTACCGTAATAGTGGCAAGGCTTTTTTAAACAATGGAATTAATGACGCTGCCGCTGCAAATAACCAGTGTAATCGTCCTGTTACTACGAGAATGACCACTGCTGCAACAGCGGCGTAAATAGCAGCTTGTTTTAAAATATTAGAGCTCAGCTGCGGTGGGCTTTTTTTGAAGTGACGTATTACCATAAACAACAGGAAAATGATTGCAACAGCGAAAATGAGTCGAAGGAGCATGAGCGTTATATTAATTGCAAACTTGGTTTGTAGCTAGGATTGTACTGTAAGGGTTATTTTGAAGGTATTTTACCGCATTAGTCGATATAAGTAAGAAATTTTATCAGGCTTGTATGCAATGATTTTTGATCATATTATCGATTAGATTATTAACAAAGGTGTGGGTTTTGTTATGTCAGTGGAAAAACCAATTATCTCGGCTGGTGTCATTGTTGTAAATTACCAAAATGGAATACCTTTATATCTAGTTTTGCGTGTGCACAATTATTGGGATTTCCCTAAAGGCATGGTAGACCCAGGCGAAGAGCCGCTTGCGGGCGCAATAAGGGAAGTCGAAGAAGAGACAACATTGACCGGATTAGTGTTTCGTTGGGGTTATGATTATAGAGAAACACCCCCTTATCAGAATGGAAAAATTGCCCGTTATTATATTGCTGAATCAGACCGCACGGATGTTTCTCTGCCTATAAGTGAAGAGCTTGGTCACCCTGAACATGATGAGTTCTGTTGGTTAGAATTTGAGCCCGCATGTAATCTTCTAAATCAACGTGTGAGGTCGATTTTTGATTGGGCACGAAGTGTGATTGATCCATAGTGACAAAGTTTACACAGCGTTTAGGCGAGTACAGTGAAATCATTGGTTGAGCACGATGGGGAACTTTATTTTCATGAGAATTTCTTGTTAGATAGTGACGCTATAGATCTCCACAAGCGGTTAATCAGTGAGTTGGATTGGAATGAAGAGTTTATAACAATTGTCGGAAAGCGAATCAAAGTTCCCAGATTGGTATGCTGGCATGGTGACCCGGGGATTAAATACCGCTATTCGGGGACGGATCATGTTGCTCAGCACTGGGCATTGTCTCTGGAAAAATTGAAACAAAAACTGGAAGTTTTTTCCGGTCAAAAATTTAATGCTGTGTTGGGAAATCAATATGAAAATGGACAGGATTCCATGGGCTGGCATGCGGATAAAGAAAAAGTATTAGGTGACGCTCCCTATATCGCCCTGTTAAGTTTGGGTGAGCAGCGCTTGTTCAAGCTTCGTCACAATAAATCGAAGCAAACTCTCAATTTAAATTTAACTAACGGTAGTCTTCTTATAATGGCTGGTAGCTTACAAAAATATTGGCAGCATAGTTTGCCAAAAACGTCGTCTATTAAGGCGAACCGAATTTCTTTGAGTTTTAGAACTATTATTAGTTGATGAATTATTCACGGCTGCGTAATTTTTTCCTGCCCATTGCCGGCACGGTAACGCTGCAAGAAAAATTGACCGCCGGCATTACCGCATTCGTTGGTATGGTGGTTATAACTGTCGTCAGCATGCTGACAACCGATATAGAAGGACTGATTATTATGTCAGCATCCATGGGTTCGGCAGCGATATTATTGTTTGCTGTTCCGCATAGTCCGATGTCTCAACCCTGGCCGATGATCGGTGGTCACTTGGTTTCAGCATTTTCCGGCGTTATCAGTTTTCAGTTATTAAGTAATCCAGCATTGGCTGCAGGATTGGCCGTAGCGCTTGCAATTGTTGCGATGTTTTTTCTGCGTTGTTTAAATCCACCCAGTGGGGCTGTTGCATTAGGCGCTGTTTTGGGAGGACCAGAAATACATGAGCTGGGATATTGGTATGTGTTATTTCCGGTCGGATTTAATGTATTGGTGATATTGCTTGTTGCACTGATTATTAATAATTGTATTTCCGGCCGTCGTTACCCTCTTATGCCAGAAGAGAATATAGATGAGCAGCAGGTATCTTCGCGGACTCCTGGCGGATTTTTAGGGAAAAATATTCTAAAGGATGAAGATCTAGAGAGTGCTTTAGATGATATGGACAGTTATCTCGATGCTGATCGTGAAGAGTTGAAAAAATTATTTTCACGGGCGTTATTACACGCTTCAAAACGAAAATTGGGCCGTGTGGTTTGTGAAGATATTATGTGCAGGTCTGTTTTTACATTGGATAAGTCGATGTCTCTGCAAGAGGCATGGCGGTTATCTAATTCTATTCATCATCGATATATTCCTGTATTAGATCAGAACAAAATAGTCTGTGGTTTGATATCGACAAATGAGTTGATGCGTCATTCTTCAAACGATGTCGTGAGTGATCAATCTGAAGTGATAAAACAGAAACATGCATCCCAAACATTGCTTTCATCTTTAATGACCGACACGTATCAAACTGCGCAAGGTAAAGACCACATTGTTGATTTGGTGCCACTGTTTAATGAGCAGAATGTGCGCTTAATACTTGTGTTGAACAATGAACAACGTCTGCTGGGCGTTATATCACGTTCAGATTTGATGCGGGCCTTATTGCCAGTCAGAATTTGATCTTATAGTTTGACTATATAGCTCAGGTGTTTGTAATGATGTTTCCATAAAGGTCATGGCTATCAGCATTGGTAATTTCAACGTCCACAAAATTTCCAACCGAAATATTTTCAAGCTTGTTTAGGATCACTACGCCATCGATTTCAGGTGCATCGGCTTTGCTGCGGGCGATAATTGCATCTTCTTCAATGTCATCGACAATGACAGTGAGACGTTGCCCTATGCGACGTTTTAATTTATTGGCACTGATTTTCTCTTGTACGGCCATGAAGCGTTCGAGGCGATCCTGTTGCACGTCTTCAGGCACATGGTTGGCTAATTCATTTGCAGCTGCGCCGTCCACAGGAGAATAAGCAAAACAACCAACTCTATCCAGTTGAGCTTCGTTAAGGAAATCTAATAAGCGTTCAAAATCATCATCAGTTTCGCCAGGAAAGCCTGCGATGAAAGTGCTGCGAATAGTAATGTCAGGACAAATTTCACGCCATTTTTGAATACGCGTTAAATTATTTTCGCTGTGCGCCGGGCGTTTCATGGCTTTTAGTATTGAAGGGCTGGCGTGCTGAAATGGAATGTCGAGATAGGGCAGAATGATGCCTTCAGCCATCATCGGGATAATGTCATCGATATGCGGGTAGGGATATACATAGTGCAGACGTATCCATGCCTCCATTTCACCGAGATATTGAACCAGATCTTGAAATTTGGTTTTTACTGGTCGGCCCTGCCAAAAACGTGTCGCGTAACGACTGTCTACGCCATAAGCTCCAGTGTCCTGGCTGACGATTAATAACTCTTTAGTGCCGGCATCAACTAAATTTTTTGCTTCTTCTAGCAGTTCATCAACAGGTCTGCTTACCAGCTTGCCGCGCATAGAAGGGATAATGCAAAAACTGCAATGATAATTACAGCCTTCAGATATTTTTAAATAGGCATAATGCTTTGGCGTTAGTTTGATCCCCTGAGCAGGCACATTATTTTCGTAGGGAGACTGCAGTGTGGGCAAATGCTTGTGTACCGCATTCATCACTTCAGTTGTAGCTTGCGGACCTGTCACGGCTAAGACGTTTGGGTAGTTGTCTTGCACAATATCGCCTTTTGCACCCAGGCAGCCAGTGACAATGACTTTGCCATTTTCATTTATCGCCTCGCCAATGGCGTCCAGTGATTCTTCGATAGCATCATCAATAAAGCCACAGGTGTTGACCACAACCAGATCTGCGCCTTCGTAACTTGGGCTGATTTGATAACCTTCTGTGCGTAAGCGGGTAATGATATTCTCGGAATCAACCAATGCTTTAGGGCAGCCAAGGCTGACAAATCCTACAGTGGGTTCTTTATTAAATGCTTTATTCATTATTAAATGGTTGTTACTTTAAATTGATGGCAAGGCAAGGCTGCTAAAACATGGCATTATATCGCAAATCTTTGATTTTCTGCAGATAAGTTCACAGCGCAAGATTATGCTCAAATTAGCCATGCAGGCATAATTGCTTGTTAATTTATATTCATGGAAACTATATGTCTCGCTCTTCTCAAATAAAAGGAAATTAGGATGAGAATCATTTTGTTTACACTGCTTGTGACCTGTTTTTCTTCAGCAATGGCTGTTTTGCAGGAGCAAGAAGTTACGTATCAAAGCGGCGACACGCTTATGCGTGGTTATTTGGTTTTTGATGACAATGTCACGGGTAAACGCCCGGGAGTACTCGTTGTTCATGAGTGGTGGGGGCATAATGCTTATTCTAGAAAACGTGCCCGGATGCTGGCTGAATTAGGTTATGTCGCATTGGCGGTAGATATGTACGGGCAAGGAAAGTTGGTGGATCACCCAAAGCAAGCTTCCATGCTGTCCAGTGCTGTGATGAGCAATCTTCCTCAGGCGAAAAAAAGATTTCTTGCGGCGATGGATGTTTTAAAAAAACATCCAATGACGGATAGCCAGCGAATTGCCGCTATCGGTTACTGTTTTGGCGGTGCAGTTGTTTTGCAGATGGCGCGCGATGGCTTAGATTTAGCTGCTGTGGTTAGTTTTCATGGTAGTTTGGGTACAAGCAGTCCTGCTACAGCAGGCAATATAAAAGCTGAAATTCTTGTTGCTCACGGTGCGGCGGATCCATTTACGACACCTGAACAGTTAGACACGTTTAAGAAAGAAATGGCAGATGCAGGTGCCGTTTTTCAGCTTAGGATCTATGCGGATGCAAAGCATAGCTTTACAAACCCTGAGGCAGACAGTTTTGGTAAACGTTTTAATATACCGCTGGAGTATAATAAAGCAGCTGATGAAGCTTCGTGGCAGGATATGAAAGATTTGTTAAATCGAGTGCTGTGAGAGTTTAATGATTTTAAAATGTATTGAGAAATAGAAAATAGGTGATGTGATGGATGATAATGAAAGTGTTGATGCTCCAAAGTGGGATGTTGCGCTGGCTTCGTTGATACGTGATGAATACAGTAAAAAAGGTGTGCCACTAAAAATAGAAAATTTTAATAATTTAGCGACGGCGCATGCAATACGATTTGATGACATTATGGAAACTGTCTTTAAATTGTGTGTATATGGAAAATGGTGTTATCAGGATTCCGAAGGAAAAGAACAAAAATTCAGCAGTGAAGATGTTGATAAACTTTATGTAAATGCTCGCTTATATGAGAAAGATGTGCGTGAATTTACGGGTGGATGGAGTCCTGAGATTGTTTGATAATATGAAAAATTTATTTTTCAATATCACGTCATAGTTTTTTGGAGATTATTATTTAATGAAATTATTAAGTACCTATTCAACAGCAGCATTGCTGTTGTTTGTTTTATTTGTCGCGGGATGCTCACAGTCAACCCCTGATTACGCTTGGTTGTACGGAACATGGAATTTAACTCATAATCCAGCAATGGATGATGAGGACACATTGGTGTTTAAGTCAGGTGGTCGTATGGAAATCCTGACTAAACGTGGTGGACGTCTATCAGGCGTTTATGAAATTAAAGATCGTAAGCTTAATTTTACATTAAACGCGGCTCGTAAAGTGGTTGAAAGTAGTTTTGTCATCAGTGAAGATAAAAGCCAACTTGTATACAGTAATGGTGCTTATTATACGAAAAAAAACTAGCAAAAATATTCAGGAATGATAACGCCAGCTAAAATTTCTTCAGCTGGCGTTTTTTTTATTTTCTTAATCTCAAAAAACCAATGCGTGAAAGCGTCGTCCATTGAAAGCTGATTAGCCCAGTTAAGATAATCGCTGTACCTAAATAAGCATGATTGCTTATGACTTCACCGTTGAGTTGAGTGCCAATTACTAATGCAATAACGGGCGTTATCAGCGTGATCAAAGCAACCTTGCTTGCATCCATATTTTTCAATGTATAGAAGTACATGATAAACCCAATTATTGACCCAAATATACTTAAATAAAGTATCGAAGCACTGCTGCGTATGGTTAATTGTTCTGGGAATGATTCTCCTGCAATTAACCACGTGCCTATAAAAAAGGGTGCAGCAACTATTAATCCACCCGTAGTGATGGCCAGTGATGGCAAACCAGCATTGATGCGTTTGATATTTATGCTACTTATCGAATGCAGAATAACTGAAACTAAAACTGCCACGATGCCTTGCGCCGTCGTTAGGCTAACTTCAATATTGTCGCTAAGTATCACCATTAGGCCGAAAACCCCGGCAAAGGTACCAATGATTTTTTCAATACCGAATTTCTCATTGCCCAACCACAAGATTGCTAAAACACCTGTAAATAAGGGTGTTAATCCAAAAATAACAGATACCATGCCTGATGGAATAAATTGCGCACCCCAGTAGACGGCTAGCATTGCAGCGTAAAACCCCATGCCAGCGGCCAAATACGTTTTGAAAGCTTCACGATGCCAAGGTAATTCTATTTTTAGCAGGCGAATTAATATTAGACATAGCAGGCTGGCTAGCAACATACGGCTGCTAATTCCAAATAGAAACCCAGGCCCGTCACTGCTCCATTTGATTGCCAATGGAGTGGTTGACCAGATGAGAATGACGCCACTGTATGCGAGAGGTACAGACATTATTTTAATCTCAATTATTAAGCATAATAAAAAAGGCCACAGTTTTTTGGACTGTGGCCTTTTGAAGTCTGAAAGAACGTTTGTTTATTATTCAATCATAAAATTCGCGGCCACACAGTCAATCGCCACACACAAATCGCGTGAGGTATTGGCAGTCGGATGGGTTTATTGTTGAAAAAGTTCATGTCTTGAGACTGCCAGTCAGGATGGCTGATGTCAAGGTTTGAGGAAAATTAGATTTTAGGAAGTATTGTTTTACCAAAGTGTCGTTATATAACATTATGATTAATATGTTTATTCGTGTGTATAGTTTGATGTTTATACATGATAAATAATTGCTTGGATCAAGTTTTTTGCTACTTTAGCTTGTTATAATGGGCGCTTTGCCATCACAAATGAGGTGGCTTTAATTTTTTGAAAACGGTTAATCATGCAAACTGCACCTGAAATATTCTCCTATCGTAAGTTCTGGGCTAAGCGCTTTGGTGATGCGGCGATGTTGCCAATGTCGCGCAGTGAAATGGACGATTTAGGTTGGGACAGTTGCGATATTATTTTAGTAACAGGTGATGCTTATATTGACCATCCGAGTTTTGGTATGGCGTTGATTGGCCGCGTGCTTGAGGCGCAAGGGTTCAGAGTTGGCATCATTGCGCAACCGGACTGGACTTCGGTTGAGGCCTTTACTGTGCTGGGTAAGCCCAATCTTTTTTTTGGTGTGACGAGCGGCAATATGGATTCTATGGTGAATCGATACACCGCTGATCGTCGCAGTCGCTCAGATGATGCGTATACACCGGAAGCAAAGGCGGATAAGCGACCTGATCGTGCCACGCTCGTTTATTCGCAACGTTGCCGTGAAGCCTGGAAAGATGTGCCGCTTATTATTGGCGGGATTGAGGCAAGTTTACGCCGTATCGCGCACTATGATTATTGGTCTGATAAGGTGCGGCGATCTATCCTTATCGATGCGAAAGCTGATTTATTGGTTTATGGCAATGCGGAAAGACAGATTGTCGAAATTGCACATCGATTGTCTAAAGGCGAAGCGATCACTGACTTGCACGATATACGCGGTACAGCATTTTTAACCAATATTATTTCAAAAGACTGGAATGTGATTAATTCATCTGAGATTGACCAACCTGGCCAAAAAATGGAACAGGTCAATCCTTATCTGGACACCACTGCAAGCACTTGTGCCAGCGATGAAAATACACAGAAAAATGAAGCAACATCCGCGAATACAGATACAGAAAAAGTTATTAATTTTATTTCTAAAAAACGTTTGGCCGTTGATCGTGCTCGCAGTGTCATTCTTATGCCCAGCTTTGAAAGGGTGAAAAAAGATTCGGTATTGTATGCACATGCTTCACGGGTGATGCATTTGGAAACCAATCCGGGCAATGCGATGGCGTTGGTGCAGCAGCATGGCAACCGTTATGTGTGGCTTAATCCACCGCCGATTCCACTGACGACAAAAGAACTGGATGGTGTGTTTGAGTTGCCCTATGCACGCGTGCCACATCCTGCCTATGAAGGCGCACGAATACCTGCTTATGAAATGATTCGTTTTTCTGTGAATATCATGCGCGGCTGTTT
>Ga0316204_10001862_pt1 | contig 52846 bp, 52 predicted proteins | sample 6monrhotite_MG_2_FD_205661 | JGI IMG/M metagenome (GOLD analysis project Ga0316204, IMG submission 205661) | Microbial mat bacterial communities from mineral coupon in-situ incubated in ocean water Damariscotta River, Maine, United States -... | ecosystem: Environmental > Aquatic > Marine >... | reverse complement strand
GTTGGGCGGCCTACGCTATAGTTAGAGATTCATGATCCATGAAAAGCCAGTGCACTATATTGTCGACCTGGATGGCTTACCTGATAGGAAAACGGGGGCGGGTCTTGAATGTTGAATCTGTAATCAATGAAATCATGCAGCATTGATTCGCTATAATCCCATTTAACTTCAAAAAATATCTGATATTGACTGCTGCTTTCAGTAGGGCAAACAACTGTTATGCTTCGCCGACATTTTTTCCCAGAGGTGGCTCATGGCCGAATATCAGTATATCTATTCTATGGAAGGTGTTGGCAAGGTTGTCGACAATAAAAAAGAGATTCTTAAAGATATCTATCTCTCTTTCCTGCCCGGTGCCAAGATTGGCGTATTGGGTCTGAATGGCTCCGGTAAGTCGACACTGCTACGTATTATGGCCGGTATTGATACTGATATTCTCGGTGAGGCCCGTCCTGCTCCCGGCATTCGCATCGGTTATCTATCCCAGGAGCCTGAACTTGATCCTGCCAAGGATGTACGTGGTAATGTTGAAGAGGCGGTACAGCCGCTTAAAGATGCACTGGCAGATCTTGATGCCGTATATGCAGCATATGCAGAACCCGATGCGGATTTTGATGTCATTGCTGCCAGGCAGGCAGAGCTGGAAGCTATTATCGAGGCTGCTGATGGTCATAATCTGGACCGTAAACTTGATATTGCCGCTGACGCGCTGCGTCTGCCGGACTGGGATGCGGATGTAACCAAGCTTTCCGGTGGTGAGCGCCGCCGTGTTGCACTCTGTCGTCTGCTACTCTCCGGCCCTGATATGTTACTACTGGATGAGCCGACCAACCATCTTGATGCTGAATCGGTAGCCTGGCTGGAGCGCTTCCTGCACGACTATCCGGGTACTGTTGTGGCGGTTACCCATGACCGTTATTTCCTTGATAATGTGGCGGGCTGGATTCTGGAGCTTGATCGTGGTCGTGGTATTCCGTTTGAAGGCAACTACTCCGGCTGGCTGGAACAGAAAGAGAAACGCCTTTCTACGGAGGAGAAACAGGAAAGTTCTCGCCAGAAGGCTATGAAGCAGGAACTGGAATGGGTACGTGCAGGCACGAAAGGGCGTCATGCCAAATCCAAGGCTCGTCTGAAGGCTTTTGATGACCTCTCCAGCCGTGAAGTGCAGGAACGCAATGCCACCAAGCAGATCTTTATTCCGTCGGGCGAACGTCTGGGTGATATTGTATTCAAGGCAGAAAATGTCGGTAAAGGTTTTGGTGACCGCGTACTGGTGGAAAACCTGAATTTTGATCTTCCACGTGGTGGTATAGTAGGCATTATCGGTGCCAATGGTGCGGGTAAAACTACACTGTTCCGTATGCTGACAGGTCAGGAAGCACCCGATTCGGGTGAACTGGTCGTGGGTGAAACCGTGAAGGCCTCTTATGTGGATCAGTCCCGTGATACACTCGATGACAGTAAAACTGTCTGGGAAGAGATTTCCGGTGGCAATGATTCCATGTATTTGGGCAAGGTTGAGGTGCCGAGTCGTGCATATTGTGGCCGTTTCAACTTCAAGGGTGGCGATCAGCAGAAGAGAATCGGTCAACTCTCCGGTGGTGAACGAAACCGTGTGCATCTGGCCAAGATGTTGAAAGAGGGCGGCAATGTTCTGATGCTCGATGAGCCGACCAATGACCTTGATGTTGAAACTTTGCGTGCGCTGGAAGAAGCACTGCTTGATTTCGCCGGATGCGCCATTGTGATTTCGCATGACCGCTGGTTCCTTGATCGTATTGCCACGCACATGCTGGCCTTTGAAGGGGAAGGCCATGTGGAGTGGTTTGAAGGCAACTTTGAAGAGTATGAAGCCGACAAGAAACGTCGTCTGGGTGAAGATGCAACCCAGCCGCACCGTATGAAATATAAGAAGCTCGTATAGATGAAACAGTAGTATGTCGATATACTGTTTACACATTGAATCTGATTGATGGTTTTAACTAATGATGGGGATGCCTCTGTTGAGGTTTGCCGGGGAAAGGTTGAGTTATGGGTACAATAGAAAAGAAATCACAACCGGCTTTAATTCTGGGTGGCGGTCGTGGTGGTAGCGAGTTTGTACAGCTGCTTCAGGATGTAAGTCAGTTCCATATTGTTGGTGTTGTTGATGCCAATCCTGATGCACCTGCTTTTAAGCTGGCCATAGAGATGCATATCCCGATATTCGATGATGTTGAAAAGGCTTTACATAGCTGTAAGCCATGTACTGCTTTTAATTTTACCAATGATGAAGCGGTTTCAGAGTTAGCTGCAAGCATTGTCGGCCCGTGTAGTATCATAGGCGGAACCCAGTCGCATTTGATATGGGATATGTTCAACCAGATTAAAGAAACTCGCGATCAGTTGCAAAAGAATCAATTGTTTACTGAGTCCATCATCAGCCATGCCATGGAAGGGATTATCCTTATTGATGCTCACGGTATTATTAAAACATTTAATCCGGCAGCAGAGACCATGTTCGGTTTTACTCTGCAAGAGGTGCTGGGAAAAAATATCAGCATGTTGATGCCTGATCCTGATAAGACGAATCACGATGGTTATCTGGAGCGTTATCTGTCTACAAATCTGGCTCGAGTTGTCGGTATTGAAAGAGAGGTGGTAGCTCAGCATAAAGATGGTGTCACGTTTCCGATATCCCTTTCGGTGAATGAAATGATATCTGATGGCGAGCATCTGTTTGTCGGCATTGTCAGTGATATTTCTGAACGTAAAAAGAATGAAGAGATGATCAGTAAGCTGGCCCATTATGATGTGATTACGGGTTTGCCAAACAGAGTACTCTTTTTTGACCGTTGTGATAAAGCGCTCTCTCATGCCAAAAGGAACAAGATGAGTCTGGCCGTGATGTTCCTTGATCTCGATGGCTTTAAAGATGTTAATGATACGCTTGGTCATGCTGCAGGTGATGAGCTACTTAAGCAGGTTGCTAATCGAATGCAGGAAACCATACGTGAGGAAGATACGGTTGCCCGCTTTGGTGGTGATGAATTTGCCCTGATATTTAATGATGTGAAAAGCAGGGATAATATCGAACATATAGCCGACAAGATTATCGCTGCAATTTCCGAGCCGTTCGTGATTGGTGAGGATAGTTGTAATATTGGTGCCAGTGCCGGGGTTTCAATGTTCCCTGATGATCATACAGAGATGGATTCACTTGTGCGCCAGGCTGATACGGCCATGTATAGCGCCAAGAAGAGTGGAAAGAACCATTGTCGTTTTTATGATGAGAATATGCAGCCCTATTAATTAAGCGTGTCCTGTAGCTACTGATTTTACGCTTGTGATTCAGCTGTGTAGCGATTGATGTGGTTCTGAAAAAGGAGTTAGAGATGGATAAACCTGTAGTAATGATTGGTATTGGTGAAATTGGTTCAGTATTTGCGCGTGGTTTCTTACGTCTGGGGTACCCGGTAGTACCTGTGACTCGCGATATGGATATGGGACTGGTTGCAGCAGAAGCCGCTGATCCTGAAATGGTTGTTGTCTCTGTGGGAGAAAAGGACCTGCATGCCACCTTGGCAGCCTTACCTGATCTCTGGCGCAAGAATGTTGTATTGCTACAGAATGAACTGCTGCCGCGTGATTGGCAGCAACATGGCCTGCAAAATCCAACCGTGATTTCGGTCTGGTTTGAGAAGAAGAAGGGTATGGACTCCAAGGTGGTAATCACTTCTCCTGCATTTGGCGAGTCTGCTGATCTGCTTCAACAAGCACTGGGCTCATTGGATATTCCTGTTGAAGTTGTGGGAAGTAGCGATGCGCTGCTGTTCGAGCTGGTTTTGAAAAACCTCTATATTCTGACTACCAATATCGCAGGTCTGAAAGCAGGTGGAAATGTCTCGGAATTATGGACGAATCATAATGAGCTGGCCTGCGATGTGGCCGGGGATGTACTTGATATTCAGGAATATCTAACCGGAGAGAGACTGGATCGTACTGCTCTGATTGAAGGCATGTTAAAGGCATTTGACGGAGACCCTGAGCACGGTTGTATGGGGCGCTCGGCACCTGCAAGGCTTGAACGTGCTCTGGCGATTGCTGATGAAGCTGGACTGGAAGTGCCGACTCTGCGCCGGATTGCAGCTGATCACTCGTAGCCAGAGGCTTGCACTACTGAGGACACAGAGAGCGCCGAAAAAAACATATCAGTTAAACCCTGTCACTAGATTTCTTCAGCAATGAAATCTTTATCAAATCAAGGTCTGACTGCGGCAGTAGCAGAGCCTAACCTTTAATATTATTGCTTGTGACTTTCTCGGTGTTCTCTGTGGTGAATGTCTTTGATTCTCCCTGTCCTTTTCAGTGAGGGGCTTAATCTTGATCGAAAATTTCCGTGTATTGCTGGTTGCTCCAGTAGATAAAGGCGAGGATTTCAGCGATTGCTGTGTGAACTTCCGGTGGAATCGCATCGCCCACATCCATCAGTGAAAAAACCTGTACCAGATCGTGATCTTCGCGGATTGGGATATCATTTTCACGTGCTATCCGGATAATCTCTTCGGCCAGTATGCCCTGGCCTTTGGCAGCCAGTTTTGGTGCCTTGTTCAGGTAGGGGTCCCACTTCAGGGCAATGGCTTGTTGTTTTTTCATACCAGCAGATCCAGCAGGCTGAATGATGTTGGCCGCATCGTAGTTAGTTCGTTAAATTGCTGCTGCTTTTCCACTTCAGGATTGTTTGCAGAACTCATCAGATACACCTTTTCAAAGCCCAGGTTATGTAATCGCTCCTCCAGTATTCCGATATGTTCCTGAATAAAGTGGCTGCTACTGCTATCTTCACTGTAGATGCGCGCATGCACTGTGGTGTCAGATATATTGGCATCTACGCGCATGGGACCAAGCCCACTTAATTCCAGTGCAAACAAGACACTGAATGACTGTTCACTGGTATCTGAATCGGATTCCTGGCCAGTTTGTGATTCATGCTGTTGTACGGCCATTTGAACATTGATGAGCTGTTGCCCAACCAGCATCGGAAACTCCAGACGTATAGGTTCTCCCTGCAGGTTAGCCAATACATTTAATGCCTGGCCAAGTTCGATGCGGTTACTGCCTTGCTGAGCCATTTCAGTAATTTGTCGCAGGGCCTCGGAGTTATGGACTCTGCTCGTGTTCTGTTCACCGGATAACTGCAGTAAAACTGCTTTCAGGTCTTGCTGAGCTGAGGGAGAGGGCGCGTCCTTGCTAAAGGTTGTCTGGAGTTTAGCTTCCAGACTGCTTCCTGAGTCACGTATGAGCTGAGCAAGCCGCTCCCCGTTAATGGGGTAATCACGGCTGCTCTCCGTACTTTTCAACAGCATATCGAGCTGTGGAAGCGCAAGCGCTTTGATGGCTGGCAGTTCTGTATTGGCGATATTTGCTACACTGTTTTGAATACTGCTCAGGCTCTGGGCAATCGGCGCGTTGCTTGAGGGCATATTCTGTCGCACCAGTGAAAGTGCTTTTTGTGATACATCTTTATGAACCTGAATGACCTGAAACTCACCGGGAGCTTTGACCAGTTTGATCTCCAGTGCATCACCCGCTTTCACTTGTGTTGGTGCGGTAGTTTCCACTCTACTTCCCTTAATGTTGATTTGAACGTTACCGTTGCTTAAGCGTTTCTGAACCATGGCCAGCGTTGAATCACCTACAGCCATATTCAGCTTGCCGGGAGTATTTTGAACATGTTTTCCCGGTGTGATTTCGACAATGTTTTTTCCTGCTGCGATCTGTTCTGTGATATTGATGGATACCTGCTGCCCAGCTTTCAGTCCCATAGTCGGTGTGGTAATGATCTGCTGTTTTGCAGTTCCACTCGGGTCGATCTGTTTTCCGTGCCCCTGCAGCAGCGTGATAGTCATACGACCTGGCTGGATCGAATCAATACGGGCGGCGATTGCTTTGCCAGTTTTGATGTCTGCAGGCAAGGCTGATAGTAAGGTGCTTTGCTGTGCTTTTCGCGCTGTTTGTTGTAGCAAAGGGTTGGCAGTTTTTCCTTCGCTACTATTTTCACTCTTGCCAGTAGTGGCTCCCAGCCATGCGAGTACGATGGAGTTTTTGCCTTTGCTGCCTAATTGTTGGGCTATAAATGAAACCTCTTTGCCAATTACTGAAGAGGGCAGGCCTTTGACAGTGAAACTTTCACCTTGCAGGAGTACTTTGAAGCTTCCTGTTTCCCCGCTTTTCTGAACCACTGCCTGCATCACATTACCGGTATTCAGTTTAGAGATCTGGCCGCTGATAATTTGTAATGCTTGTGCCTGACCCTTGGGCATAGATGTTATACTGAGTTGCGCAGCATCAGCCCTCATGTTTCCTCCGTCTGTTCAAGCCAAACGTATTTGACCCCGATGGAGCTAAATGGTTCATGTTTGCCGGGCAGGGAGTGATTTGCCAAAAGACAAGAAGTATACAGCACAGGCTTTTATACCTGCTGACTCAGCCTGGAATAGCTGTTATTCTGCATGGGCCTTTAACACCTTATGGATAGCTTGAAAAAGCACGGGAATACTGAACGGTTTATTGATTAATTCAGAATTATTTTCATAGACCTCAGGTTCCAGCGGATGTGTGCGATCATAGGCGGTCAGGAATATGACAGGGATATCTGGATTAACTTCCCGGATCTGGCGGGAGGCCTGAATACCAGTAAGTCCGGGCATCAGAATATCCATGAGTACCAGCCGTATCTGATGCTTGTGCTGCTTGAATAGATTGATGGCCTGCTTACCATTTTCAGCTTCTATTACGGTATAACCCATACGTTCCAGTACTTCACGGGTTGATTCCCTGAACATGTGATTGTCATCGACGGCCAGTATTGTTTCACCATGCCCTTGTAGTAAAGAGGCCCCTTGAATGGCGTCGCCAATGGATTTGCTTGCAGGCAAGTAGAGTTGGAATGTGCTACCGGTATCAATACCACTGTTCAGATCGATAGCGCCACCGATCTGTCTGATGTAGCCGTATACCATCGAAAGCCCCAGACCTGTGCCTTCACCTACTTCGCGAGTGGTGAAAAAGGGTTCGAATATACGTTCATGTAAGTCCTTTGGAATACCACATCCGTTATCCTGTATCTGAATATGAACAATATCCCTGGAGGTGATATGAGGATGCTGGCGCAGGAAGCTGTTGTCAGCGTTGAAGCTGTCTACCTTGATATTGATTTGAGGCTTGTCGCTTTCTTTCACAGCATACACTGCATTGTTCAACAGCTGTAACAGTACTTCATGCAGACGTTTCTGATCAGCAAGGATCACAGGTTCGATGCCATCGCAGTTTTGACTGAATGAAAGATTCAGCTCTGTTCTCTCCTGTAGTTCGGGCAGGAGAGAGGTCTGGAAGCTGTTCAGGAACTCGATCAATTTGACCGGGCCCGCTTTACGGGTGTTTTTGCATGCGAAGATCAGCATATGGTCGACCATGGAGGCAGAGTGCTGTATGAGCTGTTCGATGCGCCGGATGCGATGCTTGTTTTTGTCGTTATCTGTATTCTGTTTAAGCAGAAACAGATTACCGTTCATGCCTGCCAGTGCATTATTAAACTCATGTGCAATGCCGCCGACCAGTGTAGCTGCGGCAGCCATACGGTGTTCCATCTCTAGTCGTTCGGCTTGTTCCTGTTGTCTGGTTTTTCGAACGCTAATATCATTGATGATGCCATAAACAGTGTCGAGCGTTCCATCCATGTGATAACAGATAGTTACAGATTCTCCGTACCAGAATGATTGCCCATCTTTTTCAATCTGATAGGCAAAATCAAGTTTATCATCCTGTTGTCTGATCGCCTGCTGTAGTTGTAGATGATTGCTTGATAGCTGAGATGGGTCTTCTGTCCATAACCACAGCTCAGTTCCCTGAATATCATCTGGTGATTTATCCAGCACTGTCGTTGCTTTGTTGGAAACACCCGAATAGCTCTTGCCATCATGTGACCACCAGAAGCAGGCGGGCAGTGTTTCCATCATCTCTATGATATGTGTTTTCATCTCATCATTGGAATGTTTTAGCTCTTCAAAAATGCCAAGTATGTCAGATGCCTCATCCGGAAGGGTCTCTTCAAGATCCTTGAGTGTGGTCGCATTAACGCTATTGTTTTCTATGCTGTTGCGTAGTTGTTCGACAGGCTCAACCAGTTGTCGTCTGAGTGAGTAGTGCAGGGCCTTGATAGAAATCAAAAGCAGGGTAAGTAATAGCAGCCCACAAAAGACAGATACCTTTATAATGGTTCCTGAAATGGTACGGTCATCCATAATCAGATATATGGTGTTGCTCTGATTGGGAAGTTGCCGGGCATAGAGATGCAGAGCACCCTCATTCTTCACAATGTCATTGGCAGTGATGGCTGTTAGTGGTTTTTTCAGACGAGATAATTGTTCAATATCAGTGTTGATGGTACTGGCGAGGGTATTACCTTTGCCGTCAGTCAGGACAATAGCGGCAAAAACAGTGCTCTGTACCAGTGTTTCAGACTCCTCAATAATGATGCGCATATCATGCTCTTTTAAATGTCTGTCGAATTCTATGGACTGATAGTCCAGTCGATGATCGGCCAGAAGTTCGAGGATATAGTTTTCAAAACTATGAAATGAGAGTGAAAAAAGAATAGAGAGTAGTGCAAAAAATGAGGATCCCCATATCAGGAGTGTTTTTGTGAGGTCCTGCTTTAGCGTGTGGTGAGGCTGATGCATGCATACTCCATTGCAGTTCTCTCCCTTGAAAGCTGAGTATGTCACAGGATAATAAGGCAAGGCAACCGTTCAACTTCATATCTCTCAGATTAGTTGCAAGTGCTCATGGTGCCAGCCTAAGATGGTGGGGGGCTTGCCGGGAATTTGAAATCGCGTAATGTCCGTGTTGATTTTTAGGGAGTCTTTGAATGTTTGGACTGGGAACGACAGAGCTGATTTTAATTCTGATTATTGTTGTGGTGCTGTTTGGTGCGAAACGTCTGCCACTGGTGGGAGCAGGGCTTGCCAAAGGTATTAAGAGCTTTCGCACCAATATCTCCGATGATGATAAAAAGAGCGACTCTGTAGCCGACGACGCTGCTGATAAAAAGTAACAGGTTTAGCGGAATAAACCGTGCCTGATATTGGTTTTCTGGAACTGTTGCTGATTGGCGTCATTGCCTTTCTGGTGCTGGGCCCTGAACGCATGCCCGAATTATTCGGTCAGGTGGGACGTCTGGTGAAAAAAGGGCGGGGCTGGATTAACGATGTACGTCATCAGATTGATGAAGAGACCCGGATAAACAGTACTGTTGCAGAGATAAAGGATTCATTGAATCAGCATGACATTACCGACTGGAACAAAGAGATCATGAAACAGCATGGTCAAGTGCTGCCGGATGGTAGTAGCGATAATCCTGAGAAGGGTGATAAAAAAGAGCTGGGTGAGAAGTGAGTTCAACGCAATCTGAACAGCCTGTTGAAGAAAAGTCTGAAGCAGCCTCTTTCGGTGTGAGTGTGCTGGCGCATCTGGCTGAACTGCGCAGGCGTGGCACAATCGCAGTCGCGGTATACGCCATCGGTGTGATGGTGCTAATGAATTTTTCTGAACATGCGTTTGAATTTGTTTCCCAGCCACTCAGAGCAGCACTACCGCCTGAGACACCGCTGGTGTTTCTCAATGCTCCTGATGTGTTTTTCACCTATCTGAAAGTAGCACTTGTATTAAGTCTTTTTATGACAGCGCCTGTAACACTTTATCAGTTCTGGGCCTTTGTCGCACCGGGTCTGTACAGGCATGAACGTCAGGCATTTGTCTCCTATTTCTTTGCCAGCCTTGGCTTGTTGCTGGCCGGTGGTGCATTCGCCTTCTATGTGGTGTTTCCGCTTATTTTCGAGTTTTTCCTGAGTTTTTCTACCGATACGATCCAGGCGATGCCAGCGGTGAAAGAGTACCTTTCGCTGGTACTTAAGTTGTTGTTTGCTTTTGGCCTGAGTTTCCAGATTCCGATTGTAATTATGCTGCTGATTCGACTTGGCGTTACAGATGCCGATTCACTGGCTGGTAAACGACGTTATGTGGTCGTCTGGGTATTTATTTTTGCTGCCATCCTTACACCTCCGGATATTATCTCACAGGTGCTGCTTGGTGTTCCGATGCTTCTGCTCTATGAAGTTGGTCTTTTTCTGGCTAGAATGAAGAAAAAGAAAACTGAAGAGGAAGATGAATATGTTTAAATCCTTGATAACTTTCATGGCAGTATTCACACCATCACTGGCTCTGGCCCACAGCGGCCATGGCCATATTGAAGCAGCATCTGTCTGGCACTGGCTACTCGAATTCGATCACATCGGCTGGGTGGTTCCGGCAGTTGTTGTTTTGCTTGTCGTGGTCAGAAACAAGGGACTCAGCAGAAATAGATAACGCTGATTGAACTGCAATGCATGATACTTGTGTTGAATGGCAGGATTCAGCTTGCCCTGTGCCGCCTGCATACACTTGCCTGTCACAGATGTGGTGAGTCAGGAGCGTTGTCTTGCTCCGTAACCCACCACCAGCTGCGGTGAATTTTCAGTACATCTTGTAGGGCAGAAACTTGCCGCTCATAACGATATGTACACGATCACCTTTTGGATCCGGCTCGCGGCTGATATCCATTGAGAAATCGATAGCACTCATGATGCCGTCGCCGAACTCTTCATGGATTAGCTCTTTAATGCTGGTGCCATAAACATTTACAAGTTCATGGAAGCGGTAGATAAGCGGGTCAGTAGGAACTGTAGTGGGCAGTGAGCCTTTGTAGGGCGGTACTTGCAAAATATCGATGGCTTCAGCGGGAAGATCCAGCATGGCACCCACCTTGTCAGCCTGTTCGCTACTCAGGGTCATCTGTCCCATAAGTGCTGCAGTGGTCCACTCTTTACTTTGGCCCGAGGCCTCAGCCAATTGGGGCCATGTAACTTTCTTTTGGCGTTTGTTGGTCAGTATTAGTTGGGTTACATCATCTCTGGTCATGGTATTCTCCTTTTGGTGTGGTTAAAAACAGATAATTCATCATTGACCTATTAATACTTATCACTAAAAAACATGATGGTAATGATGGTGAAAAGAATAAAAGAAAGACTTTTCCAGAATAGCAGTGGATTGCGTTCCAGCAGTGGTGGCCGGGTCTTGTTGAGAAATGATTTGTTTGGATGGCGCATGTCGAAGATAAACTCGGATAGTTCCGAGTAACGCTTGTAAGGATCCGGATGTACAGCCTTTCTGATAGTCAGATCAACCCAGAGCGGTATTTCACGCTCATCATCCAGTACAGAGTGGTATGTTAATTTCTTTTGCGCAGCCTTTGTTCTGGATTTCCCTACCTGAGTTCCATAGGGCAGCCTGCCGGAGAGCATTTGATAAGTGATAATACCGAGTGAAAAGAGGTCTGAGCGTGCTGTTCCACCTTCTCCCAGAAGATACTCCGGTGCGGTGTATTGGGCTGTACCTAATATATCCTGGCGTTCGATAGGGCTGTCGATCTCCACGATACCTGCCACACGGGTGGAGCCGAAATCAATGATTTTCACCGTGCCTGTTCGGTCAATCATGATGTTATTCGGCCTGAGATCCTGATGCAGCATCTCCTGTTTGTGAAAGGCGCGCAAGCCCATGGCAATTTGTTCAACAATTCCACGCACCGTCTCGACATCGGGTTTGGGATTATCAATCATCCATTGGGCCAGTGTCTGCCCATCAATAAATTCGGTGGCGATATATAAAAAGTTACGTTTTCTGGTCTGCAAACAGGGTTTTAGAACGTGTGGACTGTTCAGTCGGCGGGCAACCCACTCTTCCATTAGTAACCGTTCCAGATAGGCCGGGTCACCGCGAAGGTCAATCGATGGTGTTTTTATGATGACCTGTGTGTTGGTTTCACTATCCACGGCCAGATAAACATGGCTGCGACTGCTGGCATGCACTTCTCTGATGATGTCGTAACCGTCAAACGTCATCCTTGCTTCGAGTTGCGGTGGAAAGGGTTGCTCTGTTAGTTGTTGGAAAGCTTCATCGGCACTCTGGCTGGGAAGTTGTTCAACCCTGACAATCTGAATGGTGAGATTATCCGTGCTACCTTGTTCAAATGCGCTATCAAGAATGAGCTTTGCAGCTTGATTCAGGTCACTGGCATGTTCATGGATAGTTTTGATCATGAACTCGGAGCTGGCGTATTCGTAAATCCCATCTGTAGCGAATATAAAGATATCCTGTTCTTCAAGGGGCAGGGATTGATAATCTATTTCAAGGTGGGGATGAATGCCCAGGGCACGACTGAGGTAACTTTTTTCTTGTGAAATCGAGATTCTATGATCGTCGGTTAACTGTTCGAGAGCATTGCCCTGCAAGCGGTAAATGCGTGTGTCTCCGACATGAAATATATGTGCGGTTGTTGATTTGAGAACCATGGCGCTAAAGGTGCAAACATAACCGCGATCTTTGGCTTCATAGCAGTATTGACTCTGTTTTGTTTGGGCATGTAGCCATGAGTTTGTAGCAAGTATGACTTGCTGTGCCGATGTTTTTACTGTCCATGCATCCGAGGTACAATAATAATCTTCTAAAAATCCTGCGACAGCTGATTCACTGGCAATCTGGCTGACATCACTGCTGCTGATGCCATCTGCTAAAGCAATGCTTATGCCTTTTGAGGTTAGCAAGGGTTCATGGGGTATACAAATACCATGAAAGTCCTGATTAATAGACTTGCGGCCTTTGTCAGAATGCTGGCCTGTAGATATCGTTAATGGAGTTGTCATATTATGATAAAAGCACCTCTTCCCCGGCAGGTAAGAGGTGCTTCATCCATTACCTGTTTAAATCTTACGGTTTGGTGATGTTCTTACATGTGTGTAATACAGAGGTAAGGCAACAAACACCAAGCCGCCGACCAGGTTGCCCAAGACAGTTGGTAACTCATTCCATACTAAATAGTCAACGACGGTAAAGTCACCACCCATAATCATAGAGAACGGGAACAAAAACATATTTACGATTGAGTGCTCAAATCCCATAAAGAAGAACAGCATAACCGGCATCCACATTGCCATCATTTTACCTGTTGCGGAAGTAGAAATCATAGCGCCAACAACACCCATGGAAACCATCCAGTTACATAACATACCGCGCATAAAGATAGTAAGCCAGCCCTCTAAGCCATGTTCTTTATAGCCTAATGTTCTTGATTCACCAATGCTGCTTACTTTTGCAGCAATAGCGCCACCATCAGTATTATATCCGTAAGTCAGGATGAACGACATAATGAAGGCTACCGTTAAAGCTCCGCCTAAATTGCCAAGAAAAACCAGGCCCCAGTTACGTAAAATCTGGCTTGTATCAACGCCCGGTCTTTTGTCCAGAAGTGCAAGCGGAACTAAAGTAAATACACCTGTTAACAGATCAAACTTCATAAGATAAAGCATGATAAAGCCAACAGGGAATAACATAGCACCTATAAGCGGTGAGCCTGTTTTTACAGCCACTGTAATGGCAAAAACAGCAGCAAGCGCCAGAATGGCACCTGCCATATATGCACGGATCAACGTATCCTTGGTAGACATGTGGATTTTTGATTCGCCTGAATCCACCATTTTTGATACAAATTCTGATGGTTCTAAATAAGACATAATAAAACGCTCCCTTTGAACATTGTGACTTCCTTTCTCGATTGGTTGTTGCGGATATTTATACAGTATTGCTAGTAGGGTATTAGCAAGCTGTGTTCCACACGGGAAATGGAAAAAAACACGCTGTAGTTGGTTGTTTCTTTAGATGCTGCCGAAATAGTAGGCGCCCATGGCTTTTTTTTAGTCATAATGTTGTTTGTGGGCAATGAAGAGGGTGGTCATATGCAGTAGATATAGCTTTATAGGCATGCTGGCTTTCAGGCTCAGTGTGTGGAGTCGATCACTGCGTCTGAATTGTGTCTTTTCAGCGCCTGTTTTGTTTGAATTCATCGGAAACAAGGTGCGCTTGGCAGAAGCTGTTAATCATTAGCTATGCAAGATTATGAGGCAAGCTGTGCTCTGATGGACCTACTGAGGGTAACAATATTGTGGGGCTTGGAGAGAACCACATGTTCACCTAAAGGGGCCCCTTTCAAAGCCTCGCCTTTATCGTACCCTGTGGAGAAGATTACTTTTATATCCGCACACATTTCCCTGATCTGCTTGATAGCATCCACACCGCCCAGCCTTGGCATGACAATGTCTGTAATAATAAGTGACACCTCATCCTTATTGCGGGTGAACAGATCGATGGCTTCCAGGCCGTCAGTGGCCTCAATGACCTCGTAATTCAAGCTCTCCAGAATCTCTCTGTTACTTTTACGTACGGGATCATTATCATCAACAATAAGAATCTTTTCGCCCTTTCCCTCTATAATATCTTCGTTTGATAATGACGAGGGGGTAAGGTTTTTCGATTCTTCTAATGGTAAATATAGATGGAAGATGGTTCCTTTGCCTATTCTGCTTTCCACTTCAATATAACCCTTATGGCTTTTGATTGCTCCAAAGACCATCGCCAGACCAAGTCCGGTTCCCTTACCCTCCTCTTTGGTGGTGAAGAAGGGTTCAAAGATCTGTTTGATCTGCTGCTCGGGGATTCCGCAACCATTATCCTCCACACTCAGAAGTGCGTAAGCCCCCGGCTTGAAGTATGTGTGTTTCTTGTTGAAACCATTGTCGGTGTGAAATGTTTCAAGTTTCACGCTGATTGATGGCTTGTTTTCTCCTTCAAGTGCATCGCGGGCATTGTTAATTAAATTCATCAGTACTTGATGAAGCTGGGTAGCATTGCCGTTGACCTGCATTGGCTCATCGGAAATGTTCTGGTGACATTCAATATTCGCTGGAACTGATGTATTAAGAAACTTCATGATCTCTTTTATGAAAGGGTTGAGTAATAATGGTTTCATGGATACATCTCCTTTGCGGGCAAATGTGAGTAGTTGTTTGATCATATCGGCAGCTCGGAAGGATAGCTCCTCAACGTCATTTAATTTATGCACGACATCGGGTATTTCCCTGGCAGCTTTCTTGGCCAGATAGACATTGCCGGTGATGCCTCCCAGCATATTATTGAAATCATGGGCAATGCCACCGACCAGTGTGCCGAGAGCTTCCATCTTTTGTGCCTGGTAAAGTTGTTCCTGACTCTTTTCCAGGGCCTCTTCCGCTTGTTTGTGAGCGGTAATATCCTCCGCAACAGCGACATGGTAATCCGGTGACTCTCCCGGTGCCCACATCGCTGAGACAGTCAGGTTTATCCATGCGATTGAACTATCTTTGCGAAAATATCGTTTCTCCATGGTGAATTCGCGAATTTTCCCTGCTTTCAACAGTTCCATGTTATCCAGCTCTGCTGCCAGATCATCCGGATGGGTGATCGACTGGAAATTGAGCTGTTCCATCTCTGTCCGTGAATACCTTGCGATGTCGCAAAATTTCTGATTTACCCGTATGAATTCGCCAGTATTGCTGTTGATTTGTGAAACGCCGATACCGGCCTGCTCAAAAAGAGCACGAAAACGCTGTTCACTGCTTTTTAGCGCTTGTTCAGCCTGTTTATGTTCGGTGAGATCGTGGAAAAGCACCAGGCTGGAACTGGCTACCGGGGCCATGCTGAACTGAATATCCTTGATAGTTCCATCTTTGCAGGTGACCTTGAATTCCAGGGGCTCGAACGCACTGTTATGCTGCAAAGAGGCTTCTACTGCAGTCTGCCATGTTTGCATGACATATTGTCGATAGTCAGGATCCGGGTATGCCAGTGGCCACCAGACTTCCAGAGTTGGGATATCAGACAACGTATAGCCGAACATCTCGGTAAATTTCCAATTTAATAGAGCGATGTTATGTTGCTCATCGTTGAATGCGATAGGAATCGGTGATGCCTCGATAATAGCCCGGAGTTTTGTTTCACTCTCTCGAAGTGAGGAGGTTAAATCAGATGCCAGAAGTTCTGCCCTGCGCTGGGTGTTAAACAGATTCCAGGTCAGTAAAATCAGCAGCAGTCCAATCAGCGATACAGCGGTCATCTCCTGGAGTATCAAACCAATGCCGATCGTTTGTGCGTAGGCAGGAAGACCATCAAAATTAAGTAGCCATACACGGCCTCCGACTTCAAGTCGCAAGCTATGGTGGACGAGGATTGAGTGAGGCTCACTCTCTCCGGATTTGGTATTGTCATAAATGAGGTTCTCGGCACTCACATCACTCTGGTCGAAGATATGCAGATGAAAATCATCAGAGCGTTTACCTAGCATACCCTCGATCAGATTGTCCATGCGGTATGGGCTATAGACCCAGCCAGTCAGTGCCTGGCGCCGCTGTTCTACCGTGTCCAGTGGAACTCCTTTTTGGTATACGGCAACATAAAGCAGGCTGCCAGCTTGTGCTGCCTCGTTTATCTCCTGTACCAGAAGGACTTTACCGGTGAGGGTTGGTAAGCCTGTGTCACGGGCGCGTTCCATTGCTTCCCTGCGAACAGGCTCAGAGTACATGTCATAACCAAAGGCACGCTGATTGCGCCAGTCAAAAGGGTGTAGGTAAATAATGGAGCTGTAAGTATCGCGCTTGCCAGTGGGCCAGACATGGTAGTTTTCAAAGCCCTGACCGTTGATCTCCTGCTCATGCGTAGAAAGTTTGCTATAGGGAATAGTGGTCGCGTAACCCACGCCCTGTATGCCGGGATACAGCTTGTCCAGCTCCAGACTTGCAGCGTAGTCGTGCCACTCCTGACGTGTTACCTCCTGAGAACTGTGAAACAAACTGCGTCCGCCTTTTAGTATCTGTCCGTAGGAGTTCATGCGTTCGGCGATTTTGGTTTTTACTTCGGTGATGTCAGCTTGGAACTCATGTTGCAGCCGTTGCTGTTCCTTTTGCTGTAAAACATGATACAAGTAGAAAACAGTCCCCACAACCAGGACGGTCACCAGCAAGGTGGCAATCAATGCCTTTTGAGAGGCGGTATTGCTGATGGTGGAAGAAACTGACACATATACTCCTTTTCAGGCATTTAAGTCTGATTTACCGTGACGGTTCACTTTGCGTTCTGTATGAAGCTACACGAGGAATTTTACGGGAATAATCGTATTCGAATATCCGGAGTAATACGGTGGGTTTATCAGTAGCCTGTTTGAATAGCCTGAGTTGTGATTCGGGTCGATGTGATTGTGTCGCGAGAAAGGAAGCAGTGTTCAGTAGAGTGGCAGCCAGTGCAGCTGTGACTAGCCATCCACGCTGTGTATCGTTGCTGCCTTTAAATTCTGATTTGGACTAATTCTCCGGTATCCACATGCTCAAACAACTCCAGCATATCGTCATTTCTCATACGGATGCATCCATGTGATGCCGGAGTGCCGATGTTGTTTTCTTCGTGAGTGCCGTGGATGTAAATATACCGATCATAGGTGTCTACTTTTCCACGCCTGTTTTTTCCGGTTTCACAGCCTTCAAGCCAGAGGATGCGAGTAAGGATCCAGTCGCGTTTCGGGTCATCGGTTTCGGGATCAAAGATGCAAAACGGTTCGCGGGCGCTGAATGCGGTGAGTAGCGGTAAATGGTCGCCAATCTTTTCGGAGATGCGATGGCGACCCAGCGGGGTTTGGAGGCTTCCTTCTTTGTTGCCTGTGCCATTTGCGGCTGTGGAGACAGAATAAGTATATACAACACCTGTTTTGCGGCGGTGGTAGAGCATCTGTTCGGATACGGAAACGATAATCATGCTGTTAACTGTAACCAAAACTCACACAGATTTCACGGTGGTGTTTAACATTGAGGTCTGTGGCATATGGATGTGCTGCCAAAATCACATGCTCAGAATTTGATTTTGTGAGTAGTGATAAAACCACGATTTTGATGTTCGGCACCCATGCCTCTCACCACTTAAGTGGCGGCTAGTCACCGTCCCATCCCACTATCCTGTAGAATGGTTCTTTTGCGAGCTGACCATTTTGCAGGAAGCGATTAATCAGCTTCTCCTTACATAAATGCATGGAGGCATTTATTAAGTTCTAATCAAGTTGTCACTGGCAGTCCCGGCGCTAGAGTGCCAGACCTTAATGAATCGACTGTTTTCCATATCCAGATGAAAGACCGGCATGAACATATCCTCGCAGAGGTCGTGCGCTCCTATTTGAATACGGGCCAGCCTGTAGGGTCGCGTATACTTGCAGATCAGGGAGAGCTGGGCCTTAGTCCTGCATCGATTCGTAATGTCATGGCTGAATTGGAGCGTCAGGGTATGCTGGCTTCTCCGCATACATCGGCAGGGCGTGTGCCAACCGATTCGGGACTGCGTTATTTTGTTGATACGTTGATGGCTGTAGATCCGAATCTGGATCAGCAACTGGAACGTTCGGTATCCGCACAGTTTTCCAATACAGGCGAGCGCAATGGGCTGTTAAAGCGTGCTACCGATGAGCTGGCAAGTCTTACTCAATTTGCAGGTCTGGTCTGGGTGCACGAACAGGGCTTTAACCGGATCAGAAGAATTGAACTGGTGCCGGTATCATCTGAAAAAGTATTGGCAGTGATCGTGACCGATAGCGAGGAAGTGCAGAATCGTTTGATAACCCGGCCCAAGGATATCAGTGAAGAACAGCTGCATCAGGTGTCACTGCGACTTAATGAAGTCTTAAGTGGCTGTAACCCCGAAGAGGCACGCCTGCGACTGCAGCATGAGATGGAGTCGGATCGGCTTAGAATCGGTCACCTGTTGGGGGACTTGAAACGCTGGGCTGATGCCCCTACAGAAGGTCAGACCGAGATGTTTGTCAGTGGTCAGAGGCAGTTGCTTGAGATGCCTGAGTTTGCAGTGGTGGATACGATTCGATCATTGATGGTGACGATCGAAGAAAAAGAACAGCTGCTGCATCTGGTTGAGCAGGTGGAGTCTGAAGAGAGTGGTGTGAAGGTGTTTATCGGCTCGGAGCACGCGCTGGTGAATATGGAACAGGTGTCGGTGGTACTGTCCCGTTATGAGGGACCAGCCAATGTTGTCGGCACCCTTGGTGTGATCGGTCCAAGGCGCATGCATTATGAGCGCGTCATGCCAATAGTGGATTGTACAGCAAAATGGGTCAGCAAAATGCTGACCGGATCTTGAGATAAGTGAAGGAGATAAAGCAGTGACTGGAAAGAAAAAAGATGATGCTGAAGTGACACCTGAACTGGAAGAAACGATTCAGCTGGATGAAAATGGTGATGAGGTAGTTGTAGAAGCCGAAGTGGAGATTGATCCGCTGGCGGCTGCTCAGGCAGAGATTGCCGAACTCAAGGATAAAATGCTGCGCACGCATGCCGAGATGGAAAACCTGCGCAAGCGCACCCAGCGTGAAATCGCTGATGCCCACAAATTCGGCATTGAGAAGTTTGCCACCTCACTGCTGGATGTTGTGGATAACCTTGAGCGTGCTCTCGACACTGAAGAGGGCAACGAGGCTGTGATACGTGATGGCGTACAGCTTACCCTGAACAGCTGGCATGAGATGATGACACGTTTTGAAGTGAAGCGTATTGATGCTGTAGGTGATGTTTTTGACCCGCATCTGCATGAAGCACTGACCCAGATGCCGAGTGAGGAACCTGAAGGCACGGTGATCGCCCAGCACGTGGCTGGCTATACTTTGCACGGTCGTTTGATTCGTCCGGCCAAGGTATTGGTCTCCAGCGGTCCTGCAGCTTAACAGTAAGGCCATTACCGCGAAGCTCACGAAGTCCGCGAAGAACACATTGTGGACATTCCTTCGTGTTCTTTGTGGTGAATAAAAAAATTTGAGGGGTTGAAAAAGAAAAATACGCCCCCCATAAACAACCTTAAGAGAATTTGAAAGTTCAATCAGGAGTACAAGAAACATGGCTAAAGTAATAGGAATTGATCTGGGCACTACCAACTCATGTGTGGCTGTGATGGAAGGCGATAAGGCGAAAGTGATCGCTAACTCGGAAGGTGATAACACCACTCCGTCAATCGTGGCATTTGCCAATGATGAACGTCTGGTCGGTGCACCTGCCAAACGTCAGATGGTAACCAACCCGGATAACACTTTTTATGCGGCAAAACGTCTGATCGGTCGTAAGTTCGATTCAGCAGAAACCAAACATCACCATGAGCTGGTCTCTTACCCTATCGTGGCAGCTGATAACGGCGATGCCTGGGTAGAAGCTGATGGTAAGAAGATGAGCCCGCAGGAAATTTCTGCGATTACATTGCAGAAAATGAAGAAAACTGCTGAAGATTATCTGGGCGAAACAGTTACTGATGCGGTGATTACCGTACCTGCATACTTCAATGACTCTCAGCGTCAGGCAACCAAGGATGCCGGTGCGATTGCAGGTCTCAACGTACTGCGTATTGTGAACGAGCCAACGGCTGCTGCACTTGCTTATGGCCTGGATAAAACTGAAGAAAATCACCTGATTGCCGTTTACGATCTGGGTGGCGGTACGTTTGATATTTCAGTTCTGGAAATTGGCGATGGCGTATTTGAAGTGAAAGCGACCAATGGCGATACCTTCCTTGGTGGTGAAGATTTCGATCAGGTACTAATCAAGTATCTGGCAGAAGAGTTCAAGAAAGAGCACGGCGTTGACCTGATGGCTGACAAGCTGGCGCTGCAGCGTTTGAAAGAGGCTGCGGAAAAGGCGAAAATCGAACTATCATCTTCCCAGCAGACAGAAGTTAACCTGCCATTCATCACTGCTGATGCATCAGGTCCTAAACATCTGTTGATCAAACTGACTCGTGCTAAATTTGAAAGCCTGGTTGGTAATCTGGTTGAAAAATCACTCAAGCCATGTGCTCAGGCATTGAAAGATGCAGGTGTAAAAGCCTCTGACGTTCATGAAGTTGTACTGGTTGGTGGTCAGACCCGTATGCCGCTGGTGCAGGAGAAGGTGCAGGAATTTTTCGGTACTGAGCCGCACAAAGGTGTGAATCCGGATGAAGTAGTAGCAATCGGTGCTGCCATTCAGGGCGCTGTACTGACCGGTGATGTGACCGACGTATTGCTGCTGGATGTAACGCCTCTCTCACTCGGTATTGAAGTCGAAGGTGGTCTGTTCAACAAGATTATTGAGAAGAACACCACGATCCCTACCAAGAAGAGCCAGACTTATACCACGGCAGCTGATAACCAGACTGCGGTAACGATCAAGGTTGCACAGGGTGAACGTGATCTGTTCGGTGCCAACAAGCAGTTGGGTCTGTTTAATCTGGAAGGCATTGCTCCTGCACCACGCGGTATGCCGCAGGTTGAAGTAACCTTTGATATCGATGCTAACGGTATTATGCATGTGCATGCCAAGGACAATGGCACTGGTAAGGAAACCTCAATCCGCATTGAATCCGGTTCCGGCCTGTCTGAAGAAGAGATCGAGCGCATGAAACAGGATGCAGAAGCCAATGCTGATGCAGATAAAGAGCTGAAAGAGCAGATCGAAGCGAAGAACCGTGCCGATGCGCTGGTATACTCCACTGAGAAATCCCTGAAAGAACATGGTGATAAAGTGGACGAAGCTACACGCACTGAAATCGAAGGCGCGCTTGAAGAGCTGAAAAAAGCGATTGAAGGCGGCAACACAGAAGCAATCACTGCAGCTGAAGCGAACCTGGCTGAGAAATCACAGAAGTTGGGTGAAGCGGTCTATCAGGATATGCAGCAGGAACAGGCTCAGGCTGAAGGCGGCACTGATGCAGGCGCAGCTGGTGGTTCTGATAACAGTGCAGCGAAAGATGCTGATATTGTTGATGCTGAAGTTGTGGATGAAAAAGATAAAAAGTAACACAGCGGCTTAAGCTGGTGAGGAGCGGGGACTTTTGTCCGCCGCTCCTCTTTGCGTTTTTGAAAGGCGAGACTTTCTCACCGCAGAGGACGCAGAGTAAAACTACTTTACACTTTTGGTTGTAAAGTTTTGCCTTTTCTCTGCGTAACTCTGTGTTCTCTGTGGTGAAAGGTCCTTGAATGTAAACAGATAGTAGGGAGAAGCAGTGTCTAAACGCGATTATTATGAAGTGTTGGGTGTGGCAAAAGATGCCGATGAAAACACCGTTAAACGGGCCTACCGCAAGCTGGCAATGAAATATCATCCGGACCGTAATCCGGATGATGAAGCTGCAGCAGAGAGCTTTCGTGAAGTAACAGAGGCCTATGAAGTACTGACGGACGAAGGAAAACGTAGTCGTTATGACCAGTACGGTCATGCCGGTGTGGATGAGCAGATGCAGGATTTCTGGGGCCGTGGTGGTGCTCAGGATTCCCATGCCTTCCGTGACTTCGGTGACATGTTCGGCGATGTGTTCGGTGACATGTTCGGTGGCCGTGGCGGTGGTGGACGAACGGCTCGTGGCGCTGACCTGCGTTACAATCTCACCTTAACACTGGAAGAGGCAGCCAGCGGTCGCGAAGTTGAACTGAAAATTCCTAAACATGAATCATGTGGCACCTGTAGTGGATCAGGTGCGCGCCCTGGCTCAAATCCGGTACCTTGTGGTACTTGTGGTGGTCATGGTCAGGTACAGATGCAGCAGGGTTTCTTTGCTGTGCGTCGCACCTGTCCAACCTGTCATGGTGCAGGCACGCGTATTGAATCACCATGTCTGGATTGCGGTGGTGCGGGCCGTGTGAAAGTTACCAAGAAATTGAAAATCAAAGTACCTGCCGGTGTCTATGATGGTGCTCAGGTGCGAGTCTCCGGTGAGGGTGAATCAGGTCAGCACGGCAGCCCTGCCGGTGATCTGTATGTTGTCATTTCACTTAAAGGGCACTCAATCTTTGAACGTGAAGGAGCAGATCTTCACTGCACCATGCCGGTAACATTTCCACAGGCGACATTGGGGGCGGAAGTGGATGCACCTACGCTGTTTGGCAAAGTGAAAATCAAGATTCCTGCCGGAACTGAAGGTGGGCGTGTATTCCGTTTACGTGGTCATGGCGTGCTTGATGTACGTGCAGGCAGTCAGAAGGGCGACCTTTATGTGCGCGTTCAGATTGCTGTACCGAAGAAAATGAGTACCCGTCAGCAGGATCTGCTGCGTCAATTTGCCAATGAAGCCGGTGATGATGTGTATCCTGAGCGCTCTTCATTTCTGGGCAAAGTAAAGGATTTCTGGGATGATCTTTCCGGTGAGCCTAAACCATGAGTGAACTTAAAATCATTGTGACCGGTGCATCCGGCCGCATGGGCCGCATGCTGGTGCGTGCGGTAACTGAAGCTCGTGGTGCGGTGTTGGCCGGTGCTACCGAACGTGCCGGTTCACAGTTTGTTGGCCGTGATGCAGGAGAACTGGCTGGTGTTGAAACCCTGGGCGTGGCACTGGTTGATGATATTCAAAACTGTGCTCCGGCTGATGTGCTGATCGACTTTACCGCACCTGTTGCGACACTCTCCCATGCAGCGTTTGTTGCTGAACGGGGGATGGGGCTGGTGATCGGCACTACCGGCTTTGATGCTGATCAGTTTCAGAAGCTTGCGTCCATTTTATCAGCCTCACCTGTTGTCATGGCAGCCAACTATTCTGTCGGGGTTAATCTGACATTGAATTTGATTAAACGGGCAGCTGAAGTACTGGGTGAGGATTACGACGCAGAAATATTTGAGGCACACCACAAGCATAAAGTGGATGCTCCGAGTGGAACTGCTCTGGCTATGGGGCATGCACTGGCTAAAGGGCGTAAAGTAGCGTTGGATGATGTGGCCGTATATGCCCGTGAAGGTATTACAGGAGCACGCAAAGCAGGCTCTATCGGTTTCTCTGTCGTGCGCGGAGGCAATATTGTCGGTGAACATCAGGCCATGTTTATTGCTGATGAAGAGCGTATTGAAATCAACCATGCTGCATCAGACCGTATGGTGTTTGCGCGTGGGGCAACGCGTGCGGCAGGTTGGCTCTCTAATCAGCCGACCGGCTGGTATGATATGCAGGATGTACTGAATCTGAAGGACTAAAACAAAGGTCTTCATTTAAAGTCCCGCTTAGCGGGGCTTTTTTTGTGCCTGATGCATAGGTGATAAAAGTCATGCGACACTTTGCCACATTTTAAAGCCTGTAGGGTCTCGCTAATGTTTGTTCATCAGCCAGATGAATCTGTGATTTAGCAGCATTGTCAGGATGAATTATTCTCTGGTATCTCCACCTCATAAAGCGATGTTTCCCTCCCATTTTACATCGCTAAAAGCCCGGTCCGCTCAGACCGGGCTTTTTTTTGTAAAAAATAGTCCTCATAAGGCTAAGGGGGTGCGACAAATTATCGCACCTTTTCGTTGAGGGATTTCACATAATATTCTATGCTCACCATTCGTGATTAAACAGATTCCGGAGGCGTGCTGGCAGTGAGTCGGGGTGCCCGGAGTAAATGGGGTTGTGCAGATGAATCAAGCTGAACAGATCAATGATGAGCCGTCACTGGAGAGAAGGAATGTCTTAAGAGGTGCCGGTATGCTGGGGCTTGGCGCACTTACTACGACAGCAGCGGCTGGTATGGCCGGAGTTTCCAGTGCCTTTGCCGCTGGAGAACACATGCATCATGGTCACGATACAGGCAGTAAAAATACTAAAATGATTGCAGCTCTTCAAGAGTGCATACGGACTGGCGATGAGTGTGTTCATCACTGTTTGATAGAATTTAAAGCAGGCGATACTGCCATGGCAGACTGTGCAAGAATCGTGATGGAAACCAGTGCCTTTTGCGCAGCTCATGCCAAGATGACTTCGCTTGAATCCGCCTATATGGAGCAGATGTGTGAGCTCAGTATCAAGTTATGCACTGACTGCGAAAAGGAGTGTCGCAAGCATGAAAAGAAACATGCAACCTGCAAGGCGTGCGCTGATGCATGTGCAGCATGTATCAAAGAGTGCAAGCAATACCTGAAAGTCTGATTGTTTCCACAGCTGTTAAAACAAAAGCCCGGATTAGCCCCGGGCTTTTGTTGTTGCGGCAATTTGTCGCACTCTACTGGATTGAAATTCAGCTATGCTCGCAACCGGAAGTGATACAGGTAAATTGATTTGTTCGAAGAAGAATAATCTCCTAGTCTGAGGTTTCACTGGGCAGCACTCTATAGCTGTATTTGAGGGTACGATGTTTATTCAAGGCTCTACCGATGAAATGATTGGAACGTATAATCTGAGACGACTCTTCGTCTTCAGAAGTGCGGTGATTGCCAGTGAGTTGGCTGTGATCGCTTTGGCTGTGCGCGTGATGGCTGCTGATCTTCCCTTATTCTATATGTTATCAGTCATAGCAGTATATGCAGTGTTCAACCTGTCCGTATGGTTTCGTCTCGGTAAAGGTAGTGCGGCTTCAGCCAATGAATTTTTTCTGCATCTGGTTATTGATGTGCTTGCGCTTGCTGCGCTGCTCTATTTTTCCGGCGGTTCGAGTAACCCCTTTGTTTCACTGTTTCTCTTACCGCTGGTGATTGCAGCCGCAACGCTGCCTAAACGCTATGTCTGGGCGATGGCTGTGGTGACACTGAGTTGTTACACGTTGTTGATGGTGATCAATGTGCCGCTGATGCCGGGCATGAGTGGAGCGGAGAGTGGTGCTCATGCAGGCCATAGTACCCATATGGGGCATGGCGCTGCTACATCCAGTGATTTCGGTTTACATGTGCTGGGTATGTGGTTCAGTTTCTTGCTTGGGGTGGGTCTGATCCTCTTTTTTGTTGTAGCTATGGCTGAAACCCTGCGTCAGCGTGATAAAAAGTTGGCAGAAGCCAGAGAGAAAAATCTGCGTGATGAACATATGGTCGCATTGGGAACACTGGCTGCCGGTGCTGCACACGAGCTTGGTACCCCGTTAGCTACTATGGCTGTATTGACCAGAGAGATGGAACTGGAATACAGCCAAGAGCCGGATCTGGTAGAAAAAATAGATATTTTGCGTTCGCAGGTGGATCGCTGTAAGGCCACGCTTGGCCAGATCAGTGCCAACGCCGGGCAGATAAAGGCAGATAGTGGTTGCAGTGAGGATGTGAAACAGTATTTGCAGCAGTGTGTTAGTCGTTGGCAGGAGTTACATCTGAATACGACGATATCGGTGGCTCTGAATGGTTGCGAGCCGATTCCTGTTATCGTTGTGGATGAAACACTTAATCAGGCTATTATCAATGTACTTAATAATGCGGCAGATGCTTCCCCCGAAAAGATAGAGTTGCATGCAGATTGGTCAGCTGATGAGCTGACAATAGACGTCCGTGATTTTGGCGAAGGCCTGGATTCGACTGCCTTGCAGGAGCTGGGTAAACCATTTTTCACCACAAAAGCGGACGGTCATGGTCTGGGCTTTTATCTGGCTCAGGAGGTTATGCGCAGACTTGGCGGTGAGGTGAAAATCGGTAATCATGGGCAGGGTGGAGCCACTGTATCTATCTGGCTGCCACTGAATAAGCTGGCGGCGGAGTAGGGTATGGAGATGCATAGCGATTTACCGAATCTGATACTGGTGGATGATGATGAGTTATTCTGCCGTATCCTCTCATCTGCGCTAACGAAGCGCGGTTTTGCGGTGCAGGTCTCGCATAATGTGCAGGAGGCAACAGCTCTGGTCGGCGATGCTGCACCTGAATATGCAGTTGTGGATCTGAACATGCCGGGTGATTCCGGTCTGGTGTTTGTCGAGAGACTACATCAACTTGATGAGCATACGCGCATTGTGGTACTTACAGGTTATGCATCCATTGCGACAGCAGTAGAGGCAATCAAGCTCGGGGCTACACATTATCTGGCTAAACCTGCCGATGCCGATGAAATTGTCGCAGCTCTGGGGCGAGAGTCCGGAGATACAGCTGCAGCGGTATCTGGCCAGCCTATGTCCACCAAACGGCTGGAGTGGGAGCATATCCAGAAAGTGCTGATGGAGTGTGATGGCAATATCTCTGCCACCGCCAGAAAGCTCGGTATGCATAGAAGAACCCTGCAACGAAAATTGAACAAACGCCCCTCCAAAACCTGATCAACATTCGGGAATGGAATGACAATGCAGATAGATAAGAAAAACACTCGTGAAGTGGGTGCTGCATGGCTGAACTTGTGATCAGTTTTGCAAAACGAAGTGTGATATCTGATGCTGTCGCTGCAGATCCTGTTAATATGGTCAATGTGATTGCTGCTGCTCGTCAGACGGAGTATCAGGCATGAGTGCTGTGCCTGTGGAGCCTGCTTCAAAGAGTGAAGGCGTGTGGATTCGCTACGCAGCGATTCTTCTTTCCATCCTGTTGCATATCTTTCTGCTTGCCAATTATGGTGGATTGCCGACAAATACTTTACCGCAGCCAAATCCGTCGATCATCCAGTTGAGTTTTCAACCGCCTGTACCAGAGCCGGTTAAACAGCCTGAAGTGGTACCTGAAAAGGTGAAACTGAAGCCAAAGCAAAAACCAGAAAGTGTACCAAAGCCTGTAGCAGACGTGATGAAAAAAACTGTTGTGAAAAAAGCAGTTGAACCCGTGCTTCGTGAAGTCATTGAAGAGGCTGTATCAAAGCCAGAATCCGTCGTGGCTGCAATATCAGTTCCGACAGCAGTAGTTCCGGCACCCCCACACGTTGATAAGGGGATGATTAAGCGGGAAACAGATCGTTATATCACAAAAATGATGGCACATATCGAACAGTACAAACGCTATCCGAAGGCTGCACGTCGCAGAGGGGTAGAGGGTGATATTATTGTTCGTTTCACACTGTTTCCTGATGGAACTGTAGACCAGTTGATCGTGGATAATGGCCCTTCGCTACTGGTCTCAGCAGCCAGGCGGGCAGTAGAAAGAGCCATGCCAATGCCGATACCTCCAGCGGGTATTCATTGTCCGTTGGAATGCCAGTTTCGCATGGCATTCCACTTAACGAGATCCTGATTCCAACAATCCAGGCTAGCATACCTTTAATCTCCGATGATCTAATCAGAAAATAGAGTTAGATCTGCGACAAACTGTCGCGCGACAATTCGCCATATTTCCCCTTTTTATCACCCCGATACATTTCGTACCCTCATGATTAATGGGGTTAAATGATGAGTTCCAGCAAGTGAACTTGTCGTTGGGGACGGGGATATGGAATTAACCATGCTGATAGACAAGGGAGGCCCGGTGATGTGGGTGCTACTTGGCTATTCCGTAGTGGCTGTTGCCATTGTTGTTGAGCGACTGATTCATCTGCAGATGTTGCCGGGAATAAGTGATGATCTGGACAGCCTATATGTCGTCAAAGGCAAGAGGGTTGCGCCGGAAGCAGCCATTGCTATTGGCGTGAAGCAGGCAGCCAGTGACGGCGTAAAAGATCTGGTTCGTGTGGCATCGCGTATTGGTAGCGAGCAATTGGCCCGTATGGAAACAGGACTGCGTACTTTGGCCTGGTTGGGTAATACTGCACCGCTGCTGGGTCTGTTCGGAACTATTACCGGCATGATCAAGGCATTTCAGGTGATAGAGGCGGCTGGTGGCAAGGTGGATGCGCAGGTGCTTGCCGGAGGTATCTGGGAAGCGATGCTTACCACCGGAGCAGGTCTTGCTGTGGCGATTCCTGTATTGTTATTACTGCATTTTCTGGAAGGGCTGGTGGATAAGCGGGCCAAGTCCATGCAGCGGATAGCTTCCATTGTCATTGAACGTCTGCCGCATGTTGTTGAAAGTGATGTTAGCGACCAGTTAAAGCACAGGGACAGTCTGGCCCATGCAGTTTGAGGGTGTACGCAGAAGTGGCCAGGCCCCAAACCTGACACCGCTGATTGATATTGTTTTTCTACTGCTGATATTTTTCATGCTCACGGCCCATTTCGTTAAAGATGAGGGGCTACCTATTGAGTTGCCCGAAGCTGTAAGTGCTATTTCGCTGGAAGAGCAGCAGCCACTTGAAATTGAAATTCTAACCTCAGGTCAAATCCGCATAGCAGGACAGGCTGTAGCACTGGAGAGCCTGGCTGAATATCTGGCACCCATGCTTGCAAGCAGGGATGAGAAGCGGGTTGTGATTCGTGGTGATGCAACAGCAAGCCTGGGTGATTCGGTCAAGGTGATTGATGCTGCACGCAAGGCAGGTGCTGCAGGCGTGGATATTGTTACCGAGCAACCGGAAGCCCACTGAATATGACTACTCTGGTTTTGCCAATGGGTAGAGTTAGCGCTAGCTGGATACGCTACGCAGCGATAGCTCTGTCGTTGGTACTGCATGGTCTATTGGTTGCCAGCTATGGCGGCAATCCGGCAAGCCAGAGCAAAGTGGAGAATCAATCCGTCACCCGCTTGAGTTTTCTTACTCCAGAAGCCGTGCCACTAAAAGCACCTGAAGTCGTGCCTGAGATCAAACCGGAAAAGCCCAAGGTGAAACCGAGGCCTGAACCTGTGCGAGAAGTCGTGAAAAAAAACGTAGTTAAGAAAGCGGCTGAACCGGTCCGGGAAGTGGTTGAAGCTGTGCTGCACGAAGTTGTTGAAGAGGTGGTCACTCAGCCTGAACCGGTAGCAGTAGCTGTGGCACACACAGCAACAGTCGCAGAGCCAGCAGAGCAACAGATTGATGAGGGTTTGATCAAACGGGAAACCGAGCACTATCTCACAGCGGTGATGGCGCATATCGAGAGGCACAAATGGTATCCGAAAGCTGCACGTCGCAGAGGTATTGAAGGTGAAGTCAATGTCAGTTTTACACTGTTTCCTGACGGTTCTGCCCGTCAACTGGTCGTGGAAAATGGGCCATCACTGCTGCTTGCTGCCGCCAGAAAGGCAGTAGAAGAAGCGATACCGATGCCGACACCGCCAGCGAGCATTCATTGTCCGCTAGAGTGCCAGTTTCGTATGCAATTCAATCTGAAAACATCTTGATTTAAGTAAAACCTGGGAGAGGGAATGATGAGTACAAGGGTAAAAAAACATGTGACAGGAGCAATATCACTCGTTGCTGCACTGCTCATGCCATCTATGGCAGCAGCCGAAGATCTGGGATTGATGCGTGTGGACTCCACTACCATTGATGATCGCTTTGAATCCAAACGCGGTGAGCCATCCAATATCTCGGTGATATCCGGTGATAAGGTGGAAAAAGCGCATGCCGAGAATATCAAGCAGATTCTTGATGCTATTCCAGGAGTGACGGCTGAACTGCAGAGTCAGGACTCGCTAAAGATTCATATTCGTGGTGTGGAAAATCAGCGTTTTATGGGTGAAAAGCCGGGTGTGGCAGTGGTGATTGATGGTGTGCCCGTGTTTGAACGTACGGGGCGCGTGAACATCAATATGGATGACATTGAATCGATCAAGGTGATCAAGGGTGGCGCTTCTTATCTGTTTGGCGATGACGCTTTGGCTGGTGCTGTCATTATTACCACCAAACGCGGCGCTAATATGGCCGGTGGTCAGGTTTCTGCAGAAGCGGGTAGTTTTGGTTATAAGCGTGGCATGGCACGTGCGGGTTTTGCTACTGATGCAGTCTCAGGCCATGTGCAGGTCAGCCGCCGTGATGCCGGTAGCTATTACTATCAGGGAAAGTACAAAGCTGATTATCTCAATGGAAAGTTGCAGGGTTATCTCTCTGATACAAGTGATCTCACCTTTGGTTGGGAAGTAGCCAAGCGCTTCAAGGATAGTCACGGTACTGTGACCGGTGTGACGGCTGCAGCGCTTGACCCGACCAGTATTGAAGGTCGCGACTACGCCCGAAACTATAATGTGGACCTGGGTAAGTATTATCTTACCTATGCCAATGATATTACTGAAACCAGTAATCTTATGCTCAATATCTATCAGTTTGGTGATCATACCAAATTCTGGACAGCTCCAATCCGTACGGGCGTGGACCGCCTGCCTGTGACTGATGTGAATGCTTATCAGAATAATAATGACTACAAACAGGTTCAGCGAGGTGTGAAAGGTGAGTGGCGCGGTAGTGGCGAGAGTCTGGGTTGGCTGGGTGCAATTGATCTGCGCGATAACAGTTACAAGAACAAGGTGACCGTTCTTCAGGATTTCCGTGCCAGTGCTTTCTCGCCTGTAACGACAGCAGGTACGGTGATTTCAGATAACAGAACAAAAGAGCGTATGTATGCTGCTTATGGTGAACTGAAGTTTCGTGTTACAGATGCACTGACTGCAACGGTAAATGGCCGTTATGATCATATTAAACTGAGCTATGATGACTATCTGCCGACAGCTCCATTAGCATCCGTATCTAAGAACTTTAACGTAGGTTCATGGCGTGGTGGTCTGAACTATGATGTTAATGAATCGGTATCGTTGTACTCTAATGTGTCGACAGGTTTCCGTGCTCCGACTATCCAGCAACTGTTTGCCGGAACAATATCTCTGACTGGTACTGTAGCTGCCAATCCAAACCTTAAACCTGAACAGGCCTATAACTACGAGGTTGGTCTGCGTGGTAAGTTCGATGTGGCTGGTGGCATAGAGTGGGATCTCGCCGCCTTCCAGATTGATCGAAAGGATTTTATCCTTAATGTGGCAGGTCAGTATGCTACTCCGACGACCGGTGTGACCGATCAGTACCAGAATATCGGTGGCATGCGCAGTCGTGGGGTAGAACTTGCTGTGAAGACGGACCAGAGCAACCTTGTCTCTTTCGATATTGCCTATACCTATCTGGATGCAAAATTTACACAGTATGACAATTTTAATCTGTTGCTGGGTAACCGTTTCAGTCCGGCTCCTGGTGCTAATATCCGAGTGCCTTATAATAATTCAGGCAATGTGGTGCCACGTGCTCCCAAGCATAAACTCTTCCTGGCAGCCCGCTTGAAGCCGTTTGAAGGTTTTACGCTGACAGGTGAGATGAATGCGCAGGGTTCTTATTTTGCCGATGAGATCAATCAGGAAAAAATTGGCGGGCACACGGTGTTTGATCTGGTTGCCAACTACGATTTTTCTGTGGGGCCGGACAAGATGGTTGAGTTTGAACTTTTTGGTCGTATCGACAACCTGCTTGATCGTACCTATTACAACACTGCTCGTGGTTATTACGACAGCAATGCTGACTTTACCTATAACGCTGAAGATCTTTCTATTGTCGTGAATCCCGGTCGCCGATGGACGGCTGGCCTGACTGCATCTTTCTGATGACACTTTGTGAGGGGAAAAATATGAAAAAATATCTCTTGATGGCAGCAGCTATCTCCATGTTGTTTTCAACACCAGTCCAGGCCTGTGGTAGTAAGGCATGTGATTTGAAAAACTGTGATTATAAAGGGACAAAGGCCAAGGCTTGCCCGACAACATCTACCAAGGCTTCTGCATATAAGAAATCCGGGCATTATCATATTCCGGGAAAAAAGCCGACTTACATTCGAAAAATTCTAAAGAAGGCTGATGTTATCGGATTGAGTGACAGGCAGCGTAAACAGATTGGAGAGTTGCTGATTAGTGCAGAAACAGGTGCAGCAAAAGCCCATGCTCAGGCGCAAATTACAGTGGCTGAATTCCGTAGTAAATTGCACAGTGGTAATCTGAGTGATGCTGACATCAAGGCTTATACCAATCGTATGGGTGCGTTGCGTAGTGCAAAACTTGCGGCAAATCTGAATGCATCAGTAAAAGCCTCACGCCTGTTGTCGGATGAACAGAAATCCAGACTTTATGCCAGAAAAGGATATGTAGGAGTCAATAAGTGATCAGGCTACTGATGGGGGCCACACTGGCTGTGGTCCTTTTCAACTTCACAGCGCATGCCGCGATGACCTGGGCACCGGCACCCATGAAGCAGGGCCATGGCGGACATGATCGTCATGCAGGAAAGCCCTTTGTTTTACATGATGGCGAAGCTGCTTCTCTGGTGTTGATTAATCTGAAACTGGTTTCGAAGCCTATGAGTATCGAGCAGGGCAGGGTGACAGTCACTTCGACGGGTATGGACAATTACCATGCTCTGGTTGCAACGCGGAAACGTGGTGATCTGCATGAATCAGCTGTCCGTTATGTCTATATGTTTGGTAAGCCGTCGGGTGAATCACCATCGGATATTATGGCTTACGAAAAATCAGCCCTTGAAATTGAGCCTGCCCCCTATGCCAGAGAACATTGGCGTTATTTTTCAGACAGATATGCTCTATTTGTCATCCGATACCAGGGTGAAGTACTTCCCGGTGCCGCTATCACGATGGCCACGAGCAATGGCAGTGAGGCGGAGCTGAAGGCGGATGCCAATGGCCTGTTGCGAGTTCTATTGCCTGAGGACTTTTCTGATATTAAACCGGGACGCATGGCAAACCGTGCAGCCGAATTCATCCTAACAGCCAGATATGAAGAGGCTGGGAAGACTTATCTGTCGACGCTCTCATCTGCATATCATGTGAACCCCAACCACTGGCAATCCACTACGCTTGGTGTGGTGGCAGTAGTTGCAGGCATGATGGTTGGTGGTCTGGTGTTTGTGCGTAAGCGTCGTAAGGGGAAATCATAATGCCAATCTGGAAAAATTTATCAGTGATTCGTAAGCTGGTTCAATTGCTGGCATTTGTATTTCTCGTTTATGGTTCGGTATTTGTCGGTTTTTATTCGGCCGATAAGCTGACCGGTGCATTTCCGGCTCTGGCCTGTGCCTATGATGCCCAAACAGCCGATTACTGTGTGTTGATTCCACTACAGCATCAGTTCGGACATCTACTGGGCCCGGCAATCAATGTCGGTGCATTTGGCATGAGTGTAATCATGCCGATTCTTACTACGGTCGCGACATTTCTGATCCTGTTTGTGCTGTTGAATAAAGCTTTCTGTGGCTGGCTCTGCCCGCTGGGTTTTTTTCAGGAAGTGATCGGTATGATAGGTCAGAAACTGCGACTGAATCGTGATGAATCACTGGATGCAAAACTGGTGGACCGTATTCGGCCAGCCAAATGGTTGATGCTGGGCTTGTTGGTGGTGCTGTTTCCGCTGGCTTCGGGCATGGGTTTTGCAGGTCATGAACTGGGTGATCCCTTCTGTAAAATCTGCCCTAGCCGGATTCTGACTTCGCTGGCGGCAGGGCAGCTGGATCAGCTCTATATTGATACATCTTCGACCGGTTATATGATCCTTTCGATTATTGCCGATACAATGTTCGGTTTGATTCTGGTGCTCTCCCTGACCATGCGTCAGCCCTTCTGTCGTATCTGTCCGATGTTGGCGTTGCATGCGATGTTCAGAAAGGTCGGTTTGGTCAGACTGGTGAAGAACTATACGCCGCGTTGTGACAAGTGTGGCCTGTGTGCCAAAGCCTGTCCGATGGACATTCGCGAAATTCATACCTCAAAAGAGAAGGATATCCTTTTCCCGGATTGTACCCTGTGCGGTCGCTGTGTGGAGTTCTGTCCCGATAAGGATGTGATGGCGATGAAGTATGCTGTGATTCCTATCTTTGCTTCTGATCCACAGTATTTCAAAGAGCGTAACCGCTCCCAGAAAGTGTGGGAAGGCAAAAAGATAGCAGCCCGTCGGACGAAGAAGGTCACATAGTGGAGGTCCTTTTTTCCTCTATGCTGGCAACATTTATTATCGGACTCTCCTTCGGAGCCGGTGCATGCATGTTTACCTGTATTCCGACACTGGGCGTGATGCTGTTGTCTCAGGATATCGGTGCCAAAGAGACATCGTTACAGACCTTTCGTTTTAATATCGGACGTATGAGTGCCTATGCTCTATTGACGACTGTTTCCGGGTTTGTCGGTGCATCACTGGTTGGTATGCTGGAAATTGCTCATGCCAACCTGATCTTTGCTGTGATGCTGTTGTTCAGTGCTGTACTACTGTGGCGAAAGGGTAAGGTGGCAGGTTGTTCCAGTGGCCAGAGGAAACAGTTCAGAGCCGGGCTATTCGGGATGGGTTTTGCAATGGGGCTTCGCCCCTGTGTCCCACTGGCCGGTGTTATGGCGGCATCAGCGGCAACCGGTTCAGTCTCCTATGGTCTGTTGCTGGGTCTCTCCTTCGGGGCAGGTGCCATCATCGTTCCGCAACTGGTTTTCGGTTACGGCCTGGGAAAAGCTGGCAGTGAAATCCGTTCGCAGCTCAGGGGAAGGCAGCATCAACTGGCAAAAATCGGCGCTTCGGTGCTGGCCTTTGTCGGTGTGGGTGTAGGCATGGGCTGGATCTCCCTGTGAGTCAATCACAGACGATACTGCTTGTTGATGATCAGCAGATGGTGCTGGAGCCTATGCAGGAAGCACTGTCGATGTCCGGTTATCATGTGTTGGCAGCCTCTGGCGGGCAAGAGGGTGTTGAGCTGTTTTCAGCGCACAGTAACGCTATTGACCTTGTCATTGCCGATATAAAAATGCCGGTAAAATCCGGTGCAGATGTCGCCAGGGAAATTCGAAAGGTGAATGCGGATATTCCTGTCCTGTTTATCACGTCCCAGGATCAGTATGAATCATTGAAGGCTATCGGTGAGTTCAGTAACTACTATCTGCTCCACAAGCCGTTTTCACTTGAATGCCTTCTGGGCTGTATTTCTAGCGTGGTTCCAAAAAATACCGGAGAACATTGATTCACGAGTCACTGTTTAATGATCTGTCCGCGATTCATTAAGCAGAGATATAACCTCCTGGTTCCAGATCAATGAGATGTTGATTGCGTAAACGGATGCCCAGCTGTTTTCAGTTTTTTGTCATCCGTTTGGGGGACATACAAACAAATATAATACGTTAATCTGTTGCGCATGGAATCACTACTTGGATTTATTGTTCTCACCGGTCCGTTGTTTTTGATTGTGCTGTGGGTGCCAGCGTGTATTGCTCTTGCTTTTTGGGTGGGCAAAAAACTGAAAAACAAGTCCCGTGGGCTCAAGGTTATATCTGGATTAGCCATATTCCTTTTTGCGTTACTTTTACCGATTACAGATGAAATAGCGGGCCGTGTTTATTTTAATCATCTCTGTGAAACCGAAGCCGGAGCAAAGGTGTATCAAAGCATAGAACTTCCTGCCGAATATTGGGATGAGAATGGCAAGCCGGAATTTTATGTGAATTATAGTGAAAATCTAGGAAAAAAATATCCGATGATTTATATGCGTGGGGTTGCCTCGAGCTTGTTTAATGTTGATAACGCGGGTTATAAGTTTGTAGATAAGCAGACGGATGAGGTATTAGGTGAGGTTATAAGTTTCAGATATTGGGGCGGTTGGCTAAGACGAAATTTTAGCCTCCATAATTCAGCGAACTCTTGTGAATCGTCTGAAAAAATCATAAACAAAATTTTCAAATCGGAAAAACAAGGTTAGGAACAGATGGTACCAGGTCTTGCAATGCAACATTCCTGTTCTTTTTGGGCTTCATCTATCATTCCTTGCAGGGAATTCACAAGTACTGAATGGATTAGATATGGCTCTCAATTTCCATGCGTCGATGTAACACCCGGATGATTTCTATGCGGTTTTGATGGTGTCGATAAAAGATCAGATGTCGGTTTTTGGGTATTGATCGGTAGCCCGCTCTGATTTCAGGTAGTTTTCTTCCCAATTCGGGATGTCTGGTCAGTTCCATGAAGCAGCTTTCAAGTTCGGTTAGATATTTATCAGCTTGCCTGGATCCCCAGCTTTCACAGGTATCAAACCATATGTCTGTCAGGTCTTTATCAGCGATGCGGGTAAGCTGATAACTATGACTCATGCGGGACGATTTGATTCGGCAATAATCTCACGAACAGAGCGTGAACTGAATTCGCCATTTTCTGCCTGACTGGCACCAGCGGAAACAGCCTGGCGCAAATGGTTTATTTTCATTTGCTGGACAATATCCTGATTTTCTTCCATAAAACGCAACGCTTCACGAATGACTTCACTGGAGTTGTTATACAAACCGGAATTTACCTTTTCTTTGATTTTGGATTCAAGCAACGGAGTCAGGGAAATGTGCATAGGAACCTCCTTAGATGAAGGATACTGTAGATGCTGATTCCAATCTTTGTCAATCTATGATTGCCATGTTCTGGCTGGGCTAAAGGACAGGGAGATAAAATTATGGCTTGCGTAGTGTACGCTCGTACACCATACTGCAGCTATGGTAAATAAAGATCCCTTCTATCTCGGACGATTGCAGGACTATTACGCTCTGCATCGCCTGATTCCCTCCTATGCAGAGATTGCATCCCTTGTCGGTGTGAGCAAGCAGGGGGCGGTGAAATTTGTCGATCGCATGATTTTTGCAGGTTATATCAGCAAGGCTCCTGGCGGTCGCTTAAGTCCTGCCAACATGTTTTTTGCCCGTCCGCATGTGGGTTTTGCACCGGCTGGGTTTGCCAGTCCTGCGACAGAAATTCTCGGTGATGCTATCACCATTGATGATTATCTGGTTGAACGTCCCTCCAGTACAGTGCTGGTTGGTGTGCAGGGTGATTCAATGATCAATGCCGGTATTCATGACGGTGATTTTCTGATTGTGGAACGCAACAGCAATCCTGGTCTTGGCAAGATTGTCGTGGCTATAGTCGATGGTGATTTTACCATTAAATATTTGCGTTCCGGCAAGGATGGTCTCTATCTGGAGCCTGCCAACGAAGCGTACCCTGATATCTATCCGGAAGAGTCGCTGGATATCTATGGCGAGGTTGTTGGTCAGTTCCGTAAATTCTAAAGGTTTTTTACCACGAAGGACGCAGAGGGCACGAAGGGAAAATAACACATTATAGTGCAGAAAACCTCGGCAACATGAGCTGCACATTTCATGCTTTATGTATGTCCTTTCTATACGTTTTTTCTTCGTGCTCTTGGTGGCCTTCGTGGTGAGTTCATTGTATGAAAAAAATCAGTAACTGGTCCAATGCCATTGCGCATGTCGATTGTGATGCTTTTTATGCCTCATGTGAGGCGGTACGTCACCCTGAAATGAAGGGGCAGCCAATCTGTGTGCTCTCAAGTCAGAATGCAATTGTGGTAGCCAAGTCCTATGATGCGAAAGCATTGGGTATCACGACCGGAATGCCGGTGTGGGAAGCGAAAAAACTGGCACCGCAGGCGGCCTTTATCTCCGCTGACTTTCGTTATTATGGGCAGATGTCCGATAAGGTGTTTTCCATACTCAGGCGTTACAGCCCTGATATCGAGATTTATTCGATTGATGAGGCATTTGTTGATATGAACGGAATTCGCACATTGTGGCACAAATCATTTCAGCAGTTGGCTGATGATATTCGCCTGACTATAAGCCGGGAAACGGGGCTGACTGTATCGGTTGGTATCGCCAATACACGAACACTGGCAAAACTTGCTTCCGAGGCAAATAAACCCAACGGAACGACGATTGTTCCGGGAAAGAGCATCGAATCATTTTTGCAAGGGTTACCGGTGGCTGCTATCCCGGGTGTTGGTCGCAACAGGGCAGCACTACTGCAAAAATTCAATATCCATACTGCGCTGAAGTTTGCCCGTGCTGAAGAGGGGTTGATATTTCGCCTGCTAGGGAGGCATGGTATGTTATTACAACATGAGTTGTCGGGTAATGTCGTGTTACCGCTGATTTTTAAGCCTGCATTGCCAAAAAGTGTTGCCAGAACGGCTTCAATGGGAAATGTGAGTGGGGATTCACGGGAAATATCCTCACATTTGAGTTATCACACGATGCGACTGGTTTCTGACCTAGTGGCCAAACATCTGCTGACCCGACGACTGTGCATCTTCCTGACACTTGCAAGCTTTGAACAGCGAAAGACTCATATACAGCTGGATGTCCCAACCCATAGTCTGAAGCGCATAACGACGGCAGTGAAATCAGGCTTTATGCAGTTGTTCAAGACCGGGGAGGATTATCGGGGCTGTGGTGTGATCGCGACGCTTATCAGTCGGGAGGCCTCAGCCACCCCTGATCTGTTCGGGCTGATGAATGAGGATGGCCGTCAGATGGAATTGATGCAGACGGTCAACAGTATTAACAAAAAATATGGTAATCACACTATCTCACTGGCGGCCGTACGAACGCTGAAAAAGAAGAAGAAACTTCCACGTTTCCATTACCCATTGATAATGGCGCAATAAGCAGGGGTATAAGCAGCCTCAATTATGAGATGATGGTGTTGAATAGATGAAACTATGCTTGCAATTTTGAACTGTTTTCGCTAGAAAGCGCGCCCGCTCAGACGAGTGGAATTCGCACACCGTCCAAACCAATTGTGCCCTCACGGGTGGTGGATGGTGGAGGAAAATAACAATCGGAGGACTTAAATGTCTCAATTTACTATGAAACAGCTGCTTGAAGCAGGTGTTCACTTTGGTCACCAGACCCGTCGCTGGAACCCGAAAATGGCTCCATATATCTTCGGTCAGCGTAATGGCATTCACATTATCGACCTGCAGAAAACTCTGCGTATGGCTAACGAAAGTTATTCATTCATGCACGCTCTGGCAGCAGCCGGTGGCCGTGTATTGTTCGTAGGCACCAAACGTCAGGCTCGTGAAGCTGTAAAAGAAGAATCACTGCGCGCTGGTCAGTACTATGTTAATCATCGTTGGCTCGGTGGTACATTGACCAACTTCGCAACTGTTCAGCAGTCTGTTCGCAAGATGAAAGATCTGCAGCGTCAGAAAGAAGAAGGCGTGTTTGAACTGCTGACCAAGAAAGAGGCGCTTCAGTTGCAGCGTTCGCTGGACAAGCTTGAGCGCTCACTGGGCGGTATCAAAGAGATGGTTGATCTGCCGGATTGCCTGTTTGTTGTTGACGTTCGCAAAGAAGAGTTGGCTGTGAAAGAAGCTCAGAAGCTGGGTATCCCGGTTGTAGCTGTTGTAGATACCAACTGTGATCCATCAGGTATCGACTATATCGTTCCTGGTAATGATGATGCGATTCGTGCTGTTCGTCTGTTCTGTAGCAAGATTGCTGATGCACTGCTGGAGGGTACTGAATCATGGCACCTGGAAAACTCTGAAGATGGCGATATCGCCGTTGAAGGAACCGCTATTGCTGAAGAAGCTGCTGAAGACACAGCAGCTGAAGCTTAATTACTAAAGATACGGAGATCATAGAAATGGCTATTACCGCTGCAGATGTAAAAAAACTGCGTGACATTAGTGGTGCAGGTATGATGGACTGCAAGAAAGCATTGAATGAAACCAATGGTGACATTGATGCTGCAGTCGATTTTCTGCGCAAGAAAGGTTTGGGGGCTGCTTCCAAGAAAGCTGGCCGTGTTGCTGCTGAAGGCGTTGTTGTCGCAGTTGCTGAAGGTAACACAGGTGTTGTACTGGAAGTAAATGCAGAGACTGACTTTGTTAGTAAAAACGAACAGTTCGTTGGTTTTGTGAACGCAATCGCCAAGCTGATTATCGACAATAACCCTGTTGATGTGGCTGCTTTGCTGGCAAGTGACTTTGATGGTGATCACACTGTCGAACAGGCTCTGTCGCAGCTGATCGCAACGATTGGTGAAAACATGAGTATTCGTCGCTTTAACCGTGTTGAAGTAGATGGCAGTGCTGCAGGCTACGTACATGGTGCGGGTAAAATCGGCGTATTGATCGGTATCGAGGGCGACGTGGATGCAGGACTTGCTCGTGGTGTAGCGATGCATGTTGCAGCAGCTAATCCGAAGTTCATCTCTCGTGATGATGTCGATGCGGCAACTGTTGATCGTGAGCGTGCAGTGCTATCTGAACGTGCGATTGCCAGTGGCAAGCCTGAAGCCATTGTTGATAAAATCGTTGCCGGTCAGCTAGGCAAGTTCTATTCTGAAATTTGCTTGCTGGAACAGGACTTTGTTATGGATACCGACCAGAAGGTTGGTAAGGCCCTTGGCGATGCTAAGGTCGTATCCATGTCACGTTTTGGTCTTGGTGAAGGTATCGAGAAGAAAGAAGAAGACTTTGCTGCAGAAGTAGCTGCACAGATTCAGGGCAGCTGATCTCAGATGAGTAACAGTAACCGCGAAAGTCTTGAGCAGAACCACTATAAACGGGTGCTGCTCAAGCTTTCCGGTGAAGTGCTGATGGGTGACACCGCATTCGGTGTTGACCCTGACACCATTAACCGGCTAGCCCGTGAATTGATTGAAGTACAGGCAACCGGTGTGGAGCTGGCCATTGTGATTGGCGGAGGCAATATTTTCCGCGGCATGAGTGGTACAGCTTCAGGTATGGACCGGGCCAGTGCCGATTACATGGGTATGCTGGCGACTATGATGAACTCGATTGCCTTGCAGGATGCGATAGAACGTCACGGTGCTACTGTGCGCGTTATTTCCGCACTGCATATTCGGGAAGTGGCAGAGCCTTATATCCGCCGCCGTGCTGTACGTCACCTGGAAAAGGGACGTATTCTTATTTTTGCAGCCGGAACCGGAAATCCTTATTTTACAACTGATACGGCAGCCAGTCTGCGTGCAATGGAAATTCAGGCTGATGCGGTGCTTAAGGGCACCAAAGTGGATGGTGTTTACACCTCCGATCCAGCCAAGCATGCAGATGCCGTACGTTATGATACACTGACATTTACCGAAGCATTGACCAAGCGCCTTGGCGTGATGGATGCGACAGCAATGTCCCTTTGTCGTGATAACCAGATGCCAATCGTGGTATTTGATGTTACAACGACGGGGCAGATGCTCAAAGCAGTAGCTGGTGAGCCTGTTGGCACACTGGTTCAAGAGGGGTAAGTATGTTTAAAGATATGGAAGCTAGAATGGAGAAATCCATTACAGCACTGAAATCTGAACTGGCGACGATTCGTACAGGGCGTGCTAATGCTGCATTGCTGGATCATGTCAGAATCTCCTATTATGGTTCGGAAGTGCCTGTCTCTCAGATTGGTAATATTTCCGTTCCTGAGCCTCGTATGCTGATGATTACCCCATGGGAAAAAACCATCCTGGGTGATCTGGAAAAAGCGATCCTTAAGTCTGATCTTGGGCTGAACCCATCCAATGATGGTGAAGTAGTGCGTATCATTTTGCCTGAACTGACAGAAGATCGTCGTAAGGATCTGGTTAAACAGGTTAAAACTGTTGGTGAAAAGGCGAAAGTATCAGTTCGTAACATCCGCCGTGATGCCAATGACAGCGTGAAGAAGCAGGTGAAGGATGAGGGTCTTCCTGAAGATGAGAGCAAGCGCCTTCAGGATCAGATTCAGAAAATTACCGACCGCTACATTATTGAAGTTGATAAGGTTGTAGAGCACAAAGAAAGCGATATCCTGACTGTTTGATGTCATCATCATCCATTACGATGGATCAGTCTGATACTCTTCCCCGCCATATTGGTATCGTGATGGATGGTAATGGCCGCTGGGCTAAAGCCCGAGGTAAGGGGCGGCTGGACGGGCATAAGCAAGGCGCTGAAGTCGCTCGTGACGTCGTTGAATGGGCCAAAGGCTTTGGTGTTCAACAGCTTTCACTGTACGCGTTTTCTACTGAGAACTGGAACCGTCCAAAGCTGGAAGTTCGAGGCCTGATGAGCCTGTTATCCATACTTTTGCCTAAAACACTACCGAAGATGATGGAGGGTGGTGTGCGTTTCCGCGTACTCGGAGATCTCTCACCTCTACCGGGCAGCGCTAAGAGGGCTGTGACCAAAGCGATGTCGGAAACAAAACACAATTCTTCCATGGATCTTATCCTTTGTCTGAATTATGGCGGCCAGCAAGAGATTCTGGCTGCTGCACGTAAGGCTTGTGAATGGGCCTCTGCTCAGGAAGATGCGGAATCAGCCTGGGAGAGACTTGGCCCTGAAACATTCCGTTCCATGATGTGGCGACATGATCTGGAGCCGGTAGACCTGCTTATCCGTACTGGTGGCGAACGCCGCATCTCTAATTTCCACCTCTGGGATGCCGCTTATGCGGAACTCTACTTTACCGATGTGTACTGGCCCGATTTTTCTAAGCAGGACTTGCAGGATGCGTTGATTGATTATGCATCGCGAGAGCGTCGTTATGGCCTGACGAGTGAACAGGTAGGAAAATGAGCGAATTATCCAAGCGTATCATTACAGCTGTAGTGTTATTGGTGCTGGTGTGGGGTTGGTACTTTCATCTCTCATCTCCCTGGTTTGAGGTTGTGCTGGCGGTGACCGGCTTGGTTGCAAGCTGCGAAATTGTGCTGATGATGAAGTTACGCAAGCCACTGACATATATACTCTCATCAGCTATCATGTGGTGTCTGTTTGTCTGGTCAGCAGATGTCAGCTGGCTACTGCTGGGCGGCTTCATCTGGTTCTTCTCTTTTGTGCTTATTTCACGTCATCAACAGGCTTCATTTGCTGATTTTTTTGCCGCAATCTGGTTACTGTCATGGGTTTATCTGTTTGCACTGGCTATTGCCGATACGCATGCAACTGTCCTTGGCCAGTCGCTGGTGATAGGGGCATGCCTGGCTGTATGGACATCAGATACTGCCGCTTACTTTGTCGGCAAAAAGTGGGGACGGCGTAAGCTTTGCCCTGCTATCAGTCCGGGGAAATCAATTGAGGGAGTGATGGGTGCAATGCTGTTTTCTGTACCTGTTGCAGTGATCTGCTGGGTAGCTTGGGATGTGTTGCCGCTTTCCTTCGCTATTCCCCTTGCCATTGTTGCAGTTATCGCCGGGGTATTGGGCGATCTGTCCGAATCTTCCGTGAAGCGGCTGGCTGGTGCCAAGGATAGTGGTTCATGGTTGCCTGGTCATGGTGGCATTCTTGATCGTATAGATGCCATTATTATGGCCGTGCCATTAACCTGGCTGTTGTGGGGACTGCTATGATGCGTATGACTGTGTTGGGAGCAACTGGATCGATAGGTTGCAGCACGGCTGATGTGATGCAGAGGCATCCGGATAAATTTTCAGCTTTCGCCCTTGTTGGGCATAAAAATGATGATAAAATGCTTGAACTTGCACAGGTGCTACACCCTGAATGGGTGGTGATGACAGATGAGCAAGCTGCACAACGTTTGCAGGGACGATTACCTTCAGGTGTTCGTCTTGAATCAGGTATGGATGCGGCAATTGAGCTCTCGGCAGCAGCAGAAACCGATATGGTGATGGCTGCTATGGTTGGTTCTGCCGGCCTCCCGGCCACACTCTCTGCGGTCAATGCAGGTAAACGTGTCGGTCTGGCCAACAAAGAGTGTCTGGTTACAGCTGGTAACATCTTTATGCAGGCAGCCAGTGAGTCAGGGGCCGATGTCGTACCTGTCGATTCTGAACATGCAGCCGTACACCAGTGTATGCATGGGCACGATTACGATTCAATAAGACAGGTTATTCTTACTGCATCCGGAGGCCCATTCAGGGATCGTGATTCGGCAACACTGCATACTGTGACACCAGAAGAGGCCATAGCTCATCCTAACTGGGACATGGGTGCCAAGATCAGTGTGGATTCAGCTACTATGATGAATAAGGCACTTGAATTGATTGAAGCCCGCTGGCTGTTTAATCTGCCACCTGAAAAGCTTTCCGCTGTGATTCACCCTGAAAGTATTGTACATGCCATGGTTGAATACTGTGACGGCTCTGTTCTGGCTCAATTGGCGATGCCTGATATGCGTATGCCGATAGCTTATGCTATGCAAGCTGAATCGAGGCTGGATAGCGGTATACCCTGGCTGGATCTTGCCAAAACAGGCACATTGAATTTTCAGGCTGTAGATGCAGAGCGCTTTCCAGCGATGGCTCTTGTTAGTCATGTGATGGGTGGAGAAGATTCATTATCTATTGCTTTTAATGCAGCAAATGAAGTGGCAAATGCTGCGTTCAGGAACAGGGTGATACGCTTTACGGATATTGTCACTACAGTAGAAAAGGTGCTCTCCAGGGTGGACAATGTCCCCGTAGAATCTCTGGACGAGCTCTGGTTGCATGATGAACAAGCCAGGAAATTGGCAAATGAGGTGATTTCAGCATGACTGAAATTTTACACACGACATTTTCTTTTGTTGTCGCAATTGCTTTGCTTATTGCGGTGCATGAGTACGGGCATTTCTCTGTGGCCCGCAGACTTGGTATCAAGGTTGAAAAGTTCTCTATCGGCTTTGGTCCTGCACTGTTTTCATGGCGTAGCCGGGATGGGGAAGTACAATATGTGATTGCTGCGATTCCTCTCGGCGGTTATGTGAAAATGCTGGGTGAAAACCCGGATGAGCAGGAGGAGGGTGCAGATACCGCACTCTCGGAAGCTGACAGGAAGCGGGCATTTAATCTTCAGCCAGTCTGGAAACGGGCCGCAGTGGCCGCAGCAGGCCCCGCTTTTAACTTTATTTTCGCCATTTTCGCATACATGATTGTTGCATGGTTGGGGCAGACCGTGTTGCCAACCATCGTGGGTCATGTGACAGTGAACTCTGCAGCCGAGCAGTCGGGTATACAGATTGGTGACCGTATTGTTGCGATACAGGGGCGTGACGTACATTCCTGGCAGCAGATGGAAGAGCTGTTGAAACAGCGAGTTGGTGACAGTGCTGAGCTCCAGGTTCGCCGGGATGATCAAACGACAATAGTCAATGTTCCGCTACCCGAACAGGAGAAGGATCCGCTGCTTATCGATGTTGCGGGGCAGGTTGTTGGCTTTACACCGGGTTTGCTGGTTAGCATTGAAGATGTTGTGGATGCATCTCCTGCTGATCAGGCCGGACTGCTCAGCGGTGATGTCGTCCAGCAGGTGAACGACCGGGATATCAGTAATGTAAACCAGTTTATTGATCAGGTTAAAGATCATGCAGGCCAGCCAGTGAATGTCGTGGTGAAACGTGGTCAAACGCTGCTTGAGTTGCAGGTCATTCCAGCTGCAGATCAGGATCAGCAGGGCAGAATCGGGGTGAGACTCTCAAGCAAGGCTGCACACGGAACCGAGATGTACCGTATGGGGGTGGGTGATGGAATCGTCTACGGTTTTGTACGAACATGGGAGATGACAGCATTAACGCTTGGCGTATTTGCAAAAATGGTGACATCGGCCATTTCGCCGGATAATCTCGGTGGGCCTATAGCTATTGCTCAGCTGGCAGGTAAAACTGCGGAAATGGGGCTCGTTTACTTTCTGAGCTTTCTGGCCTTGATTTCAGTAAATCTTGGCGTATTAAACTTGTTGCCAATTCCTGTTCTGGATGGTGGGCTTCTGGTTTATCTGGGTTTGGAGAAATTACGTGGTAAAGCACTCTCGCCAAAGTTTTTGGAAATTACACAGTTCATAGGTCTTGTTTTGATTGTTACGCTGATGGTATTTGCGTTTTACAACGACCTGTCGCGGTTGTTCAGGGGATAAAATGTTTGGCTTATTAAAAGATGGTATGATTACTTTTGCAGTGGTGTTAGCCGCTTTTTTATCTATAGGCTCTGCTTTTGCAGCTGATACTGCTCAGGGAGCTTCAGCGCGAATTCTTTCGATAAGTGTGGAAGGCAATCGTTTTGTTGAATCGGAAACGATACTTGCCAAAATGGCTGTCAAAACTGGCGATAAGCTGGATCGACGCCGTTTAAGTAAAGATGTTCGTACCTTGCATCAAACCGGATACTTTTCTGATGTCCGCTTTACCGGAAGCAGAAGCGATCAGGGCATTAAGCTTGTGTGTCATGTGAAGGAGTATCCGTTGATTGCCAGTTTGAAGATGGTAGGCAATGACGAGCATGGTACAAAGGATATGCAGCTGCGCATGAAGTTGAAACCTGGTCGTATTTTCAGTCCACGTAACCAGCAGTCCGATCGTAATACCATAGTAAAGGGTTACCTGAAGGATGGTTATTATCAGGTAAATGTTCAGTTTGCAGCTACACCACGAAAAGATGGAAGGGTTGATGTTCTGATTACCGTTAATGAAGGCGAAGTTACGCGTATCAGCCGTATTCGCTTCATAGGTAATAGTGCTTTCAGTAACGAAACATTGCGTGGGGCCATTGCCTCCAGGCAGATGAATCTTGTCTCATGGCTTTCTGATAAAGATGTGTTTGATCAGAACAGGTTTTCAGCCGATAGTCAGCTGCTACAGCAGTTTTATCTGAATAATGGCTATCTGGATATGCAGATTGAGTCTACCCATCTGGCGATGTCTCCTGATAAAACAACCTTTGATCTGAGTTTTAGTGTTCATGAAGGTGAGCAGTATAAAGTGTCCAAGGTTGATCTTCAGGGAGATCTGGTACCTGATCAAGAGACTTTGCAGGAATTGATTACATTGAAGCCTGGAAAAGTGTATTCCCTGACAAATTTAAGAGAAACTATCGAAGCGATTACCAGCAGGGTCGGTGATGAAGGTTACGCTTTTGCATCAGTGACACCATTGTTAAATCGTAATATTGATGAAAGAACGGTTGCTGTCTCATTCGATATTGAAAAAGGTGAAGAGGTCTATATCGAGCGCATAGAAATCACAGGCAATACCAAAACCGAGGATGAAGTGGCTCGCAGAGTCATGAAGCAGTCCGAAGGTGCCCGTTATTCAGGTTCTCAGGTTGAACAGACGAAAAGGGAGCTGAAGCGGGCGGTATATGTGCAGGATGTCAGGGTCTCTTTGCAAAAGGGATCCAGTGCCGACAAGATTAATATGAAGGTTGACCTGAATGAGAAAAAAACAGGTTCATTTTCAGGTGGTATTGGTTACTCACAGATCGAAAAGGTAACTTTTCAGGCTAAAGTGTCAGAAGAAAACCTGTTTGGTAAAGGCTATCAGGCAAACCTTAATGGTGAGATCGGCAGTGTGACCCAGAACATCAGCACAAGTTTAACCGACCCGTACTTTCTGGGTGAAAATATGAGCGCGTCGATAAACATGTCTAAATCCCAAACTGATGCTCTATCCACAACTAACTATCGTACTGAAAGTGTTGGTGGCGGCTTGGGATTTGGAATGCCACTGGCTGTCGGACTGACTTACGGTATCTCTTATCAATACAACCGTACGGACCTGGCATTGGATGTGCCAACAACGTCTCTGTTTACGCTTGCTCAGTTAGGCAGGCAAACGACAGGTGAAGTTAGTCAAAGTCTGACCTGGGATACGAGAGACAGGCTTGTGGCCTCATCAGAAGGTCAGCTTCATCAGCTGCGTTTTGGCGTGGCAGGCCTGGGTGGTAATAACAAGTTCTACGAAGCATCAGTATCCAGTAAGGCATATTTCCCGTTTGGTGAAAACAATGATTTCATATTAAATCCCGGTTTTACTTCAGCTTATATCCGCGGTTATGGAAATAAGGACGTGCCTATTTACCGCCGGTACTCTTTAGGTGGTATAGGCAGTGTGAGAGGCTTTGATTCACTTGGTATTTCTCTGCGTGATCCGGTAACACTTGAGCCGGTAGGTGGTGATAAAAAGGTCACGGCTTCGCTTAATTTCTTTTTTCCACTACCTTATATGTCGACATCGGGCTTCAGAGGCCTGACGTTTGTAGATGCTGGTACTATGTGGGGAAGCGTTTCCGCGACCATCCCTGGTGCGGTTCCTGTGAACGTGGTGAAACCATTCTCTTTATCAGAGATGCGTTATTCGGCAGGGTTGGGCTTTGAGTGGCTGTCACCGATTGGGCCTGTGGGTCTGGTCTGGGCTGTTCCTATACGCACGGTGAAGGGCGATATCGAGAAAAATGTTGAGTTCGTGCTCGGCGGATCATTCTAGGGGCATGTTTAAACAGCTGTTACCAGAGATACTGGAACGCTGAATAGTATAGTTTGAATTAGAAATAGTAAGGAGTACGCAATGCATAAAAGGATCATGATTCGATCAATGATGGTTTCGCTTGGAGCGATGTTGATTTGTGGTGTAACCGCAGCTCATGCTGAGAGCATGAAACTCGGTTATGTTGACATGAAAAGTGCAGTTGAAAATACCGCAGACTATCAGCACGGTATGAAAGGCTTGAAAGCCCTGCAACAGAGCAAGATTAAGGAACTGCAGGCACTGGGCGAAAAAATCAGCAAGTCTGAAAAGGATCTGCTCGGTCAGTCTATGGCGATGTCTCCTGAAAGGCTGTCGCAGAAGCAGCAGCAGATTAAATCCATGCGTACAGATTTTCAGCGCAAGCAGCAAGATGCCCAGGAATCACTGGCGGCTGAAAAGAATCGTCTGGACATGAGCATCGGTTCCAAGTTTGAGAAGGTGGTTACCGCTTTTGGCAAGAAAGGTAAGTATGACATGATTATGCCAAAGCCGATGTTTCTTTATGTAGATCCTAAACATGATGTGACAGCACAGATTACCAAACTTCTGGATGCGAAGAAGTAAGCAGCGGTAGCTGTTTTGAAACCTGTATCTATTCTTGAAGTAGCCGACTTTGTTGGTGGGACCATTGAAGGGTTTGATGGTGATACCAGTGAGCTGATGATTACCGGTGTGAATACACTTGGCAGCGCTGAGAGTTCGGAAATATCGTTTCTGGCAAACAAGCGCTACAAGGAAGCGGTGGCTGACAGTAGTGCCGCAGTGATTCTTCTGGCGATCAATGAGGAACTGGATCTGGCACGTTGTGTTATTCGTGTTTCAGACCCATATCTGGCTTTTGCCAAGTTACAGCGATTGTTTAATCCGGAAAAAGAGGCTAGTGGATTGAGGCACGCTTCTGCCGTCATTCATGAATCAGCTCAGCTAGCCAACGATGTCGATGTTGCTGCTAATGCAGTGATCGGAGAGCGGGTTCTGATCGGTGAAGGTTGTAGGATTGGTGCCGGCTGCATCATTGGAGATCGCGTTAGCATAGGTAAAGCTTGTTTGTTGCATGCGAATGTGGTCGTAGCTGATGACTCTGTTCTGGGGAATGAAGTGTATCTTCAAGCCGGTGCAGTGATCGGTTCCGATGGCTTCGGTTATGCATGGAGTGGTGAGAAACATCTGAAAATTCCCCAGTCAGGCCGTGTCGTCATTGAAGATGATGTTGAAATTGGTGCCAACACCTGTATCGATCGTGGCGCTATTGGAGATACGGTGATCGAACGTGGTGTTAAACTGGATAACCAGATTCAGGTTGCTCACAATGTCCGTGTCGGTGCTTATAGCATCATGGCCAGCCAGGCAGGTATTTCCGGATCGACAGTGATTGGCAAAGGTTGTCAGTTTGGCGGCCAGGTTGGCCTTGCCGGTCATCTCAATATCGGTGATGGCGTGAAACTGGCTGCCAAGACCGGAGTAATGACAGATCTGGAGCCCGGAGGCACCTATGCCGGTGCACCTGCTATGCCACATCGACTATTTTTTAAGGTGTCTGCTTTGATGCTTAAGCTTCCGGAGATATGGAAGGCACAGCGCAGCAGGTAGCCGTTACACTATAAGCAGTCAGGAGATATAACATGCCGGAATTAAACATTGATCAGATTATGGAGCGCTTGCCGCATCGTTATCCATTCTTGCTGATTGATCGAATCCTGGATTTCGAGAAAGAGAAGACGATTCGGGCCCTGAAAAATGTTTCCATGAATGAACCGCAATTTACCGGTCACTTTCCGACCCATCCGGTGATGCCGGGTGTGCTGCTGGTTGAGGGTATGGCTCAGGCTGGTGGTATGCTTGCATTCCAGTCGGTCGAAGATGACCGAGAATATCTGGTCTATTTTACCGGTATTGACGGGGTTCGTTTTCGTAAGCCGGTACGCCCGGGAGATCAGGTGATTTTTGAGCTGACCTGCCTGCGCCGCCGCGGTTTTATGTGGAAGCTGCGTGGTGAGGCCTTTGTTGATGGTAAGCTGGTCTGTGAAGGTACGCTAACGGCAACGCTGGTGCCGCAAGAAGAATCATGACCGGCCTTATTCATCCGACTGCTATAGTCGACAGCAAGGCAGAGCTGGGTATGGGTGTTGCAATCGGCCCATACAGTGTTGTTGGACCTGAAGTTGTCATTGGTGATCGTTGTGAATTGATGTCGCACGTGGTGCTGACAGGTCGTACAACGATGGGGAGTGGTAACAGGGTTTTTCCGTTCACATCCATTGGCCAGGTACCACAGGATCTTAAGTATCATGGTGAGCCTTCTGAAGTTCAGATTGGTGATAATAACCAGATTCGTGAAAATGTAACCATCAATGCAGGTACAGAAGGTGGTGGCATGGTTACCCGAATGGGTGATGGCAATCTGTTGATGGCTTACACTCATATTGCACATGATTGCCTGCTTGGAAATCATATCGTGTTGGCTAACTGTTCCACGCTGGCTGGTCATGTTGAGGTGGATGATCGTGCTATTATCGGCGGCCTTTCAGCCATTCAGCAGTTTGTTCGTATCGGTAAGCTTGCCATGATCGGTGGAATGTCGGGTGTAACCAAAGATGTGCCCCCATTCTGTCTGGTTGCCGGCGGTTATCGCTCGGGACTTAGTGGCCTGAACCTGGTCGGCTTGAAACGTAAGGGTTACAACCTTGAACAGATTAGTCATCTCAAACAGGTGTATAAGATCCTGTTGCAGGACAAAGGAAAACGGCAGGATCAACTGGCTGAGGCTGAGGCTGTGCTTCGTGACGGTGATGATGCCGGTCGCAGCATTATTGATTTTGTAAGTACGGCCAAGCGTGGGCTGACCACACATAGTCGTAGTATTTAATGACTGCGTCATAAGAGCATGCAAAAGATAGGATTGATAGCTGGGTATGGTCATTTTCCTCTGGAGTTGGCGGCATCACTTGCAGATGCAGGTTTTGAAGTGCATACCGTTGCTGCACGTGAGGAAACATCTCAGGAAATCGAAAAGCTTTCAGCTTCCACTTGCTGGCTACATGTCGGACAGATTGGCGGCATGATCAAGGCTTTCAAAAAGTCCGGTGTGACCCAGGTGGTCATGGCCGGGAAGGTGCGCAAACTACACCTGTTTCGTAATTTCAGACCGGATCTTACTGCCATGAAAGGTCTGATGCGGATGAAAGATCGTCGTGATGATTCCATTCTCAATACCATAGCGGACTTGCTTGCTGAGGGTGGGTTGGAACTTATTGAACAGACCCTTTATGCCGGTGATATGTTGGCCGGAACGGGCCATCTTGCAGGTCCAACAGCAAAAAAACGTTATGCGGACATGGACTTTGGTTTTCCACAGGCCAAGGCTATTGCAGGTCTTGATATCGGCCAGAGTATCGTGGTTCAGGATCAGGCTGTGCTGGCTGTTGAGGCTATTGAAGGCACGGATGAGGCGATCAAACGTGGCGGTGAACTGGGTAGCGGAAAGGCTGCGGTGATCAAAGTGGCCAAGCCGAATCAGGACCTTCGTTTTGATGTGCCAGCAGTGGGTCCAGATACACTGGAAGTCATGAAAGCATCTGGCTGCAATCTGTTGGCTGTCGAAGCAGGGTTAACCCTGATGATCGAACGGGAACGATTCTTTGCACTGGCAGACCGTTATGGCATTTCTGTATACGGGTATCAGGGCGATTGATTCTTTTCTCTTTTCTGGCGGTTTGAACTGATGACAGATATTTTTATCAGTGCAGGAGAGACTTCCGGGGATTTTCATGCTGCAACGGTAGTTACTGAATTAAGGCTGCGTTTTCCTGATGCGAACATTAGTGGTGTTGCAGGCAGCCAGATGATCGAGCAGGGGTGTACTCCTCTGCATCATATGCACGAACTCAATGTGATGGGTATTGGCGATGTGCTGCGTTCGCTGTCTCGCATCCGAAAGGTAGAAAAATCCATACTCAACTGGTGTGAACAAAACCGTCCGGAAGCAGCTGTTCTGGTTGATTTTTCCAGTTTTCATATGCGCCTGGGACGTAAACTCCGGGCCATGGGTATTCCTGTTATTCATTTCATTGCTCCAAAACTGTGGGCGTGGGGTGCATGGCGTGTGCGCAAGTTAAGGCGTTCCCAGGACAAGCTGGCCTCGATCCTGCCATTTGAGCAGGAGTGGTTTTCAGAGCATGCTATCGATGCGACCTATGTTGGGAATCCGAGTGCAATAGCCTGTGAGCATGGTTGGACTGCTAGTGAGCTGAAACAGCGTCTTGGCCTGTCTGAAGAGCAACGCCTGTTGGCACTGCTGCCGGGTAGCAGGCCCCAGGA